>Ga0153915_10002198_pt1 | contig 17898 bp, 18 predicted proteins | sample Opewatmetagenome_2_FD_107003 | JGI IMG/M metagenome (GOLD analysis project Ga0153915, IMG submission 107003) | Freshwater wetland microbial communities from Ohio, USA - Open water 3 Core 3 Depth 3 metaG | ecosystem: Environmental > Aquatic > Freshwater > Wetlands | place: USA: Ohio, Lake Erie...
AAACAAAAATGTAGGTTTTTTAGTTATTGGAATTGCGATTGTAATAGGAATTATTGTCTGGATTTTCAATTCTGCACTTACTAATATTGTTGGGGCAACCTGCTCTCACGGTTCTTCCTGCACAATGTATGATACGATAAGAACCCAGACAGATTTGAGTCTGAGCATTGCTGGAGTCATCTTATTTATAGGAATCTTCATAATGTTTGTAAAACCAAGGGAAAAAATAATCATCAAGACAAAAAGAGAAAAGAAGAGGAAAATAGATTTAAGCGGATTGGATGCGAATGAAAAGAAAGTCATTGAAATTCTTCAGGGAGAAAACGGAGCCATTTTCCAGTCAACTTTAATGGAAAGATTAGAGATAGGAAAAGTGGGAATCACGAGACTTTTGGATAAGCTCGAGGCGAAGCAATTAATAGAAAGAAAGAGAAGAGGGATGAACAATATAGTTGTGCTGAAAGACAAATAGAACTAAAATCTATAGGATTTCTAAATAAAGTATATAAATACATATGAATTATGTTTCATATGAAAATCGGTGGTGTTATTAGTTTGGTGGCAGTTTTAATCCTGCTAGCTGTAGGAGGGTATTTATTATTCCGAAATCCAAATGCAATGGTAGTTTCTCCTACAACGCCGAGCTCTAGCAGCTCTGGTTCTACACCCCCCTCTACAACTTCTAATCCTGGTTCTGGTACTTCGTTAACAGGAATGAAATACGATGTGAACATAATGAATTTCGCATTTTCTCCTCAAACACTGACCATAACTCAAGGAGGAACAGTTATATGGACAAATTCAGATTCTGCAACGCACGCGATAATCTCTGATTCAGGAAGCGAGATAAATTCCGGGAATTTAGCTACAGGAATTAGCTATTCTCATACTTTCACTACGCCAGGAACTTACACTTATCACTGTTCAATCCACCCATCTATGACAGGAACAATAATAGTCCAACCTGCTGCTGTTAGTTAAATTTTTATATAACCCATCATTGATTATTTCATGATAATATTAGGATTGCCTTTGATGGCATGGCTTGGGATTTTGACTTTTTGTTCTTTAATCACAACACTGAGTTTGGGAATTGCTATGCATGTTTATAAGAAAAAGGTCTTCAAATATCACAGGTTTTTTGCAATTACCACAATAACGATTGCGATGTTTCATGTCACACTCACAACTCTGTACATTTTCTTCGGAATTTACATATAAAAAGAATTAAAGGGAAAATTAGCAAGAAAACCGTAGGTTGTCTTGCGAAACTAGTTTCTCCAAAGCGAATATAATAAAGGATTTCTTGGAATTTGTAATTAAAATGAAGGAGGTAAAATGAATGAAAACATGGATAATTGTTGCAATTGCTGTGGGGATACTTGCTATTGCAGGAATTGTTGCTGCAAATCTCGCTTTCGTGGGAGCAGCAGACAGCACACAGCAAATAAGTTCATGCCAAAGTTGCCAGGGAAGATGCACAGATGAAAACAACTGTGGCTTAGCTAGCTGCGGAGCGACACAAGGAAAAACATGCACCTGTGGAAAAAGATAGGAAAAATTAGGGCTCTCAGAGAGCCCTTTTTCCAACAGAAATATTTATATATTATAGGGCATTTTTTGTTTTTAGATGGAAGAGGAACCAAAGAAAAAGAGGCTAGTTAAGGAATTCATGACTTTTCTCAAAGAATATAAAGTAATAACTTTAGCTATTGCGTTTATAATGGGTGTTGCTGCTACTGCTTTGGTTAGCTCTTTGGTTAGCAACATCATCATGCCTCTAATCACTCCGTTTATTCCTGGAGGAGGATGGCAAACAGCAACTTTTTCCATTGGGCCTATAGTAATAGGATGGGGTGCTTTCTTAGGACAAGTGATAAACTTCGTAATCATAGCCCTTGTTGTATTTCTAATTGCAAAGTTCTTGATGAAAGAGGAGAAAGTAACAAAAAAGTGAGCGTGTTCTGAGATAATTTTTTAAACTCTATTTTTCCTTTCATATCTCATGAGTTTAGCACAGAAACTATTTGATATAACTCCTGACTGGCTACGAGTGAGAATGTTTGAACTTACTGATGAAGAAAAGTTCTTTCTTGATGTTGTAAAAGAGAAAAGGATGCTAATAAGGGGGTATATCTGCTCTGACGAACCAGAGAGAACCGATATTATTGAATGCAGATATATAATGAAAACCATGAAATTTCTTCTTGATAAATATGGAAAAGACGGGAGATTTTACAAATATTTTGTTGGGGAAGCAGAATCGCTTGAACAAGACTTCAAATGTCTTTTGGGGTATCGCTAAAAATCTTGATAATTTTTATCTTTTTCTTTTCTGAACAGATAGTAAAAAATAACAATTGGGAACAGGGTAAAGAAAGTTAAAAATTCATGTAAAAAACCCTGTATGAAATCACCAATAAATTGAGAATTTTTTGGAATAGCATTAAATCCTTCCCAGTTGTTTACACCAAAGAACGCAAAGGGGTAGTTTGGAGCATTAATACTTTGAAAAACATTTCTATCAAAAATTGAGTTAAATATGAGGAAGGCATTTCCTAAAAAGAAGGTAAGTAATGCAAAAGGCAAAAGGAAAAACCAAAATTTTTTGGGTAATTTACCTAAGTCGCACAAAAAGAAAAAGCCAAATGCTATTGGAAAGAAGGTATGATCCCAGCCAGGCGTGAGAAAGAAATCTAAACTGTGTACGTCCATAGACTCACGGATAAAAACCACAAGTAGGATTATTCCAATGACCGATAAAAAAGACAATTTGAAATTTAATCTTACTTTTTTCGAGGCGAGATAAATAAAACCTACTGTAATCAAAGCAAAGGATATTGCTACAATTATCAGCATAGGAGCTGCAGGCTGCTTTCCAGTCACAAAAACATACAGATTCATAAGAGCATACGCTCCTGTAATAAGAATTACAATTGGATAAACTATCCACGTCAAATCTATGCCATTCAGTTTCTTGATATCTAATTTCATGTTTTCATCCTAAGGGGGCTGGAAAAATGAAGGAAGAGGTGTTCCTGCCACCAATTTAAGAAGAAATCCTTCAAGAGGAAAATCTACAATCCAAAGAACAATGCTTATAATAATTAATTTTTTTATTTTTGTATTTGTTCTCAACAACCATAATGCGCCTATAAGTGTCAGTGTCAAATATGTAATATCACACCAAAACCAGGGCTGAAAAATCGTGTATCCTAAAAAATTTGTATATCTGAAAGCCTGTAAGGGCATTTGAAATCCGACTATATTAATACCTATATTGAATAGATAATTCATGAGGCACATAACTTGCCAGAACACGACTCCTATCAATATGGTTTTGTAGCTTGGAGACTTTTTTGGGTTGGAGTTGGTTAAAAAAAGTATTCCAAGCATCAATGACAAAATGCAGGTATCAGACGCGACTATACTTCCAAGATATTCTAAAACACTCGCCTGCCAACCTCTGCTAGGCAACCAATCTGGTATTCCTACAGCAACCCACCACCAAATATTGAGTGAAATAAAAACTGCGAACAGAAGGATACTCGTTAACATCCATTTCCGATTGTGATTAAAAGTAAAGTCTAAAGAAGGCTTATAAATCTCTTTAAGCAAGCCAAAAAGAATTATCGAGAACCCAATACCATTAAAGAGTAAAAAAAGGATTATAACAAATAGAGGTTTATGGGTTAATTCCACCATTGGTCTTAAAAAAGAGCCCTCACCATATATCGTATAATAGAAAAAAGCCAGAATGAGGATAACAAAGAAAATTGCGAATGCTCTATTCAGAAGCTTATTCTTATGTTCGCTTTTGGGCATCAACCAATCACCTTTTTATATGTTATAATATATTGTTAGTAAAAATTCTTTAATAATTTTTCTAAATTCATTAAATTTAATAATCCTCGATTTTTCTTTTTTTCGTGGACATTGAACAAAAAGTAAAGCAAACTTTGAAGAATATCGAGTTAAGCAAGAAAGACAAAATCCTCGTGGCTATGTCAGGAGGAAAAGACTCTTCTGTTGTAGCATATCTCTTGAAGAAGTTAGGATATAAGGTTGAAGGCTTTCATATCAATTTAGGAATGGGAAGTTACAGCGAGAGATGCCTGAATGCTGTCAAAGAATTGTGCAATCAACTTGGAATAAAGCTCCATTTGTATGATATAAAAAAAGAGATGGGAAACAGCATGTGTTATCTCAGAAATGCGATTCAGACAAATGAAAATGGCAAAGAGCTGAAGAACTGCGCAATATGCGGAGTGATCAAAAAATGGATTATGAACAGAGAAGCGAGAAAGATTCATGGAATAAGCGCAATTGCAACAGGGCACAATCTCGATGACGAGAGCCAGACCTTCTTAATAAATATACTAAAAGGTTCTTTGCCCCTTAGTGCACATTCCGGCGTAAAAACTAAAAATATTGCAGACAGGAAATTCATCGCGCGAATAAAACCCTTATTTTATATTGCAGAAGATGATATTAGGGAATTCTCAAAGAAGATGAAGCTTCCTGTTGTCTATGAAAAATGCCCGTGCGCTCTGGATTCTTACAGGATACAGATAAGGCAGTTCACGAATACTTTGGAAACAGGGGAAAAGGAAAACATAATGAAGAACTTCGATATCTTGTTTCCCAGAATTCAGAAGTTGAAATCAAAAGAAGGATTGAGGTACTGTGAAATATGCGGGGAACCAAGCAGAAACAGCATTTGCAGAATGTGTCAGTTGATGAAGATTAAGTAAATAAATAATTATCTCCTTCTCTTTCTTCTTGTTCTTTTTTCTTGTGCTGGCTTTTTCTTGCAACACTCAGAGAAGATGAAAAGATAAAGAATATCCAATATCCCTACTGTGTTTATTACAGTTAAAACAACAAACCAAGGAACAGATTTTTTCCTTGCAGCTTTCCACAGTGCAAGTGCTTTCCAAACAGTACTCCAAACTGCTATAACTACAAGTAAGAAAATAGAAACGCCCAATTGCTGTGCCACCAGTTTTAAGTATTCACCTGCCATAATAAAGAGAATATTCTGCTGTTTAAAAAACTTATTATTTGTATCAAAAATCTCTTGTATGTTACTGTTGCTATCTCTCAGTACTTCTAAATGTTTAAATAGTTCTTACTTCATTCCTTTCTTGCTTATACAATAAGTAGCGATAAGGGGTTGCTTGACATACAATAGCTTGTATTCTATTGTTTGTTGAGAAAATTGAAAAAATGTATTGTCCATACTGTTCACACAAGGAATCTAAAGTAACAGACAAAAGAGAGTCTCCTGAAGGCATAAGAAGAAGGCGGGAATGTTTGAAATGTGGAAAAAGGTTCACGACTTATGAAAAAGTTTCTGTAGAAGATATTTATGTGATAAAAAAAGATAAATGCAGAGAAAAGTTAAGCAGAGAAAAGCTAGAGACAGGAATTCATAGGGCATTTGAGAAACGCCCTGTTGAAAAAAACAAGATAGACAAGATGATAAGTGAAATCGAGGAACAGATAAGGAAAAGAGGGAAGAAAGAAATCAAAAGCTCTGAAATTGGAGAGCTGGTTATGAAAAAAATAAAGAAACTTGATAATGTCGCATACATAAGATTCGCATCTGTATATAGAGACTTCCAGGATATAAATGATTTTAAACGTGAAATAAAGGAGTTATAGATTACAAAATAGGAGATAAAGATGGCAGAAAGAAAAAAGGGTTTGACGATTGAAAGATATTTCACTCAGCCAGGAAAACCTGCAGAGAGTTATTTTGAATTTGAAAAAAGAAACGCAGATATAAGCGACGACACTGGCGCTGTATTGTGGACTCAAAAGGATACAGAGTTTCCAAAACAATGGAGCAAACTGGCAAGTGATATGACTGCCTCAAAATATTTTTTCGGAGAGCAGGGAACTTCCCAGAGAGAAAATTCTATAAAAAGTCTGGTTGGGAGAGTCAGTTCTACTATAGCTAATTGGGGGCTCAAACAAGGTTATTTTTCTTCTGAAAAAGAGGTGGAGGCTTTTAGGGACGAATTAGCACATCTCTCTTACAGCCAGAAAATGGCATTCAATTCCCCTGTTTGGTTTAATGTCGGAACACATTTATTGGCAAAGGGAAGCCACGAGAAAAAAGAAGCTTACATAATAAGAAATGGAAAAATAATTTCTATGCCTGTTGGCATGGAGCTGAATTATCCTCAAACTGCAGCCTGTTTTATTCAGAGTCTTGGAGACACTATGGAAGATATTATGGAACTCGCCAAGAAAGAAGCTCTGCTGTTCAAATATGGTTCTGGAACAGGAAGCAATCTTTCATCTCTGCGTTCTTCAAGAGAAAAATTGAGCGGAGGAGGAAAACCTTCTGGCCCTTTAGCATATTGGGCGTTTTATGACAAGGTTGCAGGCATTGTGAAATCCGGAGGGAAAACGAGGAGAGCGTCAAAGATGGACATACTCAATGTGGAGCATCCGGATATCATGGAATTTATAAATTCAAAAAGAGACGAAGAAAGGCTATTGCATATTCTAATGGACAATGGAGTTCCTTGGCAAAGAGCGCAGGAAAGCGTGAATTACCAGAATACAAATATTTCTGTTAGGGCAAGAGACGAATTTATGAAGGCAATTCTTGAAGACAGAGAATGGCAGACAATTCCTATCCATAACAAAGACATGGCAGATAAGATGCCCAAATACAAAGCAAAAGGAATGATGAGAGCTATTGCAGAAGCGACGCATTTTTGCGGAGATCCGGGAATGCAGTTCCATGATACAATAAATAAATGGCATACCTGCAAAAATTCTGGAGAAATAAGAGCTTCAAACCCGTGCAGTGAATACATGTTTCTTGATAACACTTCGTGCAATCTTGCATCGCAAAACTTAATGGCTTTCAAAAAAGAGGATAATACCTTTGATGTTCCTAAATTTGAAAAATCAGTAAGAACAGTTGCAATTGCACAGGATTTGGAAGTGGACAATTCCGCCTATCCAACAAGGGAAATTGCACTTAATTCCCACAAATTCCGACCCTTAGGAATGGGTTATGCTAATCTTGGAGCCTTAATCATGTCTCTCGGTTTGCCCTATGATTCTGATGAGGCAAGGACAATCGCAGCTTCGATTACTGCATTAATGACTGCAAATGTTTACAAAACTTCTGCAGAGATGGCTAAGCATCTTGGAACATTTGAAGAATTCGAAAAGAACAGAGAGCCAATGCTGGAAGTTATGAAAATGCACAGAGAGGCATTGAAGAATATTCAAAGAGATAAACTTCCAAAAGGATTGGAAAGCATTCTCGATACTGCAGAAGAAAGGTGGGATGAGGTGGTTGAACTTGGAGAAAAATATGGGTTCAGAAATAGCCAGGCAACTGTTCTTGCTCCGACAGGAACTATCGGATTCATGATGGACTGTGATACAAAGGGAATTGAACCTGAAATTGGATTAGTTCAGACAAAAAAACTCGTTGGCGGAGGAATTTTGAAGCTAGTGAATACGACAGTCGAACCAACATTAAGAAAACTTGGTTATAGTGAAAAGCAGATAGAGGAGATGGACAAATATGTCCTTAAAAAAGAAACAATGGAAGGAGCTCCGCACATTAAAGAAGAGCATCTTCCTATTTTTGACTGTTCTAACAAGCCAGAAGACGCAAAGAGGACAATTTCCACTTATGGGCATTTGAAAATGATGGCTGCTGTTCAGCCTTTCTTGTCTGGCGCAATTTCCAAAACAGTCAATATGCCTAAAGAAGCGACAGTTGAAGAGATAGAGAAAGCATATATCGATGCATGGAAAATGGGATTAAAAGCAATCGCAATTTACAGAGACAAAAGCAAGAGCGTCCAGCCATTGAATTTTTCAGAGAAAACCCTAGAAGGAAAAATTAAACCAATAAGAAGAAAACTTCCTAACACGAGAAAAGGAGTCATTCACAAATTCGAACTTGCTGGAGGGCACGAAGGGTACATTGCTGTGGGGTTGTATGATGATGGAACTCCTGGAGAAACATTTATTGACATGAGCAAAGAAGGAACAACTGTTAAAGGACTTATGGACACTATAGGAATTTTAACCTCAATGGCTTTGCAATATGGAGTTCCTTTAGAAACTCTTGTAAAAAAATTCAGGCATCAGAAATTTGAGCCATATGGGATTGTAAGAGGACACCCGGACATACATACAGCAGATTCTCCAATAGATTACATATTCAACTTTCTAGGAAAACAATTTTTAAAAGAAAATAATGGAAACGGTGAAGAGGAAAATAACGGAACAGAGCCTGTTGTTCAGCAAAAACAAATAGCAGAGGTTATAGAGGAAGCAGGGGGATTTTGCGCTGTTTGCGGAGCAAGAATGATTAAGAAAGGACACTGCCTCGAGAAATGTTCTAATCCAGAATGCGGATGGGAAAATCCAAAGGGTTGCGGGGAATAAGAGAAATATATTTTTAAGAATATATTTATTTATAAAAGGAAAATTATTTTAGGAACTGATTAAAAGATGACACAAGATGAATTAAGAGGCGATGGGAAAATGAATATTCTTCCTGTATATGCATTCAATCTGGCAGAGGCTACTCACAAAGCTGTAATCACGTGCCATGACTTTGGTTTGAGAGTTGAAACTCCAAAGCACAAGGAAGGAATCAGCTTGGGTTATGATGCAGATATGCCAATAAGAGTAGAAAATCCGGATAATGAACCAAAAATCTATTTTCCAGGAATTCATGACGACCCGAGAGGACTCATGCAGTACATTCTTGAAGTGACTCATGGAATTCACAATCACTGGAAAAAAGATGAAAAAAATCCAGACAGATGGGGCTACACTTATAACGAGAGATTTGTTGGCCAGATTCCTTTCATTATTCAAAAAATAAAAGAAGAAGTAGGAACAAAGGGATACTTTGGAAGGGGAAGTCAATTCAGCATTTGGAGGTCAGGAGAAGACATTGTTCCCGAGCAGCCAGATCCTCCTTGTTTGCAGAGGGGGCAGTTCAGATTCATCAGAAACTCCAAAGGAGAGTTAGTAATGAATTATTTCACTGACTGGAGGAGCAGGGATTTGCTGAAAGCCTGGAATGAAAATAATCTTGGGCAAATTGAACTCATGAAATTATTCGCTAAAAAAATGTCGAGTGTTCTTGGGGAGGAAGTAAAGCTCGGAGCATACATAGATCACTCTAGCTCTCTGCATCTCTATGGCTTGTATGTAGATAGAGACAACCTGGAAAAGCAGATTCAGCAGATGAAAGAGGATGGTTGGCCAGCAAAAAGTATGTCTTTAGACGATTATCTTGGAGATAGAACGCAGTTGAAAAGGCTGATTGCCTGTCAGCTGGATGCAGAGTCCAAAGGGCACGGATTAAACTTATCTGAAGAGGGGTTAAAAGAGCTCGGTTATGACGTTGATAACTTTTCTTATCCAGAAGAATGGGACAGCTGGCCAAAATCATGGGATGCTGAACCAGACAGAAGCAAGCTGGCAAGAGTAGTTTAAAGCAATAATTTTATAAATCATTTTTATTCTAATTTATTCATGACTAACAATGATAGTGTTCCTGAACTTACTGAAAAGCAATTTGAAGAATTCACAAAGAAAGGACTAGTATTTATCGATTTTTTCGCAGAATGGTGCATGCCATGCCTGATGATGGCTCCTGTTCTCGACGAGCTCAGCGAAAAACTCGGAGAGAAAGTTAAGTTTGGAAAAATCAATGTTGGAGACAACGAAACACTCGCGAGAAAGTTCAATGTCAGTTCTATTCCTAATTTTGTCCTCTTCAAAGACAGCAAACCTGTGGAGCAGTTTGTTGGAGCAATGTCTGGAGAGGAATTGGAAAAAAGGCTGGAAAGGTTTATATAAATGATAAGAATGTGGCCCCGATGGGATTTGAACCCACGACACCTGGATTAAAAGTCCAGTGCTCTAACCAGACTGAGCTACGGAGCCTTAATATTTGTTAGAAAAATTCATTTATAAAATTATCATATAACTAAATTTATAAACTTCTTAACTGAACTCTAAGAATGGACTTTGAAGAGTATGAATACAGAAAAAAGATGATAAAGGCAACATGCAGAACTAGATTCGGCTTGATAATTGGAGGATTGGTTGGATTGCTGATAGGAGGAAAGGTTGTTCTGAAAACCCTGGATATCGATATAACGGAATATCCATGGAATCTAATTCAGCTACCAGCATATGCTGCAATAGGTGCTGCAACAGTTTATTACTCAATGAAAGAGCCAAGGGATCTTTTTGAACTAAAAGAAATATACAAAGGAGATAAATAGTCTCTCACTTATCTCTTATTTTTTATTATGGTTGAAAAGTGCAATCCCAAACACAGCATTTTAAGTGATCATTCCAGATATAATTGGTCAAAAAAGAATCACCATACTCACAAGTGCTTGTTGCAAGGTCATAGCAATCAGTCTGGCTAAAATTAAGAGAAAAATAACTCTCGTCCATGTTTCTTGAGAGACGAAAATTCTCGCAAGATTGTTCATCAATCTGTTCGGTTTCATTACCTCCTGGATCAGGATCGTTTCCGTTGGGTATTTCATCACCATCCATGTCAGAGTCATTTACATTTGGAGTTCCATCATTATCAATATCTCCACTAGGATTGGTGCTTCCTGAAGAACCTCCTCCACTAGAGCCACCCCCTCCGCCTGAACCGCCAAAATTCTCCATTATGCCATCTCCATCAGGGTCGGGGTCATTTCCATTGATTATCCCATCTCCATCATCGTCATCATAAAAATCCGCTTTTGGATTTTCTCTCAAAAGAATGAACGCTATAATCCCCATCACTGCCACTACAACAAAACCCACTGTCAAGAATAAGATGAGTTTGCGATGCGTTTGACCCCCCTTAGAAATAAAAATCTTTTTAAGTTCATCTCCTCTTTTTGCCTTATCCATTTTATTCTTTGGAGAAGCGTTTATTTAAAGTTTGTGTAAATCTACCTTCGATTGAACTCTCGTAACCCAAAGATTTTTAAACTAAATTTTGCTACTTTTTGTAATTGCGAAGTTGTTAAAGTTTTAGATTTCCTTTAACTATTATTAAACCCCCTAATAGCCCAAGATATGCATATTCTTCAACCCAAACACATAAAACTCAATGAAAAAGAAGCTGAAGAATTATTGAAAAAGCTAAATGTTTCTAAGGCGCAGTTGCCTAAAATTCTCTCTACAGATGCTGCTCTACCAGAAGGCTGTTCTGTTGGGGATATAATTAAAATTGAAAGGAAATCTGGAACGTATTTCCGAGTAGTGGTATAGAAAGAAAATGAAAAAAGACGAACATCTCATAATCAAGAAGTATCTCGAAGAGCACTCTTTGGTTGAATCAAATATAATTTCCTTCAATGAATTTCTTGAACACAGAATGCAGGAAATAGTAGACGAGATTTCTGAAAATATCAACAACGAGGAATTTGAAATAACCCTCGGAAAAATAAGAATAGAAAAACCGAAAGTCATAGAGGCAGATGGAAGCTCATCTCTCATAATGCCGTACGAAGCACGACTTAGGAATCTGACTTACTCTGCTCCTGTCACTTTAGAAATAACTGTCAAGAAAGGAGATACAGTTGATTCTGAAACAGTTGAGGTAGGAAAAATCCCAATCATGGTAAAGAGCAAGGCGTGCAATACTTACGGAATGTCTAATGAAGAATTGATTGACAATTATTCTGACCCATTAGATCCCGGAGGATATTTCATAATAAACGGAAATGAAAGAGTCATGGTTATGGCAGAAGACCTGGCAGAGAACCAGCCTTTCATTGAGGTCAACAGCAAGGGAAATTTAAACCTAAGGCTTTTTTCTCTTAAAGGAACTTACAGAATTCCGATTACAATTTCTGAAAATAAGGAAGGACTTTTAGAGTTGTCTTTCAGCAGATTCAAGGATTTGCCTGCAATAGTTATGCTGAAAGCTCTCGGATTAGTAAAAGAGTCTGACATTGCAAAGTATATCGGAAAAGAAACTGATTCTGTCATTGTGAATCTGTACGAATTCGTGAACTTGGCAACAAGAGAAGATGCAATGATGTTCATTGCAGAAAAAACAGGGCTTCAGGGTACGAAAAAAGAAATTCTCGACAGAATCAAGCAGAGGATTGACTCTTATCTTCTTCCGCATATTGGGCAGAAAAAAGAAGACAGAACGAACAAGGCAGTTACAATCTGCAAACTGATAAGACAATTCCTCATTGCTAAGGAAAATCCGGAGTTAAGAACAGACAAAGACCATTATTCGAATAAAAGAGTTCGATTGTCTGGTGATTTGCTCGCCAATCTATTCAGAGTCAATCTTGGAATTTTGATAAGAGATATACAATATTCAATACAAAAATCTTCAAAGAGGAAAAAGTTTTTTTCTATTCGTGTCATAGCAAAATCGACTTTGTTTTCCCATAGGGTAGAAAGCGCAATTGCAACAGGAAGCTGGACAGGGGAAAGAAGCGGAGTCACGCAAAACATGGATAAAACAAATTATCTGGCGATGATTTCGCAACTGCAGCGTGTCTCTTCGATGCTTCCTTCTGATCAGGAAAATTTCCTTGCAAGAACCCTTCATCCCACACACTATGGAAGGTTCTGCCCTATAGAAACTCCAGAAGGAACTGAAATAGGGCTGAGAAAAAATCTTGCAATACTCAGTAAGATATCCACCAGAGTAGAACTTGACAACGAGAAATTTCTCAGAGAACTGGAAAATCTCGGGATGGAGAGGGAGGGATTTGAAGGAGCCGATGTTTTTCTGAATGGAAGGTTTATAGGAAACACAAAAAATCCAGAAGAGTTTGTGAAGAAAGTGAAAGAAAAAAGACGTGAGGGGTTTTTTCCTATACAAATGAGTGTCAGAAGTGATACTGGCTTTAAAACAGTTCTTATTTCAACAGAACCGGGAAGGGTTTTGCGTCCGCTGATAATTGTTGAAAACGGAATCTCGAAATTAAAAAATGAGCACAAAATACAAATCGAGAATGGAGAATTAAAGTGGAACGATTTGTTGAACAAAGGAATAATAGAATACATCGATGCTGCTGAAGAGGAAAATGCACTGGTTTCTTTGTACGAAGAGAAACTGACTCCTGAACATACCCATCTTGAAATTGATAACATGGATTTGCTTGGAGTTGTTACGAGTTTAGTTCCTTATGGAAATCACGACCAGAGTTCAAGGCTTAATCGTGGTTCCAAGACGCAAAAGCAAGCCCTTGGATTGTATGCAGCGAATTACCTCTGCAGGCTAGATACAGATGTCAGCATTTTGCAATATCCACAAAAACCAATTGTGAGGAGCTTCATTTATGATACACTGAATACTTACCCTGCAGGCCAGAACCTCGTTGTGGCAGTCATGACATATGAAGGTTATAACATGGAAGATGCTCTCGTCTTCAATAAAGGAAGTTTGGATAGGGGGGTTGGAAGGAGCTTCTATTTCCGTCCTTATTCTGCTGTTGAAATGAATTACGCAGGAGGGCTGAAAGATGAGATAGTGATTCCTGAAAAAGACGCTTCGGGGTATAGAACAGAAGCCAGTTACAGATATCTAGAAGGAGATGGAATAATCTATCCTGAAGCAGAAGTCAACGAAGGAGAGGTAATGATAGGAAAGATGTCTCCTCCTAAATTCCTTTCTGAAGCAAGGGAAATCTCAGTAAAGACAAAGAAAGAGTCAAGTGTTACGATGAGGCAGGAAGAAAAAGGAATTATCGATGCTGTTTTTGTCACAGAAGATTCTGAAGGAAACAAGATTGTTCAGGTCAGGACAAGAGATCCAAGAGTTCCTGAACTAGGAGACAAGTTTGCAACCTCTCACGGACAAAAAGGGGTCATTGGAATGATAGTTCCGCAGGAAGATGTTCCATTCACTTCGAGAGGAGTTAGGCCTGATGTGATATTCAATCCACATGGTTTGCCGAGCAGAATGACTGTAGGTTATCTCCTTGAACTCTTAGCTGGAAAAGTAGGAAGCTTGAGTGGAGAGGTTATTGACGGAACCTGCTTCTCTGGAGTTGGAAAGAAAGAGCTGGAAGAGCAGTTGAGAAATCTCGGTTTCAGGTATGACGGAAAAGAAACCATGTATAATGGAATTACTGGAAAGAGAATGGCTATGAAAATATTCGTGGGAAATCTGTATTACTTGAAATTGAAGTATATGGTAGGAAACAAGATGCACGGAAGGGCATCAGGAAAAGTAGCATTGCTCACGAGACAGCCTATTGAAGGAAGAAGCAGAGGAGGTGCACTGAGATTAGGAGAGATGGAGCAGGAAGCATTAGTTGCCCATGGAGCATCTCTGTTGCTGAAAGAGAGATATGATTCAGACAAAGTCGTTCTTCCTATATGCATGAAATGCGGAAGCATTGGAATTGACGACAACATCAGAAATAAATTGCTTTGTCCAATGTGCGGAAGCGAGGACATCGAGCCAGTTGAGATGTCTTATGCTTTCAAGCTTCTCTTGGAGGAGCTGCAAGGACTTCACATCCACATCACATTTGGATTGAAGAATAAATATGAGTAAAATGGAAAAAGATAAATTAGCCGACATAATGAGTAGCATATGGGATGGAAAAACAAAATCATTCACAATATTCTGTCCTGAATGTGAATTTTATAGAACGACTAGTATAGAAGATAGGTGTTATTGGGGTGTGGCATATAAAGTATTAGATAAAACAAAAATATTATCCTATTGTCAATTAACAAATAAACCAAGCCCAAGAATATTCAAAAAATGATAGAACAAAAACCAGTCAGGAAGAGAGTAGAAGAAATAAGATTCTCTCTGTTTAGTCCAGAGGACATCAAAAAAATATCAGCAGCAAAGATAGTCACACCTGAATTGTATAACATAGACGGTTATCCAGTAGATGGCGGACTGATGGATTTGCGTCTTGGAGCTATAGACCCGGGGGTGAGATGCAGAACATGCGGAGGGAGACTGAAAGAATGTTTAGGACACTCTGGAAGCATTGACTTGGCAAGACCGATAATTCATCTGAAATATGTTCCGCTGATTGAACTTGGATTGAGATGCTTCTGCAGGCAGTGCGGGAAACTCTTACTTTCTGACAAAGACTTAGAAAAGTATTCTGCGAGCGAGAGAGCAAAAAAGGCAAAGGATGCCAAGAAATGCCCTCATTGCGGAGCAGCACACGAGAAGGTAAAATTAGATAAGCCGACAAATTTTCTCAGCGGAAAAACCAGACTCTTTCCAACTGAGATAAGAGAAATGCTGGTAAATATTCCAAACGAAGAATTAAAGAAAATTGGAATAAATCCTTCAACATGCAGACCAGAATGGGCTGTTCTCACTATGCTTCTGGTTCCTCCTGTAACTGTTCGTCCGAGCATTATTCTTGAATCAGGAGAGAGAAGCGAAGATGACTTAACTCATAAGTTGTCTGACATAATAAGAGCAAATCAGAGATTATGGGAGAATTTGAACGCAGGAGCTCCTGAAGTCATTATAGAAGATTTGTGGGATTTGTTGCAGTTCCATATAACTACTTTTTTCGATAACAGCGTAGCTAAAATTCCTCCTGCAAGGCACAGAAGTGGCCAGCCTCTGAAAACCATAATGGAGAGGATAAAAGGAAAAGAGGGGAGAATAAGAAAAAACCTAGCAGGAAAGAGAGTCAATTATTCTGCAAGAACAGTAATTTCTCCTGACCCTTATATAGGAATCAATGAAGTTGGTGTTCCTTATGAGATTGCAAGGGTTGTAACTGTCGCAGAAAGCGTTACTGATTTGAACATCGAGAAGTTGAAAAAATTGATTGAAAAAGCAGAAGAGTATCCTGGAGCAAATTATGTCATAAGACCTGATGGAAAAAGAAAAAAGATAACTCCTGATTTGAAAGAAGAGATAATAAACGAGCTGACTCCTGGCTATAAAGTAGAGAGACACTTGCAAGATGGTGATATTGTTCTCTTCAATCGTCATCCAAGTTTGCACAGAGGCAGCTTAATGGCGCATTTCGTAAAAGTACTTCCAGGAAGGACTTTCAGATTACATCCTGCTGTTGCTGCTCCTTATAATGCAGATTTTGACGGAGATGAAATGAATATCCACTCTCCGCAGACAGAAGAGGCGAGAGCAGAGGCAAAGATACTCCTGGACGTAAAGAAAAATCTGATTTCTCCAAAAAACAATACGAATCTGATTGGATGCATTGGAGATGCGATAACAGGAAACTATCTGCTCGGAGAAGAAGAATTTCCAAGAGATTACGCAAATCAGATGCTCTTTAGATCTGGAATCGAACATAACATAGCAAAGAAAACCATCCATGGAAAAGAAATTTTCTCGGCAATACTTCCTAAAATAAATTTCTCAAATGATTCTGTAACTATCAAAGACGGAGAAGTTATAAGAGGAAAACTGAACAAAACTCTTTTCGGAAATGAAGACGGGGAAATGATAAAGGAGCTCGAGAAAAAAATCGGTGTGAATGAAACATTTGAAATAATAAAAAAAGTCTTCAATCTTGGAGTTAAATATCTCTCAGACAAAGGAATAACGATTTCTGTTGAGGATTTGGATCTCGACCAAAGTGTGATAGATGCAGGAGAGGAGATAATCAAAAAGGCAGAAAAGAAAACAGAAGAAATCATAGAATCTTACAACAAAAAAGAATTAGAGAGAATTCCGGGTAAGACAGAAGAGGAATCAAGGGAAATCAAAATACTTCAAACATTAAACGAAGTAAGAACCAAAATAGGGGAAATAGTAAAGAAAGAGTTCCCTAAGGAAAATCCAGTCAATCATATGATTATGTCTGGTGGAGGAGGAAATATTCTCAACATAACGCAAATGGCCTCTTGCGTCGGACAGCAGGCTTTGTGGGGCAGAAGAATTGACTTAGGGTATAACGGAAGAACCCTGTCTTTCTTCAACAAAGGCGATTTATCTCCTCATGCAAGAGGGTTCATAAGAAGTTCGTTCATAAAAGGCTTACACCCAGATGAATTCTTTTTCGGAGCAATCACAGGAAGAGATTCTCTTATGGATACCGCACTGAGAACTCCTAAGTCTGGGTACCTGTACAGAAGGCTGGCGAATGCACTTCAGGATTTGAGGATAGAATATGATGGAACAGTAAGAGACAGTAATAATAACGTCATACAATACAGATATGGAGATGATGGAATTGATGTTTCAAAGATACACACCAAAGAGCAGATTAGTCCAGGAGAGGCAATAGGAATAGTTACTGCACAATCTTTCGGAGAGCCTTCAACTCAGATGGCGCTGAATGTATTCCACTTTGCAGGAGTTCAGGAGATGCAGATTACAATGGGGCTTCCAAGACTCATAGAAATTTTTGACGCAAGGAAAAAGCCTTCTTCTCCAAAAATGGAAATTTTCCTTAAAAAAGAATACAACAACGAAAAAGATGCGAAAGTTTTTGCTGAAAAAATAAAAGAAGTCACATTAAGGGAAATTTCATCTGAGATAAACCTCAATTTCAGCAACAAGACAATAGAAATAATAATCGACAAAAACGGACTCAAGCAGACCCATAGCTCGATAAAGACAGTAGTAGAAAAGCTTAACGATTTAGGTTTTAGAGCAAAGGAAAAATCAGATGCTATAACACTCAATGTTTCTGAACTCGGTTTCAAGGAAATTTATCAGCAGAAAGAGAAATTAAAGAAAACGATAATTTCTGGAATCAAGGGAATAAAGCAGATTTTAATTGTCAGAAAAGACAAGGATTACGTGATAATGACTTTAGGAACGAATATGAAGAAAATAATAGAACTTAAAGAGGCTGATGCTGATAGAATCATATCAAACGATTTTTACGAGGTTGCAGAAATCTTCGGAATTGAGGTTGCAAGACAGCTGATAATGGA
>Ga0153915_10002199_pt1 | contig 17898 bp, 16 predicted proteins | sample Opewatmetagenome_2_FD_107003 | JGI IMG/M metagenome (GOLD analysis project Ga0153915, IMG submission 107003) | Freshwater wetland microbial communities from Ohio, USA - Open water 3 Core 3 Depth 3 metaG | ecosystem: Environmental > Aquatic > Freshwater > Wetlands | place: USA: Ohio, Lake Erie...
ACAGGAAAAAATGGCTATTTTAAAGATTGAAGATTTAGATGGCGCGGTGGAGGCGTTGGTATTCCCGCGCGCTTACTCTAAAATAAGCCGTTATATCCAGCTAAATACCATAACGCATATCCGCGGCACATTGAACCTCGCGGAGGATACTCCCAAGATCATCGTAGAAGACCTTTTTCCTTTTGAGGAAATTTACAAGCTGATCAGCTCTATGAGCATTAACCTTTCAGGGATAAAGGAGAATATATTCGAGACCTTAAAGAATATGCTCGCTGGATATAAAGGAAACGTGCCGATATACCTGCGGCTGGATACCAGTCCATCCGGTAAACAGGCCAGCGCCGCCAAGCAAGCCTCCTCAAAAGGCCGCGTGCAGCTGGTAGTAGGCGAGAATCTTTACGTTCAGCCTTCGGAGAAATTAATACAGGAACTTGATGAATTGCTGGGTGAGGAAAGGCTCTCTTTGGTCCTGTAGCAATTTTACTCTTGACACTGTAACTTTTTGCTGCTAATGTACTTAAGAATAGGGGGTGTAAGATGACCAAAAAAGATATCATCCTTAAGGTATCTGATGCGACCAATATAAAACAGATAGATGTTAAAAAAGTGGTACAAATGACCTTTGATTGTATCATTGACGCGCTGATCAGGGGAGAAAAGATAGAATTACGTAATTTCGGCGTCTTTAAAACCAAACAAAGGAGAAGCCGCATAGGCAGAAATCCGCGTACCAACCAGGTAATACCTGTCCCACCGAGAAAAGTGGTTATTTTCAAAGCCGGATTAGAAATGAAGCAAAAGATAAAATAAAACCTTCCTCTTTCGCCTAAGAGAGGGGACCTTTAACCAACAATAAAATCAAATTTATGTTTAAAAAGATACCAGGCACAAAAGACATCCTGCCTGCAGAAGCAGCTATTTGGCAGGAAATTGAGAAGATCTCCCGCGGAATTTTTGCTTTATATAATTACCAGGAGATCCGCCCGCCGCTGGTTGAGGAAGCCAAACTTTTTGACCGTTCGCTTGGCGCATCCGCTGAAATCGTGCAGAAACAGATGTTTTTGATCAAAAATAATGAGGATCTTTACGCCTTGCGCCCCGAAGGAACAGCTTCCGTCGTGCGCAGCTATATTGAAAATAACCTGGATAAAACATCCGGCTTCCTGAAGGTCTATTATATCGGCCCGATGTTCCGCCTTGAGCGGCCGCAAAAAGGAAGGTTCCGCCAATTCCACCATGTCGGCTGTGAAGTGCTTGGTTCGCAGGATGCCTGCTTGGATGTAGAGGTGATCTCATTGGCCAAAGAATTACTGGACAGCCTATCCGTGAGCGGATACAAGATCAAGATCAACAGCCTTGGCTGCTCAAAAGACAAAGAAAAACTCAATAAAAGCCTAAAAGACGCCCTTAAAGATAAAGCAGATAAGCTCTGCGAAGATTGCCAGAACCGCCTTAAGACAAATGTATTAAGGATCCTGGATTGCAAAAATGAGTCCTGTAAGCGCATTGTGGATACTTTAGGGTTGGAGGATAAACATCTTTGCCCGGATTGCCTGGAGCATTTTAAAACTGTTTTATCAGGGCTTGACCTTTTGAGTATTCCTTATGAAGTCAGCTATTCTTTAGTGCGCGGGCTGGATTACTATAACCGCACAGTATTTGAGATCACTCATCAAAACCTGGGTTCCCAGGACGCGATCGGCGCAGGCGGCCGTTATAATAACCTGGTCAAAGAGTTAGGCGGGCCGGATCTAGGCGGTATTGGTTTTGCTTTTGGCATTGAGCGCCTGTTGCTTGTCAGTAAACTTACTGAAGAGAAGAAGAATGAGCCAAAGCTTATATTCCTTATCACCCTGGGTAAAGCGGCAAAAACCAGAGGTATAAGCATATTAGCGGATTTAAGAAAAAAAGGGGTGTTTTCTGACACAGATTATGAGGATAAATCCCTTAAAGGGTGTATGCGCAAGGCAAATGACTTAAACGCCCGCATGGTTTTGATACTTGGCGAAGATGAGCTGAAGAACAACAGCATCACTATCAAAGATATGGTTTCTGGAGAACAAAAACAAGTAAATATCCTGGATTTAGAAAAGGAAATAAAATGCTGAGAACCCACACTTGCGGCGAACTTAACGCGAAAGATTCCGGCAAGGAAGTCATTCTTTGCGGCTGGGTGGCTCGCCGCCGCGACCACGGAAAGCTTATTTTTATTGATATCCGCGACCGCTACGGTTTTACCCAGGTGGTCTTTATACCTAAAGAAGCTCCGGAAGCGCATAAACTGGCGCAGGAGTTAAGAAGCGAATTCGTGATCAAGCTGACCGGGATCGTAAACAGCCGCCCTCAAAATTCCCTTAACCCTAAAATAGCCACAGGGGAAGTGGAGATCCTGGCGAAGAAATTAGAGATCCTTAACCCCAGCCTTACGCCTCCCTTTGAGATCGAAGACTCATCTGAGATCACCGAAGAAATGCGTTTAAAATACCGCTACCTGGATTTAAGGAGGGAGAAATCCTTAAATAACCTTGTTTTAAGGAGCGAGCTTTACAAAGTAGCCCGCGCTTATCTATCCGAAAATAATTTTATTGAATGCGAGACCCCGATTTTGACTAAATCCACTCCTGAAGGCGCCAGGGATTATCTCGTGCCTAGCCGGCTTTCTTTGGGCCAATTCTACGCTTTACCGCAGTCGCCCCAGCTATTCAAGCAGATACTCATGGTCAGCGGTATTGAGAGATATTATCAGATCGCCAAATGTTTCCGGGACGAAGACCTGCGCGCAGACCGCCAGCCGGAATTCACGCAGCTGGATATTGAAATGTCTTTTGTAAATGAAGAAGATATTTTTGCCTTAAGCGAAGGCCTGATGAAAATGATCATGCGCAAATTGAAAAATATCGATATCCCCACTCCTTTTAAAAGGATCACTTACGCGGAAGCGATGAGTAAATATAATTCGGACAAACCGGACCTAAGGAAAGAATTGAACGCTGATTTTGCTTTCTGCTGGGTAGTGGATTTTCCGTTATTTAAGTTTAACACTGAAGAGAACCGTTGGGAAAGCGAGCATCATCCATTTACCGCGCCTTCCGTAGAAGACCCGCAGGAATTAGAGCAGCATCCTGAAAAAGTACTTTCGCGTTCCTATGATCTGGTGTTAAACGGCAACGAACTTGGTTCAGGTTCAGTCAGGATCCACCAGCATAAGCTTCAGGAGACGATATTCAAGATCATTGGGATAGAGAAAGAAGAGGCGCGCAAACGGTTCGGTTTTCTTCTAGAAGCTTTTCAATTCGGCGCGCCGCCGCACGCAGGGGTCGCTTTTGGTTTAGACAGGCTTTTGGCTATCCTTGCCCAGGAAACAAGCATCAGGGAAGTGATCACTTTCCCGAAGAACTCTGCGGGGATTTGCCCCTTAACAAGCGCACCTTCGGAAGTTGAAGAAAAACAGTTAAAAGAATTGGGTCTAACATTAAAAAGAGGAGGAAACAGAAATGAAAAGGCTTAAGTTAACAGGCGTTCTTGTATTGATCGGTTCATTCGCGCTTTCTGGTTGCGTAGCCAGGACATATACGCTTACCCGCGACAGGGTAGATCAGGACACTTCCGCAGGTAACCGCGGTTACCTTATGGGCAAAGCTCCGGAAACATCGCAGGAAGGTAAAAGAACCACCCGCACAACACGCGTAGTAGAGATCGAGTTAGGTTTCCAGAAAAAAAACCTTTCAGGCTGCCCGGCTAATGCGCCTGTCGCGTCTTTAAATGACGAATCCGCTCCCACGATGTTAGGAAACCAGGGGGAGGAAGCGGCAAGCGGAACTTTTGAGAAATATACGGTAGAGAAAAATGATACCTTACAGAAAATATCCATGAAATTCTATAAGACTACGCGGAAATGGATGAAGATATATGACGCTAATAAAGATACTTTAAAAGGCCCGGATAAAGTATACCCGGGACAGATATTGAACATCCCTGTTGAAGCAGATTCTGTCCCATCCAACCAGGAGCCGGCTATACCTAAGGAAAACCTCAAGTAACGCTAACACTTATTCGGCGGGATAAATTCGCACATAAACTTACGTCGAAGATTGTGGAAATAAATACTCCGTAAGTTTAGTGCTCATTTACATTTAATGGATAAAATAATCAAGTTCCAGTCGCATCAGGAAGCCCAGGAGCTTTTTGGATTGCACGATGTCAACATTAAAAGCATCCAGAGGGAATTCAAGGTCAAGCTTACCCTGCGCGGCGGCCACCTTAAAATCAGCGGCACAAATGTTAATGTCAAGAAAGCTGGAGAGCTGATTACTTATCTTTTGGAGGCTTTGCGGCTGGGTAACCAAAAGATTGAAAAAACCGACCTGTTTTACCTGATCGCCAACTTCAAGAAATCCGCTGAAGCGGGAATAAAAGGGGTTGAAAAGTTACAGACAGGCCTGGTGCGCGCTCCGGAAACTAAACAGATCAGCCCTAAAACCAATGGGCAGCGCGAATATGTGGAGGCGATAGAGCGTCATGATATCGTCTTTGGCCTGGGGCCGGCAGGTACTGGGAAAACTTACCTGGCCATGGCTGCCGCGGTAGAAGCTTTAAAAAAACAACAGGTACGCAGGATCATTTTAACCCGCCCGGCAATTGAAGCGGGTGAATCACTGGGATTCTTGCCCGGTGATATGCGCGAAAAGATATCGCCTTACCTGCGGCCGCTTTATGACGCTCTTTACGATATGATGGAAGCTGAGCGTATTGAAAAATACATTGAAACAGGGATCATTGAAGTGGCGCCGCTTGCCTATATGAGAGGCAGGACATTAAATGACGCTTTTGTCATCCTGGATGAAGCGCAAAACTGCACCGCCGAGCAGATGAAGATGTTCCTCACCCGCTTAGGGTTTAATTCCAAAGCCGTAATTACCGGGGATATGACACAGAGCGACCTGCCTAACGGAAAGCCTATCGGCTTGTTACAGGCGCAGGATATTCTTAAAACGGTGGAAGAGATAAAATTCATATATTTTACCGGTTTTGACGTAGTGCGCCACGCTTTGGTCCAGAAAATAATTGAAGCTTATGAGAAAATTAATAAACAAAACTAAAATCAAACCGATCCTTCTGACCGGGTTTGTTTTTCTGTTCAGCTACATCGTGCATCTGAACCTGGCCATCCCTGTATTTCTCTGCATTTTGTACGTTCTTTTAGCCCTGAACACGGATAAGATCAAGAATTGTAACCTTACGCAGATCAGTTTTCTTCTCTTAGCCGGTTTTGCCAGCGGTTATTTTGTGTTAAAAAGCGGTTTAAGTTTTTATTTCGTACCTATAATTATCGTGCCTATGCTGGGGGTCTTACTTTTTAATAATATCGAAGTCCCCTATTTTTTATCACTGGTCAATTGCGTGGCGTTAGCTTCTTTGACCGCGGAGCCGTTTAAAGCGCTGCTTATTTTCTTGATCTCCTGTATGGGCGCGATCATTGCAGTCAGGGGAGCGCGCAAGCGCACTACGCTCATCCGTTCCGGGCTGATCGCCGGGATATTGCAGCTGATTACTTTGATCTTCCTTGAAAATTTTTTCTTCAGCCAACCAGGCAGGTATATTGTTATTTTGACCAATGGATTCCTCTCCGGCATTATCGTCTTGGGGTTACTTCCGGTATTTGAATACCTGCTGCAAACAGTGACCAATATTAGCCTATTGGAACTTGCTGATACTCATCAACCGGTATTACAACGCTTGATCCTGGAAGCGCCAGGCACATACCACCACAGTTTGATCGTAGGGAATCTTTCGGAAACTGCCTGCGATGCTGTCGGCGCCAACGCGCTGCTTGCGCGCATCGGAGCCTATTACCACGATATAGGAAAACTGCATAAACCTGAATATTTCATTGAAAACCAGAATATCAAAAGCAATATGCATGATACGCTGACCCCTACGATGAGTAAGTTGATCATCATGAACCATGTAAAAGAAGGCCTGGAACTGGCAAAAAGATACAGTTTGAGCCCGGTGCTCTGGAAATTCATCCAGCAGCATCACGGTAAAAGCCTTGTCTATTATTTCTACCGCCGCGCTTTAGAGGGTAAAGAAGAAAACCAGGAGATAACCGAAGAAGGCTTCCGTTATCCGGGGCCCAAGCCGAACTCCAAAGAAACAGCGATCGTGCTGCTTGCTGATTCCGTGGAAGCGGCAACGCGCACCTTAAGAGAACCTGATCTCGGAAAGATAGAAGAATTGGTGCACCGGATAATCAACAATAAGTTTATCGATGGTCAACTTGATGAATGCGACCTGACTTTAAAGGATATTGAAAAGATCTCTAGCGTATTTATTAAGATCTTAAGCGGTATATACCACAGCCGGATAGCCTACCAAGAGAATCAAAAAGAGTGCGCTTTGCCTAAAAATGGCAAAAAAGAATAAAGCATGAAGAAACTCTTAAGGATCGACGTGATCGACCGTCAATCTCAACTTCCGGTCAGCGCGGCGGGAATAAAAAGGCTGGCAATAAAGGTATTCAGGCGGGAATCCAAAAACAAAGTAAAGGGGCAGGTGAATATTTGTTTTGTGGATGACCGTTTTATTAAAGATTTAAACCTGCGCTTCCTCGGTAAGCCTCAAGCCACAGATGTTTTAGCCTTTGAGAACAGCAGAATAAATAAGCATATCCAGGCGGATATAATCGTTTCTACGCAAACTGCTATAAGGAATTCAGCCATTTTTAAAACAACCCCTGAATATGAAATGCGCCTGTATGTTGTCCACGGCGCCCTGCATATCCTTGGATTTAATGACAATAACTCGCTCGCAAGGGTCTTAATGCGCAAAACCGAAAGTAAATATGTCCATTGAAAAGGCTCAAGCTCTAGTATTAAGGAAACGCGACTTCCGGGAGACTTCTTTGATTGTTGATTTTTACAGCCGTGAATTTGGAAAGATCAGCGGGCTGCTTAAGGGCGTCAGAAGCGATCCGGGGAAATTCGCTTCCAACCTTGAGGTTTTTTCGTTGAATGAAATTGTATTTTACCGTAAATCCAGCACGTCGTTATACCTGGTCAGCCAGGCGGATAAAACGCAGAATTTTACGGGGATCAGGCAGAATATCGAGAAAACCGTGCTGGCAAGTTTCATGATGGAGCTGGTCGGTTCCGTGATGCAGCTGGAAGACCAGAATGAAGATATCTATTCGCTTGCGATCAACTGTCTTAAGGAGCTGGAAACTAACTATAACCCGGTAAAGATCGCCACGATCTTTAAGATCAAGATGCTTGCTTTAAGCGGGTTTAAGCCGCATTTTGATTCCTGCATTGCCTGCGGCTCAAAAATAATGGCGCAATCAAAGTTCAGCATGGCGCATGGCGGCTTGCTTTGCTCAAGCTGCTGTCACAGGGATACTTCCAGCCGTTCCATCTTTAGAGGCACGATCGCGACGATATTGCATATCGAGAAAAGTGATTTTCGCTCCAGCCTTAATTTAGGGATGAACCCGGAGATCAAAAAAGAGCTGGATGTGATCCTGAATTCATTTTTGAATTTTCATTTGGGTAAAGAATTGAGATCGCAGAAAGTGATCAATAAACTTGCGGTAGCAGTTTAGCTGGGAAGAGGTGGCTTTATGAAAATCGTTATCGTTGGCCCCGGGGCGATGGGTTGTTTATTTGCCGCCTGCCTTTCAAAAACAAAAGAAGATATCTGGATACTTGATAAAAACAAACAAAATGCCCAGATGCTTAATCAAAACGGCATCTGCGTGGAAAGTTCCTCCGGAACGATCAAAGCTCAGGTAAATGCTACCGAGAATGTCCAGGAGATCGGCACAGTAGACCTGGCTGTACTCTGCGTAAAATCATTTCATACGAAACAAGCGATCCTTCAGCTTAAGCCTGCCATCACAAAAAACACAAAAATACTTACTCTGCAGAACGGGATCGTCAATATTGAGGTGATCGCCGAACTCGTTGGAGAAGAAAAAGTTATCGGGGGAGTGACCTCTGAAGGAGCTACCTGGTTGGGCGCTGGTAAGATCCGCCACGCCGGCAAAGGAGAAACAGTTATTGGGATGATCGACGGCAAAACACCCGTAGAGATGCGTTCTATACGCGAGATACTTAATAAAGCTGGTTTTGTTACCAAGATGTCCCGGGATATTAAAGGGCTGCTCTGGTCAAAACTGATCATTAATGTTGGGATCAACGCGCTTTCCGCTCTTACCGGCCTGGCTAACGGCAGGCTTATTGAGGTAGAACCAAGCAAGAAAATATTGCGCGAGGCTGTCACGGAAGCTGTGCGCGTGGCCAAGAGAAAACGCGTTAAACTTATTTATGATGACCCGTTGGCTAAGGTAGAGGCGGTATGCGAATCCACCGCTGAGAATATTTCCAGCATGCTCCAGGATATCTTAAGGAAAAAACGTACGGAGATCGATTATATTAACGGGGTGATTGTGCGTTTAGGCCAGGAGTTGTCCATTCCGGTGCCGGTTAACACGATGTTGGTAAATCTGATCAAATCAGTAGAGGCAGGCTACTTAAATAATAACTAACCGGTTAATTCTTTATAAACTATGGCTTACAGTAAGAACATACGTTTATACCTGGTGATCATACTGGTAGCCGGCTGGGTAATTACCTTAACCCTGCGGCAGGCTTTTCGGGAAGAGAAACTTTATCGCCAAACACGTATCCTGATGGGGACGTTCTTTGAGGTTATCTCTCCGGATGAACGCGCCGGTGAAATAGTTTTTACAGAGGTGGCGCGGCTTGAACAATTACTAAGTAAATATAAAGAAGATAGCGAGGTTTCTAAACTTAACCGCACAGGTAAGATAACCGCTTCAGCGGATACTTTTTATATCATTCAGCGCGCCAAAGAGTATGCCTCAAAAACCAATGGAGCCTTTGATATAACCGTTGCCCGGTTAATGGACCTTTGGGGTTTTTCTGAACGTAATTTCAGCGTGCCAAGCGCTCTTAAGATCAAAGAAAACCTGCAGCTGGTGGGAGCGGATAAAATCATATTGCATGAGAAAAATAATGTGATAGAATTTAAACTTTCCGGTATGAAAATTGATTTAGGCGGCATTGCCAAAGGATACGCTTTAGACCGCGCTGTAGAAAAACTTAAAGCAAACCATATCAAAAGCTGCCTGATCAACGCCGGAGGGCAGGTTTACGCTTTAGGTAAAAGATCCGGGCGCAAATGGAAAGTGTCCATTCGTTCACCCGGTAATGGAAAAACCAGGGATATCATTGAGCTTACTGACCAATCCGCTTCTACAAGCGGGGATTATGAGCAATTCTTCGTAAAAGACGGAAGAAGGTATTGCCATATTCTTGACCCGCGCACAGGATATCCTGCCGAAAGCGGAATATCGTCTGCGACAATAATCGCGGACACATCTACGGAAGCTGATGCGCTATCTACGGCGGTATTTGTATTAGGCAAGCTGGAAGCCGAGGCAATGCTTAAGAAATTCTCCGGCGTAAAATTAAGAACTTTATAATAAATATGCTCAACCAGTCCATGAGTAATGTAAATATTTCTGCCGCAAAGATGTTTGTTTTCTTTTCACAGCTGATGGATAAGCCAGTTTTTGACAAAAACGGGCTGCGCGCAGGAGAAGTTTATGACCTGGTATTAAAACCTTCAGAAGTATACCCGCTTTCCTGCGCTTTAGTTATCCGTAAAGGTTTTCCTAATCGCAAATATGCGATAATCCAATGGCAAGAGATCCAGAAAATTGATAAAGAGTCGGCTATATTAAGGATAGAATTCGCAAGCCTAGCTTTCTCTGAGTTACGCGATGAGAAAAAAGAGTTTACTCTTAGAAGGGATATACTTGATCAGCAGGTTGTAGATACCTATAACCATAAGGTTATCCGGGTCAATGATATTCACTTATTATCCGTAGACCAGGCCTTAATGATCGCTCACGTTGATATTGGCAGCCGCGGCCTGATCCGGCGTTTAGGTTTTGAAAATAGTATTGATTTTATCGTTCGCCTTTTGAATCCCAAAGCGAAATACCTGCATAACGAGCGGTTGGTATCCTGGAAATATATCCAGCCATTGACGATCAATCCCGTGAGTATGACGATCAAGATTGACGTGCCCCAGAAAAATCTCGCGAATATCCCCGCCGCCGACCTTGGCGACATATTCCTGGATTTGAACATTCATCACCAGATCGCCCTTTTTAAATCGTTAAACCTTGCCAACAAAACAAAAATATTTACGAATATTGATTTTAAAACACAGCGTTCGTTGCTTGAAGAACTAAACGATTCCGATATTGCCGAGTTGCTTAACAATATCCCTTCAGATGAAGCAACGGACTTTCTAGAAAAACTGCCTAGCGAACAAACAAAACGCGTATTAAACTTGATTGAGAACAAATACTCAAAGAGGCTTTCTCAGCTATTAGGTTATTCTGGTGATTCCGCCGGCGGCCTAATGACTACCGAATACATCGCTTTTCCTAAGGGTACAACAGTGGAAGCGGCTTTAAATCAGATCCGTGAACGTAAGTTTAAATCTGAGCCGGCGCAGTTTGTTTATATCATTAGCTCTACGCATGAACTTATCGGGGCGACAAATTTCCGCCGGTTGATCTTGGCTAACCCGCTTGATCCTATTGAAAATTGCGCGTTCCCTAAGACATATTTTGTGCACTTAGATTCTAGCGTAAAAGAAGTCGCCTATTTAATGGAGAAATATAAATACTTTGCCATTCCTGTAGTAGATGAAAATAACATTTTGCAGGGGATCATTACGGTGGATGATATCTTAAGCCAGCTGATCGCTTTTGCCTGGCGCAGATTGAAAAGGATCAAGATCATTCAGAAAACATGAAAAAACTTAAGGGTTTTTGGGTAAAAATACTTATTTTTCTCTCGGTGATGGGCCCGGGGATCATTACGGCTAATGTTGATAACGACGCTGGAGGGATTACCACTTATTCAGTGGCCGGAGCGCATTTCGGCTATGCGCTGATCTGGTCTTTTATCCCCATTATTATCGCCCTGGTGATCATTCAGGAAATGTGCAGCCGCATGGCTGTGGTTACAGGCAAAGGCCTGGCTGACCTTATCCGCGAAGAATTCGGAGCCAAAGTTGCATTTTATGCCATGGTTATCCTGATTTTTTCCAATATTTTCAATACTATTTCTGAATTTGCCGGAATTGCCGCAAGCGCTGAACTTTTTGGTATCAGTAAATACATACTCGTTCCCGCCTGCGCTTTATTTGTCTGGTGGCTGATCGTCAAAGGTACTTATAAATCAGTGGAAAAAGTTTTTCTTGTTGCCTGTCTTTTCTATGTTTCATACATTGTCTCGGGATTTTTGTCCAAACCTGATTGGAAAACTGTCGCGCAAAGTTCGATCAGCCCAAGCTTCCAATTTGACAAAGCTTATATCCTCATGCTTATCGGCGTGATCGGAACGACGATCGCGCCCTGGATGCAGTTTTACCAACAATCCTCAGTAGTGGAGAAGGGGATCAAGATAGAAAATTACAAATACAGCCGCTTAGACGTTGTGATCGGTTCTTTTATTGTCAACATCATCGCTATTTTTATAGTTATCGTCTGCGCCAATACTCTTTTTACCCACGGCATAAGGATTGAGTCAGCCCAGGACGCAGCCTTGGCGCTTAGGCCGCTGGCAGGAAAATATTGTTTTTATCTTTTTGCTTTTGGTTTACTTAACGCTTCTATTTTCTCCGCCTGTATCCTGCCGTTATCCACGGCATATTCGGTATGTGAAGGCATGGGCTGGGAAGTAGGGGTTAACAGGACATTTAAAGAAGCGCCGCAGTTTTACAGTTTATATACAGCAATTATCGTTATTGGCGCGGCGGTGATCTTGATACCGAACGTTAAGCTTATCCCGATCATGCTTTTATCTCAGGCAACTAACGGTATATTATTGCCTTTTGTGTTGATCTTTATGCTTCTTCTGGTTAACAATAAAAGGCTGATGGGTAAATATGTGAATTCCAGGTTTTACAATATTTGTGCTGTATTGATCATCGCTTCCATGATCTTGCTTTCTTTGATACTTTGCGTTACCGCATTTGTTAAATAAGGGAAAACCATGAATATTGAAAATATCCTACAACTAAAAGGTGAGCGTAAAATAACTATGCTCACCGCTTATGATTACCCTGTCGCCTACCTGGTTGACAAAGCGGGAATTGATATAATCTTGGTCGGTGATTCCCTGGCTAACGTGGTCCTGGGGTTAGATTCCACTAAAGAAGTGGGTATGGCAGAGATGCTCCACCATACTAAAGCTGTCAGGCGGGCTGTTAAAAATGCCCTGCTGGTAGGAGATATGCCTTTTGATTCCTACCAGTTAAACCCCGAAGAGTGCGTAAAAAACGCCCGGCGTTTTGTTGAAGAAGCTGGCTGTTTGGCAGTAAAACTTGAGTGGTTTGACCGCTGCCTTGAGGTGACTAAAAGAATTGTTTCAGCTGGAATACCTGTAATGGGGCATATCGGGTTAACACCTCAGACCGTAGATAAGATTGGCGGGTTTAAATGCCAGGGTAAAGACGCTGAAAGCGCCCGGAAATTGATCCAGCAGGCCAAGGAGCTTGAGCAGGCAGGATGTTTTGCCTTGGTTTTAGAGTGCGTGCCGGATAGATTAGCGGGACTGATCACCAGCAAACTTAAGATCCCCACGATCGGTATTGGAGCAGGCGTCAGTTGTGACGGACAGGTCCTGGTGACGAACGATTTGCTTGGGTTATTCGATCGCTACACGCCAAAATTCGTAAAAAAATACGCCGATGTTTCCAGTGTGATCTTACAGGCATTAGAAACATATAAGCTGGAGGTTCTAGAGGGGAAATTTCCCGATAGCGAACATTCCTTCAGCATTAAAGAAGATGAGCTTAAAAAAATCCAAGACGCTTAAAACAGTATTAAAATATTTTGAATTCGCCATTGTTTTGGCGATTGCTTTAGTTTTTATAGTAAAGTTCGCCGGCCCAAGGATATTAAGGCAGTATATCTCTTACGGTATAGGTGACTGCCAGAATATCCCCATCCTTTGTATGGAGCCGGAAGAAAAGCTTACTCTGCCGGAAGAAGACCCGTTTTATCTAGCGCAACTCGTCCCGCAGGAGTTTAGCCGCATGTACTTATCCTGCCCAAAAGGTTTCACCCTTATCCAGGAACTGACCCGCAGGCCATATTATAAGAAAAATAAGCATCTGGACAAAGGCAGCGTGATCTACCTTCTTTACCAGGAACCGGGTGCTTTCCTGAAATTATACCCCGATGTCAAAAAACAGGGGGTAACGGACAATTATGTTTTTATTGAAAGATTAATGCGCGCAAAAATGAACAAAGTAAACAATATCACTGACGCTTTTTTCGTGATCATGAAGAGTATCTTTACTCCGGATATCGGCAACCAGGGTAACGCCAGAATGATCCGCTTCCAGCTGCATAACCAGCGCGGATTCATCAATTATAATTTGGCTTATCCGGACAACTATTTTGACTGCAGCGTAATAGATGAACGCGACAATTTTTTTAAGATCTATATAAAGGATAAAGGTTCGCGGCTGGATCTAAACAAGGTTTTTATGATTATTTCCACCGCCCGGCCAATAGATTAAAACCTGTTTCCTGCGTAATTTGCTTGATTTTTAAGTGAAACTGTGCTAAAAATAAAAAATTCAATAACCTGTTAGGCTCTGGAGGGATAATGGCTGAAATCAAAACACAGAATAAAAGAAGGGGCTCAAGGGTATATTGCGCCATACCGCTTACCTGCGAAATAACCGACCCTAAGAGCAAGGCTGTTAATTCCTATTCTTTTTTTGTTAAGAATATGAGTTCGGACGGGCTGTATTTTGAAAGCGAATTCTTAATCGATCTGCAGACTGAAATAGGCTGTAAATTTACCATGCCGGAAAACAACCAGGAGATCACGGTTGTTGCTAAAGTTACGCGCGTTGAGGTGATCGAAGGCAGTAAACTGTTCGGCATCGGAGCCTATTTTACAAAAATTGATGATAAAGACAGGGAGTTTATCCGGCAGGCGATCGACCGCTATGATATCAATAAGCTGTTGGAGGCGGCTGTCAAGAAAAACGCCTCCGATCTGCATTTATTGGCCAATCAAAAAGCTGTTTTGCGCATTAACGGCGAATTGCAGCAGATGGATACTCCCGCCTATAAAGCGGATGAAATTTACAAAATGATCTTCAGCCTGATGAGCAAACAGCAGATCAGGATTTTTGAAAAGCAGAAAGAGCTGGATTTCGGCATCCAGTTCGACGCAAACAACAGATTCCGCGTAAATGTCCATCAGCAGCGCGGGTTCATTGAAGCTGTGCTCAGGTTGATCAACTCCCGCATCGCTTCTTTTGAGGAGTTGCAAATCCCTGAAGAAGTAAAAGGTTTCATCAGGCACAAGGACGGGCTGGTTTTGGTCATCGGGCCCACAGGTTCAGGCAAAACCACAACTATCGCGGCAATGGTCAATTTGATCAATCAGGAAAGAAAAGCCGTAGTGATCACCCTGGAGCGGCCGATAGAATACATGCACGTTAATGACAAATGTATTATCAAGCAGCGCGAGATCGGCACAGACACTTTTTCTTTTTCTGAAGCGTTAAAAAGCTCTCTCAGGCAGGATCCTAATATTATCGTAGTCGGAGAGATGGAAGACCTAGAAACCGTTAAAACCGCGCTTTTGGCGGCAGAAGCCGGATATCTGGTGATCGCCTCATTCCATGCTCCGGATACTTTACAAGCCATTGACAGGCTGGTAAGTATATTTCCTCCGGAGAACAGGAAACAGGTGCTCGCGCAATTTTCGCACTGTTTAAGAGGAATAATCACCCAGATGCTTATTCCGCGTAGCGATATAAAAGGGCGCTTCCTGGCAACCGAAATTCTCGTAGTTAACGAGGCGGTGAAAAAAGTCATCCGTAATGATGAGCTGATCCAACTGCGCAATATTATGCAGACCGGTTCCGGAGCCAAAATGCGCTCTTTCGCGGAATCTCTAAAACAGTGTTTTGAGCAGGGGATAATTGACGGTGAAACTTACGAGTGGTACGCTTTGAAGAACTCTTAATCTAATTTCAGGAAAACAATTAAAGATAAAATGGATAATATGGATAAAATTGTCTCACTCTGCAAACGCCGCGGTTTCATCTTTGCTGGCAGCGATATCTACGGAGGCTTAAGCAATACCTGGGATTACGGGCCGTTCGGGGTAGAACTGAAGAATAATTTAAAACGCGCCTGGTGGAAAGCCTGCGTTTATGAAAGGTATGATATTTTTGGCATGGACTCGGCGATCCTTATGCATCCGAAGGTCTGGGAAGCCAGCGGCCATGTGGAGAATTTCTTTGACCTGAAAAGTGACTGTAAGGTTTGTAAAAAGCGTTTTAAAACCGCTGACCTTAAGGACTCTAAAGTTTGCCCGGATTGCCAGGGGGAACTCACCGAATCCAGGGCATTTAATCTTATGTTCAAGACTTACCAGGGGCCGATCGAAGATACTTCTAGCGCCATATACCTGCGGCCGGAAACAGCTCAAGGGATGTTCGTAAATTTCCTGAATATCGTGGATTCCCGGCATCCCCGGCTGCCTTTTGGTTTGGCGCAGATCGGTAAATCCTTCCGCAATGAGATAACCCCGGGGAATTTTACTTTCCGCACCCGTGAATTTGAGCAGATGGAAGTAGAATATTTCTGCCGGCCGGAAGAATCCGATAAAATATATCAATCCTGGGTTAATGACAGGTTCAACTGGTATTTAAGCTTAGGTATTAAAAAGGAGAATCTGCGGTTACGGCCTCACGCAAAAGATGAATTGGCGCATTACGCAAAAGCCTGCACCGACGTAGAATATAATTTCCCTTTTGGCTGGTCGGAATTAGAGGGTATCGCTAACCGTACGGATTTTGACCTTAAGCAGCACGCCCAGGCAAGCGGCAAAGACCTGCGTTACTATGATGACCAGAAAAAGGAAAGGTTTTATCCGTACATCATTGAGCCTTCCGGCGGTGTGGATAGAAGTATTCTCGCGCTTTTAGTCGATGCTTATTATGAGGAGAAAGTCAAAGAAGACATTCGTGTTGTCCTGAAACTAAATAAGGACCTAGCCCCTACAAAAGTGGCAGTGTTGCCGCTTTTAAAAAACAGAGCGGAGATCGTGGAACTTGCCCGCAATATCGCCAAAGACCTTAAAAAGTCATTTGTAACCACCTATGATGATACTGGCGCTATCGGCAAACTCTACCGCAGGCAGGATGAAATAGGCACACTTTATTGCGTGACTGTTGATGTGCAATCTTTAGAAGATAAGCAGGTGACTGTGCGCGACAGGGACACCATGCAGCAGGAAAGAGTACCTTACGAAAAGCTAAAGGAATATTTGTTCAACAAACTTAATTAATCAGGGACGGTTATTAATTTATTTTTAAGAGGTCCCCAACAATGAAAGGAAGGGTTTAAAAAGTAATGGCAAAGAAATATGTTTACTCGTTCGGCGGCGGCAAAGGAGAAGGCAATGAAAGCATGAAGAATCTTCTCGGTGGAAAAGGCGCAAACCTCGCGGAGATGGCGGGCAACAAGGATCTTTTACTTCCTGTTCCTCCGGGATTCACCCTTACCACTGAAGTCTGCACATATTATTACGCGAATAAAAGGAAATACCCTAAGGAATTAAAACTGCAGGTCCAAACAGCCCTGGAAAAAGTCGAGAAGTTAATGGGCAGGAAATTCGGCGACCCAGTTAACCCTCTATTGTTCTCCGTGCGTTCCGGTGCGCGTAAATCCATGCCCGGGATGATGGAAACGGTTTTAAATGTCGGTTTGACCGAAAAAACCATTCCTGGTCTTATTAAACAGAGCGGGGGAAACAGCCGTTTTGTTTATGATGCCTACCGCAGGCTGATTATGATGTATTCGGATGTGGTTATGGAAAAAGCCGCGGGCATTGAACCTAAGGATGATGCGGGTATCCGCAAACAGCTGGAAAAAGTGATGGCCCAGATAAAAAAGGAAAAAGGTTACTCCAGCGATACAGATCTTACGGTTGAGGACTTAAAGAAACTTTGCGCGCAGTTCAAAAATAAAATACGCGAGGTACTGGGTAAAGATTTCCCCGATGAGCCAATGGAACAGCTCTGGGGCGGTATCGGCGCTGTCTTTTCATCCTGGAACGGAAAACGCGCCTGCAGCTACAGAAGAATAGAAAATATCCCGGATGAGTGGGGAACCGCTGTTAACGTGCAGACAATGGTCTTTGGTAATATGGGTAATGATTCAGCCACTGGCGTTGCTTTTACGCGTAACCCCGGCAACGGTGAGAATAATTTCTACGGTGAATACCTGATCAACGCGCAGGGCGAAGACGTAGTAGCCGGTATCAGGACACCGGCGCCGATCAACGAATATTCAACCAGCGAACATAACAAAGCGCTTCTCACTCTGGAAAAAGCCATGCCGAAGATCTATAAAGAGCTTTATTCCATACAGAATCGCCTGGAAAACCACTATCATGATATGCAGGATATCGAGTTTACTATTGAAAAAGGCAAACTTTTTATGTTGCAGTGCCGCGTGGGAAAACGTAATGGCCCGGCAGCGGTGCGCATGGCGGTGGATATGGTCAAAGAAAAGAAAATAACCAAAGAGGTCGCGGTGATGCGCGTAACTCCATCTCAACTTGATGAATTACTGCACCCGATCATTGACCCTAAACAGGAATTAGTCACTAAACCTATCGCTAAAGGTTTACCTGCCGGCCCCGGCGGCGCGAACGGCCAGATAGTTTTTTCAGCCAACGCTGCGGTAGAATGGAAAAAACAGGGTAAAAAAGTGATCCTTGTTCGCGAAGAGACTAACCCCGAGGACGTAGA
>Ga0153915_10002200_pt1 | contig 17896 bp, 10 predicted proteins | sample Opewatmetagenome_2_FD_107003 | JGI IMG/M metagenome (GOLD analysis project Ga0153915, IMG submission 107003) | Freshwater wetland microbial communities from Ohio, USA - Open water 3 Core 3 Depth 3 metaG | ecosystem: Environmental > Aquatic > Freshwater > Wetlands | place: USA: Ohio, Lake Erie...
ACTCCCAAATGACATCGCATTAAATAACTCACCAGGTGGTTTTTGGTCAAGTAATATTTGCGTTGCGTGAACCGGCGTTTCTGCTGAAATCAATCCAGCTTTGGGTGCTGGCAAAGGCAGTTTATATTTAAACCAGGGTAAAGCAATCACTCCCATTGTGAGTATCACTACAGTGAACAGGATGTTTAAAATTCTCGATCCCTCTTGATTCGCAGGTGTTCGTTTAGCTTTCTGCAAATTATTTACGATGGCAGATAAATGCTCAGCCACAGTCGGAGCCATCACCAAACCAAACCATACACTCCCCCTGGACGTTTTTAGTCCTAATATGCCAAACACAAGGAATGTACTGATTTGAAAGAAGTTTGGCCGTTTTGGAGAAAACGCTAATAAGATGGCGCTCACTATGAGTCCACAAAAGAATATGACTCCCATTAACGTACTCAGTGTAGGCGGAGCCCATTCTGTGACTAAATTTTGCACAACTGAGTTACTGGTAAGGGTTTTGACATAATTAACAATTCCTAAACCACGTGGATTGATCAGACATACCAATCCTGTGATTCCAAACATCATACCCGAAATAAAAATCGGCTTTTTGTTGAATGGATTTTCACCATCTATTAGATGTTTAATATTTTCCCATATTTTTTGTCCCCACCAGATTCCAATCAAAACCAGCCCGATTAAAAATGTGCCATGACTGTTGACCCAAATCAGCATACATATAGGAAATACAATCAACCAATACCAACGAGGGTTTTGATTATATTCAACTATTGCCAGCAAGTATAAACTCGCTAATAAAAATGTGATCCCTTGTGGACGAACATTCCAATCATTTAAACCAAGAGCTGCCGCAAATAACACTCCAAACGCAGCCATCCGCCAGCTTTTTGTAATTCGCTTACAGATATAGAATATCACTCCATAAGCCGAGGTGATCGTAAGGCTATGAATAAAAATAACAAGTGCTGGGCCACCCACCCTATAAATTATATACAATGCAGTCTCCATTAACCAATACATTTGATACGAAGGATAAGGTTGCCCAGCTTCAGTATATGAATATATGTCAGTTGTCGGTATTTTCCCAGTAGTGATAATTTCGCGTCCGATAGTGATATGCCACCAAAAATCATGAGGGCGGATGGGGTGTGTACTAACAAATACAAAGATACCCATTAATGCGGCTAATCCCCATAAATGAGCTATCGTCAAATGAAACTTAATAGGTCTCACCTAGCCGGAGCTCCTCTATTAACAGTCGATGTGGTTTACTAGCCCACCACCGAACCCAATATAAGCCAATTAATAAGATTAATGGAAGGGGAATAATCAGATTTGCTTGCATACTCGGCTGAGAGCTGGTCAGATCCCCAAAAAATAACCCCCATTGCCATATAAATAATATAACTGTCGTAAGAACAGCAGCTAGTTGTCCGCCTCGATACCAACGCTCTGTGAGCATCGCCGATATGAGTACGAGTGGAAAGATCAATCCGATGAAATTCTCAGGTATTGTCGGGATTCCTATCCACTGGCTGAAAACTATGGTCAAGCAAGTAGTCCAGAGAAACCAACGAAAATCTTTCTTCAAGGCTAGCCACCACTCAATAATCAAGATGACTGCTGATACTCCACTCAACAACCAGCCGAGTTGTTTTCCTAATCCCGGCCAAGTGCTATTAAATAAAACACCTGGGGTAGCAGTAGGAAAATTCTGCTTAAATTTATACAACAATCTTATATATTGAACTATCCAATCTGGAACTAGAAATAATCCAATGACAGATAAAAATATCACCGCAATAAAAAACCATAAGATCAATAATTTTCTTCTCTGAGACGCTGCCCATATCAGGATAAAAACCACTGAAAGAACGACCATTTGCGGCTGAATAGTTGCCAGCGCTAAAAATACCCCGGCGACTTCATTTCGATTATTGTAAATCGCAAGAAATGTTAAAACCAGGAATAAAGATGCCCAAATTGATAATCCTCCATCCAACCAAGGAATTACGACGTGATAACTAATTATCGTGAATAATAGAAATAAAAAGAAAATATACCAGGCAGGCTTCCATCCAGTTAATTTTAATCCTAAAACCAGTATCAAGAAAATTATTACGAGCTGAATAGTTGACCATAGTCCATGGGCAAGAGTTATATTTCCGGTTAGAGTGAATGGAAGGATTACCACTCCAGAAAATAGCGGAGATGTGTATCTGGGTGGATTTCCAATTGTAAAGAATATCTCCTGTTTCAAGGTATCCTGAAGTTGCGCAGTTACGAGATCACTGTAGGGGCTTTTTCCTTCCGTCACTAGTGAATATATGCTTATCCATTGAATAGAAAAACCTTCTCCAGCGATATGGTTCTCAGCAAAATGATAATTTCCCCACGCCAAGCCGATCAGGAGTAATACAGATAAGATAACAATGAGAACGGGAGCTGCCGAACGTGAATGATTCAATGCTCCTCCGTGAATGGTTGCAGTATACCATGCAAGATATTTGGTTTTAAATAAATGTAAATTTATGCTAATTTCACTTTGTTTAAATTGGGTTCCAAGCTATGATTAGATGATCTTTATTAATTCAAGCCATCGAGGGAAAAATGTCTACAGCCAATCCTTCTCCCAGGAAATTCCGGGGTCTGTTCTCATTAATTTTTAACGCAATTATTTTAGTGAGTCTTAGCACTCCAACTCCTGTCAATCCCTCGTACGTATCAGATATTCCCCAACCAATTTATCCTGAAAATTATGCCAATTCAACCCCTATCACAGACCCACCATTGGGAGTACCTTCCTTTTCTTGGTCAGCCGTGAGTGGAGCAACAAAATATCGTTTGCAAGTAGATAATGATATAGGTTTTAATCCTCCGATAGTCTTGAATATCACGACACAAAACACAGCTTATACACCTGCGTCCAAAAGTTATTTGTTTTCAGATGGGGAATGGTACTGGCGAGTGCGCGTTGATGAGCCTGCTACAGCAGGTGAGTGGAGCGAAATTATGCTTTTCACCAAATCTTGGGCTACAGACGAGAATCGCCCCATGCTGATATCACCTGTAAATGATGCGACCTTGTCATTTATTAACCCCCCATATTTTTCCTGGACTCCGGTTATCGGTGCAACAAAATATCGCTTTCAGATTGCAATGTCCCAAGATGGGTTTGCCTTGCCGATTTATGCTGAAGACACCCTTTCGACCACCATCCAACCGATTAATGGATTAACCAATGGTGAATATTGGTGGCGAGTAGTTCCCGTTGACACCGCTGATCATCTAGGCACCTTTAGTGAAATACGTAGATTCAACATGGCCTACGGTAGACTTGTATCGAATTTAGTTCCAACATTGCTCGAACCCGCGGATGAAGAATTTCTTACGTTCACACCCAGCTTTCATTGGCAGGCAGTGCAAGGTGCCGAACATTATCGACTAGAATATACCTCCGATGGAACTTGTGATTTCAGTGTCGGCACAAGTGTAGATACACGTCAAACGTCTCATACACCCACCGACACTTTTTCAAGCGGTGTTCGTTTTTGCTGGCGTGTACGGGTTGAGACCGGACCAACTTTTGGTGATTGGAGTGATACCCGACATTTTCAAAAAAAATGGGGTCTTCAACCCCAATTGCTAACCCCAACGAATCTCTATCAAAATGGCTTATATCCATTGTATAGCTGGACGCCTGTTCCAGGTGCTTCTCGTTATAAGATCGATATTTCTGATAACCCGATTTTCAACCCGATGTTTGAGACATATACAACAGCAAATACAACCTATGCGCCTCAAACAAAATACATCGGAACTAAGTATTACTATTGGCGTGTAACACCCATTGATAGCAGAGGAGAATTGGGTTTATCCAGTGAGGTGGCTAAATTTCAAAGTTATTACAATTCAACCTCTCCTATTCTTATCTATCCGTTTTATTTTTATCTCCCTAATGACCCCCTATATTATGGAGAATATACCATAAACCCCGTCGAAGACCGTACTATCCCATACCCTATCTTCATATGGCACAGAGTCATCACCCCCGCTCCAAATGGCGGAGTCTATGCAGCCGCCTATCGCATTCAGGTAGACACAACATCCTATTTCAATGATGTATTATGGGAATATGACACAGAAAACACCAGTGCTACCCCAATTAATGGAAATGATTTTACGCCACAAGTTGGACAGGATTACTATTGGCGCGTTTGTGTTCTCGATAAAATTGGTGGTGACTGTATAATAGATTCATATTCAGGGTGGAGTCAGGTTTGGAAGGCGCGCTTTGATCCCGGCATAGCCCTTCCACCTACGATTGGAGATGCGCCAGAGTTACTTAGGCCTGCCCATGGACATGAAACTGTCGAAGCTACTCCGTTACTCGAATGGCGGTCACTCAAGGATGCGACCCAATACGAGGTAGAAATTAGTCGGGATGCATATTTTGAGACTCCTGTAATTTCTGAAACATTCACTGAGACTGTAAATATCCCTGCTTATGCCCCCATTCGCAGCGTAGCACAACGCAGTCTTGGGCGTATGGATTATGGAACCTATTACTGGCATGTACGGGCTTATGTATCTAATGCTTGGGGAGATTGGAGCGAAATCCGGCGCTTCCAGATTGCATCCCAAAGTGAGTGGCGTTATTCTCGTTCATTAGGAGATTCGGCTAATCGATTGCTAATTGGGACTGATCCAGAAGGTGATACTTCACTAACATACGACCTGACTAATTTATATGGCACACAATCAAATGGATACTGGTTCTTAGGTTTTAATGCCAGTCTAACCTCAACAAATATGACATATGTATTTTACATCGACTTAGACCACTTGGATGGATCAGGAGCAGCTAATCCCCCCGCGCGGTCTTATCAGGTAAGCACCATCCCTGGACACCAACCTGAAGTTGCCATTTACATGGATGAGATAAACAAAATCATAGAGGCCCAAAATATCTGGGTTTATATCTGGAATGGAGCCGCATGGAGCGCTGGACAGAAACTCTCAGTCATTGGAGGCTCGGTCTACACCTCTGGCGATTATATAGAGCTTAAATTACCGAATACAGCAATCGCTATGAGTCAAGTGACCAGTAGCGCCTCATTGATGCTGTTTAGCGTTAATCCTGACTCGGGTGTGATAGAAGACTCTGTCCCAATGGATCCGCAAGTACCTGGTAATGCACAACTAAGTCGCTTCACCGCTGTATCCGACCACATGAACTTGGTCTCCCCTCCCAATATTGCTTACCCAGATCTAAATACCGTCCCCTCTATTCTTCCATTCTATTGGGATTGGCCAACTGGGACCACTCCCTCAACTCCATTTGCTGGCAGTGTTCTTGAGGTTTATACAGACCCATCCTACACAAATCGTATAGCGGAATTTCATATTTATTCTGATAGTAGTTATTTCGGTGAGAATAACGTCACCCTGCTGAATGATATTATCGGGGATAATATTTACCACTGGCGAGTTCAACCAAGATATAAATTACCGGGATATCCGGAGATCTTCGGTGCTTGGTCTAGAGGATCTAGCTTCCGCCGGTTAGGGTTCACCGTCCAAAACCTGTGGATATCGATAACCTGGGCTACCCCAACCTTTAGCTGGGATATGGTGGAAGGTGCCAACTCTTACCGTTTGCAGGTCTCAGCAGATTCAGACTTTGGCTCTGCAGTTATCGATCAGGTTACCTCAATGATTTCCTATACTCCTTCAGCCACTCTTGCACCAGGGAATTATTTCTGGAGAGTGCAAGTCATTCGCTACGATGGAATTGTTAATGGTTGGTCACCTGTAGACCAGTTTAGCCTCACCTTGCCAACACCCTCGGGTCTTTCACCCGACGACAGTACAATTGTCCATTATGCTCCAACATTCTGTTGGGATCCATTAATAAAAAATAACGATGAAGCTCCTTACGAGCCTATATTGACTGCTTGGAAATATCATATACAAGTAAGTCGCGATGAAAACTTTAATACTACATTCGATTCTGTTGACACTATTAATAATTGTTGGACACCTACAAGTGGGTATCAAGATGGCACTTATTGGTGGAGCGTTGCCATGATTGATGGGAACAGCAGGATGGGTTCTTACAGTTCTATAGCTTCTTTCATCAAGCAATCCCCGATAACAATCCTAATATATCCGATAAGTGGAGTTGTGCCACCAACACCAACATTTACCTGGTCCCCCGTAGATGGAGCTGCAACTTATCTATTCGAAGCATCCTTGTATTCAACCTTCTTCCCTCTCTATGATTCCGTAGAAACCATAAACACTGAATTCACACCAACAAAAGTCTATGCCAATAACGTAGAATATTTTTGGAGGGTTGCTGTCCGTGATCGTAATGGCAGACAAGGTCCTTTCACTGATGCCTCGATCCGTATAGAAACAAGAAATTATATATACCTTCCCCTAATTAAAGAAGAATGAAGTCTAAATAAAACGACCCCCATCTTTTCTCATAATATTGGGGGGGCTTCGTAATGTTTTTGAAGCTGGTCCGGAGATATTCCACGAGTTACTATTTTCTTGGCTTGCCCGATTCCCGCCAGTGCTGCTCCACTAAGATGTGGGATTGTTTCGATGGAGAAACCCATCAGTTGAGTGCATATTATGTCTACTGCTAGCGGGTCACGACCTACTGCTAACAATCCATGTTGGACCGGTTTTCCGTACAATGGCCCATTTCCTTCCATGCCAATGATTCCATCAATGATGGAAATGACTGGCGGAAGTGATTGGTAAAGTCCGAGAATTGTGGCATTGATCCCATTGATATGGATGATATTCTTAGGCCAGCCATATCGAGAACTTGGGATTACGCCTAAAAGGTTTTTTATACTTAAGGTCACCCCAGCCCAATGATGAGCTTTTAATTTCGGTACTGATACGATGGTATCCGCTTCCATCACATGACGTGGTAGCCATAAATAGTCTGAATTTCGTATCCACCCATCCCGAACCTTGACCGGTATGAGCTCATCATAATTCAAATCGATGAATGGAATACCATGTGAGTCTAATGTCTGTGACAGTCCGCAGCTTTTAACCACTGAGTAAGTGTCTCTGCGGAAGGCAGATCCTTCCCCCACCACAATTTTACTGACACCTAGTTCAGCGAGTAGATCTAATACAGCAGCCACGATTCGAGGGTGGGTAGTGGCAATATTATTATCAACTTCGTCTAGCAGGTTTGGTTTAACCAGAATACTTTTACCGCGTAAATCCGGCATTTCCGAAAGGTCCCATAATTCTCTAAGATTTGAAACCAGATCCTCATCATAACTTGGACATTTTCCCAATCCCACAATCGCTGGGGGTTTAAGCCATTGCAGCTGCCCTCTGAAACTCCATCGTATGAAATTTAATAGCCCCACCCCAGCTGTTTGGTGTTGGATATACGCTATACCTGCACCAATTCCTCCCAGGAGTGCCAATCGGATGAATGCACGACGGCTGACCTTTGGAACTGTCATTTACAAATAACCTCTACTTGCCATGATTACCCAGGCGGTAAAGAATGGATTATCATCCCAGCTACCATTCTGTAGTCGTTGTTCAGTAATATTTGAAATTAACGTCTCGTCATCCTCTCCCAGAGTACGCAATGCAAGCAAGCCGCTTGCTTGTGTCAGTATGCTTGGGTCTCGTTGCATATCCTGACGTAACGCTTTCAGATCATTGATTTGTATCTCTGGTCGTGCAATACGAGCTAAAGCCAGTAACACCAATGCGGTTGGATAAGCCCGGGGAAGTACAATGGTATCCAGAGGAGTGGCATTACCAATATTCCATCCCCCATCCGCAGTTCTATATTTTCGAAAATAACGAAGTGCCGCGCTAATTCTATACTCTGCCAATCGTGTTTTTGCGATCCCTTCTAATGCAAAAACCGCCATCGCAGTCGGTTCAATCCATCCTGCCTGCCCTGGCAGCCATGGCCAAATGAAAGCGTCATTGTTATCTCTCTTTGGGATCTCAGGTTTTTGGAATTCCGCCTGGGAGATCTCTAACGTGCCAACAGTGGTCAGCCACTCTACAGATTTGGATATGGATGCTTGGTTCTCGTTGTAATAACTCAAGGCAATCAGTGCCCATGCTGTTTGCCAACCGCTTTCTGGATCATTCTTATTAATCCCCCATCCACCATCCTGATGTTGGCTGCTCAATAACCAGGAAATTCCCCTTTGATAAGAATTATTGGCAAGGGGTTCATTCCGGATTGCAAGTAATACTGCTGCGGTGGGCTCAACTACAGGTTTTTGTGTAGATGTATATCCCCATCCACCGCTCTCATGTTGGGCATCGATCAAGTAGTCAATTGCTGAGGGCATAACTATATTATAGTTATAAAAACCAGAGGGTTAAAGCCCGCTGGTCTATATTTTGGTTCATTATCCAAGATATTCACGTAGCCTGCGACGGATTGCCGGGTGTCGTAACCGGCTAAGTGCTTGTGCTTCGATTTGTCGCACACGTTCGCGGGTAACGCCCATTTTTCGTCCCACTTCTTCCAGAGTATAAGCCTGACCATCTAACAATCCATATCGTAATTGTAAGATTCGCACCTCACGGGGAGGTAAACCATTCAACACAACATCCAGGTGCTCCCGCAATAAATTATAAGTAGCAGTCTCATCTGGAGCTGGAACTTCTTCATCTTGTATGAAATCCCCCAGGACTGAATCTTCCTCGTCATCAGTTGGGGTTTCCAGTGACAGTGGACGCCGGGCAACCTGAATCATGTTTTCTACTTTTTGTGGGGTGACCTCAAGTGCTTCAGCCAGTTCATCCACACTAGGGTCACGACCCAGTCGTTGTGTGAGCTGGTGTTGAACTCGAAGCAGCTTATTGATCTGGTCGCCCATGTGAACGGGTACACGGATCGTTCTTCCTTGATCCGCAATGGCTCGTGTGACTGCTTGTCTGATCCACCACGTAGCATAAGTGCTGAACTTGTGACCCCGGCGGTAGTCGAATTTCTTAGCTGCCCGAATTAAACCTATATTTCCTTCCTGAATCAGATCCAAGAATGGTACTCCACGTCCCATATATTTCTTGGCAACACTGATCACAAGCCGTGAGTTTGCAGTAATCAGATGCTCGCGAGCTAGCCAGCCGTCTTCAATATGCATCTGAAGCTCGCCTCGATGGCGTAAGCTCACATTACCTTTTGCCAGTTCTTCTCGGGCTAACCTGCCTTGTTCGATTCTCTTGGCCAGTTGGACTTCCTCGACTGCTGTTAAGAGAGGAACTCGTCCAACCTCTTTCAAGTATAGCCCAATCGTATCGTCAGTATCAATATTAGCTAAATAATTGTCATCAACGACGACTGCGCGATGAGTTTCCTCTTCAGCTTCCTCTTCTTCGACTGCGGTTAGCTCATCTTCTGTAGGCGCCCCAACCGTCACATCGTCCATATAGGGTATCCCAGCGCTTATCAAAGCAGCAAAGGCTTCTTCTAACTGGTCAACATCCTGCTCAGCTTCCGGAAAGAAGCTGAGGATATCGTCTATGGTGACAAAGGATTTTTGCCTACCCAGCTCAATTAACCTTGCTAAAGCTGGATGCTCTTCTTCTCGATTTGCTATTGCATTAATTAATTCTTCATCAATCATTTTCACTCCCTAACCGGTTTTTTAACCGGTGCAGGAACCACCTTCTTATTATTCAGAATACACTTTTTTTTATCGAAAATCAAGTACCAATTGTAGATAATATGAACCATAACACTTTTATGGTGTCGGCGTTACCTGGCTTCCCGCCTCAGTCGGTGGTGCTGTCTCGGTCGATGTCACTATAGGTGTTGCTGTCGGTAACAATGGTGGTTGTTTTATTAAGTTTAATATTCCATCCATCACTACCTTGTCCACAATAACCACGGAGTCAGAATCTACCCGAACATAATACCCACTTCCGATTGCAGTTTGGGTGCCAACATGAGTGATTATTTGAGTCCCCTCGGTTGTTGTCATGGTAATCGTATAGGCTGGCGTAACCAATCCAATAGAATCGAGAGGTGGAGTTTGGGTCAATGTATCCTGCGCCTGTAATGAAAATAGCTGTTTGCTCATTGCATCAATCTGTGCTGAATCGGCCTGATCCACCGGTACATCAGCAATCGCCCAATTCGATGATACCGAATCTCGAAATAGCTCGATCTTATCTCCCATATCATCAGTGATACTAATTCTATCAACCTGGGTATTACTTAAGTCATATAGATTTGCTGGTGATGCTGTTGGTGTTGCCGTCGCAGCATTATTGGCCTTATTTGCCTGATACCGTTGAAAAAACCATGCAAACCCAACCAGAATGGCGAAGACCACCAATAAGATCCATGTTGAACGGCGTACCATATAGGTTTATCCCTGTCGCCTGCGAGCCACCCACGATCCAATACCTGCCACCAGGACGATTCCAGGTAAAACGACCATGGAACCGAGTAAGATCAAACCCATTGTATAAGTCTGTGGTTGAACGAGGTATCGATCAACGGTGCTCTTGGGCGTAAGGCTGATTATATTTTCTACCTTGGCAGCCCAATCGATGGAATTTACGATCATGTCACTATTTCCATAAAATGTATAGTAACCGTTCGTAGCAAAATCCGAATCCCCAAACACCACTAACCTTCCACTATTATTCGTTCCTTCAGCGACAACTGCCAGTGGGACGGGACCAGCCAAATCGACTCCTGGATCAAATTTCACACTATTATTCTGGATCGATGCCATATCCGTTTCCCCCCACGATTGATCGACCGTAAGGATTAATTGGGTCTTGCTATAATCAGTTCCAACAGCATTATCCGCAGATACACTCCGAGCGCTTTGAAAACCTGTTCTCGATGTGCTCATTTTTTGGGTAATCACATGTGTGGCATATTGGTACCCGATTGCAAAATATGGATTCTGAAACGCCTGATATCCATAAGCATCCACGACAACATTATTACCCAGGTCAATTCCATAGTTTTGTGCTAAGTCATTCGCCAATGGATCGGGAGAATCACCAAATTGAGTGTCAATTACGGGGTCCTCCATAACTACAACAGAACCACCATTTTTTAGATAAGTGTCCAGCAAGCCGACTTCTGCATCAGTGAGGGGTTTCTTAGGTCCGGCAATCACAACCACACTGGCATCCTGTGGAATCTGGTTTGTTGCTAATAAATCCAGCGTAGATACTTTGTAATTCTTTGAACCTAATGCGGTGGATAATTGTGTATAGGATTGGTCACTACCACCATCAATGGGAAATTCCCCATGACCGGTCAAGAAATATATCACGTGCGCGCCGGGGTTCATCAGCCTTACCATCGCACCAGTAAGCTCGGTTTCAGTTACGCTTGTTACTGACTGTTTCGCATTGCCCATAAAAAGGACGACCGAGCCATCTATGCTGATCCCAGCATCCTGAGCGGCAACTGGGTCCTTATTTGGATCGATAAATTCATATTGGAATTTTCCACTGCTATCGAACACATACTTATCTAGCAGGCTTTTTGCGCTCTCCTTTGATGAGGCGACAACTGTATTGGAGGTAAAGAAAGCCTTGGCTACGACGGTATCTGGAAGACTTTTCAACACATCCACTGTCTCCTTAGCTAAGGTATTCGATTGATCCGCAGTTAGATCCCAGCGCTTGGTATTTTTATATCCCAAATAATTAACCACCACCAGGATTCCCAAGAAAGCAATGGTTAATATTAAAGCATTGCTCCCATAGCGTGCCTGACGTCCCGTCAACAATTTTCGAATTGAATCTGGATCGACAACTACGAATACGGCTAAACCGATGACAAACAATCCAAGGCTAATTTGCAAATATAGGTTCCACTGATGTTGAACAATATACAAGCCAGCGGCAACTACCAAAGCTGCAAGAGAAACTCCGATGGAAACCCATCGAATGATTAATCGCCATTTGGGTTCCATTAGCGCCACCTCCGGATTTCAACAGAAACCGTCCCAAGGAATAGTCCCAACGAAGTCAGGCTGAGATAATAGACGATGTCACTCAAGTCAATGGTTCCCTGGTAAAAGTTTAGGTAATGGTCGATAAAGTTAAGATAGCTCAAAATCTGGTTAGCTAAGCCACCCGTCGAGCTTGAGGCTGGACGCACCAACCAGAATACCAATACGATTGCCAGGCTGACTAAAAATACGACGACTTGACTGTTAAATAACGACGATATAAATACACCTATCGCTACCAGGCTGGCAACCATTAAAACTAATCCGAGATAACCGGAAATTAGTATTCCCTGATCAATCCCGGGTTTGACGAGAAAATTCAATACGATTGGAAAAACCCAAGTGATCGCTAGCAAGGTAAGCATGAACAAAAAAGCACCCAGCCATTTTCCGACAACCAGTTCCCAATCCTTAACCGGGGCAGTTAATAATAGCTCCATCGTTCCCATCCGCATCTCTTCTGCGATTGATCGCATAGTGATGGCGGGCATCACGAATAGTAACAATGTGACTAGTGGGCTGATGATAATTTGTACAGTCGGTGCGTATGCCTGGTATGTGGATTGGATGATCGCATCGCGTAGTGCACTATAAAAAAACCAACCTAGGAGAATCATAAAAAAGAATGCCACGACATAAGCAACGGGGCTGATGAAAAATAGCTTATATTCTCGGCGGGCAATTATCCATACGTTTCGCATGAATACCTTCCTTAATTATTAAACGTTTACCTTATATACACTTTGCTATTGTGGAATTACGGTACTTCCTCAGAAGAATCATCCGTACTCGGAGGTTCAGGCTCCTCACGCGTTAGCTGAATAAAAATATCCTCCAAACTGAGATCGATACTCTTCAGCTCTAGCAAATCGAACCCCGCCTTTATCACATTCCTGGCAATGACCGGACGGATATCCTTCCCGGGTGTGCTTTCAACTTCAACAGATCCCTCTGGGGTTGTGGTCACTCTGCTAACCCCAGAAATCCCGCCGATTAGTTTTTCTAATCCATCTCCATCCCCTTGAACCCGCACTGCCACTCGCTGGACGCCCGTTAAGCCGGCTTGTAATCTTTCAGGGGTATCCTCCACTACAATTTCGCCTTTGTTAATGATCAATACTCGATCACATATCTGTTGTGCTTCGGATAGGATATGAGTCGAAAGTAGCACTGTCCGCTCGCGACCAATCTCGCGAATCAGCTTACGGACCTCTCTTATTTGAGCTGGATCTAATCCAATGGTTGGCTCATCCAGAATCAACACCTCCGGTTCATGCAGAAGCGCTTGAGCAAGACCAATTCGTTGTCGCATGCCTTTGGATAAATTACTGATATATCCATTGGCCCGTTCATCCATATGTACTATCTCGAGGACATCATCAACTCGCTCTTCGCCGTTTTTGATATGGCGTAAATCTGCCATATATTTCAGATAGTCGAATACCGTCATATCTGGATAGAGAGGTACTGTTTCGGGTAAATAACCTACACGTTTCCTCACCTCGAGCGATTCATCCACAACGTCAAATCCTGCCACCCGGGCAATGCCCATGGTTGGAGGCATGAAACCTGAAAGTATTCGCATGGTTGTGGTCTTACCCGCCCCATTTGGACCCAGGAAACCCAGGATTTCTCCTGGTTCAGCCCGGAATGTTAGATCATTGATCGCTCGCCTGGGGCCATAATCTTTCGTCAACCCTTCCACTTCAATCATAAAATGCTCCTGGATATATGAAGAAAAGCACGGCCACCGAACTCCCGGAGGCTGTGCTGTTGGTTGTGATCATACTGATAGATTTTCAGTATAATCTCTATGAATAATTGTGCTAATCACTGAGTAAGACTATACATTAAAAAAAGTGGCAAAGTCAAGTGGTTGAATGAAGTCTAATGAAATGCTAATCTGCAAAATCAACAACAAATTTATTTGACTTTTTCAATTTGATTAGGTAAAATAACGCCACCTGCACGGGACATTCAACTAATGGACTTTATTGGTGATTTCCCATATCGTGCAACCCAGACGCATTTGCGTGTGGGAATTTTGTTTGTTTAAATCTAAATAGATCGAGTGGAGGAGAGATGAATATATTAGGTCTAGCCCGACATGGTTTAAATAGTTTCGAGCAGGTAGCAATTATTGGTGTGGTGGTGGTTGCCATCATAAGTCTGCTTTATGCCTGGTATCTACGCGGTAGAGTGATGGCTAAAGATAAGGGAACCGCAAAGATGCAGGAGGTATGGAATGCAATCCGCATCGGAGCTAATAGTTATTTGAACCGACAATTGCGTTCCATCCTTCCACTAATATTAATCCTTACTGTCGCATTATTCTTATCGGTATATATCGTACCTCCCTCCTTGGAAGCCCGCGAATGGCATTGTATATTTATTCAAGGTGTGGATGCCCATATAGCGGATGCATTAAAAACCTGTGCCGAAGGTATTACCAAGGAAGGCACGCCTCAAGCCTATCAACAAATCTTGCTCATCATTGGCGTGGCACGTATGATCGCCTTTGTGATGGGAGCCTCCTTCTCTCTTACTGTAGGTCAGCTCGGGATGCGTATGGCGATCCAGGCTAATGTCCGCGCCGCTTCAGCCGCACGGCGCGGCTTCAATGAATCACTTTCTATCGCCTACTATGCAGGTACGATCACTGGCATGTTGACCGACGGGTTGGGTCTTTTTGGCGGAACTATCATTTTCATGATCTTTGGTCGGGCTGCACCTGACGCACTTTTGGGGTTTGGATTCGGTGGGACCCTTTTGGCATTATTTATGCGGGTGGGTGGTGGAATTTTTACCAAAGCTGCTGATGTGGGTGCGGATCTGGTCGGCAAGGTTGAACATGATATTCCCGAAGATGACCCTCGCAATGCCGCCGTGATTGCCGACCTGGTTGGAGATAATGTTGGTGATTGCGCAGGCATGGCCGCGGACATCTTCGAAAGCTACGAAGTAACTATTGTTTCCGGCTTGATATTGGGGTTGGCTCTTGTCTCCCTGACTGGTGACTTAAAGTGGATTGTCTACCCATTGATTATCCGTGCCATCGGCGTGATCAGCTCAATTCTGGGTACCTTTACCGTCCCAATTTGGGAACGGTTTCCCATCAAGTTCCTGCGCGCACACGATGCTGAAGAAGCCATGTTCCGTTCCTATGAGGTATCCAGCGTCAATACCATTATCTGGGCATTCGCTGTAGCTTATTTGTACGCTCATGACTGGAGATTAGCTGCTTTAACCGCCATTGGCGTGGGTCTTGCAGTTGCCTACAATCCATTAACCTCTTATTTCACCTCCACAAAACGTCCGCCGGTTAAGGAAATTGTGGATTCTACTCGCGGAGGTCCTGCGACAACCATATTATCGGGCTTATCTGTGGGCATGGAACCCAGCGTGTGGGCGCTTGTGGTCATTGCCATCAGTTTTGTCCTCGCATTGCTCCTTTACAATGTTAATGGAACAACCTACGTGTTGTATGCCGTTGCCATGATCGGTATCGGTATGCTTAGCCACACCGGCAACAACGTGGCTATGGACTCTTATGGCCCTATTTCCGATAATGCCAATGGAATCGCTGAAATGTCCTGGCACGATATGGACGATGAAGAGACTCGTAAAGCTCGGCAGATTATGGCTGATCTGGATGCGGTCGGAAATACGACCAAAGCCATCACCAAAGGCGTTGCGATCGCTTCTGCGGTAATAGCCGCCGTTAGTCTTTTTGCCTCCTTCATCACCGATGTTGGCCGTGTACAAGCCCAGCTCGGATTTCCCATTATGGAATCCATTCGTGTGTCAGAAACCCGTGTGTTTATCGGTTTGCTCATCGGAGGTGCCCTCCCCTGGTTATTTAGTTCCCTTTCCATTCGAGCTGTCACCCGTGCAGCCGGTCTGATTGTGGAAGAAGTTCGTCGCCAGTTCCGCATTCCTGGATTAATGGAAGGCAAAGTTCTACCAGACTATGCACGTGTTGTGAGCATATCTACCACTGCTGCTCAAAAGGAGTTGATCCCTCTCGCCGCCATTGCCGTTCTATTACCCCTGGCTGTTGGTTTACTCTTACAAGTCGAGGCATTGGGAGGCTTCCTTGCAGGCATAATTCTAAGCGGTCAATTACTGGCCGTCTTCATGGCAAATGCCGGTGGTGCCTGGGATAATGCTAAGAAAACCATCGAGGATGAGCCTCGTGATCTTCAAGCAAATACCGGTAAAGGTTCCGAACGCCATAAAGCAGGGGTGGTCGGTGATACAGTCGGTGATCCTTTAAAAGATACCGCTGGCCCAGCATTAAATCCAATGATCAAAGTTGTAAACCTGGTAAGCCTGATTATGGCTCCAGTCATCGTGAAATACAGTCATTCACAAGTTGCCTCCTATGTGGTTGCATTCGTTCTTTTGGCCGCAGTTGGGTGGGCGATTGTCACCAGCAAAAAGCCTGCCTCTCCCTTAGTGAAAAAGTCTTGATAGAAGATCTGATCTATCCCTCCCAAACCCGGGAGGGATTTTTTTTTACAATTCGCCTAAACACTTGCGTCTTCAGCCAGAATAAGGCATACTTAACATTCGGAGTGTAAATAATATGGCTATAATTCCTTTGCGTGCCTATAATCATGAGATAGAAGGCTTGATCGAAAACGGACAGCTTGATGAAGCCGTCGCACATTCTCGTCATATCCTTGCCACTTTCCCTAAATATATAGCCTCCTACCGTTTATTGGGCAAAGCCCATTTAGAACAGCAACGCATTAGTGATGCCACCGATGTGTTCCAGCGCGTTCTATCCTCTGTTCCGGATGATTTTATTGCTAATGTCGGTATGAGTATTATCCGAGAAGACGAGAATAACCTGGATGCATCCATCTGGCACATGGAGCTTGCGTATGAAGCCCAGCCCGCTAATATAGCCATCCAGGATGAATTACGCCGCCTCTATGGTCGAAGGGATGGCATGCAGCCACCAAAAGTACGACTTACCCGCGGTGCGCTTGCCAGGATGTATGCCAAAGGCGGGTTGTTCGAACAGGCAATTGCAGAGCTACGTGCTGCCATATCTGAGGATCCTAACCGCCCAGACTTGCAGCTATTACTGGCGCAGATGTTTTATCAGACCTCCCAACGTGTCGAAGCGGTGGACACTTGTGTTAACATCATAAAGAAAATACCATATTGTTTGGAAGCTAATCGAATTCTGGCGGTTTCCCTACCCGCATCTGAAGGTTCTGATGCGATTAAAAACTACCGTCAGATCGTAATCTCAATGGACCCATATTTTGCATTTGCAGCCCCAGATGCAATTTCTTCCGATCAAGTTCCTGAAACTGCAGTGAATATTGAGAAGTTGGATTGGAAATCCGGGATTCAGGTCGGGGAGGCTCCCCCCCAGCCGAATTGGGCTACCTCGTTAGGAATTTCGATGGAAAAGCCAGCTGAAGAGAATTTACCCGAGTGGCTGAAATCCTCCGAAGCCCCTGCACCCGGTCAATCTATGGAAAACGTTCCTCCCAGCGTCTCCCCATTTATCTGGGATACCCAAGAAGTGGAAAAAATTATCACCGATACCTCAAAACCTGAGGAAGAAATCCCAGACTGGATGAAAGATGCCGGTTGGAGACCTGCATCAGGTGAAGCAACCGAAGCCACACCGGAGGGTAAACCGGAAGAACCTGTTGCGCAGGCTCCTGTAAGTGAAGAGCTCGAAAAAGCTGATATCCCCGATTGGCTGAGTGGTATTGGACCAGAAAGTACTCCGGCTGAAGAAACACAAGTAGTCCAACCAAAGGAAGGAGACCTTTCCTCACCCTGGTTGGAACAACATCAGCCTGGTCCAACTGACTCGATCATTCATTGGCTGGATGAAAAGAAACCCG
>Ga0153915_10002201_pt1 | contig 17884 bp, 19 predicted proteins | sample Opewatmetagenome_2_FD_107003 | JGI IMG/M metagenome (GOLD analysis project Ga0153915, IMG submission 107003) | Freshwater wetland microbial communities from Ohio, USA - Open water 3 Core 3 Depth 3 metaG | ecosystem: Environmental > Aquatic > Freshwater > Wetlands | place: USA: Ohio, Lake Erie...
GACCCTGCCTCTCGGATGTGGTACCCAGAGATTGAGATGGTGTTCCAACGCGGGATGTGCTTTGTTGAGTACTCCATGATGTCACCAATGATTCGCAGTGACGGCGTTGGAGCAAGAATCCAAGACTTCTGAGCCATATATTCCTTGAGGATATCATTCTGAATCGTGCCACCAATTTTGTCAGAGGAAACACCCTGTTTTCCTGCTGCGACCATGTACATTGCCAGCAATATCGACGCTGGCGCATTGATCGTCATAGATGTCGTGACCTTGTCAAGGGGAATCCCGGAAAAGAGAATCTCCATGTCCTTAAGCGTGTCAATAGCAACACCGAGTTTTCCCACCTCCCCAAGAGCGTAGGGATGGTCTGACTCACGGGCAAAGATAGTGGGAAGGTGAAAGGCGACACTAAGACCAGTCTGCCCATTTGCCAATAGGAATTTGAACCGCTCATTTGATTCCTCAGCGGTGCCCATGCCAGCAAACTGTCGCATGGTCCAGAGCTGGCCACGATACATAGTTGGCTGAACACCCCGCGTGAAGGGATATTCACTCGGAAATCCCAAGTCCTTCATGTAGTCGAACTTGGGCACATCAAGGGGCGTATAGAGCACTTTGACAGGCCTGCTGGAGGTTGTGACAAACTCCTTTCGACGATCGGCACATTTCTGCTGATGCGGATGTAGGGTCTCCTTCTCCCACCTGTCATATGCCTTCTCAATATCGTCCGATTTCCTATCCGTACCCATGGCGTTTTCCTCTGTAGTGAAGCACGCCCCCGAACGTGGTATCTAATATTAACTGTTCGATATGAGGGCATACCGGCTTAATCAGAATTCAAAGCCCTTTCGTGCCTTCATCTTCTGGGTGGCAAAATAGTGTTTTATCTCTCGCATCTCGGTCACAAGATCTGCAGCGTCAAGTACCTCTTGCTTTGCATATCTCCCCGTCATTATCAATTCAACGTCAGGCGGTTTGAGAGCGATAAGATTCAGTTGCTTCTCAAGTGAGATGAGGTTCCATTCAACGGCGACATTGATTTCATCTAGTATGAGCACATCGCACTTGTGCCCCCTGAGTGCCGCTTCAGCCAGCTTCAGAGCATCCTGAGCCATCGAGATATCGATTGGGTCAGGATTTTCTCTATCCACAAAGGTATCCCTACCCATCGGGATAATCGTGAAATTGGGAATCAGATCAACTGCACGAAACTCACCATAGTTGATATCGGTTTCGTCGCCTCTCTGAGCAACCTTTGCCTTCATGAACGAGATGACCAACACCTCAAGACCGTGTCCAGCAGCTCTGAGGCCAGCCCCGAGCGCACAAGTGGTCTTTCCTTTGCCATTTCCAGTATAGACCTGAACAAGCCCTTTGGTTCTGTTCTTCATACACTTCCCTCAGCAGACTTGATTCGCCTTGTGGCCTCAATAACATTCGAGAGGACGGACATCTTCGACTTCATGTACATGGGGAGTCCAGACAGACCAGCTATGAACATCAGGTAACCTCTCCGAGGACATAAGGTAGAACCTCGACAAGCTACTTTTGTCTTTCGTCGTACCCGCTCGACAGCAGTTCATTCAGAGAATGAGCCAGCTCTCCTACCACCGACACAGCGTGCAAGGTGCTCTCCGAGGGGTCTGCTGCAACAGCGACAGTAAGCGACTTGACTCGAAGCAGCTGCACCTTGTGATCACCCGATATGACGCTTGTCGGAACAATATCCATGACCGGTTTGATTGTGCCCTGGGAAATCTCCACCTCGAGCCTGAAGAGGTGGCCTTCAGGGACATTTCCCCGTAGCATCTTTCCTCTTGAGTCAAAAACACCGACAAAGGAGATCTCATGCAGTTCCATTTTCAAGTCAATAAGCCGGTCGATGGAGTTCAGGAGGTGTTCAGAAGGGGATGTCAGATTCAGTGAGGTGTACTCATCAATGATACTATCGAGATTGACCACGTCGGACATACTACCGCTCCACGGCCGAATCATGTCACCGTAGTGATTCATCAAGGTACGACCTAGTGCAATCATCATGTCCTTCATTGGTGCGAGATACTGTCCGTGTTGTGTACGAGCCACCAACGTAAAAGACCGGAAGAATGCATAGGCCCACACACTATCCTCATGTTCCAAGATGTAGACACGGTCTGAAGAGGTACTAGGACTCGAACGAAACAGGACAACAGTGTTCCTGATGAACACAGGGAGAGTCTTCAGATCGATACGACTGTCTTCCTCAAACGACCTGCCATAGAGCGGGTCGCCATCACTTGTGACAATATACAGACAGCTTATCAATGTAGACCTAGCCTAATGCACCATTGTCCTACGCGCGTCATAAGAGTTGTTGGTGGATAATGACACGCCCTCGTTTGTCGCAAGTCAGCAGACTTTAATCTGGATGAAGTCACTAGGGTTAGTGGTCGGTATCAGATGTCAGATGAAGACTTCCCGTTCAAGGAGCCAACGAAACGCAGTAGGAAGGACCTCCAGAAACGAACACGATATGATATCTACGCAGAGTTACTTCGTGTAGTCTACATTTGGGGATACTGCCCGCTCACAAGGGCTGCAAGGTCCACAAATATGCCTGTTGACAGAGCGAAGGAGTCAATCGGCGAACTGTGCGAGCGAGGATTGCTTGAAGAGGACGATGATGAAGGGATGAGGGTCTACAAGGTGACAGTCAGAGGACACCAGTATCTTGAGCTCTATAAGAGACTCGCTGGACTTGTCGGCATTCCTATTCCAGAGCCCATAATCGGGATGTAATCGCACTCTGTACACAAAAAGAGCTAGTCACAACTTGTGACTTCATTTTGTGACTTTGGCTTATATATGCAATTTGGTAGTGTTTGACTAGATTGTATCATTAGGTGAAGGCTGGATGAGCAACAACTTAGAATATCATAACGAAGATGCAGTCGAACTAGACACAGCTGAGGGCGATGTCGTTATTCGGGACTGCGGAACACTGAGGCCAAAGAAGAGCAAGGAAATCGCAATTGGCGGAGCGCTTATTGTCTATGAGGAACTATCCGTCGAAGGAGACCTTCGATGTGATAGACTCGAGTTGAAGACGAGAGACCGCGTGGTCGTCAATGGGAGTCTCTACGTTGCCAAATCCATTGATGCCAGAAAGGGCTCTATCGAGGTAGAAGACAACCTCGAGGCCCGAGATATTGATGCCGGTGCCGCATTGAGGGTTGGTGGCAACCTAAAATGCATCGCTGCAAAAGCAGGTGCATCTGTCGCAGTTGAAGGAGATGCCGAAGCGCAGAGGTTGACTGGAGGCGGCTCAGTCAAAGTTGGAGGTCGCTGCAAGGTCGAAAGAATGTCTGGCGGAGGTTCTGTGTCAGTCGGAGGCAGGATTGAAACAGAGGAGCTAGATGCGGGCGGCTCAGGAAAAGCAGTGGACGGCGCCATCAAGAAAGTATCAGTAGGTGGTAGTTTCAAGGCAGAAGGAGCCATTGTGATAGATGATCTTGATGTCGGAGGCTCTGCAAGCGTTGGTCCTGGCTCCAAGGTAAGGAATGTCGATATCGGTGGAACTTTCAGAGCAGAGGGCGACCTCGAGTTCGGTGCTATCGATGTAGGCGGCACAGTGAAAATAGAAGGCAACGCTCACGGCGACTCAATAGATGTTGGAGGCGCCGTGAAAGCAGAGGGAAACCTCACACTGGCTCAGGGACTCGATGTCGGCGGAACTGTCGCAGTCGATGGAAACCTGAAATGCGACGACAAGATCAAGGTCGGCGGAACAGTCAAAGTCGAAGGTAGAATAGACACCTTCCGAATAGTAGTCGGCGGAGAGATCTCTGCTTCCTACATCAAGGCAACAGATGGTTTTAGAATTGGCAAACGTGCAGAGGTGAGCGGATTCGTCGAGTCAAGAGAGATTCTTATACGGGAGCGTGCGAGAACCGACTCATTATACGGTGATGACATCAGAATTGAGGAACGTGCCCGAGTAGGCAGTATCTACGGACGCATAATCTACATCGAACGAGATGCTGTTGTAGAAGGCGAAACCCTCTACACAGAGAGTATTGAGTCAGAAAGTGGTGTTCAATTCAAGGAAGAGCCCAGAAAAGTAGATGCACTCCCGCCCCCGCAACAGCTCAAGTAGTCGACAGGGAAGGCCTTCACCTCTTCCTGGTCGTGGGCGGGATAGCTCAGCCCTTGACACTACTTTCGCCTTTTCTTTTTTAGAAATAGTATCCTTCTACTGCTGTCTGTATCGTATGGCGAGTTGTCAAACCCGCCCGCTTCTGAAATAACCTCGAAGCCAGACTTTCGTATGAGCAAATCAGCCTCCACATCGGAGATAAGGGCCGCTCCGGATGTATCTTTGACAGTCTCAACTATTGAACCATCGGCACTCCTGACGATGTACTGGAGATCCACCCGCAGTATTCTGCGGTCGCTATCTGAAGATATCTCACCATGTCGCTCGACCGTTCTACCATTCGCAATGCTTACAGGCAGATCTTCGAATCTTGCATGCGCATACTGCGCTTCCGGATTGTACAGATCAAGGATAAACAGACCATTCTCGCTCATATGTTGTCGAACGCAATGGAGACATGCAAGTTGCGCCTCTGTCGTCATAGCGTGACTAAACGAGTGGGGGATGATGATGAGTGAGAATCTCTGCTTCAGCTTGAATTGCTCCATGTTCGCCTGGATGAGCGTAATGCGCCCAGAAACTGGGAGTGGGACTTGCTGCAATTTGCGGCTAAAGTCAGCAAGCATAGAGGCTGAACAATCCAATGCAACTACTTCAAATCCCTCACGAGCTAGGGCAAGACTGACCCTTCCAGTGCCTGCCGCAACATCAAGGATGGGCGAGCCCATCTTTTCCGCGTGCTGAATGTAGAAGGGAATGTCAGAATCGTCTGTGAATAGGTCGTAGAACTCTCCGACACCATCATAGCCAGGACTCAATCCCGAGAAGAGGTCTATCTTTTCTTCAGGCACCGGGAAACGCTCCTAGATACACTCAGCGTCGAGCATGCTGGTGAATCACTCACGAATCAGAGAAGCTCAGATCGGGTTAAGAAGTCTTGGAGTGAAATGAATGAAATGAGAAAGAATTGAGGGATGCGGACATCCAATCCAATCCTTTTCCGACATATCGCTTCTATCGCAACGTCAGAGATTCCACATCCCTATCGCTTCTCCTGCACAACTCGAATATTACCATCATTGTGTATGTGAGCACACATATTTGCTCATACATCTGCCAAAATCAGGAAATGGCATTATGCCAATTCGAAGGCTTTATCACTCAGATTCGAGGAGGCCGGCACTAAGCGCTTGGTCATCATTAGGTTGTGAGCAGACGATGGCGATTGACAAGAAGACGCTCAAGGAGCTATACACGAGGACTCTGAAAGTCAGACTCTTTGAGGAAAAAGTTTGGAACCTTTTTGGAGAGAATATTGTGCCTGGCACACTTCATCTGTATCTTGGAGAAGAGGGTGTTGCTGCTGGAGTGACTACTGCATTGAAAGATACGGACTGGATTCAGAGCTCGCACAGAGGACATGGACATGTCGTCGGAAAAGGTGCGGACATGAATTTAGCCCTCGCAGAGCTACTCGGAAAGAAGACAGGCTCGTGCAAGGGCAAGGGAGGTTCCATGCACATTACACAGTTCAACGTTGGTGTACTTGGCGCGACAGGTGTGGTTGCATCAGGTCTGCCAATTGCAGTGGGTGCAGCTCTCTCCTGTCAGATTAGGAAGACAGACGATGTCGTTGTATGTTTCTTCGGTGACGGCGCGTCAAACAATGGTACATTCGGCGAGTCGCTGAATATGTCAGCAATCTGGAAGCTTCCCCTTGTCTGGATTGTGGAGAACAATTTCTATGCAATGGGCACACCAATCAAGATGACATGCCCGAGTGCAACAATAGCCCAAAGAGCAGAGGGGTACTGCATTCCGAGTGGCGTAGTGGATGGTAACAATGCGCTAGAGGTCTATGAGGCCACCCAAGTAGCTGTGAAGAGAGCACGGGAGGGTGGCGGCCCCACTCTGATTGAGTGCCAGACATATAGAATGAAAGGCCATTCAAGATTCGATCCAGCCAAGTACCGACCTCAGGAGGAGGCGGATCGCTGGCTCAGCCCTGAAAGGGATGCTGTTCAAATCATCAAGAAGATTGCCATCGAACAGGGCGCTATCACTGAAAAGGAAGCCGAGAAGATCCGTGCTGCTCTTCAGAAGGAAGTTGACAAGGCTGCAGAATTCGCCAAGAACTCGGAATATCCGAGCCCTGAAGAGGCCCTAGAAGACGTCTACGCGGAGGTGCCCTGAATGACAGAGATGACCTATAGGGATGCTCTCAAGGCGGGAATCAGAGAAGAGATGCTTCGTGACGAGCGTGTGTTTCTCCTTGGGGAGGACATCGCTCTAAACTGGGGCGGGGCCTTCAAAGTGACGAAGGGACTCGCAGAGGAGTTCGGTGAGGTCAGAGTACGAGACACCCCAATCTCAGAGAACACAATCGTAGGCGCAGCAATTGGTGCTGCTATCACTGGGCTGATACCAATTGCAGAAATCATGTTCGGAGACCTGATTGCCCTGGCCATGGATCAAGTATGCAACCAAGCTGCAAAGATGCGCTATATGTTCGGAGGACAGACATCAGTCCCACTGGTCCTAAGAACACCTTTTGGCGGAGGCAAGAACATCGCGTCCCATCACTCTCAGAGTCTAGAGGCATGGTTCATGCACACACCAGGACTCAAGGTGGCAGTGCCAGCCTTTGCTTCAGATGTAAAGGGGCTCATCAAGACCGCGATACGAGACCCCAATCCTGTGCTCTTCGCTGAACACAAGCTCGTATATGACAAGAAAGAAGAAGTGCCTGACGAGGAGTACCTCATTCCATTCGGGCAGGCAAAGATTAGAAGAGAGGGAGCGGACGTCACACTCTGGGGTACATTCTTCATGCTCCACAAGGCACTGGAAGTCGCTGACGAGTTAGCGAAGGAAGGAATAAGCGTAGAAGTGATTGACCCGCGCACACTCGTTCCCCTTGATACCAAGACGCTCATCGAGTCCGTCAAGAAGACGGGCAGGCTAGTGCTTGTCACAGAGGAAACAAAGACAGGAGCAACCACTGCTGAGATCGCAGCCATTGTTCAAGAGGAGGCCTTTGACTGGCTCGATGCGCCCATAAAGAGAGTCAATGCACCAGATACACCAGTACCCTTTAGTCCGCCTCTTGAGAACTACTTCATTCCTGATAACAAGAGAATCGCACAAGCAATCAGAGATATCATGTAGGTGAATACGATGGTCACGACCATGATCATGCAGCGAATGAGTGTTGCCATGGAATATGGTGTGATACTCAAGTGGCTCAAGAAGGAAGGCGACGAGGTCAGGAAAGGCGACGCGGTTGTCGAAATTTTCGGAGAGAAGAACGAGTTCGAACTTGAAGCGCCGGATGACGGAATCCTCCTTAAGATTCTCTGTGATGTCAATGATGAAATCCCGATAAGTGAGCCAATCGCATTCATCGGTAAAGAAGGAGAAGCAATCCCTGATACTCGACCGAAGAAGCTAAACGCTGCAACAACTGCTGCCACTCCAGCAAAGATACTAGTGCCAAGCAGTATAGCTGCCAAACAAGCTCTAGCCACTCAGACAAAGCCACAGTATGCTCTCTCTCGTCTTCCAGGAGGGAAAATCAGGGCGTCACCCAGAGCCAAGAAGAAGGCTGAGGAACTGGGCATCGATCTATCAATTGTGATGGGCACGGGTCCAGATGGGAGAATCGTGGAAGAGGATCTGACTGCAAGGAAGCGTGCGACCACTCAGGTCACAGTGCTAGATGAACGGAAGATTCGCATGGTTGAAACACTCACCCCTCTTCGAAGGACCATCGCTAGAAGAATGACGCAGAGTTCTCAGAATCCTCACATCACCATGATCACTGAGATTGATATGACTGAAGCTGCAGCTCTAAGGGAAGACCTCAATAAGAGAGTCGAGAAAAGTCATGGAATCAAGGTTTCTTTCAACGACATTATCGTCAAGGCTGTCGCAGACACCCTAGAGAAGTTTCCAAGATTCAATGCCACTCTCTCTGGCAATGACGTCATCATATTCGATGATATCAATATTGGCGTGGCTATGGCAACCGACCAGGGCCTCATCGTGGTCACGGTCAGACATGCAAATAAGAAGTCAATCACTGAGATAGCCATTGAAACGAAGGAAAAGGGAAAGAAGGCGAAGAGCAACGAACTCACTCCAGAGGAACTTACTGGCAGCACCTTCACAGTGTCAAACCTGGGACCGTTTCAGGTGGACTTGTTCATTCCAGTCATTAATCCACCAGAAACCGCCATTCTGGCACTCGGACAGATTAAGAAAAAGCCAGTTGTGGTTGATGACACGATAGCAATCAGGTCAATGATGATGGCCAGTTGTGCAGTTGACCATCGGGTGTTGGATGGAGCTCCAGCAGGCCTGTTCCTAGCAGCCCTGAAAGACACCCTCGAGAGCCCATTCATGATGAAGATGTAGCCTTCACAATAGATTGACTGCTGCGAAGAATTATTTGCCCTCATGACTCAGTCTAGTACGATGAGTTATGATTCACTCAAAACAGTGTCCGAAATGCGGCAGCAGAAGAATCGCGGGTCCACACAAGATGCATAGCGGTGATGGATATCACTTGGCAATAGATCTTCCGGGATTACCAACTGCAACCGTTGAAGCCTTCACATGCGCGGACTGTGGGTACACCGAGATGTATGCAGATGAGGGGGGTCTCTATAACATCAGAAAATCTGGAAGATTTGTCCTGAACGCCCCAATAGAAGAAATAAGATCATGTCCCTACTGCGGGACTTCTGTAAGACCAGGAGCCCGTTCTTGTCCAGAGTGCGGCAATAACATCTAATTCAATCCGTTCTTTGGGATGTCCCGAGAGTCCACACGGATGTTTTCATCGAATTGCATCTCTTGGACACACCATGTCATAGTTTGCACAGTCAACGAAGTCCTCACACTGAGAGTGGAGAAGTTCGTTTCCCAAAACGAAACATCTGGCTTCTAAATGGTTTCGTTCTTTGGATGCTCTTTTCAGAATCAACCTCACTACTCTTTCTGATGCTCACTGGAACATCGCTATTGATTCCCACCCTCTGCGCCAATTGAGATTCAATGGCAGAAGACTGCTTCTGAGTCAAGTGGACCTTAAATTAAGGAAGCGACACTTCATCATTGCACGAATCAATCGTGCCAAGCCTCGAATACGACATCTGCTCTGCCTCACCTGTTGCTCTGAGGCGCTTCGCCGATGGCGAGCAACTTCCTTCGGCCATCGGCTCTACTTTCTGCCTGCTATACCACTATTCTACAACAGATTAATGAGAGATAGTAGCCATTGGTCCGGTATGTCTTGGCGACTACTAAATGACCATGGTCTGGATATCTACTCCAATCTTGCTATGGATGAAGCCATAGCCAAGACCGAACTCAGAGAGAACAACACCCTCAACACGATTCGATTCTGGAGATCCCAGCTGGCAGTCGTGATTGGGAGATTTCAATGTGTGCACAGAGAGGTTGACCTAGCGTATTGCAGAGATAACAGCATATCCATTGCCAGAAGATTCACAGGTGGTGGAGCGGTATTCCATGATTTGGGCAATCTCAACTTCGCACTTCGACTTCATCAATCGCACCCATATGTCCCTAGGGGCTTGAAGGAACTCTATCGTGCATTCATAGGAATAGTGACACAGAGTCTGGTTTCACTCAACATTCCAGCCAAGTTTGATACCGTGGGTTCATGCATCAGAATCGATGGGAGGAAGATCTCAGGCACTGCAGGATGGATAAAGCGAGGTGTCTCGTTTATTCACGGCACGCTGCTCGTCGATTCAGATCTGGATATGCTTCAGAGATGTCTTACTCCGCCAGAGCGGCAACAATCCTATCTCAGAGACAAGACAAGAATCCGATGTATGGACAGCAAGCATGACACGGTCACGAAAATCAGTTTCGAAGTTGAGAACGGTCCATCATCAGATGAGATACAGGCAGCGATTATCGAAACGCTGGAAGAAACGGCAGGAGCCACAATCAAAGAGGGACATGCCACAGAGAGCGAAATCGATACTGCACAGGCTTTATATCATTCACAATACACGCAGCCCTCATGGAACTTGGGAACGCCAGCCACATTTGCGCCGTAGTCGAGGAATAAAACAATGACAGATGATGTTGAGAAGACATTGAAGAGCTTCATGAAGCATTTTGGCGCCCTGAACAGAGATATCCCTGATACCAGGAATGCTTTCACAGACCTTGAGAAGATAGTACATACGGACGGAAAACTCTCTGCCAAATTCAAGGAGATCATATGCATCGTGGCATCGGTTCTATCTCCCTGTGAGGAGTGCATCGTCTACCATACCAAGCAGGCGCTCACCCTTGGAGCAACGCGGGAGGAAGTAATGGAGGCTTGCTCAGTTGCCGTTGTCATGGGCGGAGGACCAGCGGCTTCATACGTTTCGGTGGTTCAAGATTGCCTTGATACATGGGCTCCAAGACAGTAGGCTTAGTCGAATTTAGTGAAGAGGACTTTGATAGCTTTCTGTTTCTCCATCAGATCGAAACCCTCTTCCCAGAGATCAAGGGAGATCCTGTGTGTGATTAGTGGAGCCACCTTGACCTTCTTGGATGCCATCAGACGGAGCGTCGTGACCCATGTTGATGGAAGTGTTCCCCAGGTACCAGACATCGTAAGTTCTTTCAATGCAATAGCATCAAGGTCAATATCGAGTGGCTGTCCACGGATTCCGAGAAGAGTGACATGACCGGCGACTTTGACAAAGTCAAGGGCCTGATTGCATGCAATACATGCTCCTGACGCTTCGATGACAACATCAGCACCACGGCCATCGGTTTCTTCCTTGATTGTCTTGACGGGGTCAGGATCAAGCTGGACATTGAGGGTCAAGTCAACACCAATCTTCTTTGCAATATCGAAGCGCCACTGGTCAGCAGAAACCCCCGTCACTATGACTTTTCCAGCGCCCATAGCCTTGGCAACTTGAACTGCAAGTAGACCCATAGTTCCGGGCCCCTGCACCACAACTACATCTCCGGGAGTGATTGGAGACTTTTCGATGACTGAATGTACGACGCAAGCTGTAGGCTCAGCCATTGCCGCCTCCTTCAGGGCGACGCCCTTGGGGATCTTGTGAATGATGTACTCAGGTACAGTGAGATACCTCGCGAAAGCCCCATTGGCAAGTGATGTGCCGAGAATCCGTTTCTTCTCCGAGGTGCATCTGTTCATATGTCCAGTCTTGCACTGATAGCATTTCCCACAATAGGCGGTTGCAGGAGATACAACAAGATCGCCAACCTCAATCCCTGTGACATCATCTCCGACTTCCACGACTCTGCCGGAGTACTCATGCCCAAGCACAATCGGAGGAGTATAGAATGTCTGGTCATGTTTGATGTGAACATCGGTACCGCAGATTCCTGCAGCTGCAACCTCTATCAAAACCTCATCCTTTCCGGGGCGAGGTTCTTCGATTTCCCTCAGTTCGAGATTTCCAGGACCTCTAGCGGTCTTCATCAATGCTCTCACAGTCTACGACCTCAATTGAGCTGTGCACAGTCGGTTATAGAATCTTATGGATATGTTCGAATACTAGCAGCCCTTGCGTTCTAGGGAGTTGAAAAACTGGAGGGGTTCGCTTCCCTCATCGAGGGAGCGCACTCGGAACCCTGTGCCCTGTTCATCACGAAGTTTACTTGCAGTGTGTGCTCCCACAAACCGCTTTCGAACCGGTGCCTCTTTTCCCAGCCACAAATAGACGTTCTTGCCCTCATCATCAATGACACAGAGTACACGCTCGGATGTTAGACCGTTTCGCGTGATGCACACTGACTCTGATGTTCCGTCATCATGCATTTCGAGAGCATTGGCCATCTGATGTTCCTCGAGATGTGCAGCCCTGTTGTGGGCACCGTATGGGCAACAGCGCTGCACCATTGTCAGATTCATTCGGTCAAATACTTTGCCTATGTGGGTGCGTCACATCTGCGAGGGGCGCATGAAGAAAACGGCTGACTAAGAGCGCGGATATTACACAGCTAGTCTTCTTCTAAGGCCTAGACACGCTCGAATCTTGCTCTGAGCGTGCCACCACAGTAGTTGCATTTTGCCTCCAAGGGGCCAACCCAGTCAATTGTTCCTTGGGAGATGGTGGCACCGCAAGATGGGCATCTCTCTGGAAGCCGGACAGTAGTCATCTCAGTGCCATCAGATCTCGTCTGCCCGCGCTGATTCTCTGGAATGACAAAGGCAGGCGCATCCATGGTGAAACCGCGTGCAACGTTTCCTGCCACGCGAGCACCACTTCGACAGACCGTCGCGGCAATGATGATGAAAATCACTACGAATATGATTGGGATGATTACGAAAAACACACCGATCGTCCCAAAGATGCTCGGGAAAATGTCCCAAGGATAAAACTGCACTTTTGCTTCACCTCAGATTGAAGAGCCTTGTATTCTGTCGATGACTGACACTTTATATCTTTTGTACATGCATTCTACCATCGAATCCTCCTTGCTTGAAATCATTCAGAACTGATGACTTAACATAAAAAGGGTGAGCAGCACATCATCGCACTGTAACTGCACGCCTCAATATCGAGTTGCGGAACTTATAAAAGATACACAGATTAGACATCAGAGTCAGTTGGAGGCAATAAAAATGCAGATACCTACATTTCTCCTAAGGAAACTCTACATAAAAGGAAGCCTCAAGAATGACGGTGATGGTTTCACGTTCAAACTGAAGAACACAATATCGTCAGGCACGGCTATCCACATTGAACCCATCAAAGTCAATGGAACAGAGTACCCCCTTGATGCAACAATCATCAGTTCATCTGATGGCAAGGTGACCGGAAGCGAGATCTCTGAGAAGAAATCATTCCCAATCAAGGTCGGACTGGATATTTCGATTCATGTCAAGGGAGCCACACTTCCGGCTGGAGACCACAAGATAGACATATCACTTACAACGAAGGAAGTTGGAAAGCTCGCCTTTGATGTCACGGACTCAATTTAGGACATAATTGCAGGGGACAAAGAAGCCTCTGCAATCCACTCTATTTAGGATGCCCTATCAAGTTGGAAGAAGATAGGCAGATTCATCACGAGCAAAACAATGTGGCTGATGGATATAGGGACAATGACTATTCTCTTCTTCTCTGGCTCTACAAAGGATTAGACGATGAGTTCCTGTTCACTGTCAGACAGACTGTCGATAGTCATTCTGCATTGTCCATGCTCAACATTGCACTCTTGTTGTGTGTATAGTTAGCAAGAATCAGGACCGGACTGTAATGACAACAGTTTTCTGCATTGTGCACATCCATTTCATGGGTTGAAAAAATGTACGTGAAAATTCGCACGGATGGGTCACTTGGTATCGGCCGCGGTACTGAAGGTGACGCTGAAATCACAATGGGATTTGGCGAGGCTCACATGATTGCTGCTGCATTAGAGAAACTAGCGCAGACTGCACGAAATCACAAGCAGACCTATATCAAGACCACGAATGTGGGCGGAGGCAACAAGGTTGATTTTGTGCGTGCAGATGATGGGATGATCACCATCTCTGGAGATAGGCAGTCATACATCTGCACAGAACCCGAGATACGGGAACTCGCTGGGAAACTGAGGCATCTGCCGCCAGTGCAAGTTGCTCCACCATCAGACTACGTTAAGAAAATCCCTCCATCACAAGGCGTCTGTCTTGTAGTTACAAATGGGGGAAACACAATAAAACTGAGACTTCCTGAAACTGCAATCCTCAAGACCTCAGTTCAAAGCAGCATCGATTCACGATACTACGATGAGGTAATCATAGTAGGACAAAAGAGGATTAGCATCACCAGAACAAGCGATCTGAAGTGGCAACTCCAGAGCGATGAAGGCACAGTTAAATTCACCGCCTTTGAGATTGAAGCCTTGGTAGCAGGATTGCACAATGGCATCCTAGATGTGATTATGGACCTCGTGAAGAGCTTCGGTAGTGATGACATATCTGACATCCGCACCAAGAGTGTTCTACAGAGGATTGAGCAGGAAACCGCGAAAGTCTTCGGAGAGGATAGCACTCACAAGGGCGTCGTCAGGGAGCTCTCGAAGAGAACCAGAAGCATAATCGGAATTGGGGAGTACGCAGACGAAAGGGCCACACGCTTCATTGATATGTGCAAGTATGTCTACAGCAAACTGGATACGAGATATCTGGAGAAACTGTTTGACCTCTTTGCCACGGCATTCGTGACTGAAGGCTAGACATAGCAGACCTTCGGTGCTCATCTTCGACTGATCCAATCACATGATGACTGTTGGTCAAGGGACAACAGGTATTCCCGCTTGAAACAACAGGAACCATCTGCGTGCATACTGCTCTTGACTATTCCAGCTCGCTCCCAGAAGACTCGATAATAGATGTAGACCAAGGGTAACGAGTCAGGATCCGTTCCATCAGCTTCTGGACCTTCCTCTCCTCAGAGGTGCCTGAGTACGCAAGCAGTACAACAAGACCACCTCTGGTTCTCTTGAACTTCTGATACATTGTCTTCGTTGTGTTGATCGAGTCGCAGACAATCATTACTTCAGCATGAGGGATGTCCAAGTCACGCTCACCTACGGGCGACATAACAAGCACACTTTTGCCCGCATCTTCTCTGAATGAGCGTAGTATCTCTCCCTTATCACGAGTCTGCCCTGTGATTGCAAGCACAGATAGGCCTGCTTTCTTAAGGACATCCTTGACCTGTGAAACCATTTCAAGGTACGAAGTCAGCACAAGCGTTTTGTTATGTTCGATAGCAATCTTCAGTACTCGAGTTGTCTTGGCTGAAACAGATGGAAGAGCACGCTTCAAGTCACTGATGTTGAAATAGTGTTTCAGATAGTCGCCATAGAACATGCGTAGAAACTGCTTCGGGGGCATGGCGTATATGTACTTTCGCAACATCAGGAGCCCTGAGTATCTGCCCTTTAGCTCCTCTGTCACCGGGAGCCGTTCTAAGAGCAGATGTACTCTCCGAGCATCGCCAGCGACCATCTCAAGATTGTCCTCTGCTGCCAGTTCCTTCATTATCTCATTTCGGGTGTCGCGAATCAGCTCGTCTATGACCTTTGAGATCGAGCGTATTTCATAATCTGTGACCCTGCTTACTGTGAGAAAAGTCGGTTCAAGAAAGTCTTCGACATCCGTATCGTAGAGGTCTTCCATTGTGATGAGTTCTGCACCCGGAATATACTCCCGTAGAGTAGCGAGCTCATCACGTATCACGATTTGCTCTCTCGTGAATACTGCATGATCATCCCTAAGGGTTCCACTCATGCCAATGATCCATTTTCCCTTCAGAAATGAAAGAAGAGGTGCCCAGGGAAAGACAAGAGCCGATTTTCCACTGGTGCGCCTTACAAGTGTGTCCACCTCATTGATTAGTACAATTTGGAATCTATCAAACAAAGAAGGTTCCTTCTGAAACATGGAGGCTAGAACCTGAGGTGTTGTTACAATTACCCGTTTCTCGCGAAGCTCGCGAATGCGACGACCTGATTGTACTCGGGAGGAGAGTTCGCCGAGGTCATCTTCAATTCCACCATACTCGCCCTTTAGATAGTCAATAGTTTCGGCTAGGGAAGAGGACGAATGCACAACAATGAGAATCCCCGTGGCAGGGAATCGTTGCGCCACAATTTGATGAGTGATGAATCGCTTTCCAAGCCCGCAGTCCAGCTCCAAAAGGACTGGTGTGCCCTTCAGTTCACTGACCCTATCAAGGATATAGGTTTGATACCCTCGTGGAGTGTACTTCTTCTTGGGCCCGGACATTATACATTCATCCGTGTGTTGAGTTATGAATCCATCTAAATCACCATTGCCAGCTGGACAATCGAAACTGAGAATGGCTCGCATATTCATGCAAACAAATACTCTTCCAAATGCGTCTCAGACTCAGATCACCACATCAATGAACCAAACATGCATCACTGATCTACAATCGTTCGCCATTCTCAGGAGTGTCTACATGATCCTCAGAAGTGAGTGACGGTGGCCCGCCTATAGGCTGGTGGAGAATTTCCTCCTTGCTTTCAGGCCCCCGTGGGATTGCCTTTCCGTGGACCCAGATTGTATTTGATGGAATTGTCGTGTCTTTTGGAACAACGGTATTAGCGCCGATAATCACATTGTCGCCGATGTTTGCACCAGGGAGGATAACGGCATTAGCTCCGACAGTGACATTGTTGCCCAATCTGACTGTCTTGAGGTAGAGTCGTCTGCCTTCATATACATGGCCACTCAGGATTGCATTGTAGCCAAAGAAGCAATTGTCCCCTATTATAGTCCGCTCAGGGTTGAATAGACGGCCATTACCAACAATTGTACTTCTGCCAACCTTGGTGCCAAAGGCCTGATGTCGAGGTCTTGTGTCTAGGAATACAGAGAAGAATCCAGCAAAGTATGGGAAGAGGACGTAGTACACTTCGTAGTATTCGTAGAGCAGCCAGGCCTCAGTTTCAGCTTCATAATAGCCATCTTGCAAGAATGGAATGACCCGTCGAGAAAGCTTGAACATGCCAAGTAAGAACCCGAGGAACACTGCATAGCAGATCAGACCTACAGGGACAAAAAGCACGAAGACCCAGAAGTATTGGATGACAAGTGGGTCGAAAGTTCCCTCGAGCAGTGGCCTTGCCAAATCGTAGAGTGTTGCAAAGGGAAAACCAAGACTGATCAGGAAATTGGTGAAATGCCGCAGGAAGTAACCGAACAGCAGAATTGCGGGAATTGCTGCAATAGTCAGGCTCGCCATGATAGAGAAAACCATGTAGGCGGTATATGCAAGGGACCTGGTTCTCATAGTCTACACTTCGGGAAGTCCTCAGTTATTTGATTTAGTATTATGTTTTGTTAAAGGGCAAAGTAAAAGCTCTCCTCAGCAGACCTTTTAGAAAGAGATATAGAGAGTTCTTTGAAATCGCACAACTATCTGACCAGGAGACATGACCATGGGTTACGACATAATCGTGGTTGGCACAGGTCCTGCGGGACTGATGGCCGCTGAGCATGCATCCATGCAAGGACTGAAGACGCTAGTATTGGAGAAACATGCTTCTGCAACAGACTCGTTGATGGGCGAGCTCGTGACAGACAGAGCGCTGAATCTTCTCAGAGTTAAACCAGACTCCGAATATGTCGGGAATAAGTTCACTTCGATTGTCGGAGAGAGCCTTGATACAGGATCAAACATCGTGGTCGATAGGACCCTTCTTGGTAATTCCTTCCTCCTCGACGAGCACAACTGCAAAGAGCTCATGCGAGATAGAGCTCTGTCGGATGGTGGGGAGTTCAGATACAATAGCAGTGTCAAGTCAGTCGTCAAAGAAGGAGCCTCGGTGGTCGGTGTCAAATACGACAGCAGCAATGAAGCCAGAGCGAGCCTAGCGGTGGGCGCAGATGGGTCATTCAGCAGGGTTTCAGAAACTGCAGGCTTTACCCACCCAAAGTGGCTTCTCAGCTATGGGCACAGATTCAAGCTTGCAAACTGCAAGAATGTTGACCCGAATGTTGCATACTTCTATGTCGGCAAGGACATCGGACTCGGATACCTCTGGCTATACCCAAGATCTGAGACCGAAGTGAATCTCGGAATTGGGAGAGTGCCATCATCAAAACAGAACTGGCGCAGGCTACCTCCAATGCAGGATGTACTCCGGAAATACATGAAGACACATCCTGAAACGGCGAACGCCAAGATCGTCTCTGTCAATGGAGGAGTTGTTCCC
>Ga0153915_10002202_pt1 | contig 17870 bp, 8 predicted proteins | sample Opewatmetagenome_2_FD_107003 | JGI IMG/M metagenome (GOLD analysis project Ga0153915, IMG submission 107003) | Freshwater wetland microbial communities from Ohio, USA - Open water 3 Core 3 Depth 3 metaG | ecosystem: Environmental > Aquatic > Freshwater > Wetlands | place: USA: Ohio, Lake Erie...
GCTTTAAATCCCTTCCGGATACTGTTGCAGGCAGGACTATTTCACAGCACCTTCTAAGTTCAGTTGATAAAAATATCCGGCAACGGTTCGAATATATAAAGAAGGTATATTGGGATACGGTGGACAAGGTCATATTTACATCCAACCCTTTTAAAACATACTTTAGTCAGTTTGTGCCGATACCCGAAGAAAAAATAAGAGTCATACCAAGGGGATTTAAATTCAATTTTCCAAGAGAAATTAACGGAAGAACAGGACGCGAAGGAAAGGTTCATTTCGCCTTTGTAGGGAACATCATGTTCAGCAAAGGGATTGACGTTGTGCTTCAGGCATTTCAAAATATCTGCAAAGATTATGATTTCGTACTTCATATCTATGGCTGGATCATTAATCCGGAGTACGGGGAATGGATAGAAAAATTAAAGGCTGATTTTCCGGACAAGTTTGTCTTTCATGGACACTACAAGGAAAATAACCTTCCTGATATAGCATCGCATATCGATGTCTGTATAATACCGTCGTATTTTGATACATATAACCGTGTGCTTAGAGAATTTCTTTATATGGGCATACCGGTCATCGTGACCGATTTCTTTGGTTCCTATATTGTTGATGACGGATTAAACGGCTTCAAGATACCTGTTGACGACGCAGACGCCCTCTCAGGCAAGATGATAAATATCATTCGGAATCCAAAAATACTTGAAGACATTGCAAACGGAGCGGCGCAGACAAAGATACCCAGTCTTGAAGAAGAAATCGACAGTTTACTGGACACCTATAATGATCTTTACAGCAGGTCATCAGAAGCAAAAAAGGCCGCATTGGGCGAAATAAGGTCCCCCGTCGCAAGACAAAGGGCACGATCCGGTGAAACAGCCCGGTTAATCGCTTTTTACCTTCCCCAATTTCACCCCATCCCGGAAAACGACAGATGGTGGGGAACGGGTTTCACCGAGTGGAGGAATGTCGTTAAGGCCAAGCCTCTTTTTCCCGGGCACTATCAACCTCACCTGCCGGCCGACCTTGGGTTCTATGACCTGCGGTTGCCGGAAACCCGAAAGGCGCAGGCCGATCTCGCAAGAGAGTACGGGATCCATGGATTCTGCTACTACCACTACTGGTTTAACGGCAAAATGCTCTTGGACTATCCACTGCAAGAGGTTTTAAAATCCGGCGAACCGGATTTCCCGTTCTGCCTCTGCTGGGCCAATGAAAACTGGACAAGGGCCTGGGATGGACGCCAGGGCGAAGTCCTGATCCAACAGAACTATTCCGAAGAAGACGACCGGGACCACATCCGCTGGCTTTTGAATATCTTCAAGGATAAGCGCTACATTAGAATAAACAACAAACCCCTCATGCTGATCTATCTCGCCAAAAGCATTCCCGATGCAGCCAGGACCGCAACTATCTGGCGGGAAGAGGCAAAAAAGGTCGGTGAGGACCTTTATTTATGCAAGGTAGAAAGCGCTCCATGGGAATATGGCGACCCCCGGTCGCAGGGATTCGACGCCTGCGTTGAATTTCAACCTGACTGGGGCAAAATGGGAGGACCGAACAGGCGATTAAATAACGGGCATTTTGTATTTGATTATGGAGAGGTCGTCGAAAAAATGATCAGCAAACCGCTCCCATCATATAAGCGTTTCCCCTGCGTGACCCCGATGTGGGACAACTCGCCTCGCAGAAGGCAGGCTGCGGTGATCTTAGACAGATCCACTCCGGATCTGTATCAAAAATGGCTGAGCACCATTATTGGAACAATCGATGACTACAAACTGGATGAAAATATCATTTTTATAAACGCCTGGAATGAATGGGCGGAGGGCAACCACCTTGAGCCGGATGAAAAGAATGGAAAGGCATATCTTAATGCGACAAAAAACGCATTATCAATGGCCTCCAGCCCTTTAATAAACACGGTTAAAAAACTTGTATCCATCGTGATTCTCACCTTTAACCAGCTTGAATACACAAAGATGTGCGTGAAAAGCATTCAGGAGCATACTACAGAACCTTATGAGATTATCTTTGTGGACAATGGTTCAACGGACGGCACAAGAGAATATCTGCAAAACTTCGCCGAAGGCCATGAGCACATACACCTGATCCTGAATAAAAAAAACCTTGGTTTTGCCGCAGGCAATAACCAGGCCATTAAGAAGGCCAAAGGCGATTATGTCCTCCTTTTGAACAACGATGTTGTGGTCACTGAAAGGTGGCTTGAAATGCTGATTTCACATCTTGAACGATCCCCTGAGATCGGTATGGCTGGCCCCATGAGCAATTCGGCATCAGGTCCTCAGATGGTTGAAAAGGTTGCCTACGGGAAAGACATGGAGGCCATGCAGAGGTTCGCCGGGGATTTCGCCTGGGCGAATGCAGGCAAGACATATGAGACCATACGACTTGTCGGCTTCTGTCTCCTTATTAAAAAAGAGGTGTTCGAGATCATAGGCGGTCTTGACGAAAACTATATCAGCGGCAATTTCGAGGATGATGACCTCTGTCTTAGATCGTCCATCGCAGGCTTCAGGAACATCATCGCACAGGATGTATTCATTCACCACTATGGCAGCATGACATTCAAGGGCAATGCCATTGATTACAGCTCAACCATGCAGGCAAACCGCGGCCACTTCGCCGAGAAATGGAGAGATATTATTGAACTAGCCGATGAAGGGTACACGGTCCACCTGACCAAGGAAAAACAACTGAATAAACTCCTGGAATGGGGAGAAGAGAGGTTCTCTAAGGGTGAAGTCAAGTCTGCCGTAAAGGTGTTCAAAAGGGTCCTTGACCTGGACGGTTTCAATACCCAGGCCCTGAACAATCTTGGGGTGATACAGTGGCAGCTTGGAGATGCAGCCTCGGCAATAGGCATCTTCCAGACTGCCCTGAGTCATAATCCGGGCGACCCGGATGCCCTTGGAAACCTTACCCATGCAGTAACAGAGGCGTCGCGCTTTGACCTTCTAAAACAAGATATTTTGGATAGCCTTAAACAGGCACAGCCTGCAAATCCGGATCTGGAGACACTCATAAGTGCCCGGGGGAACTCATCGAACGCATTGAAAGGCTAACTGTTATCCGGCAATAAACAGGCGCTTCACAGATGGAGGGTTCGGCCTTTTGCCATCCCCAGCGCTCATTCAAACAATTGGATGGACCATTTAAAGGATACGGCGGTTTCCAAGCTCCTCCTGCTCCGGGTGTCATATCGCTGACTTAACCAACACGCCACCAGTGGTCTTTTTCAGGCAACAAGCTGATATGACTTGATTTATATTAAAAAATATCCTCTGGCACCTTTTTTGCAGAATTATTAAATGATTCAATTTAACGGATTTTTATAAAACATTTTAATCCTTTTTTTATCTATACGCAGTGAAAAAGATACTGACTATATTTGGAACAAGGCCCGAGGCCATCAAGCTTGCGCCTGTTGTGCATGAACTGGAAAAACATCCTGAAAAATTTGATTCTATAGTCGGGGTGACAGGGCAGCATGACACCCTTTTAAAACAGGTTTTGGATGTATTTAAAATCAAGCCTGCATTTAACCTTAATGTAATGAAGGCAAACCAGGGTCTTGATGACCTTACCGTCTCCATTATTAAAGGGTTCGGTGAGATACTGGATAAAGTAAAACCGGATATGATCCTGGTTCAGGGTGACACCACCACTGTCTTCGCGGCTTCCCTTGCCGCCTTTTTCAGGAGGATCAGGATCGGCCACGTCGAAGCTGGCATGCGCACAGGGGATAAGTATAATCCCTTCCCCGAGGAGATTAACCGATGCCTGACGGATCAGATGGCTGATCTGTTTTTCGCTCCAACCGGGAATAACCGTCAGAACCTTTTAAAAGAAGGTGTCGCAGAAGAAAAGGTATTTATTACCGGCAACACGGTTGTTGACGCGCTTCACCACATCATATCATCCAATCGCTGCATGGAACATGACATTAATCAATATCCTGAAGGAAAGACTATCCTGCTAACAACCCATAGAAGGGAAAACTTCGGGAGCCCGATTGAGAACATTTTTCATGCAGTCAGAAAATTAGCCGGGATCTTCAGGGATTGCCAGTTTGTCTTCCCTGTGCACCCGAATCCGAATGTCAAAGGCCCTGCCGAACGCATCCTGTCAGGTGAAGATAATATTCACATGATTCCCCCCATCGATTACCTTTCGTTTGTAGGGCTCATGAGCAGGTCATTCATGATCCTTTCCGACTCAGGCGGCGTTCAGGAAGAGGCCCCGTCCCTTCATAAACCGGTTCTTATACTGAGGGAAAAGACCGAACGCCCGGAGGTGGTTGAGGCCGGCGGGGCAGTGCTGGTCGGGACGGACCAGGATAAAATAATAGAGGAATTCACCAGGTTAATAAATGATTCAGCTCATTATAAGAAAATGGCTGACATAAAAAACCCCTATGGCGAAGGGGACGCCGCAATCAGGATTGTAAAAACACTTATCGATTATTTTAACAGGCATGGACACCAATGAAACAGAAAGAGATCGACCGGTTATTAAAGCAAGGAGAAGACCTTTTCGCATCAGGCGATCTGCCCGGCGCTGAGGCCTGCTTTAAAAAAATACTGGATATAAACCCTCATCATATAGAGGCAGTAAATGATATCGGCGTTATTGCCTTTATGAGATCGGATTTCTTAATAGCCATGGATTACTTCAAGAAAGCGCTTGAGATAGATGGACGTTACCCCAAGGCGATTGAGAACTATGCAAAAAGCCTGATAGCAGCCGGTGATCATTTGGCGGCCCTTAACTTCATACGCGAATCATTCAAATCTGGCGTTATGAATATCGAGCTGCTTAATATGATGGGCAATTGCTTTGTTGAACTAAAAGACATTACATCGGCAAAGGCAGTGTTTGAAAAATCCCTGTCACTAAATACTGATCAGGAGGAAGTTGTCACACTGTTAGGCAAAATAGAAAACGATTTAAAAGAAGGTGGCGAGGTGAATCCGCCTGCTCTTCCCAATAACGGCAGGCTTCCTTCTATTGATGCCACTAAAGTTAATAAGATCGATAAAGGAGACTTTGATTACAAATTATTCTGGAATAACAGGTACAGGGCCGGCGGCAATTCAGGGCTCGGTTCATCCGGCGTACTTGCAGATTTTAAAGCCGACGTTATAAACGAGTTTATCAGGGGCAATGCCGTAACCGGCGCCATTGAATTCGGTTGCGGCGACGGCAATCAGATATCGTTGATTGATTATCCCGACTATATTGGATTGGATATATCAGGGGCTGCCGTTACCATGTGCAGAGACAGATTCGATCAGGATCTTAACAAAAAATTTATTGTCTGCACCCCTTCGGATTACAGAGGATTAAACCTTAAAAAAGCCGATCTGGTCCTATGCCTGGATGTACTGTACCATATAATAGATGAAGATGATTTTATTGAGACTCTTGATGCAATATTCATGCACTCCGACAAGTATGTGATCCTGTACACCATGTTGCATGAACCTTCAAATAAGACGGCTGCCCATATAAAATTCAGAGACATTTACAGCTATCTAAACAAGTACCCCCAGTTTGAGATTTACAGGACTGTTGAACAGAAATATCCGGATCTCTCAGGCGCCGCATTTATTATCCTCAGAAAAAAGGAAAGTGATTCATTGCTTGATGAGGGTGAAAGGCATTTTTCCTCCGGAAACCTTTCCGGGGCGGAAAAATGCTTCAGGGAGATACTTGATAATAATCCCCGGCATATACAGGCATTAAATAATATGGGCGTCATTTTTTTCCAGAAATCGGACAATACTCTAGCCTCGGAATATTTTAAAAAGGCCCTTGAGATAGATGAGCGTTATATAGATGCAATCGAGAATTATGCAAAATGTCTGATGACAGCCGGTGATCATTTGGGCGCCCTTAACCTCATACGTAACTCATTCAAATCGGGCATCATGAATACCGACTTGCTCAACATGATGGGCAATTGCTTTATTGAGCTTGAAGACCTTAAATCGGCAAAGGCAGCGTTTGAAAAATCCCTATTGATCGAAGCCGGCCAGGAGGAGATATTTGCCCTGAAGTGCAAGGTGGAAGAGATACTATCATACGAAGCCTCCATGAACCGTGTTGATGTCTCCATGGAGAGGATGAATATAGGTTTTGTTTCCATATGGTTTGAAAGAGGGCAATCCTATGTCACCAAAACCCTGCGAGACTGCCTTTCAAAACAGCATGCCACTTTTATCCTGGCCAGAACCGGCGGTGTCTATGGCGTTGCTAAACTTGAAAAGAGCGGTTCATGGGATGTCCCTAATCTGACAACCTATCCGGAATATAAAATACCCCAGGAATTCATTAAGAAATGGATCAGGGAAAACAACATTCAAACAGTGATCTTTAATGAGGAGTATGACTGGGACCTTGTCAGGGCTGCAAAAGAGACAGGCATGAAGGTGATTACATATCTTGACTATTACAAGGATGATTGGAAGCGTGACATGGGCCTCTATGACGCCGTCATGTGCTCCACGCTTCGCACATACAACCTGGTCAAAAATAGCTGCAAGGCTGCCTACATAGGATGGTGTGTGGACCTGAATCTCTTCAAGCCCTCAGCAGATGATCTGGCTGATAAATACACCTTCTTTCATAATGCAGGATGGCTGGGGATAAATTACAGAAAAATGACACCAGCCGTCATCCTCGCCTTTGATGCCGTATCAAGGATCTTCAAGGATGCATCACTCCTAATTCACGCACAGGCAGACATGGATAAATTACCAGCCAAGATCACCGAGATAATCAGATCAAATCCCCGTATAAATTACCATGTTGCGACATTGCCTGCCCCCGGCCTTTACAACAAGGGAAAGGTCCTTCTCTTTCCTTCAAAGCTTGAAGGACTGGGTCTCCCTTTACCGGAGGGCCTGGCCTGCGGCCTCCCCGTAATAGCAACCAATGCACCTCCTATGAATGAATTTATTAAAAGCGGCTATAACGGACTTTTGGCGAGAGTGGCTCATAGAATAACAAGGCAAGATGATATATCCTTTCCTGAGGAGATTGTTGATTTAAACGACCTTGCCTTGAAGATGGCTGAGATATTAAAGGATCCGGAAATGATTAAGGGGATGGGAGAGAATGCACGCAGGTTTGCGGAGACTGAGCTTAATCCCGAATCGATGGTAAAAAGGTTGAACGACCTTATGAGAGTGCTCAGAAATTAACTCAAAACACGGAGTCTTTCTTGGATAAACAAAGAACAATACACCTGATAGGCGCACAAAAAAGCAACTTCCCCTGGGGATTTGAAAACCGGTTGATCCCTGCCCTTGAATCCCTGGGATGGAATGTCATAAGCACTGACTTCCGGCAGGAACGGAATATCCTTGCGGACCGACTTGCCGAGAAAGCGGATCTTACGCTTGTGTGCAAAGGCGAACTCATCCCCCCTCAGATTATCTCTTCCTGCCCCAGCATTATTTCCCTATGGTATGCAGAACAGATAGGCACGAATGCCCTTTGCGATGAGGCCGCCATGAAAAGGCGGGAGGAGCTTGCGTTTAATATAAGGTCCTTTGACCATGTATTTTCCCATGACCAGGGGAACCTTGATCTTTACAGGCAGATGGGGGCAAAAAGAGTCTCATGGCTTCCATGCGCGGCTGTTGACCCTGCTATAAACAAGAAGCTAAATTCGCCGAAAAAAAATGATATTGTTTTTATAGGATCAAAGACCCCGAGGCGCAGGCGGATAATCTCGGAGATTGAAAACATGGGTATTAAGGTCCTGTGGCCTGACATATGGGATCCGATAGAGATGAATAAATGTTTTAACGAGAGCAGGATAGTCCTCAACCTGCATCTCTCGGATCTGCTGAATACGGAGACAAGGGTCGCTGAGGTGCTCGGCTCAGGAAGCCTTCTCATCAGTGAAGAACTCTCATCACCCGAATTTTTAGAGGATGGCACACATTACATCAGTTTCCGTACAGGCGATGTCAAAGGTCTTTCAAGCCTGATACATCATTACTTAAAAGAGGAAGAAGAAAGAGAAAAGATAGCCTCTCAGGGCTTTCATTACGTTCAGACAAACCATACCTATGCAAAAAGGATGGAGCAGTTTCTGAGCTCCATTGATTTCGGGATTGCCGGCAGGATATGGCCTTCCTACTCCCTGGGGTTCCCTTTTGATTCGGAAAACAAGATAACCCTCAGGGTTGATTCTTATTATGATGCGATTATAAAATCATTGAAGCGAGATGCCCAGGACATCGGGATATCGGGGATATCCGCTTCAAACGCAGATATACGGCGAATGGATTCTCCTGCAATCGGGCAAGATGACAGTGATTCCTGCCGGGAAAGAGGATCTTCCGGCATATCGTCCCTTGATGGCCCAATAGCTGCATCTTCTCATGCCTGCGCTTATGCAAGGCATACCACCGTTGCAATCAGTAAAGAGAACGCCATTGATAAGGCCTTCCAGTTTGCAGATTCGCTCATGACACACAGCGCATGGTCCATATCCAAAAAGGCGCTCAAAATGATAATTGAAGAGATCGGGCCAGCTATAACAGGGATACTTGAATTCGGTGCAGGATACTCAACCATATTTTTTGCAAAGTGGATGAACCTGAACAATAGAAACATCTCCATTTGTTCCTTTGAGCACAACAGTGTCTTCTGGGATAAACTTTCGAAGGATCTCAAACCATTCCCATATGTAACGCTGCATATGCCGAAACTTAAACAGCTGTCTGATTATGAATATGAGCAACTTTTTCTCTCCAACAGGCCGACCGGCATATACCCAAGGATGGGATGCCCTGTACCCCTCGAGTTATATTATGAAACACGGCTTCATAATACATTTTATGATATTAAGCCGGCCAAGTACAAACTGGACAATACAAATCTAATAGTCATAGACGGCCCCAATGGAAATGGGCGATCCATAGCATTTCCCCTCCTGAAGCAGCTTGTACGCCTGCCTGTTTACTGTCTGGTGGACGATTTCAACCATTATCCTTTTCTGGAAGAAATGGGGAAATGTTTTAATTTTTCGAAAATATTTGAATTTGACTATGGCCATGACGCCTATAGCTTTATGAAAATCACTGGAGCAAAATAACGCATATGATAATGATTCTCACAATCAGGACGAAAGATGCGAAAAAGCCGGCATTAAACGTATATCATCTTTTCAGATCTTTCAATTTTACCGGTTCAGACTCAAACAAAACGCCTGATCAGGAAAGGCAAATTTAATGTCAAAAAAAAGCGCCCATCCCCGAAAAGCAGCCGCTGTTTCTCAAAAAGACAACCTTACAAAAAGACAGTCTATTTCCATAGGTATGATTGTAAAAGATGAGGAGCAGTTTCTGGAGAGGTGTCTTAAAAGCGTGAAGGAGATTGCGGACGAGATCATAATTATAGATACCGGTTCGAAGGATAACACAGTAAATATCGCCAGAAAGTATACGGACAAAATATATTTCCATCCGTGGAAGGACAGCTTCAGCGAGGCTCGAAATCATTATCTTGACTATGCCACAGGCGACTGGATATTCCAGATAGATGCAGATGAAGAATTGGTTCAGGAAGACATCCCCGTCGTGCTTAAGGCGGTTTCAGACAATGAAATAGACGCCATTATGGTGCAGATTGTAAGCCATCTTAAAAATGCGCAGAGCCAATCCAGGCATAATGTGGAAAGGTTGTTCCGTAATAATGGCCTGATCCGCTATGAAGGTCGTGTCCACAACAGGCTTAGAGGTTTTAAAAGGCCGAAGATCTGCCCGATACACCTCATCCATTACGGTTATGACCTGGACGATAAGGACCTGTCCATTAAAAAGCATCACAGAAGGATCAGCCTTTTGAATATGGACATAAAGGATCAACCGTCCAATCCCCTGCCCTATCATTATATAAGTTGCTGCTATCTCCAGGCCGGACAGTTAAATGAAGCACTGGAGGCCGCTTTAAAGGCCATCGGGCTTGCCGCAAATACAAACAATGGAAACCCTATCTTTCTATGGTCCAGATATAACGCGGCCATGGCTTATTACAAATTAAATGATCTGAAAAACGCTGAAGCTTTAGCCTTTCAGGCTATTGCAATTGATGACCGCCATATTGATTCATATTATGTCCTGACCCTGGTCAATTTTGCCCGGTCAAACTGGGTCAATGTCATTACCTACGGTAAAAGCTATCTGCTTCTGATAGACCGGCTCGGGAAGAATCCGGCTGAGTTCGGCACCATTGTGGCTAATTCCATTAATGAATCCTGGAATATCCTCGTTTTGATGGGCATCGCTGGCCACGAGACAGGAAGGCTCAATGATTCAAGAGAATATTTCAAGTCGGCTGTTGCCTCCACCAATCCCTTCCCGGCATTGAGGGCTATAGGGATTTACCACTATAATAAAGGTCTCATGGAAGAGGCCATGAAATATCTTGCAAAGGCGTCTGAGATAAACAATGATGATGCTTCCGTTAAGAATCTTTTGAATGAGATCCGGTCAAAGGAGCGATCCATACCTAAAATCAGTTGCTGTATGATTGTAAAGAATGAGGAGGAATTCCTCGAAAAGTGTCTTGCAAGCGTCAGGGACTATGTGGATGAATTAATCGTTGTTGACACCGGTTCCACTGACAACACGGTTGAGATCGCAAAAAGATTCACTGACAAAATATATTTCCACCCATGGGAAAACAGTTTCAGCAAGGCCAGGAACCGGGCGTTGCAATATGCAACAGGTGACTGGGTCTTTCAGATTGACGGTGATGAAGAGCTTATGGCCGGAAGCGGAGAACGCATGCGAACGGCTGTTAGGGAGGCAAAGGATGCCGACGTCATATTTGTTAAAATCTTCTGCACCTACGCCGCAGGTGCAAAAAAATCCCTTCACAACTTTGAAAGGCTTTTCAGAAATAACGGGAAAATACACTATGAAGGGAGCGTACACAATCGTATCGTAGGAGGCACAAGGCCCTTTCACTCGTCCATAGAATTATGGCATTACGGATATGATGTCGAGGAAAAAAAGGCCCTGGAAAAGTTCAACAGGACAACGAGCCTCTTGAAAAATGAGATAGAAAAAGAGCCTGACAACCCCATGTACCGCCATTATCTAAGCGCATCATACGCATCAAGAGGAATGAATGAGGATGCAATAGTCGAATCTGTCCGGGCTGTGGAACTTTCCGATTGTCAACAGAATAATCATGATCTCTACGCATGGAGTCATTTTATCGCCTCCATGTCCTATTACCGTACGGGACGATTTGAAAAGGCAAAAGAATATGCAGTCAAATCCCTGGATAAATATCCCGTGCATCTGGACTCCTATTATATGCTTACCATCATCTCCGCGGATGAAGGGAGATGGGATGACACCATTAAATACGGCCAATCCTTTTTGAAGCTGCTGGAGCATATTGATACGACACACAGGGACAAGATAATGATTGAAAATACAATGAATGAAGGTCCGGCAGTCAATATCCTGATAGGACACGCGTACCACGCCCGGAGATCATCATCTAAAATGAAAGAACACTACAACAGGGCCTATGACACAACAGATATCAAATGGCAGACATGGTGGAACATAGGCCTGTATCATCTGGATAGGTCAGGAGACCTGGAGCTTGCAGCGGATTATCTTGACCGGGCAGCTAAGGAAGCGCCGGATGAACCTGAAGTGTGGTACATGCTGGCGAAGCTGAATAAAAAACGCGGCATGATAAAGGAAGAGATGGATTGCCTTAACAGAGTCATCCGATTAGGGACAAGCGATACCTTTATCTACAACAGGCTTTTATCCTTATGCCTAGATGGAGGCCGTCCGGATGAAGCAATGGATATTATCCTGAATCATTCTGATAAGATCAGAGATGCAGCCCCGAGGCTGTGCAAAACAGCTGTTCTCTGTCTTGAAAAAGGTCAGATGGAGCCGGCAATAAAGTGTTACATGGCAGCCCTTGAAAAGGACGGCAATCTGTTTGAAGCATGGGTGAGTCTGGGAGAGATTATGCTGGCCATGAATAATATAGAAGATGCAAAGATCTTTTTTGAAAAGGCCTTGTCCTTGAAAGATAGTGACCTCGGGACAATTGTGAACCTTTGTGATGTCGCCTCACGGCAGGGAGACCTCACAGCTGTTGTCCGATATTGCGATTTACTGCTGAAGGCCTTGAAGCCCCCCCGGAAAAAGACCCTTGATAACATAAACGATCTGAAGGAGATACTCAATCTGATCGTATCTGATTTTCCCGAAAACAGTTATTACAGAAACAGGAGAGCTGCTGTCTCAGAACGGATCTCCTCTATCCAAGACAGGCCTGTTAATTCAAAAACATCGGCTTCAGGAAATTGAGCCTTCACGGATTGCAGGGTGGTAAAATGGCTCTTGATAAATTAAGTTCTGCATCTGTTTTTCATAGGGGGAATATGAGTGTAATTGCATTTGAGGAAAAACATGGGCAATAGAAAAATGAGCTTATCCCGCAAAAAAGGCAGGCCCGATAAAACTCAATCCGTTTCCCTGTGCATGATTGTAAAGGATGAAGGAGAGTTTTTGGAGAATTGCCTGGCAAGCGTCAGGGATTATGTGGATGAGATCATCATCGTTGACACCGGCTCCACTGACAACACCGTTGAGATAGCAAAGAAATTTACCGACAAGGTCCATTTTCACCCCTGGGAGGACAGCTTCGGAAAGGCCAGGAACCATGCACTGCAATACGCGACAGGCCTCTGGATATTTCAGATGGACGCGGATGAAGAGCTTATGCAAGGAAGCGGCGATGCCTTGAATCATGCAATCAGGGATGCAGGGGATGCCGACATCATCTACGTAAATCTGCTATGCACTTACGCCAAGGGCTTAAAAATTTCTTATAATTTCTATGAAAGGATCTTTCGGAATAACGGAAAAATTCATTATGAAGGGAATGTCCATGAACAGGTCATAGGTGGAACAAAGGCCGTTTATTCAAATATAACACTATGGCATTATGGTTATGATCTTAATGAAGAAAAGACCCGGAATAAATTTACAAGGACAACAAATCTGCTAAAAAGGGAAATAGAGAAAGAACCTGACAATCCGGTGCACCATCATCATCTGAGTGCATCATATGCATCATTAGGGATGGATGAGAGCGCACTGGCTGAGGCTGTCATGGCAATAGAACTTTCCGATTCTCAGCAAAACAACCATGATCTTTTTGCATGGAGTCATTTCATCGCATCCATGGCCTGCTATCGACTGGGACAGGTTGAAAAAGCAAAGGAATATGCCGTCAAGTCTCTGAAAAAATACACGGCACATCTGGACGCCTGTTATATCCTTACCATCATCTCCGCTGATGAAGGCAGGTGGGATGATGCCATTAAATATGGCCAGTCCTACATGGAAACGCTGAAGAATATTGATTCGACACATAAGGGCAGATTGATTATCGAAAACACCATTAACGAAGGCTCTCATATAAACACACTTTTGGGTCACGCCTATCACGCCAAAAAGTTATCATCAAAAATGCTTGAATATTACAACAGCGCCTATGAGACAAAAGATCTTAAATGGCAGGCATTGTGGGATATAGGCACATATCACCTGGACAAGTCAAATGATCTGGAGCTTGCAGGATATTACCTTGATCGTGCTGCAAAGGAAGCGCCGGATGAATACAATGTATGGTACATGCTTGCAAAATTATACAATAAACAAGGTCTCAATAGAGAGGAGTTGGAATGTCTTGAAAGGGTTGCACGGATAAGAACAGACGATCCATTTATCCTTGACCGCATCCTCAAAATATATATTGATAAAGACATGTGTGAAAAGGCCATGGAACTTATCTCAGATCATGGCGACAAGCTTACACAGGCAGTTCCCATGCTTTGCAAGCTGGCAGTCATGCATCTTGAAAAAGGCAGTATGGAACAGGCCGTCAGATGTTACATGATGGCCGTTGAAAAAGACCCCAACCTCTTTGAGGCATGGGCTAGCCTGGGTGAAATCACCCTGACTCTAAAAAGATTTGAAGAGGCGGAAATTTTCTTTAACAGGGCGCTGGGATTAAAACTAAATGACACCGGTATAATGCTGGGGCTTTGTGAGATCGGGGCAAGAAGAGGCGATGTGGATTCCGTAGTAGCCTGTTGCGACATCTTATTGGGGACACTTGATCTTCCCAGAGACAGAATCATATCAGGAATTGATGACATTAGATCGATCCTTATTGAAATAGATGTCGCATTAAAGAAGGGGCATCTTTCCACCCGCATCAATAACATCATAAATATTATATCATGAAAAACAAAGACACATTGATTATAGCGCTGATCGATGTCCCTCAGGATATCACAACAGGGGACTATTTTTACAGGACCTATTCCCCCGGCATGGCACTGGCTAGGGAAGAAGGCGTCCATGTCATCGCCCTGTCCAATATCCACCATGCCAAACTTGATATCATGGAGAGGGCCGATATCGTAGTTTTGAACGACATCTGCGATCCTGACCTTCTGCCTCTAATCAGGAAAAGAAAGGAAAAAGGCCTTTTAACCATCTTTGAGATAGCGGATGACATGAACGCACTTCAGCCATGGAATCCTGTCTATGAATTTTATCAGAACAGGGAAAATATCTCTCTGATCTACAGACTGGCAAGATACTGTGACGGGCTTCAGTTCAGCGTTAATGAACTCATGAGATTATACGGAGGTCTCAATGATAATAACAGGGTGTTTGCGAATCAAATCCTGAGCCCACACCCTGTCGAGCCCCGCAGCTTTGAAAACGAATTAATTATAGGGTGGGGAGGATCCCACGGTCATCTTGAAGATATCGCCTCAATATCGAATCAATTAATAGAATGGCTCCTTTTAAAGCCAGATGTAAAAATTCACCTGATGTCCTCAAGACCCATATGGGATCTTTTTAAAGAACTGCCTGACAACAAGAAGCGTTATTACCCCCCTGGGTCTCTTCAGGATTATTACAGATTTCTCGCAAGCATCCATATAGGCATTGCCCCGATCAGAGACACCCCTTTCAATCGGTGCCGCTCGGATGTAAAATTCCTTGAATACGCCGTCTCCGGTGTCGTCCCTGTACTGGCCGATCTTGAGCCCTACAGATCCTCTGTTGTCAATGGAAAGACAGGTTTCCTGTACAAGAATGATTCGGATTTAATAAATATATTAGAACTGCTTGAGAATAACAGACAAACATTATTAAACATATCCGGTTCGGCAAGTGATTATGTGAACAGCCAAAGGCTTCAATTACGGCATATCAGCGAGAGGATGGCATTCTATGGCTATAGCGCGCGACCATTAGGCCAACTGAAAGAGCGTCATACAGACCCTGCCGCCCTGTTCGATCGTCTCTGTACGATTGAAGGCGCAGTCAGGCATGGAAGATTCCTGGAACTCTCCAGTTCGGGATTTGAAAAGGCGCTATATGCCGGACTGGCCTTACTGCAGGGCGGATCAGAAAGGCAGTCGGCAAATGATTATTTTAAAAGGGCCTCCGAACTGAGGCCTCAAAATTACCTCCCTTTTCTCTACTCTTCCCGGATCTCTGAAGACCCTGTGTCTGTCCTTGCCAAGGCGATAAAATTGGCCCCTTTGTCAATCATGGCCAACATACTTATGGGAGAGGAGCTAGCCAGGCAGGGGAAGGTAATTGAGACATTAAATGCCTTCAATAATGCCCTCTCAGTATTCCCTGGATATGAGATCCCTTTGATCAGGGCAGGCCGCTTATTAAAAGATACAGGCAGGCATGAACAGGCGGAACAGTTGTTTAAACGCGCATCAGATCTTCAGATTACCCTTTCACATAACCTGCCGTAGGAGATGGCCGCAGGCAGAGACATATCCTTTTATGCGGGCTATTGTCCTGACAGAATTTTCCTGCTCAGGTCTTGCGCTCCGGCATGGTTTTTATCAATCATTAGCGCCCTGCTGCAATACTCCACTGCCTTCCCGTGATCCCTCCTGGAAAAATACCAGAGTGACATGGCATACTGGGCTTCTGCCCAGCAAGGCGCCAGGTCTGCAGCTGTCCCATATGCGAGACCGGCCTTTTCTGTTTCGCCACTGATTTCGTATATTCGTCCCAATCCGAGGGCCGCTGAGCTGAAAAAGGGATTGATACGGAGGGCATCGTTATACCAATGTTGCGATTCATCATATGCACCATTCGCCTCGAGTATCTCCCCCATGGAAAAGGCCGCAGGGGCATAGCTTGTCCAGCGCTTCAACAATTCAGCCAGCCCGGAGAATGCGCTCGATGGATTGCGATCCTTAAGAGACTTTGCTTTAAGCCAGTAGGACCGCAGAGATCTGGGATTTCGTTTTATAGCCTCATCAAACCACCTGGGCGCCTGGGGGTCCCCCCTCCGCAGGGCATGATACCCAAGCCAGAACCACGGCAATGAATACCAGGGAAGAGCATCAGCGGATCGGAAGAATGTCTCAATAGCAATATCATCCTTGCCACTTGATGCAAGCCTTATCCCGTCAAGAAGGAGCGATTCAGCTTCACAGGTTGCCGCTTCGTAATATTCCGACCCCTCATAATAACGAACAAGGGGTATTCCCTGGGAAATAGAGGAATTGCAGTGATTGGCAGGAATAAATCCTGCATAAAAATCCAGGCGTCGATCCGCATGTAAGTCTTCATTTCTGAAATTCTCGACATATTCATATGCATTCCGGCTTATTCTTTCACGGAGCGGCATGTCGCTTACAAGTTGCGACAAGATCTCAGACAGTTGCTGTGGCGTATTATAAAGAAAGCCCGTCTTTCCATGTTCTGCTGAAACACTGTAAGGGCCAAGGGAACGCAGAACAGATACAACGCCTCTGGAGGCATACTCTAAAAACTTTACATCAGAGCGGCATTGATTATAGGGATTATCTTGAAGTGGCGCTATGCCTATATCAAGCCTCTGCAAGAAAGCCAAATACTCTTCAAGCGTCCCCGGGGGCGTATAAAAAACACGTTCGGGCGGTAAGACTGCAATAAATTGTTCATATATAGCCCTATCCCCCATTAATGCAAAATCGACATGGGAAAATTCTCTAATGACATCGGCTATGACATCAAGGATTTCCTCGATATCCCGTTTATGCCCCGAGGACCCTGCCCATCCCAGGATAACTCTTTGCCCTGTTTTACGCTTGTATTCGTCCAGCTTGGCTATCTGATTTTCGAAGACGATTACCTGCGGATTGACGAATGCGAATTGTTCAGCAAGGCCCGGCCCCGTTACTTGAACGGCATGGGCCAGTCTCATATATTGAAAGGCCAGGGCAAGATTCACCGGGTCGGAAAACCATCCGCGAATGCCAATCCCGCCATGCAATGACAGGATATTGTCGGAGAGTTCATATAAGGTAGGGCGTCCATTGCGCCTTCTCTCTTCAATTATGGGCAAAAGATCGTGCTCACTGAGCAGATGAAGGATCAGAAGATCAGCCGATTGGCAGAGGGTTTCAAACCAGGGAGAAACGGTATTAACAGTAACAACCGTGGCCTTCCCGGTTTTTCCCATGGCAATTGACGGCTGTTCGACCCGGTATATGTAATCGCCCACATGCCGGGTCTGCATAGCAACGGCGTTAACTATGAGCATAAAGAGTCTATCCTTTATTGAAATACTTATTAAGCAGAATGGTTTTACTGTCTTTTCTTGTAATAATCAGATCATTAATAAATTGATAACGTTCAAAAGTGTGCACCTGGAATAAAAGTTGAATAAATCACGATCTCTTTCTATGGTTTTAAGGTTGCGACACCATAGAAACCAGGGAGAAAGAGATCGTGATGAAA
>Ga0153915_10002203_pt1 | contig 17870 bp, 14 predicted proteins | sample Opewatmetagenome_2_FD_107003 | JGI IMG/M metagenome (GOLD analysis project Ga0153915, IMG submission 107003) | Freshwater wetland microbial communities from Ohio, USA - Open water 3 Core 3 Depth 3 metaG | ecosystem: Environmental > Aquatic > Freshwater > Wetlands | place: USA: Ohio, Lake Erie...
GATTTTAAATTCTTTATGATTACAGTTTATTTTCTCTTTGCTCTGGCCCCGGGGATTTTGGAAACCGGCGCGGCTGTATAGTTCTGCCTTCTTTCAAGAACCAGTGAAGTGTATTTATTCAGGCTCATGTCATAAGCCGCCGCTTCCTGGGCCAGATCGGCGTGTAAACTGGGGTCAACCCGGATGTTGATATTCCCGCTATATTCAGTTTGGGGTTCCGGCACCGCGATGCCGTCTTTTAAATAGCCTTTGATTGCCATTTTCAGATGAATATTCAGGCATTCCAGAGCTTCCGCCGCGGTTGCCCCGTCTCCGATAACGTGGGGTATTTCCAGAACACGGGCTATATAGCAGGCACGGCCTGTATTGTCCTGGCATCTCTTGACCACCATGGTATAAGGCAAATTCAAATAATCTTCAATATCTGTTTTCATGGTTTACCTCTTGCTCTGTTTGTCTATTATCCTCAACAATTCCTCGACATAGTGAAAATTCATCGGATTTTGCCTTTTATAGGGGTAACGTATATTCCCTATACTTGCCAGTGCATGGCTACCGCCAAACTCTATTTTCCCGTACTTACCTATCAGCCACTCGAAATCTTCCAGGCTTACGTTTTTAGTATTAAGGCGGATTTTATCCTCTTTTTTGTCGGCTTTACTCACTGTGTAATGCTACCAAATATGCTAGCATAAGTCAAATAAACCTATCTCTTCTTTTTCACTTTGACGGCGCAGACCTTGTATTCCGGGGTTTGTGAAATGGGGTCCCAGGCGGAGTTGGTGAGGGCATTGGTAGGGCTTTCCTTGAAGTGAAAAGTCATAAAGACCACGCCTTGGGGACAATCAGTGGTTATTTTGGCTCTGGAATCCACCCGGCCGCGCCGGGAAGTCACGGTGACCATGTCGCCCTGATCGATTCCTAGTGCGGCAGCATCATCCGGGTTGATCTCAACCAGTTCCTCGCTCCTCAACCGATTCAAGCCGGGCACTTGCCTCGTCATGGTGCCGGTGTGATAGTGATAAAGACTGCGACCGGTGGTTAGAATCAGAGGGTAGTCATTGTCCGGCAATTCGGCGGAGGGTCGGTAGCTAAGCGGAATGAACTGCCCTTTGCCCCGGGTAAAGCCCTCCGTATGCAGGATGCAGGTGCCCGGGTGGCTGGCCGAGGTGCACGGCCACTGTAAGCCAAATTCTTCTTCCAGCCTCTGGTAGCTGATGCCTGAAAAGCTGGGAGCCAGGCTGGCTATTTCATTCCAGATTTGTTCGGGATGAGTGAACTCAAAGCCTTTAGCGCCCATTTTGCGGGCGATCAGGCAGCCGATTTCCCAGTCCGGTTTAGCTTCACCGGGTGGCGGCACCGCTTTTCTGACCCGCTGGACCCTGCGTTCCGTGTTAGTAAAAGTGCCGTCGTCTGAGGCAAAACCGGACGCCGGTAAAACTACGTCGGCTAGTTTGGCGGTTTCACTCATAAATATTTCCTGCACAGCCAGGAACTCCAGGTTTTTCAGAGCGGCGATGGTGTGATGCATGTCCGGTTCGCTTAAGACTGGGTCTTCGCCGATCAGGTAGACCGCCTTGAGCTTCTTTTCTCCCGCCGCCCTGTACATGGCCGTCAGGGTCAGACCCGGTTGGGGATTGAGCGTACAGCCCCAGGCTTTTTCGAATTTAGCGCGGAGGTTGGGATTGGTCACAGACTGGTAACCGGGGAAAAGCCCCGGCAAGGCCCCCATATCGCAGGCTCCCTGCACGTTGTTTTGTCCGCGCAGGGGGTTGACCCCGCTGCCGGGTTTGCCCACGTTGCCGGTTATCATGGCCAGATTAGCCAGGGCCATCACATTGTCCGTTCCATGGGTATGTTCAGTGATGCCTAAAGTATATAATATCGAAGCCGGACGATAGTCCGCGTACATTTTAGCGGCGGCGATAATCTGCTCGGCGGGAATGGTGGTGATTTCAGACACCCTGTCCAGGGGAAATTCTTTCAAGGATTCTTGAAGCGCCGCGAAATTTTCACACCTGTTATCGATAAATTCTTGATCTTGCCGGCCGGTTTCCAGGATCAAACGGATTATGACCATGATCAGGGCTACGTCCGTGCCGGGTTTGATCCTAAGCCAGAGGTCAGCCTGGCGAACCAGCCTGATTTCGCGGGGATTGATTACGATCAGCTTGGCGCCGCGCTGGATCGCCTGCTTGACCTCGAAGCCGATGACCGGATGGGCCTCGGGTGTGTTGCTGCCGATCACCATCAGGCAGGCGGCGTTGCTCATATCTTTAATATTATTGGTTTGGGCCCCTGAGCCGAAAGAATTGATCAAACCGGCCAGGGTAGGTCCGTGGCAGACCCGCGCGCAGTTATCGACATTGTTAGTGTGCAGGACTGCCCGCGCCAGTTTCTGTGCTATATAGTTATCTTCGTTGGAGGCCCTTGAAGAAGAGATGACGGCCAACTCTTCAGGCTGATAAGCGCCCAGCTTTCTAGCTACCAGATCGAGGGCTTCTTCCCAGCCGGCCTTTTCAAACCGGCCGTTTTTCTTGATTAAAGGCACGGTCAATCTTTCCGGGCTGTGGACGAAGTCCGCAATCCCGAAGCGGCCTTTCACGCAGAGTTTGCCGCTGTTGGCCGGACCGGCGGGATTGCCGCGGACCGATACTATCTTTTCGCCCCGCACCCCCAGAAGGAGGCTGCAGCCGACCCCGCAGTAAGCGCAGGTAGAGATAATTTCATGGTCGGGAGGCAGAGATTTCTTAGGGGATAAAGCCCCGACCGGACAGCGTACCATGCACTCGCCGCAGCTCTGGCAGATAGAATCAAAAATAGGCCTGTCTCCCAGCGTAGCTACTTTCATCTGATAGCCCCGGTAGGCCATGTCGATAGCGCCCACGCAGGTCACGGACTCACAGGTGCGGGTGCAGCGGGCGCATAGAATACACTTGTTGCGGTCGAGTGAAAAGAAAGGGTTGCTGTCATCTACAGGTTGGTCCAGCGCTTTTTTAGGCAGGCGGAGTTCCCGCAGTCCGAGATAGGCAGCTACCTTTTGCAGTTCGCACTTCTGATTGGAAGAGCAGGTCAAACAATCGGACGGATGATCGGCGATCAGCAATTCAACCGTAATCCTTCTGACCTTGTTTACGGCCTCTGTTTCAGTTCTGACCCTCAGGCCTTCTGCCGCTGGTGTGGTGCAGGCCGTCGGCAGACCGCGTACTCCCTCGATTTCCACCAGGCACAGCCTGCATCCGCCGTAGGGCTGCAGGTCCGGATGGTAACATAAAGTGGGAATATATATTCCGGCCGCCCGGGCGGCTTCCAGTACGCTCATTCCCGGCTGGGCTTTAATAATCTGATCGTTGATGGTTAAAGTAATAATATTTACATTCCTGCCTTATTATTCATCAGAGTGTTCTTCCAGGTCGCATCGTAAACAGCGTGTCGCTTCTGTTATAGCCAACTCCTGGCTATAGCCCGGTTCTACCTGATTGAAGTTGCCAATGCGTTCTGCTAAGGGTAAAATCGGCCTGCGCGGACGGCCTCTCTCTTCCGGCTCCGGTATTCCGGGTTTCTCGCCTTCGGGAGATGCCAGGGTTTCTTCGATATCGCCCGTGCCGCCCAGATAGCGGTCGATGGAAATCGCCGCTGAACGGCCGGAAGCGATAGCTTCAATGACTGAAGCCGGACCGCTGACGGTGTCTCCGCAGGCAAAGATACCCGGTTTTCCTGTCTTCATAGTCTCCGGGTCAACCTGGATGGTGGAGTTTGATAAAGTCAGTTTGAATCCCGCCGGGACTTCCGGAATCTGACCGGCGGCGCAAATGACAGTATCGAAATTGAAAATCACTTCACTGTTGGGGACCGGCGCTATCAGCCTCCGTCCGGAAGTCTCCATTTCGCCGGGTTGCATCCGGGTGCAGACCATGGCGAGATGATTATTCATTTTCTGCAGGCCGATAGGTAAAGTCAGGGGCTTGATCCGTACTCCTTCAGCCAGCGCGTCAGCTATCTCTTCCGGGCTGGCCGGCATATCGGATTGTGATCGTCTATAAATAATAGTAACCTCAGGAGCGCCCAGCCTCAGTGCGCAGCGGGCGGCATCGATGGCTACGTTGCCGCCGCCGATAACCGCTGCCCGCTGTCCGACGTGGGGATGCTTCCCCAGGTTCAGACTTTGCAGGAAATCTACGGCATAGACTACTCCCGGCAAGTCCTCGCCTTCGATTCCCGGTTTAACGGGCTGGTGGGCGCCTATCGCGATCAGAACGGCCTTAAAACCCTCTGCTATGAGAAGGTCGGGAGATTCTACTCTGGTGCTGGCTTTGATTGTCACACCCTGTTTTTTTATTTCCGTTATTTCAGCGTCCAGTATTTTTTTAGGTAGGCGGAAAGCCGGGATGCCGGTCCGCAGCATGCCGCCTGCCTGCGGTGATGACTCAAAAACCGTGACGGCGTGGCCTGATCGGGCTAAATAATAAGCTGCTGTCAGTCCGGCTGGGCCGGAGCCTATAACCGCGATCTTTTTCCCTGACTCGGCGGGTTTTCTGTCTATTTTTTTATGGGAGAATTGCCCGTATTCAGAAGCGTAGCGTTTTAACATCCGGATAGCCACCGGTTCATCGAGTTGGCCGCGCTTGCATCTGGCCTCGCAGGGATGGTAGCACACCAGCCCGCACACTGATGGGAAGGGGATTTTTTCACGAATGACCGCCAGGGCTTCATCCGGCTGATTTTTACCGATAAAGCGGATATAGCGCGGGACATCGATACCCGCCGGACAGGTATGGCTGCAGGGCGCTGTGACCAGCCCTTTACATACCGCGGCGTCACAATGCTGCCGCTTGATATGGGCTTCGTATTCGTGACGGAAATAGCGCAGGGTTGTGATCACTGCGTTGGGGGCGGTCTGTCCCAGCCCGCATAACGAACCGGCTTTGATGCTCTCCGCCAGGTCCGCTAATAAATCCAGGTCTTCCGGTTTTCCCTCTCCTTGAGTGATGCGTTTTAAGATATCCAGCATCTGGCGCGTGCCCATACGGCAAGGCACGCATTTGCCGCAGGACTCGGATTGGATAAAGGATAGAAAGAAGCGGGCGATATCCACCATGCAGGTATCTTCGTCCATTACCACCATACCGCCGGAGCCTACTATGGAACCGACTTTAGCCAGGGACTCGTAGTCTACCGGTTGATCAAGGTGCGCGGATGGGACGCAGCCCCCGGAAGGGCCTCCGGTTTGCACTGCCTTAAAGCGCTTGCCGCCGGGAATACCGCCGCCGATGTCATAAATAATGGTCTTGAGAGGCGTCCCGAAGGGGATTTCAATTAGTCCTGTGTGGTTGATTTTTCCGGCCAGCGCAAAGGTTTTTGTGCCCTTGCTCAGGGGAGACCCGAACTGTGAATACCACCGGCTGCCTTTTTGTAAAATAACCGCCGCGTTGGCCCAGGTTTCAACGTTATTGAGATTGGTGGGTTGTCCCCATAGGCCTGATCGGGCAGGGAAAGGCGGGCGGGGGCTGGGCATGCCCCTTTTTCCTTCGATGGAGGCGATCAATGCGGTTTCTTCTCCGCACACAAAAGCCCCTGCCCCTTCTCTAAGCTCTATTTCAAAATTAAAGCCTGAACCTAATATATTCGAGCCGGTCAGACCGGCTTCCCTGGCTTGTTTGAGAGCGGTTCTCAACCGTTCGATAGCCAGGGGTTTTTCAGCACGGCAATAAATAAAACCCCTGGTTGCGCCTATGGCATATGCCCCGATCAGCAGGCCTTCCAGAACGGAATGGGGGTCGCCTTCCAGCAGCGAACGGTTCATAAAAGCCCCCGGATCGCCTTCATCGGCATTGCAGATAACATATTTGTTCTTGCCGGGCGCCTGGCGGCAGAATTCCCACTTCAGGCCGGTGGAAAAACCCGCTCCTCCGCGTCCTCTCAGACCGGCCTTCTTTATCTCATCGATGACTTCTTCGGGAGTCAGGCTTAAGGCTCTGTTCAGACCGCTGTAGCCGTCCCTGGCCAGGTAGTGAGTGATATTTTGAGGATCGATGAGGCCGCAATTGCGCAGGACGATGCGTACCTGGGGTTTCAGCATAGGGAGATCGAATAGTTTCGGAATGCCGGGGATCAGGGTCTCCCCGACTGTGCCTAAAACCAGGTCCGGATTGACTTTATTATTTACTAAATAATCTTCGACCAGCTGCCCGGCGATTTCCGGGGTGACATTGCCGTAATAAAGATGGGGCTGACCGGGTTTGATGATATTGATGACCGGTTCAAGATAACAGGTCCCGATGCAGCCGACCTCAGTCAGAAGGCAATCCACTTTGATTTCTGAGAGTCTGGTTTTGATAGCTTGCAGGACTTCCAGCGCGCCGGCAGCACGGCCGCAGGTGGCCGAACCGACCAGGATGATGGGCCTGTCAGAGTTCTCCAGGGCCTGCCATTCAGCGTGGGCGCGTGTTCTTAACTCAGTGAAGTTCATTTTAAGATCCCTTATCAGTCTCACTCAATATCCGGTTGACCCGGGCAGGCGTCATACGGCCGTAAACCGTTTTGTCCACTACCATTACGGGAGACATGGCGCAGGAGCCAAAACAGGAGATAGTTTCCAGACTGTATTCTCTGTCTTCAGTGGTCTGGCCGGGTTTGATGCCGAGCTTTTTTTGGACTTCCTGCAATATTGCAGCGCCCCTTCTGACATGACAGGCTGTTCCCCGGCAGACCCGCACAGTTTTTTTGCCGCCAGGCGTTAGTCTGAAAAGGGCATAGAAAGTAGCTACCCCGAAGACCTGGCCCTCGGGTATTTTTAAGAAATGGGCCGTCTCGGTCATTACCTCCGGCGAAAGATAGCCGAAAGTGTTTTGGGCCTCTTCCAAAATGGGGATCAGTTCATCAGGCGAACCCTTGAAACCGGAAAATATTTTTACCAGCAAATCCTTTGGGCGGATATCCAATCATCAGTCCTTTTATATATATCGGCTTCGCTGCGGCGGGCAGCGGATCATTAATCTTGATTATTTATATTATAGAGTTTTCTAAGAGTTCTTCCTAATCAGCCGATTTTTGAACGCCATGCCTGCGATCAGCTATAGCAGCCTCAGATCAGTTCTTGGGTCCCTTAACCATTTTCCAGACGACCGTTTGACATAAGACTATCAGGTCTTCGAGCGGCAAATAGTCCGAAGCGGTGCGGTCGAATAATATATTGACGCTCGGTGGAAATTCGTCATCGCCCCGCCATAATACCAGTGTCAGGGGGACCCTGGGAAAGGCGGGGATAGTTGCTGCTAGATCGCCATAGTCGGACTTCACTCCCCCCAGCCATATGGCTGATTTAAGCATATTATCAGGATTTTGGCCGAAGGCGGTTAGCAGGGGCTGGATCACTCGTTGAGAAAAGTTCGGATAGTAAGCCAACCCTTCACCGAGTGCTTTGAAGCTGATCAACTCACTGGAGAGAGGACGTCCGGAAGCGGTGATCAGATAATGCAGGATCAGGATTTTATCTCTAAGCTCCACCGGGGCCGCGTCATTCGCCCGGCTGATCTCTACCTGCGGAAAATTGATCCGGTACAATTGATTGAGATAGGCCAGTTGAATCGTCTTTTCGCTGTTGCCGGTGATAAGGTTTGCGCCGGAGCGGCGGACCAGTTCTTCAATGGAAGCGGCATCCGCCAGTTTCTCAACGGCCAGCCTGTAGGCCAGACCGTGAGCCGCTTCATAGTTTTGCTGGTCCGGCAGCCTGATCGAAGGGTGTTCAGGATGTTCGCTCATAGTCCCGCTTTTTCCTGTAGTATATCTTCATGTACCGTCTTGATTAGTTGCTGATAATGCGAAGCCTGGCCTTAATTTATAACCTATAACTCAAAACTTTTTATATTTCGTATTTCGATATTCGTGTTTGCTTCGGATTTCGACATTCGAATTTCGTATTTATCATACTGGTTTCCCCTGGTTTTGACGCTGCCCATTATAAAATGACGCTATATCTCCAGCCAGGAATGGGCATACAGGCTTTCACCGGTCAGGACTCGCACGGTTTTGGCGTATTTTAAGGCTTCGGGAGAAAGGGTATTGAAATCGGGAACTTCCCCGTCCATCATCTTCTGGATTAATTGGGTAACCTCAGGCCTTCTGCCTCGCGCGATTTCAATCAGTTCTTGATCGAAAGCATCCACAATCGCGCCGTGCAGTCCGTATTTAGCCAGCATGACCAGGAAGGTCCGGTTAAGATAAGGCCTTAAGGCGGCTGGAGTGCCGTTAGAGACATTGGAAAGACCGACTACGGATTTGCAGCCGGGGGCCACGTCCTTCAGCATGCTCATAAACTCAAAACAGGCTTTAAGCTGGTTGATTTCTCCACTGACTGGTGTCGCGATCGGATCTATCCAGATCTTTTCATTGGGAATGCCTGCCTCGTTAGCCTTATAGACCAATTCGACCGCCAGCAGGCAGCGTTCATTGGCGTCACGCGGCATGCCTTCCACTCCCCACAGCAGACCGATCATTTCCGCGTTATATTTATTGACCAGGGGTAAACCTGCTTCCAGCCGGTCCGGCTGCATAGAAATGGAGTTGATTAATGCCGGGCCCCGGCAGACCTTTAAACCGGCTTCCATTGCCGCCAGGTTAGCGGTGTCCAGAGACAGCGGTTTTGAAGCTACCTCCTGAACTGTCTGCACCACCCAGGACATAAATTCGTCGCCGGCCTTGCGGGCCGGGCCGATACTGATATCGATATAGTCAACATCTACTGCGTTTTCATCTTTCGCCATTTTTTGGACCGGCCCTGATTGTCTTTCTTTCAATGCCGGTCCTAGGGTTTTGGACATGACATTCAGATTTTCACCAATTAAGATCAATTGCCTGCTCCTTACAGGGGTTTCCAGTTTTTAAGATAGGCCGGGATATGCGCGGCTTCACGGGGACCGACCTCGATTTTCCAATCCGGCAGGTCTTCTTCCAGTCCTCCGCTTTCAGAAGCGGCATAGCCGGGGATGACCAGGGTGCGGTGTTTGATTTTATCGACAATCCCGCATTTTTTCACGAAGGGCGCGATGACATCGGAGACAAATTTACCGGCAGCCCAGGCGGTCATAACCGAAAGGCCTTCGGTATCTTTAACCAGCAGATAGGCTGGAACTTTGCTGTTTTCAATTTCTCCCGAGACGATGAAATAAGTCAGGGAGAAGTTGGAGGTCAGCAGCACCGGTGAGTTTTCGTTGGGGCCGCCGATTTCGTAAATACCTTCCTTGGTAGCCAGGGGTTTCTGCGGATCGGTATAGATATTCATACGCTCCACCAGCAGAGGGAAAAGGGTATGACCCTGAAAGTCCGATAAGACCACGATAGCGGCGTATTTGGCAATAGCCATGGCTGCGATCATTGCTTCTTTCATGGGGTCTTCGGTCATCTCGCAGGCCAATACTATGGTCGGAAAACCCAGTGAACGGATTTTGGCCAGGGCTGCCCTCCTCAGAAAAACCTGATCGTCGAAAGTTTGTCTCACTGAGCGTGCCCCGGAGTCAATCACCATGTCTTTCAGTCCGACTTTACTCAGCTGGTCGGTCAGTGCGGCGATTTCATCCGGATTGTCGCCTTTCACTGCCACCGGACAACCGCTTTCTCTGGCCAGGGCGCCTACCTTGTCCGCGTTGGTTTTAGTAGCCGCGTAGATTAAGGGCTTCCGTTCAGCGCAGGCTTTAACCCCGGCTGACAGGACTTCTATATCCTGGCTGATAATTATCAGAGAACAATCGCTTTTTGTCTTAACCTTGTTGACTAAAGCCGTAAAGGTTTCAGCCTGACCGGAATCAGCTCGCAGGGCTGCCATCTCCGGACGCAGGGTCAGACCGACCCTGTCATAGGAGAGACGGTTGAGACGATCGATCCTGGCCTCTATCTCAGCTTCACTCATCTTGTCGCTGATCAGAATCGCCAGTCCGGTGGGATTTTCAAATCTCTTTTCATGACGGAAGGCCACGGTCTCTCCGCCTATTTTCACTGCCCGGCTGCCCGTGCCGATGGTTAATGGTCGGATAGGCGGCGCGGAAGCCTCGGACAACTTAACCCGGGTTTCCTCAGAAACGGTGGGGCAGGCGCTCAGATCGGCCTTGCCGGCCGCCAGCTGCATGGCGAAAGCCAGGCAAGTCGGCACTCCGCACTTCCCGCAGTTGGTCTTGGGCAATAATTTGAAAATATCAATTCCGGTCAGCGGCATTTTATCTTCTCCTTTTAGACATTAACCTAATAAAGACGGCAGACTCAGGGCCGGATGGTTCTTCTCGGTCAGGAAGGGCAAAATAGCCTCTTCCGTGTCACCCATAGTTTCATCTGCGATTTTATCCAGTAAATCCGGATACCCGAGTTCCGCAGCCCTCTTGCTGAAGCGTTCACCTATCTCTGCTTTAAGCATTTTGGGCATCCAGACGATGCGCAGGATTCCGCCGTCGCCTTTTACGAATTTGCGCTGTGTAATATTATATTTACCATGTCCCACAAACCCGGGTGTGCTGAGTCCCCCGCCGATGGTTCCGGCCAGTGTGGTGAACTTCATGCCGCAGGGCGTCATGCCGGGATAATCGCGGTTGACGGTCATGATGCCGTTGCACATGGGCAGAATGGCGGCAATGCACTCGCAGCACCCGCAGGTGGTCATAGGATCATAGACAATGCTGTAAAAATTATAGTGATCGATTTTGCCTCGGGAGGCTTTGGCTACAAAGTCGTTAACCCCTTGCCATTGTCCCAGGTTGGCATCGATTGTAGCCAGTTTGGGCACCGGCTGGTTAGGTCCGGTGGGATTGATTTCAAAAGAGGCTTTGCAGTCCATCCAGTTATATGACCCGCATAAGCCTGTTCTTTCAGGACTGATGACGCAGACATGGCTTGGAGCGAAAGACTGGCAAAGCGTGCAGGAGTAATAGATATCGGTAGTTTCGTCGGTCATGCCTTCGATGCGGGTATCTCTCTGACGGTAGACTTCACGCGCCCGCTCGACTTTAGCTTTAACATCAGCTTCGTTGGTATATATTTTTACCTGTAATTTATCGAAAATACGACCAAAATCCTGGTGCAGTTTGGCATGCAGAATCACCCCCAGGTCTTTGATCTTGAAACCTTTTTCTACAGCCTGTTTGCTGATTCTGATCCAGGCGATATCCCGCTGGCCGATGTGCATAATGCCCTGGGCATAGTTGATCAGGTGGTGAATCTGGCGCTCCAGGATCGGTTCAAAATCATCCTGCATTTCACGGCCGGCTGCTTCAACGCAGATAGCCATGGGCAGTTTGGAACCGGCGGGGACTTCGTTCAGTTCTGGACCGATCACCTCGACCCGGCCGTCTTCCACTTCACTCAGGCGTTTGGAGGTTACCCACTCTACCATGGCCGTTCTTCCGCCGCCGCATTCCAGATAAATGTCCTCACCGCGTACACGCTCGCCCTCGAAGGCGGCCCCATAAGCGACCGGGACTGGTACGGAGGCTACATTGACCTTGAGTCCGCGGACCTCCACTGCTTTAGCTACCAGGTTCTCATGGGCAATATTGGAAACCACATGTTCATAGGTGCAGATGCCCGTGGGCAGAATTTCCGGAATGGGTGTATCTGCGATTACCGGGAAGCCGAAATTGATGGCGCCGGCGGCGGTAGCGTACCACTCATCGCTGACGAAACCCATCGGCAGGACAAAGGCGAAGATGCGGTCTTTATTATAAATCAGGACTTTACGATAGTCTCCGGGCTGGATGCCGCCGAACGAGAGGGCGGCCCGGGTAGCAAAACCCAGGGCGAAAACTGTGGATGAGACATCCGGTCCGAACGAGGCCAGGCGGGTCGGCCAGCCGATTTGCACGCCGGCTTCCAGAAGCTGCTCGGAAAAACGCTGGCCGTTATATTCGGCTGACATGAAGACATACAGGTTTTTTTGCTGCAGTTCCTGGGCGATTTTAGCGGCAATTTCTTTATTAGGGGCCGCGCCCAGTACGGTGGCGAAGCCGGGAGCTGTGCCGTCTACGAACTCGACGCCGCGTTTTCTTAAAATGACATCATCAGCTGCTCCCAGCCAGATGCTGCGCTCGCTGATGTCTTCGGATTTAGTATAAAAGTCCGGCTGCTCCAGATAGCGTATGGCCTCGATCAATTCCTCGGCAAAAAGTGTTGCCATGCCCGCGTCCAGAGCGGGGGCCAGGTATGGCAGGGGATGGGTCTCTTTAACGGGTGGAGGCAGGATTTGCCTGCATTTTTTAAGAACAGCTTCTATATCACCCAGTTTTTCCACTTTTATGCCCAATATGCCGTAGATCACTGGCAGATAATAGGCGGTATTGGGAAAACCGACCGGTTCATTGGCCCCGAATCTGTCCATGACTTTCTGCCATTTTTCTTCGGCCTGGCTGATTATTTTGTAAGCGCCTCGTATGGCGGCTGATGCTATTATTTTAGACATGGTCCTTGCCTCCAGGTTTGAAGATGCTATTTCTCCAGATCTCGTCTCATGGCCATATCGTACAGCACTCTTTCTCTGGCCTTATCTATGCCCAGGGCCTGACGTTTTTTGTCGATGTGCGCAACCATCTTTTGCGCGATTTTGTAAGGGTCCATTTCAAAATCCCACTTGCCACCGTAGATTTTTTCGAGGTCTTTAAACAGGTAGTTGGTGACTTCTTTGGATCCCACCGTTGGCCAGGTTACGCCGAAGATGGTGTAAAGGCCGGAGGCCACGAAATAGTGACCGATCGCGACAGCTTTCTCACTCATCCACTCGGGAGCGCAGCCGGCCGCCGGCAAATCGCTGATATCGTCTCCCAGCCCGCCTTCTTTGACCATGGCGGTAGCGGCGGTCAGGATGCGACAGTTATCGACGCAGGACCCCAGGTGCAGCACCGGCGGAATTCCGAGAGTTTCGCATACTGAGGCCAGCCCCTCACCGGCGAATCGGGCAGCTTCAGGCACCATCAGCCCGGCTTTAGCGGTGGCCATAGCGCTGCAGCCGGTCTGGAGGACTAATACATCGTTTTTAATCAATTCTTTGACCAGGGTTACATGAATGTCGTCATGGGTGACTCTGGGGTTATTGCAGCCTACCACGCCGGCCACCCCGCGGATGCGTCCGTTGATAATATTATCGTTCAGGGGTCGGTAAGAGGCGCGAAATAGTCCGCCTAATAAATAGGTGATGGTTTCATGGCTGAATCCGGCGATCATGTCGGTTTTAACCGCCGGGATTCTGATATTATTATGGCGGTTGGGAAAGTTATCCGCGGCTGTACGGATGATATCTTTGGCAATTTGAACGGCATTCAGATCGTCGAAATGCATAAAGACTGCGCCGGTAATCTGAGCGCGTTCATCGGTCGTGATCAGTTTGGTGTGATAGCATTGGGCCACATCGGTCAAGCCCTGCATGATGCACTGCACATCCACGATCATGGCTTCCACCGCGCCGGTAACGATGGCCATCTCCTGCTGAAGGAAATTTCCACCGATAGGAATGCCGTGGCGCATCAGGATTTCGTTGGCGGTGCAGCACATACCTACCAGGTTAATACCCTTGGCCCCTTTGCTCCTGGCATACTCAATCATGGCCGGATCTTGAGAAACGACAGCTAATATTTCCGCCAGGGCCGGTTCATGGCCGTGAATAATGATGTTGACATCTTCCTCTTTCAAAACCCCCAGGTTGATCTGGCTGAGCACCGGGGAGGGAGTGCCGAACATTACATCTTGCAGTTCTGTGCCGATCATGCTGCCGCCCCAGCCGTCCGCCAGGGCTGTGCGGGTGGTTTGTTTGATCAGGTTCGGATAGTCCTGGTCAACCCCCATATGAGTGCGGTGCAGGGTCTCCACTATTTCACGGTCGATTCCGCGGGGAACTACCTCGTTTTGCCTCCAGATTTCCTGGCGTTTTAAGGGGGCGCGCTTTATAAAATTAAGCTGGCCGTCCTGGCGGCCGAAATCCTGGCGGATGATGCCGGCGATATCTTTGGCGATCTCTTCATTGGACCGGTCTCCGATTTTAACTCTCAGTTCCAGTGCCAGCTGGAGCAGTTTTTGTTCGTCCTTAATCTGATATCCGGGGGCCTGGCCTTCCGCTACGGCCTGGAAAAGACTGGCCACACGGCGGGCGTGATCTCCATGTGCGGAGGTCCCGGCAGCCACCATGCGGGCAAAGTTGCGGGCGGCAATGGTCTCGGCGGTGGCTCCGCAGACTCCTTTGCGTTTCTGATGTTCTTCTGCTGTTTCCTCTTTGTTCTTAGCCAGCGGTACCCGGCAGGGCCCCATGGCGCAATTTTTGCAGCAGCTTCCCTCAGCGCCGATTGGACAGGGTTTCAGACTGTCCGCCCGGTCGAAAGCCGTGCTGCAGCCGTCCTGGTGGGCCTTTTCAATCATCTCCAGCGTGGCTTGATCGATGCTTTTATTGGCTTTATCTACCATCTCCACTCATTCCCCCGCTTTATTTGGACGGTGCGCTCAATTCGTCTATCATTCCTTTCACCAGTTTGATGGCTTCCGGATGCCGCATAACCAGGATATCGGCTCCGGCCAGCGCCAATACCAGGGCGGACATGGCTTCCAGCAGTATGCCTCTCTTTTTTGCGTCACCCATCCGGGGGTCTTCCTTCTCGGATATTTTTACTTCTTTGGTTTTCCAGGTTTCCTTGCTGATGTTGCAGATCAGCGGATACTGCAGCTTATCGTCGCTCTGAGTTAAACCGGCCGAGCGGATTCTTTCCATGACCGAGTAGCTGTATTCGATGCCGTAGCCGATGCTGCTGACAGTGGGGTCCATCACCAGCAGGTTTTCCGACACCCCCAGATTCCCCAGCAGTATATTTAATTGCTTGGCCAGGTTGATATCGATGGGGCTGGAAGCGATCACGGTATGATGGTATCCGATGGCTGCCGCCCCGATTTTCTTGTGGTCTTTCTCTTCCAGCGGGCCCAGGATCAAATTTTGACCCTGGCAGGCTTCTGCCGCCGCTCGCAGCACTTCCGTGTCTTTTTCTATATTGGAAGTGCCCCAGACAATTAAAGGAACTTTGATTGAATTAGCAATTTTTTTTATTACTTGCGCCGCCTCCCCCCCGCTGCGGTTCATTCCGTTGGGATCGGTGCTGACAAGTTGCAGGCAAATCATTTCAGCCCCGTAATCAGTGATGCATTTATTAGCCCAGGCTACAGGATCGTTTGTTACTCCCTGGAAAGGTTCCAGGGCGGCTTCCGGCCATTCATCCGGGGGTGAATCCCAGACCTCCATGGCGATGCGGGGTTTATTTGGCATGCTCCCCTCAAAAAGATAAAATGGAAAGCAATTTTCACCTCCCACGTTAATGATATGGCTGTCCGGTCCCAGTTTGATCTCTTTTACCTTGCCGTTATAGGTTGTTTTAGAGATTGAAATTGCCATTTTTACCTTCCTTAACGATAGTAATGCCAGGCTTCATCTGCCGGTACTAAGCCGGGTTCTTCCTCTTTTCACTGCCGAATCCTTCACTGGCAGGACTATAGAAATATCTTTGGGCGGTTTGCAGGTACTTCAAATTTTCAGCGCGTGAAGAAAACTTGTGATTCCATCTGCCCATGGCTTCTCCCTGTGGAGTTCCTTTTTCATAAGTCGCTCCCAGGATTTCCACTTCTTGACGGTTAGGGGCTTTATTTTTAGTTATTTCGTTCATCAATTGCTCCCTGTCTTAAGCCATCCCTGCAGCCAGTTTGGCCGCTTTAACGGTATTGGTCATCAGCATAGTAATAGTCATGGGGCCTACTCCTCCCGGCACTGGTGTGATGAAACCCGCTTTTTCTTTAATTCTATCAAAATCCACATCACCCACCAGTATATCTTTGCCTGCCGGGGTTTTACCAATGCGGTTCACTCCGACATCGATCACCACGGCTCCCTCTTTGACCATATCAACCGTAATATAACCGGGTTGACCGGCGGCTACAATCAGGATATCGGCCTTTAGTGTATGCGCCTTCAGGTCTCTAGTTCCGGTATGGCAAATGGTAACAGTTGCGTTGGCGCCGGCCTTTTTCTGGAGCAGAATATTAGCGATGGGTTTACCTACCAGGTTGCTGCGGCCTACTATCACCACTTCAGCTCCATCTGTCTTGATGCCTGAACGCACCAGAAGCTGCTGGATTCCATAAGGAGTACAGGGAATAAAATCCGGGTCGCCTATCATCAATCTGCCCAGATTAACCGGGTGAAAACCATCGGCGTCTTTCTTGGGATCAATGGCATAAAGTACTCTGGTTTCATTGATATGTTTGGGCAGAGGGACCTGGACCAAAATGCCATGAATTTTCGGATCGCTATTCAAACGCCCGATCAAAGCCAGCAACTCTTCCTCGTTGGTAGAAGCGGGTAGATCAATCCTTTCGGAATAGATACCCAGGGCGATGGCAGCCTTTTCTTTACCGGAAATGTAGCTTTTAGAAGCAGGATCGTCGCCTAAAAGAATAGTTGCCAGCCCGGGCACCAGATTGTGTCTGGCCTTCAGGTCAGCCACTTCCTGTTTTATTTCTTCCCTGATTTGTTTGGCAACTTCAGTGCCACTGATAATTTTTGCAGGCATTCTCTAACTCCTTTTAATTATAAAGCAAGGCAGGTCCTATTTCATTTTTACTCTGAGTACTTCGGTCATTAAATGCTCTACGGCTTTGACTGCTGCACTGTCATCCGGTAAACTCAGTAATGAATTTTGCTGCAAATCAGCTTGATAAATACGGTCGTCCTGCGGAATTACCGCATCCGGCGTTAGATTAAGGGCCTCCAGTTCGCTTTTAATAAGCGGATCCAACTGCCCCGGCGCCATATTAATTACGATGGATTGCTTTTTCACCCGCAATTTCAGTTCTTCCACCAGGGTGCGGATGCGGGCTATAGTACGGATACCTTTAACGGAATGATTGGACACAATTAAAAGCTCATCAATATCCTGGGTGGTGCCCCGGCTTAGATGTTCCATCCCCGCTTCATTGTCCATTACCACGAAAGCATAGTTGTCCGATAAGCGATCGATAAATCTACGTAAAATCGTGTTGGGGTAACAATAGCAGTCCTGTCCCTCTCCTCTGCCCATTGTTAAAAGATCGAAGTCCCGAGTCTCCAGTAAAATTGTGTTCAAACGGTATTCCAGATAGGCTTCCCTGGTCATTCCGATCGGAATATCGATCTTCTCTTTCTGGAAACGGGCCAGCATTAAGCCAACTGTTTCCTGGACCTGTAGTCCCAGCCCCTCTCCAAGATTGGCATTGGGGTCGGCATCCACGGCCAGAACCGGACGCATATTATTTTTTACCAAGTAGCGGATAATCAAGGATGAGATGGAAGTTTTTCCGCTTCCGCCTTTCCCGGCTACCGCGATAGTAAAACTCAATTTTATACTCCCTGATTTGTTGTATTGCCAGGAGCAGCCTGGCAGAGCCCCTGATAAGTCGACCGTGTCACTTTTTCCACCTGTGGAGTTTAGAGTGGCCCGGTCTGGCACAAGCTTAAGACCTTTTAGCCAGGGATTTTATTACATTCGGGAAAGCCCGTTCATCCGTATGAGGCAGGAACATTGCTGCCATATAGTTATTATTGAATTCAGCGTTTTCACATAATTCAATGTTGGTCATCATACCTGCCACCCTGGCAGTATCTTTCAGCAGGTCTTGAGAGAAATTGACCAGCCGCGCCCCAGAGAGTGAACCGTTTCCGACAAAAATGAAACGGCCGCGCGGGATATCCGGCAGCAGACCGATGGTAATGGCTTTCTCAATATTCAGGCTGCTGCCGAAGTTGCCGGCTAGAATAACCTGGTCAAAGTCGGCACACGTTATATTAACACTATGGCTGAGCGTTTGGCAGCCGGCATACATGGCGGCTTTTGCCC
>Ga0153915_10002204_pt1 | contig 17866 bp, 19 predicted proteins | sample Opewatmetagenome_2_FD_107003 | JGI IMG/M metagenome (GOLD analysis project Ga0153915, IMG submission 107003) | Freshwater wetland microbial communities from Ohio, USA - Open water 3 Core 3 Depth 3 metaG | ecosystem: Environmental > Aquatic > Freshwater > Wetlands | place: USA: Ohio, Lake Erie...
CTCGCTGCGGGCGATGTAGTCGCGCTGGCACGCGAGTACGCGACGACTCGACCGGCGTGCATCCGTTACGGGGTGGGTATGCAACGCGCGGCGGGCGCGGGTATGGCACTCCGGGCGATCCAGTGCCTGCCCGTCGTGACGGGTCAGTGGCGCCACCACGCGGGCGGCGTCGCGGACGCGCGGACCATTCGCGCGGTGGAGATCGGCAAGCTCATGCGCCTCGACCTGGGCGACCCGCCGCCGCGCACATTGAACATGATCCAACTCGGGCGCCATCTCACTGATCCGGCGCTCCGCCCGCCCATCCGGTCGCTCTATGTCTGGGCTTCGAATCCGGCGGTGATCGCCGCCGACCAGGCGCGCGTGCTGGAGGGGCTCTCCCGCGACGATCTCTTCACGGTGGTGCACGAGCAGTTCATGACGGATACCGCGCGCTACGCCGATATCGTGCTGCCCGCGCCGACCATGCTCGAGCAGGAAGACCTCGTCGGCTCCTGGGGCTTCAACTACGTTGCCCTCTCCGAGCAGGCCATCGCGCCGCTTGGAGAGGCTCGGAGCAACGCCGAGGTGACGCGACTTCTGGCAGCCAGGCTCGGCTTCGACGAGCCCGTGTTCCAGATGACGGATCGCGAGCTGATCGAGCTGGCGCTACGCGGATCGAGGGCGGAGGCGGACGGGGCGACGCTCGAGCGTCTCCAGGCCGAAGGCTTCGTGCGAGTGGGGCCACCGAGAGATCACGCGCCCTTCGCCGAGGGCGGCTTCCCCACTTCGAGCGGAAGGTTCGAGTTCGACTCGGCCGAGCTCGCCAAGGCGGGCCTGGGCCCGGTGCCTGTGTTCGTGCCGCCTGCCGAGAGCCCGGAGACCCGCCCTGATCTCGCCGCACGCTTCCCGCTCCGGCTGCTCACACTCAAGCGGCACCACTCCATCAACTCGTCGTACGGCGGCCTGCCCGTCTTGCTCCGCGCCGAGCCAGAGCCGTGTCTAGAGGTTCACCCCGATGACGCCTCGGCGCGCGGCATCTGCGATGGAGAGCGGGTGCGAGTTTGGAACGATCGCGGCACGGTGACCTACCGCGCGCGCGTGACCGACCGCGTCCTACCGGGCATGGTGGCGGCGCCGTTCGGGAACTGGACGCACGACGGGGCCAGCGTAAACGCCCTCACCAGCGACCGGCTTGGTGACATCGGTAACGGGCCCACCTTCTGCGACACGCTTGTTGAAATCGCGGCCTGCGGAAAGACGGAGCGTGTGCGGATCTAACCGCCGGCTTGTCCTGCCTCTCGCCAAGGCCCCAGATGATCCCGCAGCAGCTATGGAGTGAGGTCAATCCAGAGAGTCTCCGCCTGCGTGTAGCGTTCTGCAAACCCAGCCCCCGCAACCATGAACGACGAGGGGTTAGCGGACGCGGCAGCCGCTGACCCCTTTCGTTTACCCAGGCTTCACCCAGGAACCAGCTGCTAGTGTTGATGCCCTTTTCCCCCGGACTCCCGCGTCAGGTCCCTTCCTGTGTTTTCGGGGATGGGGGCTCGAGTGGTGCTATTTCTTCGGTTTCCGTTGGCTATTTGCGATCGTCGCGTATACCAACCCCTCGCAGTATCTGGTGGCGAGCTCGCTCGTCTCCTTGGCCTTGAGCTCCTCGATGTCCGGCCAGCTGGCCATAAATTCGAGCAGCTTCTGTCGCGACGACTGCCGGTAGGTCGCATAGAAGAAATCGAAGAGCTCGAGAGGGTCGTCGATGCGTTTCGTCTGCTGTTTGGTGATTCCAAAAAACGTGTCCGGATGCCGCCGATACCCTGCTAGCTCGCCGGGTGTCAGGGGGGCGGTCACGATGATGGATCGGCCATCAGCGAGCTTATACGCTCCATATGCTGTACTCTCCGACTCCAGCACGGTGGCATCGGTCAGTACGCCAACCACTTCGGCTCCATCGGCGTCGGGGACTAGATACTTGTGGCCTATTCGGAGGCGCGGGGTCGCGTCGCCGAACGCGAATTCAGGAATTTCTCCGTCGAACGTCGACGGGATGTCGTAGTGACTTCGGATCGAGGACATCAACTGGTACATCTCGTTGTGTCGGTCGCGCGCCGCAAGGGCGTGACGGATGCTCGCGAAAGAAGCGTCGAGGCGAAAGTCCGGAATCTTGAAGCCCTCGGAGACCACCGAACGCTTGTATGTCGTCGATTCGAGGTTGTACTGGTGCGTGTGATTAGTCAGAAACACGTAGGCAGGCGGCGCCGGAGCGCCAGCGATAACCATCGTTGATTCCTTCTCGTGAATGCTCGACAGCGCTTCCTCTAGCCAAGCAATGCTCTGCGCCTCGGTGACAACATCTGGCACGTTGACGTCGATAAAGACGACTCGCGGGTGTACGGCGTGTTTCGCGAGCGCCGCATGCAACTGTCTGTGCACCTTCGCACTAGGTTTTCCGGGTTGGCGCGCCTTCGCTTCGACAGAGAATCGGCGGCCACGTACTCGATACGTGGCGATGAACTCGCAATGCGACTGCGACGGATCGCTCTCATCTTCAAGGGCGAGATCGAAGCCGGCCTTGATGAAGGCTGCTGCCACATAAGTCTCGTAGTATGCCCCGAGGAAGTTTGAGCGATCCTTTAGTCGTTTGATCATTCGATCTTGCAACTCCGCGTTGTGGGCTAGGAGGTACAGATTGTAGGCAAGACCGAGATAAGCCTCGACGGCGCCCGTCATGGGTGCGGTTCGAATCGTCCCGACCATGTCGGAGGCGTGGTCGCGCTGATATTTGCACACGAGGTCGTACCACCGTAGGATCGGATGTCGCTCGGCCTCGGCTTTTTTCAGTTCGGCGTTTCCCCAGGCTTCGCCGAGTACAAGCTTTATGTAGTGCATGAGGAAGTCATGGAATGTTTTCCAGTCCTTCGAAAAGTGTAGCTGGCCGCGTACTGCGACAAAGCGATGGCCTTGGAATAAGGCCGAGACAATCGGACGACCTAGCCCCTGCTGCTGTTGTCGTTGAAGTTCGCGCGCCTCGAATTGCCGTATGTGGTTCTGGAGGTCGGGGCCTATCGATGGGGCTGGACTGACGCGAAAATCGACGCCTCGGGACCCGTGGCACCGCTTGGACTTATGTCCGCTACCGCACGGGCACGCATCGTTTCTTCCGACCTTGTTCTTCTGTCTCGAGCGCAACCGGTGTCCTCCCTACTGCGCGTATTGTGGTGGCGGTCTACTGGGAGTCCTGTGGGCTCGTCCATGAGCTCCGGACCGATTGTCCGCTACTAGGGTGGCCGGGCGCCCATGCATCGTCGATCAGTTCACGCAAGTCTGGTATCGCGCTTCATCGCACTCCAGGGGCGTATCTCACGCCGGCGTATGAAGATCTCGCCACAACTCCATCGCACTCGCGGTCCGATACTCGACGTGACGCCGGAGCGCTTTCTCGAGCGCGAAACTGTACGGCGTGGGGAGGCCGAGCGCGAGCTCGCGCGGCGTGCCTCCTAGGATCTCCTCCTTGGCGAACCGCAACTCCTTCGACAGCGCGATCTGAAGGAGCAAGAGCCCGACGTGGTAGATGTCGATGCGGTGGTCCAAGGGGCCGAACGTGTCCGGGTCCAGGACTTCGGGCGGCAGCATCCACTCGGCGCGGGTATTCGTGGCGTCGACCTCGCTGACGAGTCGCGCGACGCCGAGATCCCCGAGCTTGAAGGTGATGACGCTGGGTGCGTCGGGAGCGCCCTTGAAGTACTCATCCTTGAGGAGCGACGTGAAGACGTTCCCCGGATGGATGTCCTAGTGCACGTAGTTATTGATGTGGAGATAGTGCACTGCCTGGAGGAGGCACCGGGCGATACCCATCAGCCAGAGCGGGCCGTCAAAGCCCTCCATCGCGAACAGGATTTGTGCGATCGATCCAGCGCAGCGCTCGGTGATGATGTAGAACGTATCGCGGTACTCGAACGCGTCATGCACGAAGGTGATGTACGGATTCCGAAGCTCGCGGAGCTTGGCGAACTCGGCCGCGGCGGCGGCCTGCACCCGCTCGTATGTCCCGTGTGGCTTTAAGACCTTTGCGGCGAGGTCGTTGTTCCACGCGTCAGTGCAAGCGAAGACGACACCGAAACTGCCCTCGCCGATCTTCTCGCCCATGGTGAAGCTGTTCTTCGTGATGGTGGTCGTGATCACCTCGCCCGGCGTGGGCTCGACCATGAACTTGTCGGATGGGGCAGGCGGCGGCGTGGGCTGTGGCCGTGCGTCGGCTGCGGCGGGGGTCGGCGGGGACGTCGTTGCCATGCGCGGCGCGGGCTCCTAAGGCGGTGGCGCTTCTAGACCACTCTATGCGGGGTATCGACCTGTGTCAATGCACTATAGGCGGGGCCGTCCGCACTGGAAGCGTCTCCAGCCGAGTGGGGCCGCCCGACGCCCTGTGCCGAGTAACGCGACGTGTTACTCGGCTTTCCTCGGCCGCCGGCTCCCCGGACCGACCTGGGCGGCGCCCGCTCTCCGTGCCGCCAGCACTCTTCAGCACGGATGGGGGTGGGGGTCCGGCAAGGGCGGATAGGCCCGAATCGTCCGAGGGGCAGGGAGGCAAGGAAGGGGCACGCAGGCGTCGGTTTCACGCTGACCGGTGTGAAGAGCTGGCGAGTTCTGCGAGGCCCCTACGACCCTGTGGGATGCTGAAGCTGGGTTCGACCAGGGGTGTCGTTAACCCACAAGAGGCAGTGTTGTCCGATCTGGGGGCGCTAGCCGATGTCGTATCTCGCCCCCCTGTTGGCGCCGAGGTAGACGCCCACTCGACCAACGCACTCGTGCCGATCCATCCCTGGTACGATGGGGCTGTGAGCGAGCATGAGCCGCCCGACGAACAGAAGAGGCGGAACATCTTCATCACTCCCGAAACAGGGAGTCTTGGAGCCAAGGGCGAGGGGCTCATCCTCCGCGTCCACGGCCCGAGTAGGGACGGGATTCGGGTCTCCGATAGCCGAGGCTGGACGGCTGCCGGCGACATCACCTACGGGGCAGTAGAAAATGCCTCGGCCGGTGGGATACCGTCGGAGGGCGAGCACCTCACTCTGGACACAGTCGAGATCTTGGTCCGCCGGCTCAACGCCGATGGCGCGACCTGGGGTCGGCCGGTCCTCCTTGAGGACAGCGTCGGCCGTGGCGTCGATTGCGAGGCGCACGACACCCGGGATCGGCGTCGCCCACCCCTGCGCGTCCAGGTGACTCGCCCGAAAATGCCAGAGGGCTTCTGGAAGGGTCTCAGCCTCGACTCGAAGGTTGAGGCTCCGTCGGGGGAGGCCCAGGAGGCCGCCCGCAGCTTGTGGGCCGCCATCGAGGACAAGCGCACCTCCGCGCAGAGCGATATCGTCCTAGCGCTCAACGCCATCCGAACACCGTGGCTCGCGCTCCCGTCAATCGTCGATGCGTTCCGCGAGCGGTACCGCGAGGCTGTGGTGCGCGAGGGCTGGGTGGCGATCTGGGTCGTCGGGGTGAACGAGACGTTCACCGAGCGCCTCGACAGCGTAGTGGACATCGGGTAGCGGTCGATTCCGAAGCCAAGGGCGGCCTGACGTACTCCTTGGTCTGAAGGGCGGCAAACGTGGGTTGGTCAATTTTTGAGAACGTGTTCGCGAATGCCCTGTGGAGCTGGCTACTCCAGATATCGAAATTCGCACCCCTCATCATCGTTCTATGGGGCGTTGGGTGGATCTGGCGTCGTTGGTGGACGGCACGAGTCATATGGGCCGCGGTTGATGTGTTGCTCCGTGAGGAGAGGCGTGCCGTGACGACGCTGCTTAACGGCACCGCGGGAGTGGCTGTGATTCAGCACGCATTCTCGGCGTGGGAGTTTGACGTGACCGAAGTTCTGCAGGAATTTCGGCGAAAGCGCATCTGCAGCGCATGGCAAGTTGATCATTTCGTAGTTTTGAATCGGGTCAATCTGATTCATGGCGGGGCCACCGGCAACCCGCAGTTGGACGGAATGATGTCGGACAAGGCACAGCGGTTGAAGGACATCGCGCGGGATCTAGATATCAGAGCGCAGGCACTGTGGCCGTTCCGGATTCTCTGAGACTTTCACGCCGCTTCGGGTCGTCGGCAGCGTGTCCACGTACATCGTCGTCTTCTGCGCCGCCATCCGGAGATCGTCCTCGTTGACGATGTTGTAGCGATCGAACATGCTCCGGGTGACGTGCCCGGTCACCGCCATGGCCACTCGCTCGGGGACGCCCGCACGCACCATGTTACGGGCGGCAGTGCGACGCAGGTCGTGGAACAGCTTGTCGGGGATTCCAGCAGCTTGACAGGCGGTAGCCCAGGCCTTTCGGAAGTCCCCCACGGGCTCTCCCTCCCGGTGGAACACAAGCGCGGCCACTCGGACGTTGCCGTCCTTTTCCAACAAGCGGCCCTGCCAGCGACGGTCAATCAGCTCGGCCAGATCGCCTTCCAGCATGACAGTGCGGCCGCGGCCGGTCTTGGCTGCTTCGGGGCGTAGCCGGATTGCGCCGGCGTCCCGGTCCACGTCCGACCACCGCAGGGAGATGATCTCGCCCTTCCGCCAGCCCGTGAGGTAGGCGAACCGCGTGAAGTCCCGCAGGTAGGCGGGCAGGGCAGCGACTACGGCTTCCAGGTCGGGCCGCTCGAAGAAGCCCTGCCGGGTGTTGTTCTCGGTCAGCACCCGAACCTTCGGGATGGAAGGTAGCAGCTGGCGGTCGTGGGCGAGACGCAGGGCCCGGCGAAGCAGCTCCAGCTCCCGGTTGATGGTCGCGTTCGACTTCTCATCCTCCCGGCGCTTGGTGATGTAGCCCTCGATCGCCCGGAAGGTGATCTCCAGGGCGCGCCAGTCCCCGAAGTGCTCTCTCAGGGGCTTGAGGTGGGACAGGACGGAGCCGAAGGACTTGACCCTACGCACCCTATAGTCCGACACGAGATCGTCCAAGAGAGCGCCAAATTGGAGCTGCCGGTGTTGGGGCGTCGTGAACTGCTTCAGCCCTTGGCGGTCAGCGGCGAGCTCGTCGAATTTCTGCCGGTGGACGCGCTTGGCGAGCTTCAGGTCTGAGGTCCCCGTCGAGATCTCGTGCTGTTTGCCTCGGACGCAAATGACCGAGAACCAGTTCGCCTGCCCCTCGACTCGGATCAGGGAGCCATCCCCGCGCTTCCCGACCGCCACCTTCTCGATCACCCGCATGGACGGCCCTCCTTGGCCTTCCGCTGCAAGTGACGCTGGAGGTCGCTCATTCGGAACTTAATGTGGTGGTCCGTGTCCTTGTAGCCGCCCAGGCGCTTCCAGTGGCGGTAGACGAAGTCCTGGGACATGGCGAGGAGTGCGGCGGCTTCCTCCAGTCGGAGGGCTCGGTCAGACTCGGGGGCGGGGTGACAGGGTCGGGGAGTCAGCAACAGGCGGGCGAGCCGCTGCAGCAGGTCGGCCAGCTCGGCTTCCGGGTTTGTCTCTGTTCGGGGCTCTTCGGGTTCCACATACCGTTAAGCGTTTTCGTCTGGGGTGGATTTCGGCAAAGTTTGTGGTTTGGGCCGGGAACAGCGACACGCGTGGCTTCAGAGCGGCGCGTTGCCCGGTGGGCGAGGGGCATCGTCTCTGGCCCGGGGTCCGCAGGGGCAGAGCAGTCCGCCCTCGAAGATGCGGTCGACGTAGCGGTGGACGGCCTCGCCGATGTCCCAAAGTAGCCGGGCCTCCGAGGTCGTGGGCGGCTCACCGGGCACCAGCCGATAGAGCTCGAGGGCGGGCTTGAGCAGCCCCCGGGCCGACGAGGCGTGCTGCCCCGGGGTGTCGAGCAGATCGATCTGCACGACGCAGTCGCCCTGATCCCAGGGGCCCCGGCTGGGGTCAATGAGGTCGAGGGTCATCCGGTACTCGTCACGCCGGAGTTTCCGAAGGTGCCGTAGCCGCACCTGCATGGCCAAGTTCTCCTTGTACCCGTCAGGATTACGAGGCGTGTGTGCGAGGGGGTTCTGGTTGGCTCCGCAACGGGAATCCGAGCTCCGCGAGTTCCTTCCGGCACTCAGGGCAGGTGTAGTACAGCACCCCGTCGACTTCGTCGATGAAGGGCTGAGCCTCGGGGCGGTCGGCGCCCACGCAGCCATAGACTGGTCGTTCTTCAGGCATCCCGAGTCTGCTCCTTAGCCTTCCGACGAGTTGCAAAACCGGGGCCTGACTTTGGGAGAAGCTTCACGCAGAAACCGAGGCAAGGTCATGAAGAACCCACGGCGAGGGCCAGACGATTCGTCGCTGTGAGGCGGGCTCGGGAATCGAGCCAGCGGCACGCTGATTACGAAACCGTTTGAAGGCTAGAGTGTGTTAGAAAGTAAGTAGATGTGTCCGGTTCGCCGGAGCGCGTTCTGGCCCTGCGCCTATCATCGCGCGCGACAGTATCCCAGTCCTCGCGGTGACGCCCCATGAGCAAGAAGAACCTCAACGAGACGGAGATCTGCCAGAATTTCGGGCACTACTTCGCGTACCGTCAAGGCGCTGGGGGGCGCGGGCAGAGTCTCATGCTCTGGATCGCTACGCCGGTGTCTCTGGCGCTCTGGGTTGTGCCGTGGATGCTCCGGTGAACCGGGGGCGGGCAGAACTTGCTCAAGTGAGTCCTCGTTCGAAGGACGCAACAGGTTCCGCACCTGGCCGCACTCTTGACGGCTGCCCGCGCCCGGCGCACTATCGGTCGCGAACCGAATCTGGCTTTGTCCGCGGTGTGAGGGGGTCTTCCTGGATGGTCCGCGCCTGATAACGGCCTTCGCGTCTCTTGTGCGCCAAATTGATAGCCTGTTCCTTGTTTCCGTCAAGCAGGGCCCGCGGGGTCAGGCGGCGCGTGCGGTGAGCAGCGTGACGAACCAAATAGGAGGGGTGACATGACGACCCCGAATCCCGGGCTAAAACAGGGTGCGGTACTGATGGTGATCGCGGCCCTGGCCTTCATCGGCTACGCAGTGGTGTTTTTCATTCGCAATTTTACCTCCACCGGCTTCGAGCTGGGCGTGGACACGCTGAACGGCGTCACGCGGGACCAACTGAACGCCCTCAATCCGGCGATCGTCCACTACATCGGGCATCTGCATGTGGCCACGGCCGGTTTCATCGCGGGCACGGGCATCGCCGTGGCCGCGCTGTCCTGGTACGGCGTGGCACGCGGGGAAATGTGGGCGTGGGTGGCCGCCGTGGTCGCGGCCGTGGTGGCACTGGCCGTTGCGCTGCCCTACCACTACACGGGCACCTTTCAGTTGAATTGGGTGACCCACCTGGGTCCGATCTATCTGGCTACTCTCATTTTCGTTGTGGGCGCCCTGATATCGCTGCGCGCGATGGCGCGACGCTGAGGCACCCGGCGGGGCCCGGTGGCCCGGCGCCATGGAGGACTCTGGAGCGCTCCGCCCGGGGAGACTCTGGACCACCGGGGGGCCGCCGGGCGGGCGATAATTATTTGTTACGAGGTTTGGTGGCCGTCCCTCTCAAGCCGCAGACAGGGGGTTTCAGGCGGTGACATCGAGCCGGAACGCCAGCGACCTGCTTGCCCGCTGGTTGCGGGCCTGCGCAACGCGTCTAGATCAAATCGACCTCGAACCTGAGCGTCTTTGATATCGGTGGTTGCGGGCCCCCGCAACCATTGACGACGAGGGGTTAGCGGACGCAGGCGCCGCTAACCCCTTTCGTCTACCCAGAATTCTTCGGCGTGGTCGACCGGTGGCGGACCCTCGGCGGGACGCCCGACGACGTAGTGAGGGCGGCCTGCGTCACGGACCTGCGCGCGAAGGTGGTGGCGCTCCTGGTCGAGATGTTCCACCAGGCGCGCCCGTCCAAACCGTGACCGGGGGGGCTGATGTGATTGCCCCCGAGGCCCACATTCAATACACTGCCCGCCACCGACCGGCCGAGCCGGGTGGGGCGAGTCCGAGCCACCTGAGTCGTTGGAGAGCGGGATGAAGGCGGTGATGATACCCGGCTCTGGCAAGACTTACAGCATCGTCCTCCGCGCCCTGAACCTGTAGCGGGGAGGGGGCCGGGTGCGAGGCACGGGGTTCGGAAGCTTCCTGGTGATCTGGGGCGGACAGGTCGTGTCCCAGACGGGCACCGCCATGACCCGGTTCGCACTCCTGATCTGGGTCTACGAGCAGACCGGGCGAGCCGCCAGCGTCGCCCTGCTCGGCTTCTCGTCCTTCGTGCCCTTCGTCGTCGTGAGCCCGCTGGCGGGCGTGTGGGTCGATCGCCTGGACCGCCGCCGGGTCATGTTCTGGGCGGACCTGGGCGCCGGCCTGGCGACGGCCACACTCCTGGTCCTCTTCACGACCGGCCGGCTCGCGGTCTGGCACCTCTACGCCGCGGAGGCCGTGGCGGGCGCCTGCGAGGCGTTCCAGGTCCCCGCCTTCACGGCGGCCACGACCATGCTGGTGCCCGCTCGCCACTACGGACGCGCCAGTGGCCTGCGCTCCATCGCGACCCTGGGCTCCGACGGCGTGGCGCCGTTCGCGGCCGGCGTGGCCCTGGCGTGGGTCGGCGTGGCGGGCATCATGCTCATCGACCTCGCGACGCTGCTCGTCGCCCTGGCCGCCCTGCTGGCCGCCCGGGTTCCGTCCCCGCCCACCGGCGAGCCGGGGCTCCCCTCGCCATCCCACTTCCGGGCCGAGCTGGCCGGGGGGGCGCGGTACATCGTCGAGCGCCCGGGGCTGCTCGGCCTGCTGCTGATCCACAGCGGCATGAACCTGTTCGCGGCGCTGACGTACTACGCCGTCCTGCCGGCGATGGTGCTGGCGCGAAGCGGCCACAGCGCCCTGGCCCTGGCGAGCGTGCAGAGCGCCAACGGCCTGGCCGGCCTGGCTGGCGGGATCGTCATGAGCATCTGGGGCGGCCCACGCCGGAAGATCCACGGCGTGCTGGCCGCGGCCGCCGTCTCGTTCCTGATCGGTGACCTGCTGTTCGCGGTGGGACGATCGGTCGCAGTCTGGGTGGCCGGCGCCTTCCTCGGCTCGTTGCTGGTGCCGGTCATCGTCGGCTGCAACCTGGCGATCTGGCAGGCGCGCGTGGCGCCCGCGATCCAGGGCCGCGTCTTCGGGATCGTCGGCGCGGCGCGCGTGGCCACGATGCCGGTCGGCTACCTGGTCGGCGGGTTTGTCGCCGACCTCTGGATGGAGCCGTCCATGGCGGCCGGGGGCTGGCTGGCCCCCCGGCTCGGCTGGCTCGTCGGCGTTGGGCCCGGGGCCGGGATCGCCGCGATGTTCCTGGCGACGGCCGTGCTCGGAAGCGCCATGAGCCTCGTGGGTTACCTCTTTGCATCTGTCAGATCGGTCGAGGACCCTCGGGCCTCCTGCTAGATCCGCCGCACCTCCGGGAGGAGAAGCGACACAAACGCTGTGCCGTCGGCTCCTGGGGTGGCCGGCGTCCGAGTCCGGGAGGTTATGTCGCGGGGACCGGGGCCACGGACGGGGGCACCGCCGCCGGAGGGCGTTGATGTTGGGCTATCCTCGGAAGATAGAATTGTGGTTCGTTGACTCCCATGAAGCGTGCTCTGGCTTTGCTCGGCTCGGCGGTCTTTCTGGTGATCGCTCCGGGGACTCTCGCCTTCTATGTTCCCTGGACCTTCACCCGCTGGCGACTGGCTCCGCCGCTGCTCGGCCTTTTTCCACTGCGCGTCGTGGGCGGGCTGCCCGTGCTGCTCGATTCCTTCGCCCGCTTCGCGATACAAGGCCTGGGGACGCCGGCGCCGGTCGCGCCGCCGCAGCATCTGGTCGTCACCGGACTCTATCGTTATGCGCGCAACCCCATGTACGTGGCCGTGTCGTCGCTGATCTTCGGCCAGGGATTACTGTTCGGCAGCGTCTCGCTTCTCGAGTACGGACTGGTGGTGTGGCTCGGGTTCTTTGCTTTCGTCGTTCTATATGAGGAGCCGACCCTGCGCGGAAAGTTCGGCAAAGAATATGGGGACTATTGCGCCCGCGTCCCGCGCTGGCTCCCGCGTTTGGGACTGTGAGGTTTGCCGGAGCCGCACCTGCACAGCCTATTCGTCCGGGGAGCCGGCCAAGCTACGCAACGGGAAGCCGAGCTCCGCGAGTTCCTGCCGGCACTCGGGGCAGGTGTAGTACAGGACTCCGTCGACTTCGTCAATGAATGGTGCGGCTTCAGGGCGGTTGGCACCCACGCAGCCGTAAACAGATCGGTCGTCGGGCATCCTCGGTGTCCTCCATAGTTCCTCGGGGAGTTGCAAAATCGAGGCCCGAGTTGCGGATGATCGCCAAAACCGAGACCTCGGCGAGCTGTCTCATTCGGTGACCTCACGAGTCTCCAGCACCGGTTGTTCCAGAGGCTGCCTGATCCGGCATGCCCGGTCCTTCCGCCAGTCTGGCGACTGCTCCTTGACATCGCTTCTATTTTGGGCAGACCCTCGGAGCATGCGAGGGCATCGCGTCCCAAGCGGTAGGAACGTACGGGTATCGAGATGACCAACGACGAAGTCTATGCGGCCGGGATTCTGGTCAAGGCTCTCGATCCATCGACTCAGCCCGATGCGATCCGGACTTTCCTGCACGCCGAGGAGACTCTTGTGGCGGAGTTGATGCCACGCGGCGCACGAGTCGTAGACTTTGGCTGCGGCACCGGCCGTCACCTGATTGCGCTACGGGATCGTCTATCCCTCGGAGTGGGGATCGACTACGAACGGGCCTATATCGCCGAGGCCACGAGACGTCACCCTGGACGGCCACTCCACTTCCTTGTCGCCGACGCGACGGCGGTTCCTCTCGGGACGGAGTTTGACGTCGCGCTCTGCCTCACCAACACGTGGGGGACGATGAGCGACAAGCTCGCGGTCCTTGGAGAAATGCGCCGGCTGGCGCCCAAGCCTGCGGCCCGACTCATCACCGTATACTCCGCCACCTCCATCCAGCCACGGTGCCAGTGGTATGCCAACATGGGGCACGAAGTGATTGACGTGACCGACACGTGCATTGTCGCCCAGGGCGGTTTCACTTCGGAACACTTCACCGAGGATCGGCTGCGGAGCCTTGTTGGCGAATGTAGGCTCCAGAGCATCGGGACGATCGCGTACTTCGTTCAGGCGTAGGTATCGTCGGTCAGCCACCTGTTCAGAAAATCCCGAGTTAGTCCCTCCAGAAGCGCTTGAACCGATCAGCGGCCAATTCCGTATACCGGACGGTGTGCTGGATGTTCCGGTGGCCGAGGTAGGCCTGGATCGCCCTCGTGTCGTGCCCCTCGTTCGCCAGCTTGAACCCGCAGGCATGGCGCAGCATGTGTGGGTGGACGGGGAAGCCGAGTTGCGCCTCGTCGCCAGCACGGGCGACGATCTTCCGCACGCCGGAATCAGTCAATGGGCCGCCCCGCTCAGTCGTAAACACGTAGGATGCGGAATCCGGGTAGTCACGCCGCAGACGCCGGAACGCACGTATCTCCGGCCCTCGGAGCGGATGCGTGGACGCCGTCCCGCCCTTTAGCCGTGTGACATGAAGTAGCCCCTGCTCGAGGTCGACTTGATCCCAGCGCAGCGCCACTAGTTCGCTCACTCGGAGCGCGTGGCGGTAGGCGATGAGAACCAGGGTCGCATCCCGGTGGCCATACCTGCCAACTCGGCTGGCCGCGTTGATGAGCTTGTCAACCTCCTGCGCGGTCAGATGCTCCCGCGTTCGGCGCTCGCGGTTCGCGAAGCGCCGGGGTGGAGCAACTTTCCCGTTTCCGGGCGTTGGCGTCCCCTCTCCAACTGCCGCGACCGCCGCCGGAACCGCGGGGGATATCCGCTGACTTTCTCGTTTTGAGCCCTTTTCGGCAAAGTTTCGGGAAATGTTGATCATCACGGGTGGGCCCTTGTGTTGCAAAACCTTTGCCCTATGAGGCGGTGTGGAGGGCACTGCGAGGGCGATGCCGCGACAGCTCCGGTTCTTCGGGAACTTTAGCAGGCACCGCGCGGTGGTACGAGGGCTTTACGTCGTGTGTAGCTCGCAGCGAAAGGTCGTGTCGGCGCCCGTTGAGCCGGGAGGCTACAAGGTGTGACCGGACCTTCGATGTTCGTGGACTCGGGCGGAGCTAGGGAGTGTTCGTCTCGGCGAACGCACTTGCGATCCGGCCCACCAGGCCGCGCGTACCGAAAACAGCACTGAGAAGGCGACCGTCCGGCGTCTCGAAGTCTCGCACGACGGTATAGGCGCCGCCGGCCTCCTCGATCAGCACCTGGCTCGCCGCCAGGTCCCAAATATGATTGTGCGCGTCCACCATCGCGTCGGCGGCACCGGTGACTACGGCGGTGTGCGCGTAGGCGGCGCGATAGATTCGATGGTTCGGGAACTGCCGGGTAAGCCGGTCGAAGACGTGGCCCTCGTCGATCCCGCGCGTGAAGTTCAGCCGGGCACTCATGACGAGCCGTACGGCCTCGGGCCGCGTGCTGGCGGCGACCTCGGGCAGACGGATGCGCTGGCCGTTCCGGTAAGCGCCGAGCCCGACGCCGGCGCTCACCCGTAAGTCGAGCGCCAGATGATCGATGAGCCCGACCAGCGGGGCGCCGCGGTGGTGCAGAGCGAGCATGGCGCCCCAGGTCGGGATGCCATGGACGAGCTCTTCCGTGCCGTCGATCGGGTCCAAGATCCACTGAAACGCGCTGTCGGGCCGTTCCGGCGGATATTCCTCGCCGAGGATGCCGTGGTCGGAAAACCAGCGCCCGATCAGCTCGCGGAGCCGGCGCTCGATGGCGCGGTCGACGTCGGTGACCGGCGACGCGTCCGCCTTCGTTTCCGTCGTGAACCCTCGGTCGAGCATGGGCGCCGCAATCCGCCGGGCCTCGTCAGCCAGCTCGATCACGGCCGCGTGGTAGCGCTCGATGTCGGCAGCCGGCAGGTCGCGCGGGTGTGAACCTGTCATGGGCGTGGATACTAAGCTACTTCAACGGCCTGTGCTGGTGCTCCGATTCCTCACGGTGTCGGGCTGAGTGCTCATGGGCATCCGTCCGCCTCGCTCTCGCGCATGATCCGGAGCACGGTCTCCGTGGCGTCGTCGGCGGTCATTCCGGCATCGACAAGCCGGCCGAAGGCGCCGACGATCGCGATCATCGGGTCGGATGCGGCGAGCTGGAATCGTCGGCGTATCCACTCCGCCAAGGCGCGACGCTCTTCATCGCTCGGGCCGGTTGTTCGGCGCCACCGCCGTGGCCAGGACATGAGCCGCGTCATTTCCTCGACGAGTCAGGGTGTAGCAAAAGGGAGGCCGGGGCTGAGGGGATTCCGGGTGCCCTCCAGTCCGCCTCACGGCTCGCGGGGAGCGGAGTGGGGTTCATGTCTGGCATTGGTCCCAACGTAGACCACACGCGTTCTGAATCTTCCCCCAAAGGTGCTCCGTGGTTAGAGTACAGTCCTTACTCGGTAGAGCACGGACTGGGCAAATCGGCCTACCGTTGCGGCGCCAAAAGAAATTGCGGGCTCACCAAGCCCACTTGGCTCGCCCCGGGGGATAGCACCCGTACTAACCAACTCGCAAGGAGGGACTGCGATGCCCAAGACGACCCAGCTTACGCTCAGCCTCGTCTCACGCCCCGGCACGGTCGCCGCACTGGCCCGCACGCTCGCTGAGGCCGGCGTCAACATCACGGCACTCAGCGCTGCGGAGGCGTCTGGCCGCGGGAAGATCCGGCTGCTCGTCAACGACCCCGTCCGGGCCAGGCGCGCGCTCCGCAAGGCCAAATACCGGGCCAGTGAAGAGCCGGCGTTCGCCTTGCGGCTCCGGAACAAGCCGGGTGCGCTCGCCCGGCTTGCGGCCCGGCTGGCAAAGGAGCGGATCAACGTCCGATCGATCTACGCCACCACAGCGGGCCGCGGCTCCGCCATGGTCGTCCTGACAGTGGGAGGCAACGCCAGCAAGGCGCGCCGGGTGCTGGGTCGCTGACCCCGACCGCCTGCCTCGGTTCTACTCGGGCGGCGGTCCGGCGGGTGGCAGTTGTCGCCGCCCGCGCGCCGGCATGAATTGTATGTTCCGGCGCCGTGCCTCACCCCTGCCGTCCCGGTCGAGGGTGGGGGAGGGCGGCAGAAGCTCCCGGCATCGTGGCGGCCTCTCAGACGCAGGGTTGCTGCTGACAGTCGCCTCCAGCCCGCGGCCGGGCAGCGCCCATGAATGGAGCCTCCGTCGTTCCTCCGTCGCCAGACCCAGGCTGGCGGCCCGATCAATCGAGCGGCCGATCGTGCCACGATCCAGGCCCTGGACGTCCGGCGCCGCGCGGTGCGCAGCCTTAGGGCTGGCGACCATCTCGCCACCAGCCCCCTTCCTGCGGCCACGCCGGATCAGCGGGTGCTCACCGGGAAGGTGTTTTCGGGGTTAACCCGGTTTTCGCGGTGGCCGCCTAAGAGGAGCAAGCGGGGCTTCGGTGCCGGCGCCCTGTGCTGCGCATCTGGCTGACCCCGGGCCCGCGACGTCGCCGCGGCGGGGCTGCCGGTCTACGAGTACGGGGCAGGTCTAGGGCGAACACCGGCCAGCCTGGAGCTGCATCCAGCCCGCCAAACGCGCTCTTGGCACCCACCGCGAAAACCGCTTTTACCCCTGGAGGCCCAGCTGTGGATTCAAGTGGTACTCCACCGTCGGCTTCCCGCCGTAGGCTGACGATGGGCGCGCGGCCGCCCGCACCCATCCCAGTTCCTCAAGCAGCGTCAGCGCCTCGACGATGTCCTTGTTGTCTGGGAGCCCGCCCCAGCCTTGACGCTTGACCTGGTATACCGTGAACGGGTCCTTCAACCGACCGCGCTTGATGTGCTGCGCGAGCCGGAACGCCCCGCTCTGGGTCCGCCGCGTGACGCTCTGGTAGACGCGCCGGGCGTGGGCTTCCAGGTACTCGCACCAGGCCACCGCGCGCTCGGCCGCGCTCACCGACACCTGCTTGTGCGGCGGCCCTTCGGCCCGCGAGGGCTCCGGGTTCGCGAGGTGGAATAGGAGCGCGAGGGAGGGCATCAGGCTGCGGTACTTCGAGAGGTGGTTCACGATGGCCGGGTGCTCGGCCGCGTCTGCCCGGGCCCGGCGCTCCAAGTGCGTGCGCCAGGCGTCGAAGACCCCCTGAGCCTCGGGCGTGAACTGGAGGAACGGCGGGGAGTCCGGCGCATCCGGTTCGACCTGCGCCCCGATCATCTCCGGCGCCGACAGCTGGTCGAGCCGCCGGAAGACCTCGTCCACCCGGCGCTTGGCCCCGGTGTCCGGCCAGCGGTCCACATTCTGCCAGGCTCGGTTCACGGTCGGCCAGACCATCAGCTGCAGGCGCTGGATGAATCCGTCGTCCAGGCCGCCCCCGCCCACGATTTCGCTGAGGTATTCTCGCAGGGGGCCCGGTTGGATCCCGCCGACCAAGGAAACACAGGCGTGGTCAATGGTCACGGTCCCTCGGTGGATGCGGTCGTACACGTAGGACTGGCTGCCCTCCCAGGCCACGTTGTAAAAGGAACGGTCATTCTCGTGCCCGTCGCGATCCATGCTGCGCAGGAACCCGATCATCTCGTCCCGGACGATGAGGAGTCCGTTCGGATTCTGATTCAGCAGCTCGCCGATCTTCTCCACCGTGGTGTCGTTGACGATGTACCGCTGCGCGACCGGCTCCTCGGGTTCGAGCGGCTGGCTGGCCATTAGGTCGTCGGTGGGCTCGTGGTTCGCCGCAGCCCTCCGTAGACTCTCCTTCCAGGCCTTCATCTGGGCCTCGTACAGCTCCATCTGCGTCTGGTACCCAGCCTCGCGTGCGGCGAAGTCCTGGCGGGCGTCGAACTCCAGGCGTTTCAGGAATTTCAGGGCCTCCTGCATGGCCGGGGTCTTCATGACGCCTGGCTCGCCGACGATCATGCCCCAGAGGTTCGGGACGACCGTCCACTCGTCGTGCAGCTTGGGGCGGATGGCGACCTTGCGCCCGACTACCGCGGCCAG
>Ga0153915_10002205_pt1 | contig 17863 bp, 13 predicted proteins | sample Opewatmetagenome_2_FD_107003 | JGI IMG/M metagenome (GOLD analysis project Ga0153915, IMG submission 107003) | Freshwater wetland microbial communities from Ohio, USA - Open water 3 Core 3 Depth 3 metaG | ecosystem: Environmental > Aquatic > Freshwater > Wetlands | place: USA: Ohio, Lake Erie...
CAAAATATTGACGCCGGAAACGGCGGAAAAACTGCAGCGGCATTTCGGCGAACCGGGGGCTGGCAGCGAGAAAAAACTGGCAGTCCTCATTCTCAGTATTCTCGGTGTGGCCTTGATCGGTGCAGGCGTGATTCTGCTGGTGGCGCACAACTGGGATGATCTGAGCCGTGAGACACGGACGGTGCTGGCGTTCATTCCGCTGCTGACTGCGATTGCGCTGGCTGCATGGGTGCTGCTGCGCAGGCGAGAGAGCGCGGCGTGGTGTGAAGGGACCGCCACATTTTGGGCGTTGACAGTCGGGTCAACGATCTCGCTCGTGGCGCAAATTTATAACATTCACGGAGACACGGCCCGATTTTTCTTAACGTGGATTTTGTTGGGGTTGCCCATCGTATACTTGCTGCGGTCGAACGTGGCCGCGTGTCTTTATCTGGTCGGTGCGACGACGTGGGCTGGATGCGCTGCGTCAGAGTACAACGCTGGGACGGCGCTGTGGTATTGGGGACTGTTGGTGTTGCCGATGCCGTACATGATTCGGCTATGGCGCGAACAACGATACGGTTGGGGTTCGGCGCTGACTGGCTGGGTGATGGCGTTGTCTCTGTGCGTTGGAGCGGGGTTCGCGCTTGAAGGGACGATGAAAGGCTCTTGGATTGGGACGTACACGGGTTTGCTGGCGTTGATGTATCTGGCGGGCGTGCGCTGGTTCAAAGAGGCGACAACAGGACGGCAGTCGCCATGGCAATCAGTGGGCGCAATCGGTCTGGGAGTCGTGGCGCTCATGCTGACGTATGAATGGCCATGGAAAGTGATTCAATACCATGGTTGGCGCGAGGTTTGGGTGCCCGGCTCGGTCTTGGTCGTGGGGAATATAGTTGCAGCGCTGTTGCCGATTGCCGCTGTATGTATGGCAGGACGCGAGGCGCGGAAGGCGGGTTGGTCGGAGTTGGACCGGGTGATGGTCGGACTGGCCCCGCTTTGCGGAGTGGTCGGGTACGTTTTCGCAGCGGCTTGTCAAAATGAAGTGGTCGGACGCGCGCTATTTAACGTATATCTTTTTGCGCTCGGTCTTGGTTTGTTGGTGGCCGGCCTTCGGACAAACAAGTTGGGCCGCGTAAATGTAGGTTTATTGGCGTTATCAGCATTGATCATCGCGCGGTTCTTCGACAGTGACCTGAGTTTTCTTGCCCGTGGAATTGCATTCATACTTGTGGGCGCAGGATTTTTAACCGCAAACGTGGTTATGTTGCGGCGGAAAGGAGCGATGGCGCAATGAAAAGCCGGATAATCATCGCAGCATTCATCATAGTAGCGATTGCGCAAGTTATCGTACCGGTTGGCATGATCGCGCGTCGGGAGGCGACATTGCGACTCGGACGACCGTATAAGTTCCGCACCGCGCCCGTTGATCCGGCCGATGCGTTTCGTGGCCGATACGTGTGGTTGGGCTACGAGCAGAATCACGCACGATGGAGCGGAGAATCCGAACCCGGATCATCACGCACGGCTTACGCGCTTGTCGAAAAAGGACAGGACGGCTTTGCTGTCATCAATCAGGTTATGCCACAACCGCCAAAATCGGGGGATTACGTAAAAGTTGATAGAGTGTACCGGGATTGGCAAACTAACTCGGTTGTGCGTTTCACATTACCATTCGATCGCTATTACATGGAAGAAACGAAAGCGCCAAAGGCCGAGCGCGCCTATCGAGGGCACATGAACCATCGTGGTCAAACCAGCGACAACACTTACGCCGTCGTTCGCATCAAGAGCGGTGAGGCCGTGCTGGAAAATGTTTACATGGATGGCAAGCCCATCACCGAGTTTGCCAGAGATACGAAACGGTAAACAGTGTATCCGTCAATATCCTTTAAGGAAGCGGTTGGCTTTCTTGAGGTTATCTATGCGAATGATCATTGCGCCGGTAGGTGCGTTGGGCAGGGATGCGGCATAGGCGTATTCGATATTGACCTTGTGCGCGGCGAGTTTGCGGGCGATGGCGGCCAGTATGCCGGGCTGGTTGCGGCATTCAATCATCAGGACACTGCGCTCGACAACCAACACGCCGCGTTCGCCGAGCAGGTGCATGGCGCGGCGCGGATCGCTGACCACCATGCGCACCACGGCATGGTCCACGGCGTCGGAAACCGAGATTGCATGGACGTTGATCTTCTCATCGGCAAGGGCTTTACAGACTGCCGCCAGCGTGCCGGGTTTGTTTTCGAGGAACAGAGAAAGTTGTTTTACGATTTTCATCGGGCGACCTCCATGGTTAGAGTTTACTGGTTAATCATCGGCGCAACGGGCCGAATCGTCAAGTCGCAGCTCAATGAATGAACAATAGTGCGTTATTCACGCGATTATCTGCGCGGTTCAACTCCGAGCAGATTTCGCACGAAAAAATCTGCGCGTCGGCGTTTGCCGTAGGGCGATTCGCCGGCGCCGTGGTCGGAACCGGTGATGACGAGCAACTCAAAATCCTTGTTCGCTTTTTCCAGCGCGTTGACAACTTGCATTGTCGAGGACGGGTCCACGTTGTGGTCCAATTCGCCGACGATAAGCAGCAGTTTGCCCTGCAACTTGTGCGCGTCCTCGACGTTTGAACTGCGCGCGTAACTGTCGTCCACCGGCCAGCCGAGCCATTGTTCGTTCCACCAGATTTTATCCATGCGGTTGTCGTGGCAACCGCAATCAGCCACCGCTACTTTGTAAAAATCGCCATGATCGAGCAACGCGCGCATCGCGCTTTGTCCGCCCGCAGAGCCGCCGTATATCCCGACGCGCGTCAAATCCATCTCGGGATACCGCGCGGCGGCGGCCTTGATCCACGAAATGTGGTCGGGGAAACCGGCGTCGGCGATATTTTTCCAGCAGACGTCCTGGAATCGTTTTGAGCGGTTTGAGGTGCCCATGCCGTCCACTTGCACGACGATGAAGCCCAGCTCCGCGATTGTCTGCATGTTGTAGAATAGTTCGAACGCTTTTGGCGTAAACGAATCCTGAGGCCCGGCATAGACGTTTTCGATGACGGGATATTTGGTCTTCGGATCGAAATTCGTCGGGCGGAAGATCACGCCGTAAATATCGGTCACGCCGTCGCGGCCTTTGGCCACGAAACGTTCCGGCGCACGCCAGCCGGTTTTGATCAGTTGGCGGATATCGGCGCGTTCCAGTTTGCAAATCAACCTGCCGTCGCCGCTCCGGCGCAGTTCCGTCATCGGCGGCTGGTCCACGCGGGACCAGGTATCCAGGAAATATTTCCGGTCAGGCGAAAAACCAACCTGATGCGTGCCATCGCCTTCGGTCAAAACGACAAGGCCGGTGCCGTCGAAATTCACGCGGCAATAGTGGATGTGGTAAGGATCTTGTTCCGGGCGGATGCCGCCGGCTCGGAACCAGATTTGGCGGTTTGTTTCGTCCACAAAATCCACGCCGCGCACAACCCATTCGCCTTTGGTGATTTGATTTTTGACCTGGCCGGTTGCGGCGTCGTAGAGGTAAAGATGATTCCAGCCGTCGCGCTCGCTCATCCAGATGATTTCGCGGGTTGCGTCAAGGGATTGCGAGAAGTGCTTGCCGCTGTAATCAATGAACGTCCGGCTTTGCTCGTCTACAATGACGCGCGGTTCTCCAGTGTGAGCGTCCACGGAAATGATCCGCAATACTTGATGTCCGCGCCGGTTGTAAAGGAACGTGAACCGGCTCGAATCCGGCCACCAACGGAGTTCTTCAATGTTCCATGCGTTCGTGAAAAGCGTGTCCGGCACGGGAATTTGACTGTGTGCCGCCACGTCGAACAGGCGCGGGCGCGGCACGGGGATTTTGTCGCCGGGTTTGTTGTAGTCGTAGGACAACAATTTTGGTTGGAGTTGGTCTTTCGGTGACGATTCGATGAGATAGACTTTCCGATTTTCGCCTTTGATGGTTTGCATCACAACGAGCTTTTGTGAATCGGGCGACCAGGAAAAGTCTTCGCTGAAAGAATCTTCTGCGTTGCCGTTCGTGCTCAACGCGGATTCCTCGCCGGTTTGCTCGTTCCGCAGAAAAACATTATTTGTGTGGATTACCGCCGTCCATTTTTCGTCGGGCGAACCCGCGTTTGGGCCTCGGTCTCTTCGCCAATGGCGAGTGGGCATTTCATTGGTTGCGGATTGGTTGCCGCCGATAATCGCGTCGCCGCCGTGTTCTTCCGCTTCAAAAACCGCCAGCGGCTCGCCGTCGCCGGTGGTGACGAGCCAGACGTGTCCCGCGTAGGTTTGCTGTTCGCGTTCGTCGCCGGCGGCGATGACACTGTAGAATTGCTGCTCGCCCGATTCATCAATCCAAGCCAATCGCACGTCGTTTGTTGTGTGGTTGACGAAGTAAATGGTTGTTTCGTCGCCGGTGTACAAGCTTGGGTGTGGCGCGGGCAAATGGCGGAGTGAAGTGTTATGTGGCATCGCCGTCGGGTCCGTCGTCAGTGAATAGTCGGAGAGATTGCAGCGCCAGACTTTGCCTGAAGCGACAAATTGCAGGGTTTCAGCGTCCACAAAATCCAATTCGCTCAATCGCAAATTATCCGCGTGCATTGTTCTGCCAGTCATTTTGCCAAGTCTGTCTGCGAGTTTTGCGTGGTCGAACGCTTGCTGGCGCAACCCGGTTTCGGCATTCACGAGGATGAATTCGTACGTCTGCGCGCCTGTTTGGACGCGATACCAAAAACGGCGGTTGTCGGCGAGCCAGTGCGGTTCGATTTTGGCACGATAAACAAGGTTCGCGGTGCGTTCTCGTAGAGAGAATGCCCGGTCATAGTCCGACTTGCCGCCTTGGGCGCTGGCTGGGTTTGAAAACATCAGCGACAAGAGAATGCCCGCCAACAGCGCCGAGAAGTATTTCAGGGAAGGGGCATGTTTGGGTTTCATGACTGAGAAGATTAGCAACGGGAACCAGCGGCTGCAACCCGCATCGGCGGTTGACAAGTTGATGGTAGTCGTCCAGCCGCGCTTGACATCGGACCGAATCTATATTAGTAATACAGATATGATAGTAAACTAGAATTGGAGTTACTAATGCGGATTGAATCGCTGGAGATCCTTTGCGACATCGTCCGTCATGGGAGCTTTTCCCGTGGGGCGGAGGTGAACGGTGTGTTGCAGTCAGCGGCCAGCCAGACGGTGCATCATATCGAGAGACGTCTTGGCGTGGCGCTTATTGACCGCTCACGACGTCCGTGGCAGTTGACCGCGGAGGGCCGGTTGTTTTACGAGGGTTGTCGTGACGTGCTTGCGCGGTACCGTGATATAGAGGCGAAGGTGCGCCGTCGCCATGCCGATGCGGACGCGGTGGTGCGCGTGGCGGCGATTTACTCGGTCGGGCTTGGCGACATGAGCCAGTACATCCGGCGGTTCTCGGAATCCAGCGCTCACGCCCGTGTTCAGGTATCGTACCTGCATCCCAATCAGGTATACAAGAGCGTGCTTGAGGAGAAGGCGGACCTTGGCATTGTTTCGTTTCCGCAGCGGCAGCGCGAGTTGACGGTGATCCCATGGCGTGAGGAACCGATGGTGGTGACATGTCCACCGCAACATCGGTTGGCTGGGCGAAAGAGTATTGCGCTGAAAGAAATCGCGCGAGAGAAGTTTGTCGGGTTTGATCGTGATCTGGTTATTCGCAAACAGGTGGATCGGTTTCTGAAACAACACGGCGTTCCTGTCGAGGTCGTTGTGGAGTTTGACAACATCGAGGCGATCAAGCGCGCTGTCGAAGTCGCGTCCGGAATCTCGATTTTACCCGAACCAACGTTGAGCCGCGAAGTGAAGGCGGGCACGCTGTCAGCGGTGCCATTTACATCAGGCGGATTTGTTCGACCGTTGGGGATTATTCATCGCCGGGGTCGCGCATTGTACTCGAGCACCCGGTTGTTTATTGAGTTGCTGCAGAACGGCAGCAAGAAAGAATCATAGGTGAACAGGAATTTCAGGCGGGCAGAGGGATTGTACGACTCGTGGTATGAACACGATGCATGCGGTGTCGGGTTCATCGTTAATATCAAGGGTCGGCGGTCGAACCAGATTTTGCGTCAGGCGCTCACGGCGCTGGTCAACCTGCGCCATCGTGGCGCGTGTGGTTGTGAACCGAATACGGGTGACGGTGCGGGCGCATTGTTTCAGAAACCACACGCATTCCTTCAGCAGGAATGTGCTCGTCATGGTATTTCACTTCCATCTCCTGCCGAGTACGGTGTCGGTATGGTGTTTTTACCACCCGACAAGTCGGAACGGTACAAGTGCGAGAAGCTTTTTGAAGAGATTGTGGACACCGAAGGCCAGCGGTTACTCGGCTGGCGTACCGTGCCGACCTGTAACGCCAGTCTGGGCAATACCGCCAGGGCGTCCGAACCGGTGGTCCGTCAGGTGTTCATCGGCCGCGATCTGAAACTGTCCGACGACATGGCGTTCGAGCGCAAGTTGTACGTTATCCGGCGGCTGGCCGAACGCGGTATTCGCTATGCGGGCATCAAAGGCGGCGAACATTTCTACATAGCCAGCCTGTCGCACAAGACCATTGTCTATAAAGGTATGTTGATGTCGGAACAGTTGGAGCAATTCTACCCCGATCTTGACGATCCAGCGATGGAGACCGCGCTGGCGCTGGTGCATTCGCGGTTCAGTACGAACACGTTTCCAAGTTGGTGTCGTGCGCATCCGTATCGTTACGTGGCGCACAACGGAGAGATCAACACGCTCCGTGGCAATATCAACTGGATGCATGCCCGCCAGTCGTTATTCCAATCTGATGTGTTTGGCGACGACATTAAGAAGGTGTTGCCGATCATTCAAGAGGATGGAAGCGACTCGGCGATGTTCGACAACTGTTTGGAATTTCTCGTGCTTGCAGGTCGCTCGTTGCCGCACGCCGTGATGATGATGATTCCCGAGCCGTGGGAAGGTCATGAGAGCATGTCCGACGAAAAACAGGCATTCTATGAGTATCATTCCTGTCTGATGGAGCCGTGGGATGGCCCGGCTTCGATTGCGTTCACCGATGGCTCGAAGATCGGCGCGATTCTCGACCGCAACGGTCTGCGCCCGTCGCGTTACTACGTGACCAATGACGACCGCGTGATCATGGCATCGGAGGTCGGCGTGTTGGACGTGCCGCCGGACTGCATCCTGGAAAAAGGCCGGCTCCAGCCGGGTCGTATGTTTCTTATCGACACCGAACAAGGCTGCATCGTCGCCGATGAGAATCTCAAGAATCGCATCGTCGCCGAGCAGCCGTATCGGCTCTGGCTAAACGAGAACACCATGCACCTCAAGGAGCTGCCCAATCCGCCGCGCCTCGCCGAGCCGGATCATAAGACCATGGTCCAGCGCGAACTGGCATTCGGTTACACATTCGAAGATCTGCGCCGTATCCTGCTACCTATGGCCACTGATGGCGTTGAGCCGGTTGGTTCGATGGGCACTGACACTCCGCTCGCCGTGCTCTCTAGTAAGCCGCAATTACTCTACAACTATTTCAAACAGCTCTTTGCTCAAGTCACCAACCCGCCCGTGGACAGTATCCGCGAAGAGATTATCATGTCATCCAATACGCTCATCGGTTCGGAGCGCAACCTGCTCAAGCCCGGCCCGGAGAGCTGTCGCATGATCGAACTCAACGAGCCAATCCTCGACAACGAGGATCTCGAGAAGCTGCGTCGCATCCGGCGGCCGGGCTTCGCATCAGTGACGCTGCCGATCCTATTCCCTGTTAAATCCGGTGGCACCGGCCTCGAAACCGTGATGGACGTTTTGTTTCAGAAGGCTGACAAAGCCATCGCCGAGGGCGTCAACATCATCATTCTCAGCGACCGCGGCGTGAGCGCCGAGTTGGCGCCGATCCCCGCATTGCTGGCGGTCGCCGGCCTGCACCACTACCTGATTCGCCAGGGCACCCGCACGCATATTGGTTTGATGCTGGAGTCCGGCGAGCCGCGCGAGATCCATCACTTCGCCCTTTTGATCGGCTATGGCGCAAACGCGATCAACCCGTATCTTGCGTTTGAGGCGCTTGACAACATGATCCGTGACGGGTTGCTGACCGACGTTGAACATAAGAAAGCGGTAAGGAACTACATCAAAGCCGTCGCGAAAGGCGTCGTGAAGACGATGTCCAAGATGGGCATCTCGACCATCCAAAGCTATCGCGGCGCGCAAATCTTCGAGGCGATCGGCCTGAACCAGACGGTTATCGACAAATATTTCACAGGGACGGTGTCCCGCATTGGCGGCGTCGGTATGGACGTGCTTGTGAAGGAGGTTTTGTTGCGACATCGCCGCGCGTATCCCGACCGTCCGATGCCGGAGCATGAGATGCTGGATTCAGGCGGATTGTACCAGTGGCGCAAGGACGGCGAGTATCACCTGTTCAATCCGGAGACAATTCACAAACTGCAACTGGCGACCCGCACCGACAGCTACAAGGTGTTTCAGGAATACAGCGGACTGGTGAACGACCATGCCCGGAACCTTTGCACCTTGCGCGGACTGCTCGATTTTAAGTTAGCAGCGCAACCGATCCCTATCGACGAAGTCGAGCCGGTCGAGTCGATTGTGAAGCGGTTCAAAACCGGGGCGATGAGTTATGGATCGATCAGCCAGGAAGCGCACGAGGCGCTCGCTATCGCCATGAACCGGCTCGGCGGCAAGAGCAACACCGGTGAAGGCGGTGAAGATCCGGCGCGCTACCAGCCCGTGCCGAATGGCGACTCGAAAAACAGCGCCATCAAACAGATCGCCAGCGGACGGTTTGGTGTTACCAGCGAGTATTTGGTCAACGCCCGCGAGCTGCAGATTAAGATGGCCCAAGGCGCGAAGCCCGGTGAAGGCGGCCAGTTGCCCGGACGCAAAGTCTATCCATGGATCGCGAAGACGCGCCACTCGACACCCGGCGTCGGTCTCATCTCACCGCCGCCGCACCATGATATTTACTCGATTGAGGACCTAGCGGAACTCATCCACGACCTGAAGAACGCGAACCGTCAGGCGCGGATAAGTGTGAAACTGGTGGCCGAGGTCGGCGTCGGCACGATAGCAGCCGGTGTGGCTAAGGCGCACGCAGACGTCGTGCTGATTAGTGGTTACGACGGCGGTACGGGTGCGTCGCCGTTGTCCTCCATCAAGCACGCGGGCATTCCGTGGGAACTCGGTCTCGCAGAAACGCACCAGACGCTCGTGCTCAACAATCTCCGCAGCCGTATCGCTGTCGAGACCGATGGCCAACTCAAGACGGGCCGAGACGTTGTCATCGCCGCCCTGATGGGCGCGGAGGAATTCGGTTTCGCCACCGCGCCCCTGGTGACGCTTGGGTGCATCATGATGCGCGTCTGCCATCTGAACACTTGCCCCGTTGGTGTCGCGACGCAGGACCCGCAATTGCGGGCGCGGTTCGCTGGCAGCCCTGATTACGTGGTGAATTTTATGCGGTTCGTGGCCCAGGAGATGCGCGAGTTGATGGCGCAGCTTGGCTTCCGCACCGTCAACGAGATGATCGGGCGCGTTGACCGGCTCGAAGTGAAAAAGGCCATCGATCACTGGAAAGCGCGCGGGCTGGATTTCTCAAAGATTCTTTATCAGCCCGAAGCGCCCGACGATGTAGGCCGGTACAAGCAGATGGAACAGGACCACGGTATAGCGCAGTCGCTCGATATGACGAAACTGATGGACATTTGCCGGCCCGCTTGCGAGCGCGGCGAGAAGGTGCGTGCGACCTTGCCGATCCGCAACGTCAATCGCGTTGTCGGCACCATTGTCGGTAGCGAGATCACGAGGAAATACGGGCCGAACGGTTTGCCCGAAGGCACGATTGAGATGACGTTCAAAGGTTCGGCTGGCCAGAGTTTCGGCGCGTTTATGCCGCGCGGTATGACGCTGATTCTTGAAGGCGATGCCAACGATTACGTCGGCAAAGGTCTTAGTGGCGGTTGCATCATCGTCTATCCGCCCGAAGGCTCCACATTCGTGCCCGAGGACAACATTATCATTGGCAACGTAGCGCTCTACGGCGCGACGAGCGGCGAGGCTTTTATCCGCGGCATGGCAGGCGAACGGTTCTGCGTCCGCAACAGCGGAGCAAATGCCGTCGTCGAGGCCGTCGGCGATCATGGCTGCGAGTACATGACGGGCGGGCGCGTCATCGTTCTCGGTCCGACTGGCCGCAATTTTGCGGCGGGCATGTCAGGTGGCGTTGCGTACGTATTCGACGAGCAAGGCGATTTCGCAACGCGTTGCAACCGCGCGATGGTCGGCTTGGGAAAACTCACCGATCCCGAAGAGATCGAGTTCGTCCGCCAGATGATCGCCCGGCACGGCGATTACACCAAGAGCACGCGCGCCTGGAAGCTGCTCGCGGCATGGAAACAAATGGCGCCGAAGTTCGTCAAAGTGATGCCGAAGGACTATCGGCGCGTTGTCGAGGCGATCCATCGCGCGAAACAATCCGGCCTCAGCGGCGACGAGGTGATCAACGCCGCGTTTGAGGAGAACTCCCGCAATCTTGCGCGCGTCGGAGGAAACTGATAATGGGTAAACCCACGGGATTTCTGGAGATAGCGCGCGAGTTGCCGCAAGATCGGCCGCCGACAAAGCGGATTGGCGACTGGCTGGAGTTTCATCTTCGCATGCCCGAGGACAAACTGCGGGCGCAGGGTGCGCGGTGCATGGACTGCGGCATTCCGTTCTGCCACAACGGCGCGTTGCTGGCGGGCATGGCCAGCGGTTGCCCGATCAACAACCTTATCCCTGAGTGGAACGACCTTGTCTATCGCGGACTATGGCACGAAGCGTTGGAGCGACTGCATAAGACGAACAATTTCCCTGAGTTCACGGGCCGGGTTTGCCCAGCGCCATGCGAAGGCTCCTGTACGCTTGGCATCAACGCCCCGCCCGTCACCATCAAGAACATCGAGTGCGCAATCATCGACAAAGGATTCGACGAGAGTTGGGTTGTCGCCGAACCGCCGAAACTGCGCACAGGCAAGAAAGTGGCCATCGTCGGTTCGGGTCCCGCGGGATTGTCCGCGGCCGCGCAGCTCAATCGGGCGGGCCACTTGGTCACCGTATTCGAGCGCGCTGATCGCATTGGCGGCCTGCTCATGTACGGTATCCCGAACATGAAGCTCGATAAGAAGGTCGTGCGGCGCCGCGTTGATATTATGGTCGCCGAAGGGGTCAAATTCGTTACCAACACCGAAGTCGGGAAGAATTATCCCGCTGAGAATCTGCTCACGAAATTCGACGCCGTAATCCTCTGCGGTGGCGCGACCAAATCGCGCGATTTGCCGATCGAAGGATGCAACCTGAAGGACATCCACTTTGCGATGGAGTTTCTGACCGCCAACACCAGACACGCACTCGGCGTCCGCGACGGATTCATTTCCGCCGAAGGCAAGGACGTGGTCGTCATCGGCGGCGGCGACACCGGCACCGACTGTGTCGGCACCTCGCTGCGCCATCAGTGCCGTTCGGTTGTTCAACTTGAGATTCTGCCGGAACCGCCGCTGGAGCGCGCCGCCGACAATCCATGGCCGCAGTGGCCGAAGTTGCTGAAGGTGGATTACGGCCAGGAAGAAGCCGCCGCGGTGTTCGGCGCCGACCCGCGCCGGTACCTCGTCACGGCGAAACGGTTTCTTGGTGACGAGCACAGCCATGTCAACGGCATTGAGACTATCAATGTAAAGTGGGAGCGCGACGACAAGGGCCGGTTCATTCCAAAGAACGTCCACGGCACGGAGCGGATCATCCCCGCGCAACTGGTGCTGCTGGCAATGGGGTTCATCGGGCCTGAAGAGACGGCGTTGAAACCGCTCGGCATCCAGCAGGACGAGCGCAGCAACGTCAAGACCGAGTACGGCAGGTTTGCTACAAATGTCCGGGGTGTGTTCGCCGCGGGCGACTGCCGTCGTGGCCAGAGCCTCGTCGTCTGGGCAATCAACGAAGGTCGCGCCGCCGCACGCGAATGCGACTGCTATCTTATGGGCCGAACGAATTTGAGATAACTTTTCAAACCCTGTTTTGCTGCCCGTCTAAAATGCGTGTCTGCGTCGTAAGATCGCCGGCGTGTTAGCATGCTGCTTAATTCACTTCGATCGGGTGATAAAGGCGATTGGCACTCGCAACCGATTCGCTTGCAATTATTCCCCGTAGACGACCGTTGTGTACTCTGCATAGATGCCCAGAATGTTCTTTACTTGGGAATCTACGTGATGGACCTTGGTGATGCCACCATTCTTCATCGCGGTTTCGATACTGGCATCGCCTGTCGCTATACCTATGATTGCTGTGGCCGTCGCCGTGCCCGTCTTGGTCATCTGCGCTGCATTTCCCATTGCCACGGGACCTTTCATCTCTGTGTACAAACTGCCATTCATCGGCGTAACTCCCGCACAGCCGCTGAACATCACAACTACTCCTGCGCACACCAATAACAACCCAAGAATTTTCTTCATTTGTTTCTCCTTTTGCGTTGTGGTTGCGAGTGCCAAACCGCACTTAATTCTATGACAAATCATGTGCGGTTGCCAAGTCAAAGAAAATGGTTCCTGGGGGCCGCTTTCGATGTACAGTCGGCAGGTCTGGGTTGTTCAGTCATTGTGAGTCTGATACCACCGTTACGTCGGGCTGGACGTTGCAGCGGCGGCTTGGTATATTATTCAGCGAACTACAGTTGATACGCAGTGTAACGGAGAAACATTATGAAGCGGTTTGCCATTTTCTGTGCGACCATCGTAAGCGCGGTTGTCATCGCGTTGGCAGTTGTCGGTTGCCCCCGACACAAGTCAGAATCGAAAACACCACAAAAGCCATCGGGATCCATGGCGCCACGTGTGGTTACGCCTCCTCCGGTATTTGCCGAGCCATCGCCGTCCGTGCCAGAGATGCCATCTGCAACGACGGGCGTGGTTACAGTCGTGGAAGATCCCAGAGTGGTCGCAAAGGAAGCGGCCGACCTCGAAAAAGAATACACGGCGAAAACCGAGTTTGTGGATAAGATTGAAGCGCTATACAAGATCAGTGATTTGGGGACGGGCGAGGCATTGAATACCCTGACGCGCCTGTTTCTTCAGGAGAAGGACGCCGACATGAAAACTCAGATCATAGATGCGATGGGCGATATAGAAGGGTTCAATGAGAAGAAACTGTCGCTGCTGACCACGGCGGTCAAAGCCGACCAGCCACAGGACGTGCGTGAGAGTGCCATCAGCGCCTTGGGCGACATTGAGGACGCGCGCGTTATCCCAATCCTGCAATCGTTGCTGAACGATCCGGATGAAGATGTCCGCTCGGAAGCCGAAGACACCATGAAACTATCTCAGGAAACTTTGGACAAGGCCGGCACTACCTAGTTTTTACCATCCTAACTAAACAGTTGACGGCGGGCGATGATTCCGTTAAGTTGCCGCCCCTCGCAAGAGGAGTAAAGGAGCAATCCCGTGTACGCAGTCGTTCAAACAGGAAATAAGCAATACCGCGTCCAGGCCGGTGACATCGTTGAGGTTGAACTACTCGATGGTGCCAAGGGCAAGGAAATCGCGCTAAACAACGTTCTGCTGGTGGCCGATGGAGACAAGGTTCAGGTCGGTAAACCGACCGTAGCCGGCGCCAGCGTGACCGCAGAGGTCGTCGACCCCGACCGGAAGGCCCGCAAGGTTATCGCCTTCAAGTTCCGTCGGCGGGAAGGCTACCACCGCAAACGGGGCATTCGCGCGCACCATACGATTTTGAAAATCAAGGAAATCGTCGTAAAGTAGCGTGTTGGCAGTTGGATTTCGGTAATCAGGAGTTAAGTTATGGCTCACAAAAAAGGCAAAGGCAGTTCCAGCAACGGCCGTGATTCAGTCAGCAAACGGCTCGGCGTGAAACATTACAGTGGCGAGGCCGTAATTTCCGGCAACATTCTCATTCGCCAGCGCGGCGCGCGCTATTTTGCTGGGGTAAACGTAGGTATCGGTCGCGACTGGACCCTGTTTGCGCTCGCGGATGGCAAAGTCCGTTTCGATAAACAAGGCCGTCGAATCAATATTGACCCGGTGCCCGTCTCCAGCGCATAGTAACTCCTGCCTCATCAAGTCTTGATAAGGGCATTCGCCGGTAAGCGAGTGCCCTTTTTATTTACTGAACCGTCTGTGCGCCGTGGTTGGAACGCAGGCAATTGCCAGGAAACGTCGTTTGATCCCTCACGAACGCGGGGTTCTAACGGTTTTCAGGGTTTTGTGGTAAGATTTCGGACGTATGACAACGCTCGATACACTGGCGCTAAAAGCTGCCTCTGGCACTGACCTTTCACGCGAGGAAATCGCTGATGCGGTGGCGTTGTTGCTCGATGGCCGGGTCGCGGATGACACAAAGGCGGCGTTCCTGACGGCGCTGGCGCGCAAGGGCGAGACGGCGGGCGAGATTGCGGCGTTCGCGCTCGAACTGCGGATGCGCGCCCTGGATCCGCAAGTTGATCCCGCCCGGTTTGGCGGCGTGGTGCTCGATGTTGTTGGTACGGGCGCGGACATGGCGCACACGTTCAACATCTCATCGTGCGTCATCTTCGTGGCGGCCTCGGCAGGTGTGGCGGTCGCCAAGCACGGTAACCGCGCGGTCACGAGCAAGTGCGGCAGCGCCGACGTGCTTGCCGCATTGGGAGCGCGCATTGAGCTTGCGCCTGCTGCGGCCCGGCGTTGTCTGGATGAGACCGGTCTCACGTTTTTCTTCGCGCCACTGTACCACCCGTCGTTCAAGGCGATCTCGCCCGTCCGCAAGCAGCTTGCTGCGAAAAAACAGCGCACCGTGTTCAATCTTCTTGGTCCGCTGGTGAATCCCGCGTGTCCGACCCACCAACTGGTCGGCGTGTTCGACAAGGCGCTCGTCCATCGCTATGCCGAGGTGTTGCGGTTGCTCGGTCTGAAACACGCGTTGGTCGTGCACGGTAACGGTTTGGATGAACTCTCCATTATCGGCCGGAACACGGTTGCTGAGGTGTGGGGCGGACGAATCGAGGAAACTGTCCGCGATTTTAGCGTTCCCCACTCGCAGTGGCGGGGCGTGGAGGTGAAACTGGCGGAGCTGGCCGGCGGCGACCCACCAGCCAACGCTCGGATTATCCGCGACGTGTTGGGCGGCAAGGAGCGCGGCGCCCGACGTGATATCGTACTGCTCAACGCGGCGGCGGCGCTGGTTGTTTCCGACAAAGTTGACAGTTTTGAGTCGGGCTGGCAGTGCGCGGTGGAGTTGATTGATAGCGGCGCTGCGCTGGCCAAACTCGATCTATTTGTCGCTGCGACAAATCGTCAGTAAAGCATGTCGTGCGCGCCGTTCCCGACGTGAATATTCAGGTTAAAGACCTGAATCGAGCACAGAACGGACACTCCTGCAAAGGTCTTCGGCGTTATACGGTTTTTGCAGGTAACCGAGGCAACCGTGCTGGAGCATGCGCTGGCCTTCAAGGTCCGGACTGTAACCGCTGGAGACGACGACCCGCACGTTGGGGTTGACCTCCTTCATCCGTACAAGCAATTCCGGGCCGCTGATGTGTGGCATAACTATGTCCGCAATAACGAGATCAATTTGCTGCCATCGGTTGCGGTAAATGCTCAACGCGATTGCGCCATCGTCCGCAGCCAGCACTGTATAACCTTTCGCCTCCAGCGCCATTTGCGCCATCTCACGAATGATTTCCTCGTCTTCGACCAGCAGGATGCACTCGCGTCCACCACGTGCCACGACATGGCTGAAGTCTTCCATTTTGGGCAGCGGTTTGGCGGTCGCTGGCAGGAAAACCTCGAACAGCGCTCCTTTGTCCGGCTCGGATTCCACGCGGATCGCGCCGCCAAAGCTCTTTACGATGTTTTGGGCGACCGACAGACCGAGTCCAGTGCTTCTGGGTTTGGTCGTGAAGAACGGATCAAAAGCGTGTTTTTTCGTCTTGGCGTCCATTCCGCAACCCGTGTCGCGGAACCCGATGACAACGTACTCACCATCGGGCACGGGAACGTCGGGACGATACGGGTTTTGGGAATTGAGGCGCATATTGCGGGTGCTGATGGTGAAGATTCCGCTCGTGGACATGGCGTCACGGGCGTTCAAGGCGATATTGAGCACCACCTGTTCGAGTTGGGACGCGTCGGCTTCGACAGGTTGCAGGTCCTTTGCGAGCTGGCGCTGGATAAGAATCGTTTTGTCGAAGCTGCGCTCGACGATCTTCAATGTCTCTTCGATGTACTCGTTGGGGTCGAGCACGGTCAGCTTCCGTCGCTCGCGCCGGGCGAACGACAATAACTGTTTGGTCAACGCCGCGCCGCGATGTGAACTATTTTCGATGGCCTCCAAATAGTGATACGTCGCGTGGCTGGGATCGGTCTGTTGTTTGACGTAGTCGGCGCAGGCGAGGATCGCGCCAAGCATGTTGTTTAAATCATGCGCGATGCCGCTGGCCAGCGAGCCGATGGAATCGATCTTCTGGACCTGCACCAGTTCGAGGTACAACTCCTCCGCCTGAATCGCTCCCGCCATGATGTTTGCCACGGATTGCATTTCCGCCGCCTGCCGCGGCGCGATGACCGCGCGTCGGCGATAGAACACCCCGAGCACGCCCGCCAGATCGTTGCGTCGCACGATCGCGCTCAGCACGGCAGTGTCAATCTTCTCGTCCGCCCAAAATTGCGCCAGCGACGGCGTGAGTTTCTGGGGCATGTTTCCCACGACAATCTGCCGTGGGGCATCCGGCGGCATGCCGAAATCCGGGAATGCCCATCGCTGTCGCTGCAGTTGCCCCAGTTTGGAAGCGTCCACTCCGAAAGCGCCTTTCAGGGTGAAGTTGCCTGACACTCCTCTGTCCACCTGCCACGTAGCGATTACATCGGCTTCAAACAACTCTCCAACCTTGGCCAGTGCTTCGGGCGCGAGCTGGCTGAAATTAAGTTTATCGATCAGGGCGCGCGAAATATCGTTGAGTGTACTTTGCCGTTGGGCTGCCACGCGTTGGGAAAGCTCCTGTTCGCTGACCTGCCCGTCCTTCAGTTCCTTGTGCTGGCGTTGTAGCCGCAGGATGCGCAGATACATCTCCGCCGTAACCAATCCGAGCACAAGTATTGATGCGCCGCTCAACGGCAGGTAGAACTCTGCCCAGTTTTTGCCTGGGTTACTCAGGTACCCGATAATCAGGTAGGAAACCGTCAAGGCCAGCATGACGGCGTACAATCGGACGCGCAACGACCTCGTTCGTACTTCTGATTTAGGTTTATCCATTAGCTCGCGCATAATGTGCACCCAATTTGCCAATCCCGCAAATGGGCCACTGCGGCGCAAACCATTCGCCGTGTCCTGGTGTCTACTCTTTTGTGCCGGACACCAATGGTTGCCGACTGGCCAGGAGACGGTCAATGAAACTTGTGGTGTAGCGGCCGCGGCGGAAGTTGGGGTCTTTCAATATCAACTTATGCAACGGCAACGTTGTCTTGATGCCACGGATGATGAATTCGTCAAGCGCCCGCGCCATGCGGTCCAACGCCGTGCGCCGGTCGCGTCCAAAGCAGATGAGTTTGGCTATCAGCGAATCGTAATACGGCGGGATCACGTAACCGCCGTAAACGTGGGTGTCCACGCGAACCCCATGTCCGCCGGGCACGTGAAGAAATTCGATTCGGCCGGGGCTGGACTGGAAACCATTGAACGGGTCCTCGGCATTGATGCGGCATTCGATCGCGCAGTTGTTGAATTCAATGTCCTTCTGGTCGTACCCGAGTTCCTCGCCTGCGGCGATGCGGAGTTGTTCCTCGACAATATCTATACCCGTCACTTCTTCGGTCACGGGATGTTCGACTTGCACGCGGGTGTTCATTTCGATGAAGTAAAAC
>Ga0153915_10002206_pt1 | contig 17855 bp, 18 predicted proteins | sample Opewatmetagenome_2_FD_107003 | JGI IMG/M metagenome (GOLD analysis project Ga0153915, IMG submission 107003) | Freshwater wetland microbial communities from Ohio, USA - Open water 3 Core 3 Depth 3 metaG | ecosystem: Environmental > Aquatic > Freshwater > Wetlands | place: USA: Ohio, Lake Erie...
CCGGCCCCGGTGCGCGCGCCCGGGCCGACGGTGATCGGGGCGCGCAGCATGGTGTCGACCCCGATGAAGGCCCCGTCTCCGATGATGGTCCGATGCTTGGTCACGCCGTCGAAGTTGGCGGTGATCGCCCCGGCCCCGATGTTGACGCCCTCACCCACCTCGGCGTCGCCGAGGTAGCTGAAGTGGTGCTGCTGCGTGCCGGCACCGACGGTCGTCTTCTTGAGCTCGGCGTAGTTCCCGATCCGGCTCCTGGGACCGATCCGACAGCCCGGCCGAACGTGGCTGTACGGACCGATCTGCACGTCCTCGTCCACGAACGAGGCCTCGACCACGCTCGCCCACACGGTGCTGCGCGCGCCGATCGATGCGTCACGGAGGTGCGCGTGAGGTCCGATCACCGCGTCCGGCCCAATGCGCGACGCGCCGGCCAGGACGCTCCACGGCTCGATGCGGGCGTCCTGCGCGATCTCGACGGTGACATCGATGAAGGTGCTCGCCGGATCCACGATCGTCACGCCGTTGCGCATGTGCCGGTTGGCAATCTCGGTCCGCAGCAGTCGCTCGGCCACCGCCAGGCCGACGCGGTCGTTGATTCCCATCGCCAGCTCGGCGCGCGGTGCGCTGACCACCGCCACGCGGCGCCCGCCGGAGGTCGCCAGGGCGATCAGGTCGGTCAGGTAGTACTCGCCCGAGGGTGAGGCGGGGACGGAGCCGATGTTGGCCCGCAGCCAGCTCGCATCGAAGCAGTAGGTCCCCGAGTTGACCTCGCCGAGGGCGCGGGTCGAGGCATCGGCATCGCGCTCCTCGACGATTCCACTGGCCGATCCATCGGTCTTTCGAACGATGCGGCCGTACCCGCTCGGATCCTCCGGGTGGGCCGACAGCAGGGCCACCGCAGCCTCGCCCTCGGCCTGCTCGCGGAGGAGCTGCTGGAAGAGGTCAGCGGGGAGCAGCGGCACGTCGCCCATCGTCACGATCACGTGGCGCACGCCGGCCGGGATGCGCCCGAGACCGACCCGAACAGCGTCCGCGGTTCCGAGCTGCGGATCCTGGCGGACGGCGATGGCCCGGCCATCGAGGGACGCCTCCACCTGCTCCGCACCGTGGCCGACGACGACGACGCGGTGCTCCACTCCCGCCGCAGCAAGGGTGGCCAGGACGTGATCGAGCATGGTCATGCCCGCCAGCGGGTGCAGCACCTTGGGGAGCTGGGAGCGCATCCGCGTGCCCTGCCCGGCGGCAAGCACGATGGCCGCCGTCGCTACCACGCCGGCGATCTCCGTCGGTGCCTCATTCGTCCTCACCGGCCAGCGCGATGACCTCGATCTCCACCAGGGCGCCCTTTGGGAGGGCAGTCACGGCGACCGTGGTGCGGGCGGGATACGGAGTCGTGAAATGGCGCGCATAGACCTCGTTGACGGCGGCGAAGTCGCCCATGTCGACGAGGAAGACCGTCGTCTTGACCACCCGCTCGAGGCCCGTCCCCGCCGCATCCAGCACGGCAGCCAGGTTGCGGAGCGCCTGCTCGGCCTGGGCGGCGACGCCGTCCAGCAGCATCCCGGTCGCGGGATCGGCTCCGACCTGGCCGGCGCTGTAGACCAGCCGGTCGGTACGGATCCCCTGGCTGTAGGGGCCGATCGCGCTCGGCGCCGCATTGGTTTCGACCTGCGTCCGTCCGCTCATGCGCCCTCCTCGTTGTCGGTCAGCGCTTCGATGCTAGCCGGTTCACGGCGCAGGCGGGTCTCGGAGGCGCGCAGGCCGGCACGTCGCAGGCGGCGAGCGACCGCCGCGGCGCGCTCCGCATCATCCAGCAGCGCATAGACGGTGGGCCCCGAGCCGGTCAGGTGCGGCACGCCGCCGGCCGCCAGGACCAGCCGGAACAGGTCGTCGATCTCGGGGCGCAACCGACGGGCGGGCCCGAGCAGATCATTGGCCCCCGGCTCGAGCGGGTCAGCCGGGCCGCCGTCGGGGCTCCATTCCGAGGCGCGCAGCTCCCGGAAGACGTCTGCCGTCCGAAGCCGGAACGGGGGGTGCACCAGGACCGCGAGGAGCCCGGCCACCGGCGGGGCGATGGGCACGACCCGCTCCCCTATCCCACTGACCCGTGCCGCCGCCACGCGGGCGGCGAAGAATGGCACATCCGCGCCGATGGTCGCCAGGGCAGCAAGGTCGGCGTCAGTCGCCTGCTCGTCGGCACCTCGCCAGCGACGGCCGAGGCGCCATGCCGCGGCGGCGTCCGATGATCCGCCACCGAGCCCCGCCGCCGGCGGGATCTGCTTGCGCAGGGCGAGGCAGGCCAGGTCCGGCGCGGCGCCAAGACCGGCCAGCAGCCCCCGCCATGCGAGATTGGCGTCACCGGTGGGGACCGGCTCGCCCGGGGGCGCCTCCACCCGCAGCCCGCTGGCGCCGGGCATCAGCAGCAGCTGATCCGCCAGCTCGAGCAGCACCATGACGCTTTCCAGCTCGTGAAATCCGTCAGGCCGGCGTCCGACGACGCGCAACGAGAGGTTGAGCTTGGCGGGTGCGTCGAGGCGCAGCGGAGTCATCGGTCTGCGCCAGACGAACCCGCTTGCAGCGACAGGTTGTCGGTGAGGCAGGCCCACTCGGCGATGGAGAGCGTCTGCGCTCGCCGTTCCGGATCGATGCTGCAGGCCGCGAGGCCTTCCTGGAGCGCCTGCGGGGTGATCGGCAGCTCGCGGCCGAGGGCGTTGTGGAGCTGCTTGCGCCGCTGGCGGAAGCCCGCCTGGACGATTCGGTAGAACGGTTCACGGGCCGCGCCCGGCGCAACCACCGGGTGGGACCGGCGTCGGAGCCGCAGGATCGCGGAATCGACCTCTGGAGCCGGCTCGAAGGCGGCGGCTGGAACTCGCGCGACCACCTCGGCGTCGGCAACGTTCTGGACGAAGACGGAGAGATAGCTCATCTGGCCGGGAGGTGCCGCCACTCGCTCGGCGACCTCGGCCTGCACCAGGAGCACTGTCAGCTCGGGCGGTCGATCCCCCTCGAGAAAGGCGTGCAGCAGCGGGCTGGTGATGTGGTATGGGATGTTCGCCACCAGCTTGAACGACTCGCCGGGAAAGCAGTCGCGCGGATGCAGGGTGAGGGCATCGGCCTCGATGAGCTCGAAGCCGGGCACTCCTGCCAGCTCTCGGCGCAGGTAGGCCGCCAGCCGCGGGTCGAGCTCCACCGCCAGCACCGACGCCCCCAGCGCCAGCAGGCGACGGGTGAGCACGCCGAGCCCGGGCCCAACCTCAACGACGCGATCTCCCGGTCGCACCTCCGCCGCCAGCACGATCTGGTCGAGGGCCGCGCCATCGGTCAGGAAGTTCTGGCTGAGCGCCTTGCGCGGCCGAAGCCCTTCCGCGGCGAGGAGGCGCCGCAGCTGCCCGGCGCTGGGAGGAGCCAGCCGCTCCGGCGCGAGAGCCGGGTGCGGAGCGGTGCTCACGAACCGAGCCAGGGGAGGGCGAGATTGGGGATCGCCTCCAGCGAGGCGCCGGCACGCTCGCCGGCGGCGAACCGATACCCGGCCGCCGCTCCGATCATCGCCCCGTTGTCAGTGCACCACTCGACCGGCGGCACCAGCAGCGGCGTGCCGATGGCAGCCAGCCGCTCACGCAGGACTGCGCGCAGGGAGCGGTTGGCGGCGACGCCGCCCCCCAGCGCCACCGCTGCAACCGCGTGCTCCTCCGCCGCGGCGGCCGTCTTGCTGGCCAGGACATCGACCACTGCCTCTTCGAAGGCGGCTGCCAGCCCGTCGATCGGCAGCGGCTCGCCGCGGTCGCGGTACGCCGCCACGGAACGCAGGACCGCGGTCTTGAGGCCGGAGAAGCTGAAGTCGTAGCGCCCCTCCGTCCGAGCGCGTGGAAACCGGGTCACGGGCCGGGCATCGCGGGCCGCCTCGCTGATCGCCGGGCCGCCGGGGTAGGGCAGGCCGAGCATCCGGCCGACCTTGTCGAATGCCTCCCCCGCCGCGTCGTCCACCGTCTGGCCGAGGAGCCGATACCGCCCGTGATCGAGCATCAGCACCAGCTGCGTGTGCCCGCCGCTGACCACGAGGCAGAGCAGCGGGAACGGCGGTTCGCCAGGGAGCGGCTGGCCGGCGGGCAGATCGGTCAGCCAGTTGGCGTAGATGTGCCCCTCGATGTGGTTGACCGGAACCAGGGGCAGGTCGTGGGCCGCAGCCACGGCCTTGGCGACGCCAACCCCAACCAGCAGGGAGCCGATCAGGCCCGGCCCGTAGGTGACCGCCACCGCGTCGAGATCGGACCAGCCGATCCTGGCCTCGTCGAGCGCCGCGGTGATGGTAGGGACGATCCAGCGCAGCTGCTGACGGGCCGCGACCTCCGGCACGATGCCGCCGGTCGCCGCGTGGAGCGCGATCTGGGTGGCGACCTGGTTCGCCTCGATGCGCCGGCCACCGCTCACCACGGCAACGCCGGTCTCGTCGCAGCTGGTCTCGATGGCCAGCACCCGCGGGCCGCTCACTGCTCCTCCGGCTCAGCCACGCGGGCTCGCTCGGCCTCCAGGACGGAGCGCATCGAGGCTCCGTTGAGCTCCGAGGTGGTCATGATGAAGGCGTCCTCACCATCATCGCTGTAGTAGTTGGGCCGTCGCCCCGCGATGCGGAACCCGAAGCCTGCGTACAGGGCCTGCGCCGCCGCGTTGCTGACCCGCACCTCGAGCGTCATGCGGCTGGCCCCGAGCTCCAGCGCGAGCTCGGCGAGTCGGAGCAGCATGTGCCGCCCGATCCCCCGCCGCCGATGGTCGGGATGCACGCCGAAGGTGGTGATATGGGCCTCGTCGACCATGAGCCAGATGCCCGCGAATCCCACCACTCGGCCGTCCACCCGCGACACGACGTAGCGCGCCAGGCGGTTGGTGGTCAGCTCATGCTCGAACGCGTAAGCCGGCCAGGGCGACGAGAAGCTCAGTCGCTCGATCTCGAGCACCGCCGGGATGTCGGCGAGGCGCATCGGCTCGATGACCGCCGGCGAGCTTACGGCCATGGCGTGATCGGGTCGGTGCCCCGTGGGGCACGCAGGTATGCCGGCTCGAGGCGCGCGAGGTCATCGCCCGCACGGTCAGCGGCCAGCCGTCCGGCGGCCCGCCGGCCGACCTCGGCAGCTCCCCGGCTCGGCGGGATCGCCGACTGCAGGGAGAGGCCGGTGATCAGCTCCGTCGGCGCAACGATGAGCCGCTCGGCGACCGAGGTCAGCTTGTCAAACGGCACGATCGTCGGCGCGTCCCCGCCACGGGTCAGCAGGTACGCATCGCTGGCGCCGGCGCGGTTCAGAGCGGCCACGGCGTTCGGCTCAGCGTCCAGCCAGGCGACGAGGCTCGGCACCCCGACGATCGGCATCGCCAGGGCGAGGGCGAGCCCCTTGGCCACGCTCATGCCAACCCGCAGGCCGGTGAACGAACCCGGGCCGATGCCGACCGCAACACCCCGAAGATCACCCAGGCCGGCGCCGCGGTGCGCCAGCAGGTCAAGCAAGCGAGGCAGGAGCTGGCTGCCCTGCCGCGAGTCGCCGGTCCATGCGTCGGACGCGAGCAGCGATCCCTCGAGATCGACCAGCGCGACCGATGGATCGGACGATGCGCTCTCGATGGCCAGGATCATGGCGCCTCGAAGGCCGCCGCGGCGAGTCGACGGTGCTGCTCGCCGCGGGCCAGCCAGTGAATCGAGCGGCCGTCGCCACCATCGGGGTCCGGCTCGATCGTCAGCTCGAGGCGATGCTCCGGCAGCAGCCCAGCCAGGCGATCGGCCCATTCCAGCACGACGATGCCCTGCGACTGGCGCTCGTCCAGCAGGCCGGCGTCCAGGGCCTCCTCGGCATCGGTCAGGCGATAGGCATCGACATGGAAGAGCCGGAGGCGTCCGACGTGCTCGTTCATCAGCACGAAGGTGGGGCTGCTCACGACCGTGCTGACGCCCAGACCCTCCGCGACACCCTTGGCCAACTCGGTCTTGCCCGCGCCCAGCGGGCCGACCAGGGCGACCACCGTTCCGGGCTCCGCAGCCTTCCCGAGCGCCCTGCCGTAGGCACGCGTCTGCGCGGCGGCGGAGCTGCGCAGTGAACCCGAGGCCGGGCGCACGACAGCAGCGGTCTCTCTCATCGTCGACAGGATACGAGAGCGCCTGTTCAGTGGTCGGGGGCGGCCAGCGTGGCCTCGATATTGGCCAGGGGAACCGGCGCCAGGCGGCCATCTTCGAAGCGAACCAGCGCCATGCGCGTAGGGATGCCGGATGCGGCGGCATGCATCCCGTCAAGCAGGGCGACCACCACGCCGCCGCGCCCCTGGTATGGGCGACGGTGCGCAACGATCCGCTCGCCAACGCGCGGCAGCGGCCGTCGAATCGGCGCCGTGCCAGCGTCGTACACGTAGAGGAGTCCATCGGCGCCGAAAAGGCTGGCCATCCGACCGGCGTGGCTCCGCAGCCAGCCGAACAGCTGCGGGTCGATGCCGACCTTGCCGAACCCCTCTACCAGCAGCAGGCCGAACGAGCCGGTCATGCCGCCGGCCTCGCGGCGGCGTCGCTGGATCGACTCGAAGTCGCGCAGCTCCTTGTCCAGCACTCCGCCGAGGACGATTCCGGCCACCCCCATCGCGCGGGCCCGGGTCAGCGCCTCCGCCGATGCTCGTGAGCCGCCGACCAGGATCCTCCCGGTGGCCCCGACGTCAATCGCCGCTGCCCGAAGCTCGTCCTCCGGATTCTGGACCCCGATCGCCAGCTCCCCGTGCACCGCGTCGCCGGTGCCTCCCACGCCGCGCACCCGCGCGGCCGGGACCTCGACCGCAACGGCGCCCTCCTCGATGGCGCGCACCTTTCCGCGGACGTGGCTGATCACCGGCTCCTCGGCCCCGAGGGGCGCCAGCAGGATTGTCCCGTCGAGGTGCGAGACGGCAAGCACCACCCCGCCGACCGGTGCGGTCACCTCCTGCGTGCCTGTGCCGGCAAGCCGCTCGCCGGCCACGACCCTGCTGCCGGCCCGAACCTGCACGACGTCATCGATATCGTCGGGCGCGCGTCGAAGGGGGCGCGCGACGGGGATGCGGACCGGGTCAAGCGGCTGTCGCCGCAGCGCGATCACCTCGTCTGGCCGGATCTGGGCACCGACTCGCACCGTGACCGCGCTCCCGCGCTGAAGGCGAATGCGATGAATGGCGACCCCGTTCATGTGGCCTCTCGTGTGCCGAGGTGCGGCTCGTGCTGGAGCGCGTCACGCCACGCGGCAAGGATGGTACGGCGGTCGTCCGTTCGGCGCGGGAGGAGGAGCGGGACGTCGCGCGCGTCGAGCACCAACCCGACCGCCCCACCGAGCACGCTCGCACGGGATCGGCGTGCGCGCCGCGCGCCACCGATGCTGATCCCCGGCTCGAGCTCGATATCGAGCTCGGCAACCTGGCCCCGGCCCAGCGGGATGAGCTGCAGCTGGCCCCCGCGGACCTCGATCGGGCCGATCGAAGGCCAGCCGGCGCGATGCACCGTCACCCGGAAGGCAGCCTGGCCCGACCTGCCACCGCGGCACACCACCGCGGCCCCGAGCGGGGCAAGCAGGTCGTCCCGCAGCATGGCGACTCCCTCGCCGATCTCCTGGTCCTCCAGCGCGCCGAGCGGCCCGAGTGCCCCGGCGGGGTCGATGGCCAGCTGCGTGACACCGAGCGGGCGCGCTCCGTCGAGCAGCATGCTCATGGCATGCGCAGGGGTCGGCGCCGCGGCGATGGTCCGCCCCGCACCGATCAGCAGATCGATGCTGTCGAACGCGGACTCGTCCCCGACCAGCTGCTCGAGGAGCATGCGAGCGGCTCCGTGCACGATCGCAAGCTCCTCCTCGGTCTGGGGGAGAGCGCCAGGTCGTGCGCGCAGGTTCTGCAGGGCGTCCGCCACCGCCAGCTCGTCGACGGGGAGATCGATCGAATGCGCAATGCGGGCCGGGGTGCCAGGTGTCGTGAGGGTCGGCGAGGTGAGCCCGCCGCTCGCCAGCACGCGGCTCTCCGACCGGCCGGTGGCGTCGGCCAGGACCAGGGTCGCGTAGCGGGCGCCGAGGTCGATCGCCGATATGCGCCGTCCGCCGCCGCGGGCCAGCTGCATCACGGCGCGACTGAAGCCGACCGGCGCCAGCTGGCGCCGGCCGCCCGGCTCAACCAGGCGTTCGAGCAGTGCCTCCAGGTATCGGCGCAGCGGCAGCGGATTCTCGCGATCGACGGCGGGGCGCGGGTTCGGCAACGCGCGGACCATCCGCGGCTCGAACAGGTTGACAACCCGATCGGTCAGCAACGGTGACCCGGCCCACAGGACGGGCGTCTGACTGGCGCCGCGGGCTGCCGCCACAAGGCCAGCCATCTCAAGGGCGGCCTCGCCGGTCTCGTCATCGAACCCGCCGGCCAGCAGCCACGCATCCACGTCGGCCGATTGGAGCGCCGCCAGCCGTTCGGCGGCCGGTCGCTCGTCGTCAAGCGTGGCCGTCTCGGCGACCACCCAACCGGCCGATTCGGCTGCCCGCCGCGCGGCGCGGCCCGACAGGTCGGCCGAGACCGCCGCCAGGGCGATACGCCCCGGTCTGGCCGGTGTGTGGCAGGTGATCCGCGGGGCATCGCCGAGGATCGTCACCAGCCTTTCGGTGAGCCGCTGATCGGCCGCCCCGACCAGGCGTGCCGCGAGCGTCTGGATCAGGTCCGTCTCGTCCCAGCTCGACGGCTGGGCGGCCTGCGCCGCGATCCGCCAGCGCCCGACGCTGCGCCCCACCACGATCCCCTTCGTCCATGCGGAGCCGATGTCGAGCAGCAGCGACACCTCGGTGGTCGACCGCGAGGACGCGATTGCCTGTGCGCCGGCATTCATCGGATGAGCCCCAGCCAATCGCCCAACAGGAAGCCAACCCGATCGACCAGGAGGGCGAGCCGCGTGACCAGCAGGAAGCCGAACCATGCGCCGATGCCGCCCACCAGCAGCCAGCGGCCGATCACGGCCGCGCGCCCAGTGAGCCGACCCCGCTGCCCGCCTCGCAGGAAGGCCAGCAGCACCAGGATGGTGATGACCAGCGCCAGCAGGCCGTCGGCCAGCCCGACTCCCCCGTCGGCGCGCTCGAGCAGTGCATCGGCCATCTGTGGCAGAACGGTGCCGACCACCGCGCCACCCAGCGCGAACGCCGCACTCGCCCCCACCACCAGGCCGGCGAAGGGCGCCACCAGGCGCTGCGGGAGCCAGGCCGCCGCGCCGAGGATCACGCAGGCAACGAGCGCCACGAGCAGCAACGGGTTGTGGACGGGGTCCGTGGCCAGCGGAACAACGAGTCGGGGGATCAGCACCTCCCTGATCGCGAGCAGCGCCAGGTAGCCGGTCGCCAACCCCGCCAGCAGATACTGGAGCAGGCGAAAGACGGTCCGCTCTCCGACCACGTACGACCAGACGGCGATGGTCAGCAGCGCGCCCACCCAGGTGCCGAGCGTTCCGGTCAGATCCGCGGCGAACAGGCCGTTCACGCCAGCCGCCCCTCGCGGGCGCCCGGCCCGAGGCGCCCGGTAGCCCGCTGCATGATGATCACCACAAGCCAGCCGAGCGCGATGAGCATGCCGATGAGCATCGGCAGCGCGGGGATGGCTCGATCGCGAGGCGCGCCGGCGACCGGCACCTCCTCCGCATAGGCGACGCCTTCGCGGAGCGTGGCGAGCAGCGCCTTGAGCTGTCCGGAGCGCAGGTAGGGTGCGAGCTCCGGCTCGAGGAAGGTGGGGGCCACCGCAACCATCGGGATGGAAGGCAGCCGTGGGCCGACCTGCTCGACCCAGGATCGCGCCCCGAGATCACCGCCGGAGACGACCACCACCAGGTCGAAGGCGCCGATCCCGCCACCCCGGGCACGGACCGCCTCGGCCAGGGCGCCGCTCGCGGAGTTCGGCACGATGGAGCTCACCGCGCGAACCAGCCCGGCCTCGGCACCGGAGATAAACCCGATGTCCAGCATCTCCGGGCGGGTTCCGCCGGCCTCCGCCCGCCGCCCGAGGCGATCGATCTCGGCCGCCGCAAGCGCGCGACCTTCGGCCGTGAAGCTCGCGAAGGCGAGCCGCGCACCATGCGAGGTCAGGTCGTCCAGCACCGCGCGGACCGTGGCTCGGATCTCGGGATACGTGCCAAGGTCGGGATCGAACCCCACCAGCACCAGCGATGAAGATGGAAGACCGGCCACCACCGCGCGCATCTGGTCGACCCGCGCGCGATCCGGAGAGGCGAGGCGCAGCTCAGGAGGCTGCAGGCCGGCGGGTATCAGCGTCGCGACCGCGAGCACGAGCAGCAGCCCGATCGGCGGGGCATACCGACGCAGCTCGAGGCGCGTGATCCGCGGCGCCTCCTCCGGCGCGCTACTCGCTGCCACGGTCGACCCCCAGCAGGATCCGGGTACCGGTCACCGCGGCCAGGATGGCCACCCCGATCAGGAGTCCCCGGAAGACGCCGGCCAAGGGGACCGATCTGACCCAGTCGGCGGCGGTTGCCAGCCAGTCGCCGGGAGCGCCGCCGATCGGCAGCAGCAGCACTACGGCGATCATCGCGGCGGCCAGCATCACCACCCCCTCGCGACCCTGCGCTTCAATCCCGTGCCGGGCGGCGGCAAGCAGGAAGAAGAAGAGCATGGCGAACAGCGCGGTGGCGAGCGGAACGAGAAGTGCAGCGACCAGCCACAGCACGATCGGATCCGAGGCGCCGGCCGAACCGGGGCGCAGCCCGGCAGCCAGGACGACCCCCATGCCCGCGAGCAGCACGATCGAGCCGATTCGATCCGGGCTGGCGCCGGCCAGGTGACGGACATGCCGAGCGACGAGCGTCGCGCTGCCGCCTACCGCCGCGGAGGCCGCCAGCAGGACCAGCAGCTCCTGCAGCGCGCCGGCCGCGGACCCGAGCGAGGGGTTCACCACGAGCAGATCGAGCAGGATCAGCAGGCCGGCGACCACCGTCGCCGCCGAGGAGAGCGATCGGCGCATCGGCTAGCGCCCGACCAGGAATGGCGCCAGGTCGGGGGCTCCGGCGAGCATCGCCAAGGAGCCCAGCAGCATCGCGACCACGATGCCCACGATCAGCCGGTTGGCAGCGATCACCGTCGTGCGGCTGTGCGCCATCGGCGCGACCTCGGCAAGCGCCTGGAAGAGCTCGGGGCCGACGACGGCTCCATCGTCCAGGAGCAGCGGGCCCGCCAGCTCAGCCGGGCTGGCGGTTGCACCCACGCTCCAGGGGGCCGACCCGGACAGGCCGCTCAGCAGCATCAGGCCTTCCTCGGCGAGCCCGCCAGCCACGAGCACGACCCCGTGACCTCCTTCGTCCGCCAGCGCGGCGGCCGCGGCCAATGGGCGACCCTCACCGATGTAGGTCACCATCGAGCTGCCGGACCGCTCCCGGGTGGAGGTGAGACGGTGCGACTCATCGAGGGTGCCCTGCGCGAGGAACGTGACCAGCGGGTCATTGCTGGCCACGTGCACGGGCACGCCGGCCCGCGCCGCTGCACGTGCGAAGTGCCCGAGCAGTGGCAGCGCGACCAGGGTCTGCAGGCGCTCGGCGGCCGAGGCACCGCGCACCAGCCCCGCGCTGCCCAGGGAGACGACGACATCCTTCCCCGATTCAGCGGCCAGCGCCATCGCTCGAGCCATGTTCGCCAGAGCGCCGACCTCGCTCCCCGCCCAGCGTCGCGCGGGCCGCGCCACCAGCGAGAGCACGACCAGGGGGATGAGCAGCGTGACGAGGGTCGGGACCGACCCGATCCGCATCGACGACTCTCCGACCGCGCCCACCGCCCAGTTGATGAACTGGCTGGCGAGCTCTCCGATGTTCGGCATCAGCTGTCGCGCTCCGGGCGGCGCCGCCCCCCGAGCCGAACGATGAGCCGGTCGAAGGCGCGAGGCTCCTCGAGCAGGCGCTGCAGGCCGGCCATTCGACGGACGCCGATGAGGGGACCGATCAGCGGCCCGCTGAAGATCCCCACCTGGCGGAGCAGCGGAAGCAGCGGACGGTGCGCGTCGAGCAGGATGGCGGCAGGAACGTTCAGGCCCCGGCGGTCAAGCTCATCGGCCAGCCGCCCGACATCGGCATCGATCCCGTCGGGTTGGTCAGCCTCGGTCGTTGTCAGGGGTGGCATGGTCGCTCGCTCGACAACCTCACCCCTCGCCCGCGACGACCTCCGGCAGGTGCACGCGCGGGAGTCGGTCGCGGAGGGCGGTCGTCACTTCGTAGTTGATGGTTCGTCGCTCGGCCGCGACCTCATCGGCGGTGATTCGGGCGTTCATCTGCTCGCCGATCAGGACGAACTCGTCGTCGTAGGTTACATCATGCCGTTCGCCCAGATCGACCGTGAGACCATCCATGCTGATGGCGCCCACCATCGGCCGGCGGGTCCCTCCGACCAGGACCCAGCCGTTGTTCAGGTGCAGCCTTGGCCAGCCATCCCCATAGCCGATCCCCAGCGTGGCGATCCAGGTCGGCCCCTCGGTCCGAAAACGCAGGCCGTAGCCGATCGGCGACCCGGCAGCCAGCCTGAAGATGCGCAGGGCCTTCGCCTTCAACGTGAGGACCGGTCGCAGCCCAGTGTCACGGTCAGCGGCCCAGGTTGGAACCAGGCCGTACAGGCCGAGGCCGGGGCGCACCGCATCGGCGAATGGCGCAACTCTGGCGAGGATCCCGCCGGTCGCTGACACGTGGACCAGCCCTGGGTCGACCCCTGCCGAACGGACGGCGTCGAGCACCTGGGCGAGCCGCACGACCTGGACATCGGTGTAGGCGTCGTCGTCTCCCGGGGCGGCGAGATGCGTCATCGTCCCGGCCAGCCTGAGGTGCCGGCTTCGCGCCACGCGCAGCACGAGCCCCACGGCGTCTGTGTGGTCGCTCCCCTGCCGTCCCAATCCGGTATCGACCTTGAACTGCACCGATGCTCGCCTTCGGAGCTCGGCGGCCGCTCGCTCGACAAGCTCGATCGATCGGAGGTCGGTGACGATCGTCTCCAGGTCGGCCTCCAGGGCGGGCCGCGCCTCGGGCTCCCCGATCCCCCACAGCACGGTGATCGGCGTTGAGATGCCTGCGCTGCGGAGCGCCTGCCCCTCTCCGACGGTTGCCACCGCCAGCCGCTCAACGCCGTTGCGCACGAGGGTCCGGGAAACCTCCACCGCCCCGTGCCCGTACGCGTTGGCCTTGACCACCGCCATCACCTGGCAGCCTGCAGGGGCCATCGAGCGGAGCGTCGCCAGGTTCGCCAGCAGGGCGTCGTGATCGATCTCGATCCAGGCCCGGTGCGGGCTGCGGACAGCGACCGTCACGATGAACGACCACCGCGAAGCTGCTCCATCGCCTCCGGCAGCAGGCTGGCGAGGTCGCGTGCCACGACGCCGGCACGACCGATCCGATCCTCGGCCAACAGTCCGGCCGCGCCGTGAACGGCGACGCCGCAGGCCGCCGCGTCGAGCGGCGTCAGGCCGGCGGCCAGGAATGCGCCGATGGCGCCTGCCAGCACATCGCCACTGCCGGCCGTTGCCAGCGCCGGGCTCTCGATATCGGAGCGGATCAGCTCGCCATCGGGGGCGGCGATGACGGAGTGCGCCCCTTTGAGGACCACCACGTGCCCCCACCGCACGGCCGCCTCGCGTGCCGCCTCGGCACGCGCCGCATCGTCGTCGGGGAGACGCTCACCATCGCGCAGGCGGGCGAGCCGCGCGAATTCCCCAGGATGTGGCGTCAGCACCAGGGGTGCGTTGAGGCCACGCCACCACCGATCGGTCTCGGCCAGTGCGGAGAGGGCATCGGCGTCGACCACGGCAGGTCGACGCAGCTCGCCGATGAAGTGTCGCGTCCGCCGCGCCGTCGACGGCTGGCGGCCGAGCCCCGGTCCCACGACCGTCGCCTCGAACGACGACGCCTCGCTGGCCAGGCGTCGCCACCCCGCGGGCGCCGTCAGCCCGGGGGCCTCCTCCACCAGCAGCATCGAGGTCAGCTCGGGAACGATCCCCAGCAGCCGCAGGCCGACCGCCTCGGGGGTTGCGAGACAGGCCAGGCCGACACCTGCCCGGATCGCCCCCAGCCCGGTCAGGACCGCGGCACCGGCGTACTCGAGCGATCCGGCCACGATCAGGAGCCGGCCAAAGGTCCCCTTGTGCGCCCGCACGGGGCGAGGCGGCAGGCGCTGCGCAACCCAGCGCTGCGTGAGTCCCTGAATTGCCATCGGGCTACGCCGGCGAGCCGCGATGCGCGACCGCCACGGCCACCGCCATGCGACGCTCATGGGAGATGCTGACGGTCACATCCTCGAGGCCCAGGTGCGCGGCGCGAGCGGCGGCACGGGCATGAAGGCGGACTTGTGGTGCGCCGGCCATGTTCGGCAGGATCTCGATCTCGCGCCAGCCCACGCCGCGCACGCCCAGTCCCAGCACCTTGCTGATCGCCTCCTTTGCGGCCCAGCGCCCGGCGATGCGCTCGGGCTTCGGCCCACAGTAGCGCGCCTCGGCATCGGTGAGCACCCGCCGGCGAAATCGATCGGGGTAGCGAGCGAGCAGGGCGATGATCCGATCGATGTCGATAAGGTCGACACCGATCTCGTGGCGGCTCATGGGCGGCGCGGCCTGATGGTGGCTATTCGACGGTGACCGACTTTGCCAGGTTGCGCGGCTGGTCGACGTCGGCGCCGCGCGCCACTGCCACCTCGTAGGCGAGCAGCTGCAGCGGCATGATGGCGATCATGGGAGCCATCGCCTCGAGAGTCTCCGGCACATACAGGACGTCCTGCGCGTAGCGGCCGATCTCCTCATCGCCGACGGTCGCCACTGCCACCACCGGAGCCTCGCGGGCCCGCACCTCCGCCACGTTGCTGATCACCTTCTCGTAGGTGGCGGACTTGGTTGCAATCGCGACCAGCGGCGTTTCGGGGTCGAGCAGAGCGATGGGTCCATGCTTCAGCTCGCCCGCCGCGTAGCCCTCGGCGTGCACGTAGGAGAGCTCCTTGAGCTTGAGGGCACCCTCCATGGCGATCGGGTAGCCGAGCGCCCGCCCGATGAACATCACGTCTCGCACTGCGCCCCAGCGCAGCGCCAGCTTCTTGACCTGCGGCGCGAGCTTCAGCGTCTCGGCCGCCTGGGCCGGGAGCTCGCGGAGCGCCAATCCGAACGAGCGCAGCTGGCGGGTGGTGAGCGTCCCGCGCAGCCTCGCCATGTGCAGCGCGATCAGCTCGAGGACCACGACCTGGGTGACGAATGCCTTGGTCGACGCGACGGCGATCTCCGGGCCGGCCTGCAGGTAGCAGACGGCATCGGCCTCGCGCGTGATGGCGCTCCCGACGACGTTGGTGACGACCACCACGACGGCCCCCATCTCGACTGCCAGCTTCTGCGGCGCAAGGGTGTCCGCTGTCTCGCCAGACTGGCTGACACTGATGACCAGGGTCCGATCGTCGATCGGGGGCGGCGAATAGCGCATCTCGCTGCCGATCTGCGTCGAGGCCGGGATGCGCGCCCACTCCTGCAGCAGGTGGGCGCCTACCTCGCCCGCGTAATGAGCGGTGCCGCAGCCGATGACGTAGACCCGCTCCACTCGGCGCAGCTTCTCCTCGATCGCGTCGAGCTCCGGGAGCGAGACGTTGCCGGCGAGGTCGACGCGACCGCGCAGCGCCTCCTGGATGGCGTGCGGCTGTTCGTAGATCTCCTTGAGCGTGAAATGCGGGAAGCCGCCCTTCTCGGCGGCTTCGATGTTCCAGCGGATGCGTGTCACGTCGCGATCGATGCTGGTGCCGTCCAGCCCGATGATCTTGACCCCCTCGGGAGTGACGTCCGCGATATCCCCCTCGTGCAGGATCACAACGTTCTTGGTGTGCTCGAGGATCGCCGGGACGTCGCTGGCCAGGAATCCCTCGCCGTTGCCCAGGCCCACGATCAGTGGCACGTTCATCCGGGCACCCACGATGCGGTTGGGGTGGTCCACGTGCATGACCCCGATGGCATAGGCGCCGTGCACCTCGTTGAGCGCCCGGCGCACCGCCTCCACCAGGTCTCCGCTGTAGTGCTCCTCGATCAGGTGCGCGAGGACCTCGGTGTCAGTCTCGCTCGTGAACCGGTGGCCCTTGGCGGCAAGGCGATCCTTGATCTCACGGTAGTTCTCGATGATCCCGTTGTGGATCAGGGCCAGCCTGCCGGTGCAATCGGTGTGCGGATGCGCGTTGGTGTCGCTCGGTCGCCCGTGGGTCGCCCACCGGGTGTGGGCGATCCCGGGATGCCCGACCGGGGCGCCCCCGTTGAGATGATCGGTCAGGTTGGTGAGCTTTCCGGCCTTCTTTTCAACGAAGACCTCGCCGGCCTCGGTGAGAAGCGCGATCCCCGCCGAGTCGTAGCCGCGGTATTCGAGGCGGCGCAGGCCCTCGAGCAGGATCGGGGCAGCGTCACGCGGGCCGACGTAGCCGACGATGCCGCACATGGCGCCCTCCCTTGGCCCTAATTCAGCCGGGCTGTGGCCAACGCCGCAAGCTCGCGCGCGATCTGTTCGATCTCGTTGGCGTCGTCTCCCTCGACCATGATCCTGATCTTCGGCTCCGTTCCGGACGGCCGGACCAGAATGCGTCCCCGCGATCCGAGGCGGGCTTCTGCGTTCGCCACCGCGGCGGCGAACTCCGGATCCACCTCCCATTGGTCCCGGTGACGGACGGCTGAGTTTAGCATCACCTGCGGCAGGGTCGGGATCTGGCTGGCCAGCTCACCGAGGGTGGCCCCGCCGCTCGCCCGCACGGTCTTGATCAGCTCGATGGCGGTCAGCATCCCGTCGCCGGTGCGCGCCAGCTCCCCGAAGATGAGGTGGCCCGACTGCTCGCCGCCCAACGAGGCGTCCGCGCGCTCCATCGCCTCCAGGACATGCCGGTCGCCGACCGGGGTGCGCAGCATGCGGCCGCCCGCCTCCTCGACCGCACGTTCGAGCCCCCCGTTGCTCATCACGGTGGCGACCAGGAGGCCGTGGCGCAGCGTCCCGGAGGCGAGCCGCGCCAGGGCGCAGATCCCCATCATCGCGTCGCCGTTGACGATGCGGCCGCCCTCGTCGACCGCGATCAGGCGGTCGGCATCGCCGTCGAAGGCGAGCCCAAGCTCGAGCGATCCGTCACACACCGCGGCGGCGAGATGCTCCGGGTGCGTCGAGCCGCAATCGACATTGATGTTCGCCCCATCGGGCTCCGCGGACAGGACAGCCACGTCGGCTCCCAGTGAGCGAAACAGCTCCGGGGCGATGGCGCTGGCCGATCCGTTGGCACAGTCGATGCCGATGCGCATCCCGGCCAGCGCGTCGCCGGCGGTCCGCTGCAGGAAGGCACGGTACCCATCGATCTGCGATGGATCGCTGCCGACCCGGCCAATCCCGGCATTGGTCAACCCGGGGAGCGACTCGGCTCGCAGGATGAGACGCTCGAGCTCCTCCTCGGCTTCGTCGTCGATCTTGCGTCCCCCCGAGACCACCTTGAGGCCATTGTCATCAGGCGGATTGTGGGAGGCCGAGACCATGATCCCCGCCGCGTGGTCAGCGTTGGCAGCCACGTACGCCAGGCAGGGGGTCGTCACCACCCCGAGCTGCACCGCGTCGGCACCCACCGAGGTCAGGCCGGCCGACAGGGCGGCCACCAGCATGCCGCCGGAACGGCGCGTGTCCTGCCCGATCACCACGCTCCGCCCAGGCGCGCCGAGCAGATGGCCGACTGCCCGGCCGAGATCGTAGGCGAGCGTTGGGGTCAGGTCGACGTTGGCGACGCCGCGAATCCCGTCGGTACCGAACAGCCGCCCCATCGCCGCGCGGATTACGGGGCGGGAGTTGCCGGGGCGACGATCACCGTGGTGATCGCTCCGGGCGATATGCCGACCAG
>Ga0153915_10002207_pt1 | contig 17852 bp, 19 predicted proteins | sample Opewatmetagenome_2_FD_107003 | JGI IMG/M metagenome (GOLD analysis project Ga0153915, IMG submission 107003) | Freshwater wetland microbial communities from Ohio, USA - Open water 3 Core 3 Depth 3 metaG | ecosystem: Environmental > Aquatic > Freshwater > Wetlands | place: USA: Ohio, Lake Erie...
AATCAACTGGCCGAGAAGACTTCAGCAACTGGATAACGTAAAACCCGGTCCCCCGTCCGCAAACAAACAAGAGGGCCGGGGTGGCGGGATGCCGGGGATGGGTGGAGGCATGTACTGTGCCAATACGATTGAGGAACTCCTCGACTACATGGATTGCTATAAGGGCGAAACCAGGAAGAAGGCACTGGCCTCGATCGCCCGGTACAATGAGCTGTGCGAAAAAGGCGCTGATGATGACTTCGGCAAAGATCCGCATATTATGAAGGCGACCGCGCTTAAAGACCCGCCGTTTTATGGCAGTGTGAGTAAAGGCGGCAGCGGCGCCCCGGGCATGAATGGAATAAGCCCGGGCCTGTGTGCAACTACCGGCCTTGATACCGATGCGGATGGACATGTGCTTAATTCAAAATTTAAACCCATCAAGGGCCTCTATGCAGCGGGAAACAACGCGGGGAATCGCTTCATAACCATATATCAGAGTCCCCTTGCCGGAATCAGCGTCGGCATGGCATTGACCGACGGCTATTTGCTCGGGGAGAGGCTGGCAGGGCTGTAATTCTCGATGGGACGAAAATTAGATTTTTTTCTGGAGCGTCAAATGTAAATGGGTAACGCTGTTAAGAAACAAAAAATCTCCCGTCAAGCATGATTGACAAGGCGGGTGAAATAGATAAAAAAATCATCTCCTGAACTGTGGAAACACTGTCTCACGCCAGCGATTTTGCGGAGTATTATAAAAAATTGCGACTGACCTGTCCGGGATGGTATCCGGCGAATAAAAAACCTATCAGAATCGAAGCGACCGGTACACCCTTTTGCCTTCAGGAATATCAATCCCATTAAGTTGAGTTGTTTTCGAATCCTCCGAAGATATCTCCAGGTCGTGAACGCCCGAATCCAATGTCACCCGGACAAGCGTCAGACCTCCCGGCAGGGTCTCCCACGATCGTGTGTCGGCTTCCTCTAAAAGAAAAAGAATTGCCCTTGTCAAGACCTCGCCGACTTCGTTGTTTTCACCCACCTTCTGGGCAATGGCCTCTTTTGCACCGGCCCGCAAGGCCTGTCTGGCAAGGTATTCAGCCGACCTGTCATTGAGTGATTTCCGGGCCGTTTGACCCAGATCTGTTGATATCTTCTGGGGATCAAGGGTCATGCCGTCTGACCGGATGGCCACAGGCAGGGGCGGAGAAGCGTCAGTGTATCGTGGAATTGAAAGCCGAGTGGAAGGGGGCAGCACAATTTCGGTGGCAACCTTAGTGGGAACGCGCCCCTGAGCGATGAAGAGAACCAGTTCGCCTTTGCCGGGGGCAATCGGTTCGGCTATAAATTTCTCTATGCCCATTTCCCCTGCCAGTTTTTCATACTCAATGCGGGCATCATCCGGCAGGTTCATATTTTCAAAACAAAGCGCGATCAGCGCCCGTGTAAAATGGTCGTCCGCCAGGGAGCCGGGATATTCATCGTACACCTCAAGGGCCTGTTTGGCTTCTACAAGGGCGTCCTCGTACTTGTACTGCAATAAGAAATTCATCATCAGAAATGTATGAACCCAAAGCCTTTCACTGTATTCGCCCTTGTAAGTGTTTACATTGTCATTTACCAAAACAGCGGAAGACTGCTCAGTTACACTTATCTGATCCTGGCTTTTAATGAACTGAGATGCCTTCAGCAATACTGCCGTGCTCTCTTCATAGGCTCCCTGATAGTAAAGGATAAGACCCTTTTCCATGTAACACAGAAGAAGATCCTTTTCCGATATACCTTTGCATCCCTCCAAAATATGGTCTGCCTTGGCAAGGTCTCCCGAATAAAACTCATTCCGAGCCTTTTGAAGGGGAAGGCTTGAGCAGCCGGTTGATAAAAGGATAGATACTAATAGAATGACTCTTAACTTCACCATCCCAGATTACCAGCCGATAATAGGCTTCGATGCCTCACGGGCAAGTTCCGCCTGATCCGCATACACGATTTCACCTGTTTTCAGGTCCGTTATTGAGAGGTCCAGGCTGTAATAAATGCGTTCTTTTTTAAATAGACGCATCTGCTCCGGCTGTTCCTTTTTGATGGACCTCAGAGTGCCGCTCAGGATATAGTTTGCGCCCAATTGGCGGCCCTGCTCAACCTGCATGGCCGGGTCCACATATCCTTGGGACTGGTAATCTGTCTCCTTTTGAATATTCTCTCGCTGACTTTCATTAATAAAACGAAATCTTCCGGATTGTACAAGTTTCATTCTGATTTCATCAGTAATCCCGCCTGTACTGATATGCTCCGAGGTCTCATTGACGACGGGATATACAATCAGTATCGGTTTCTCCTGAACCGGAAAGACAGGCGCCTTCAGCAGCGGGGTGACCAGCCGGTCAACGATCTTAGTTTTATCCGAAAAATCATAGCTTGCATCATAGTGAAGATCGGCTTTAGGATTAAGGTTCTTGGTGGAAGCCATACAGCCCGTCATGATCAGCAACGCTGAGCATGTCAACATTATTAAAAAACGAATATAAATTCTCTGCATAATGCCATCTCCTTTAAATGCCGGTTACCATTTTAAAGCCGTTTTCCTTCAGACCATTTTCAGGACCCAAACGGCGGCAACATTAATTTTTAAAAGTATATATCACTTTGACGTAGAGGTCAAATCCACTCTTGACTCACTTTCTGTTTTGGGAAATCGGCCTCTGCCAAATTGGTGACTTATTTTAACTGACAAAATATACATATGGATAACATTGTTTAATAACGTTACAAATCGCGATTGGTTACAATTCTCAACAATGCATTCATCTCAACCAGCCGATTTTAATTGCTCCTGAAAAAATCCTTATATGCTTGGTAATGCCGCGTTTCCTTGAAGCAGCCTTGGGCTCATCCAGACGCCAAGAAGTATTTGGTGTTCGGTTGATTAAAATGTTATAGTGCCTTTTTGGCAAAGATTTTCATTATGGATAAAGACGAGATAATTTTATGTCGCAAATATTCAGACCTTTTATAATAGACGTGGAGGCGTCAGGCTTTGGGCCTATGAGTTACCCCATAGAGATCGGCATCGCAATGGAGTCCGGCAAGAGATATTCTATTTTGATTCTGCCTGCCGATGAATGGACCTACTGGGATGAAGAGGCTGAAAAGGTCCATCTCATAACAAGAGATACATTAGCAATAACTCCACTGATGTTCTTATCGACATGATAGGGGCGCCGGCCACTACCAATTCCTTTCACGAACTGGCTCAAAGCGAGGTCATCATCGTAAGCAGCGTGGACCTGGGCAAGCGCTTGCCGACAATTGCCGGTGCGGTCATCCGTGCCAAGCTTAAGGGCGCGAAGCTCATTGTCACCGGCACGCGCAGTCACCGCGTGGTTAAAAACGCCGACATATTTCTCCAGAACAAACCGGGCGCCGACTCATTGCTTTACGGGGCCATGGCAAAGGTGATTGTCGATCATGGGCTCATGAACCTGCCGTTCATCAAGAAACACTGCCGTGATTACGATAAGTTCATCGCAACAGTCGTTAACTATGATTTGCTGGAGGCGGCGGAAGCCTGCGGGGTCCATGCTGACCTTATAGAAGCGGCAGCCCTTGCCTATGCCCGCGCCGGATCTGCCGCTATACTCTATTCAACCGGTCTCGAATACGGCGACACGGACTCGATCAAGGCCATGGTGAACCTGTGCCTGCTCTCAGGCCATATCGGAAAGGAGGGGTCCGGCATCTTTGCCCTGACCGAACACAACAACCTCCAGGGGGCCTGCGACATGGGCATGTTGCCTGACCGGTTGCCGGGATATGGCGCTGTCAGGGATGATTTGATCCGTTCGGAATTTGAAAAACAATGGAAAACCGGGATTCCATCCAGGCCGGGCGTGGCCGCTAAATGGGTGCTCTCCGACCGCGGCAAGGGCAGCATTCATGCTGTCTGGCTTTGCCGCTATGACCCTGTCAGCACCGCTTTTTTCGGCAATGCGGCCGATTGCCTTGAGCAGTGCGATCTCGTCATCCTGCAGCACCTGTTTTTAACTGAAACAGCCAAATATGCCCACGTGGTCTTGCCGACGGCCATGTTCGGCGAGGAACAAGTCACCTTTACAAGCGGTGAGCGACGCATACAACTGGCGAAGCAGGTTATCGATCCTCCAAGTGGAATTACTCCCGCCTGGCAGCAGATTATGAGGATAGCCCAGGATATGGGCGCGGATTGGAAGTACGACTCGGCTGCCGATATCATGGACGAGATAGGCACGGTGGCGCCGTTCTACAGCGGCGCAAACTATGAGAATCTGGCCCGGGAGTATGGCCGTCAGTGGCCTTGCACAAAAGACAGGCCGCTCGGCACGCCGTTCCTGTTTTCGGAAGACATTCCAGGTCACACGTTTAAATTTATTCCCGTTGAAAGGCACGATGAGGCCGTTGTTACGAATAAAGATTATCCGCTATTGCTGGTGTTGGGCCATTCGCTCTATTATTGGCACCGCAATGTTCTTATCAAACACAGTGAGACGCTCAGGCGGGAATATCAAGCGCCCCTGCTTGATTACCCTGAGGGTTTTGCAGGAATCAACCCTGATGACGCAAAAAAATACGGCATCCATGATGGCGATAGAATAAGGCTGCGCTCCGACACCGGTTCCACTGTAACCGTAGCGGCGCTTTCGCATGAAGTGCGGAGCGGCGCCCTATTCATGCCGTTTTTTGTCAAGCAGGTTGAGCAGCAGATCCTCGGTCCTCAGAAAAGCGGCGTCCACTTAATAAGGGTCTGTGTGGAAAAGGAGGAGGAATGAAGGCGCGCGTTCTTGATCGAAGAGATGTGCTCAAGATTGTGGACCTGCTCCGTAGGCAGGGCTATGAGGTTATAGCTCCGTTCCACGGGCGGGGACGCGACACCTTTTTCGATATCGTCACCGACGAAAACCGGGAACGCATACAGATTCACCTCCCGAATCCCTATTACCCGCCGAAACGTTTTGTGCTGCCTCACATCGAGCGTCTGCTGAAGGCGACCAGCAACAATGGAGATATTTATATTGAGCCGACCTACGAACAACCAAAGCGAGCCATATTCGGCATCCGCTCATGCGACATAGCAGGGATCTATCACCTCGACCGGTTTTATATGGGCCGCGAGTTCCGCGATATTTATTATGAAAAGCGCCGCAAGAACCTGCTCCTGGTGAATATGGTCTGCACCGATCCCGATGAGGATATTAATCGTGAATGTTTCTGTATGTGCGCCGACACCGGCCCGGCCAGCCGGGATCACTTTGATCTGCAGCTCATGGATCTTGGAGATGAATTCATGGCCGTGGCCGGGACATCAGACGGCGAGGCAATACTTGCGGATGCCCTGTTCAGAAAAGGCAATGAGGCTCATATAAAAAAGCGAAGCGCTATCCTGGATGAGGTGCGAGGCCATTTTAAAAATACGACAAGCTGGTTCTCCGCCGCGGTCCGTTATGTCTCTCAGGGCAGCATTCTTGACAAGACCTGGGAAGCAGTCGGCGATCGTTGCCTTGAATGCGGCGGCTGCACATACGTGTGCCCTGCCTGCACCTGCTTCACGGTCTCCGATCGCCAGGTGGGACCGGGAGAAATAGAACGAGTCCGCATTTGGGATTCCTGCGCGCTTGCCGGTTTCACGCGCATGGCCGGCGGACACAATCCCCGCCGCGCGGTGCATGATCGCCGTAACCGCCGTTTCTTCCGAAAGCTGGCGAGCCATTTCATTCAGAAGGAACTCTCGATGGCCTGTGTCGGGTGCGGACGCTGCGCTGCTGTATGCCACGGAGATGTGGGGATGCCGAGCGTGGTTGAAATGATTCGCAGGGCGACAACGGAGAATGATAAATATGAATCCACCTGAAAACATCTATCTGCCGAAGACCGCAATCCTGGATCGGGTAACGGATGACATTGCCGATGTCAAGACGTTTTACTGGCATTTCGAGGACGAGGCTGATCAGAAGGCATTCAAAAAATTTCGTCCGGGTCAGTTCGCCCAGGTCTCCCTTTTTGGCTTCGGCGAATTTCCGGCCTCTTTACCGCCCAGCCCGACCGAGGATGAGACATTTTTTACCATCCGGGCGGTCGGCAGTTGCACGGCGGCGCTCCACCGGCTTAAGCCCGGAGACAAGTTCGGCGTGCGCGGACCTTACGGCAACGGTTTTCCCATGGAAGAATATTACGGTAAAAATCTCGTGTTCGTTGCAGGAGGGATTGGACTGATTCCGCTTCGTTCCTGCATCGTTTACGCACTCAAATATCGCGATAAATATGATCGCATTCAGGTCTTTTACGGTTCGAAGACGCCCAGAGAACTTATGTATCTGCCCAACCTGCGCGAGTGGGAGACATCCGCCGGGATTGAATGCAAGCTCACCGTTGATAAAAAAAATTCAACCGAGGCGTGGGACGGCAATATAGGCGTCGTGGGCAGCCTGTTTAAACTCCCCGATACTCATATCCCGGTGGATAATACCGTCGCCTTTGTATGCGGACCGCCTATCATGTTCCGGTTTGTCATAAAGGATCTCCTGGCTTTTGGTTTTCAGGGGCAAAACATCGTATCGACCCTGGAACGTTACATGAAATGCGGGGTAGGCAAATGCGGACATTGCTGTATCGGCGTGGCCTATGTATGCACCGAAGGCCCGGTCTTCACCTATGAACATATCAAAAAACTCGGAGAGGATATCTGATGCCGGACCTCCGTAAAGAACTCCAGCGATGTTTCCAGGGCCGCGTATGTTTGATGGGGCTAGGCAATATGGACTATGGCGATGACGGCCTGGGCGCAATTCTTTCTGAGGCAATAGCGGAGCGCTTAAAAAGGCACGGCGGCGTCATTGCCGATAATGTGATAAATGCAGGGACACTGCCTGAACGCTTTATAAAATCATTTGCTGATCGGGGTTTTGATCATCTGATATTCCTTGACGCAGTTGAATTCGGAGGGACACCCGGGTCTGTTGTTTTTCTGAATGCCGAAGAAATAGTTGACCGGTTTCCGCAGATTTCGACACACAAGATTTCGCTGGGTCTCCTGGCAAAATGGATCGAAGTGAGAGGGACAACAAAGGCATGGCTGCTCGGCGTTCAACCGGGGTCTGTCAAAGCTATAAAGGGACTCACGCACGAGGTGAAGCTTACGCTTGAGATTCTTGAGGACCTGCTCTCAGACCTGTGGTCTTCGAAAAATGAAGCCGTTGACCATCTGTTGTGTCAGGAAGAGGCGCAGGCAGGGGTGTTTATGGAAGAGGTGAACATATGATAGCTCCGGAACAGGCAGTAGCAGCTTCAATTGTTATCTGCATAGCAGGGGCGATACTTACGCTCCTGGTCTCGCGCAACAGGACTGTTAGCGGCTGGATTTCTTTTATTGTTGTCCTCTCGACGGCCGTTCTGATTTTTCAAGGGGCTTTAACAGTGCTGACAAACGGACCGGCCCTGCATCCTTCGGCTTTTTTTGCCGTGCCTCAGATCGGATTCGCCCTGCGCGTCTATGTGGACGGCTTGACGGCAATCTTCCTGATGCTGGCCGCCTTCATAGCAGTGCCTGCGGCTTTTTATTCTATTGCATACATGCGCCTTTATGAGGAGTACAGCGTGGCGCGTTATTACCCGAATTTTCTGCTCTTTCTCGCGGCGATGTACGGCCTTTTGAGCACCGCTGACATGATGTGGTTTTTTTTCATCTTCTGGCAGATGATGACGCTTCCCGGGTATGCCCTCATACGTTTCGAGAACAAGAAAAAAGAAAATATACGCGCAGCGAATAAATATCTTATTATGATGGAGATCGCATGCGCCGCTACGATGATCGGCGCGGAATTAATAGCCCAGGGCGGTGTGTCATCAGGCGGCATGAGGTATGATTTTGATACGGTAAGCGTTGGCCTCCCGGATCTCCTTCGCACCAGCCCGGGAACAATGGCCTTGGCCTTTTTCTTGTTTCTTGCGGGGTTCGGGATCAAGATGGGCATGTGGCCCTTCGGCCAGATCTGGCTGCCTGACGCCCACCCGGCAGCGCCCTCGCCCGTGAGCGCCATGCTCTCAGGCGTGATGATCAAGACCGGCGTTTATGGCCTTATGAGGTATTTCCTCTGGCTGGTGCCGGCAGCCGGATGGGATTATTTTCCCCTCGCTAAATGGGGCCTTGTCGTTGCCGTCCTGGGCACGATCACGTTATTTACCGGCACGATGCAGGCGTTAAAGCAGGATCAGTCCAAACGCCTTCTGGCCTTCCACAGCATCGGACAGATCGGCTACATCCTGCTCGGCATGGGCGTATGCATGTCCCTGCTTCCATCCGGAAATCAAATATTTGCAGGTCTTGCCGCTATCGGCCTGTTCGGGGCTCTGTTTCACGTGGTGAATCACGGCGTATTCAAGAGCCTGTTGTTTTTCAACGCGGGTTCCATGCTTTACGCCACAGGCACACAGGACCTGAATAAAATGGGCGGCCTTATGAAATTTATGCCGATAACGGCCGTTACCGCCATTGTGGCCTCTTTCTCCATATCCGGCGTCCCGCTTTTTAACGGTTTCGTCAGCAAGTGGAGCATTTATGTGGCTGCAATACAGGGGAGCGAGGCCGCCAAGTATCTGGCAGTATGCGCGCTTATTGCGATATTAACCAGCGCCCTGACCCTTGCTTCATTTATAAAATTCTTTGGCGTGAGTTTTCTTTCCCGCGCCAGTACACTGGTGACAGCGAAGTCCGCAAAACAGGAAAGGATGGAAGTCCCCTGGATGATGCAATTGCCGCAGGTTTGTTTAGCCTTTGTCTGCGTGATGTTGGGCATTGTGCCTTCGGCAGCGTTCCATCTTATGCAAAAGGTGCTGGATTCCAGCCCCCATGCCTACGGAGCAGTGCTGGCCGGCGCCGCGCCCATGACGGGCGGAGTGCTTAAAGGGGTTCAGGAAATTCAAGGCACAGCCCTATTCGTGCCGCTCGCGATTGCGGTATTGCTGGGTTCAATGTTCCTGTTGACATACATCATCTCAAAACTGGGCAGCGCCGGGCGCCGCTCCGCTGCTCCTTGGCTATGCGGTTACGCGCTCGAAGCGGATTGTCACAGGTACGCCGCTCACAATTTTTATGGTGAAATCAAACGATATTTTCGATGGGTCGGCGGAACAACACGTCCCGGCAAGAAAGACGAGGTTAAGTGAGACTTATATGTTCGATCAGGCAAAACTAAATCTATTAAAATAAAAGTTCGGGGCATCCCTCCTGCGCGCCGATATGCCCAAAGACAGGCGATTGTTTCTATACGTGGAACCATCCGCGCTGAAGGAAATATGCCGATATATTTTCATTGATCTGGATGCGCGCTATATCACCTGTATCGGCGTTGATGACCGGCCGTTTTCGGGCTCGTTTATGGTTGTGCATAACTTCGCATTTGACAAGGATCATCTATTATGCAGCGTGCTTGTTCATATCCCTGCCGACAACCCGAAAGTGGACAGCATTACGGATGTCGTGCCAGCAGCGAACTGGGCGGAGCGCGAGATGCGTGATTTGGTCGGCATTGAGCCGGTGGGGCACCGGTATCCTAAGCGGCTTGTCCTGCCTGACGGCTGGCCGGACGGCGTCTATCCGCTTCGCAAGGATCTGCGTTGGGACCATGTACCCAAAGATTTTGATGAGGATCGTGAATTTCTTTTTGACGACCCGCCTGAGGGCTGCATAGTCGTGCCCTTCGGTCCATTCCATCCGACGCTTGATGAACCCTCCCATTTCCGTCTCTATGTCGAAGGCGAGATGGTTCGCGGCTGTGAATATCGCGGGTTCATGGCGCACCGGGGTATCGAGAAGCTTTCTGAATCGGTAATGTCATACAACGACATCAATATAATGGCCGAACGCATCTGCGGCATCTGCGGCTGCGTGCACAGCGTTGCTTACTCCCAGGCTGTAGAAGCCGCGGCAGCCATAACGCTGCCTCCTCGCGCCGAATACATACGCACCATCATGCTCGAAATCGAGCGGTTGCACAGCCATCTGTTGTGGACAGGCCTGGCATGCCATATTATCGGGTTCGACACCATGTTCATGCAAAGCTTCCGCATCCGTGAACCGATCATGTATATCTCTGAAAAAATCACGGGAAACCGCAAGACCTACGGACTCTGCATCATCGGCGGCGTGCGCTGGGACATCCCGATGGAGATGAATGCGGAAATCCGGCAGGTCCTCGACAAGCTCGAAGCCGAATGGAGGCCTGTTTTTGAAAGCGTGAGCAAGGACAGGAATATTCAAAAACGCACTAAGGGCGTGGGCATTGCCGACAAACATGCCGTGAAGAATGCAGGGCTCATCGGGCCGGTTGCGCGCGCTGCCGGCGTTGATATTGATTGTAGGCTCGATCATCCCTATGCGGCCTATGACCGCGTTGATTTTAACGTAATTACCGAACAGGACGGAGATGTCTGGTCGCGCCTGTTGGTCAGGGTCAGGGAAGTCTTTGAGTCCATAAAAATTATCAGGCAATGTCTGGAAAAAATGGAGACAGGACCCCTTCATGCCGATATAAAAGACGAGTTGCCTGTCGGACGCCTTGGACTGTCATCGGTTGAAGCCCCGCGCGGCGAGAGCCACCATTTTGTCATCACGGGCGAAAATAACCGGCCCCGCCGATGGCGTGTCCGCGCCCCTACCTATCAAAATCTTCAGGCAGTGCCCATGATGATAAAAGATCAGCAGATAGCAGATATGACGATTTCTTTAGGAAGCATCGATCCCTGTTTTTCCTGTACGGACAGGCTGGAGACGATTGATCTCAAGTCGGGCGTTACAAGGATGTGGTCTCAAGAAGAATTGCAGGAATCAGCAATGAAAAAGAAGGTATAGAATCTTATATGGAGAACTCGGTAAGTTTGACGATATTAGGCGGACTGGCAAATGTGTTGATGGTGTTGCTTGTGGCCCCCTTTTGCCAGGGCGTGCTGCGCAAGGTGACGGCATTGATCCAGTCAAGACAAGGGCCGCCGATCCGGCAGGCATACTATGACCTTTTAAAATTGCTGGGGAAAGAGGACCTTGAATCGGGCGATTCGCCGGTTATGCAGCGATTTGCCGTTTACATGTCATTGGCAACAGTGCTGGCGATTTCAACCCTCGTTCCCATGGGATTCTCCTCCCCTATGAACGGGCAGGGCGACGTTATCCTTTTGATATACCTCTTGACCCTGTCGGGGATCTGCACACTGCTGGCCGGGTTGGCGGCAGGCTCTACCTATTCCATCCTTGGCATCAGCCGCCAGATGATGATCATGATTGCGCTGGAACCCTTGTTCGCAACTGCAATTATCATCGGAGCCATTCATACCCGGTCCTTCCGACTCGATACGGTGCTTCACGGTTCGGTGTATGCGAACCAAGGGTTCCCATGGTCAGGGCTTATTATCCTGATAGTGATGCTGCTTTCCTTCCAGGCATTCGTGGAGCGCGTACCCTTCGACATCAGCGAGGCTGAAACGGAACTTATGGAAGGACCGCTTGTAGAATACTCCGGGCCTAAGCTGGCCATGTTTAAATATGCGTCGATGGTGAAGCTGATTATCTATAGCGCCTTGTTCGTGGATATCTTTGCCCCATGGCCGACCGGGATTGCCGGCCCTATACAATGGCTCCTGTTCTGGGCAAAAATATTTGTACTGGTGCTGCTGGTCACGCTGGTGGCTGCAACACATGCGCGTTACCGCATTGACCAGGCGATCCGGTATTTCGCTTTGCTGCTGGCGGCGGCGGTGGCCGCGCTGGTCCTGGCAGGATTTGGGCTTTGAAGATTTAAGATTGAAGATTGAAAATTGAAAATTGGACGTTGGACGTTGGACGTTGAATGTTGGACGTTAAACGTTGGATGTTGGACGTTGAACCCTTTATTACAACTTGAGGCAACGGCATGTCTGTCATGAGCAAAATAAAAGAAACAATTATATGTCTGAAGGCCGGGCGGGTGACATTGCCGTATCCTGCGCATCCTAAACCGGTCCCGCAGGCATTCAGAGGCCGGCCTATCTTTGATGCGACAAAATGCATCGGCTGCGGGGGTTGCGCAAGCAATTGTCCGGCGCGCGAAATTCTTTTGCTTGATATCTGCCAGGAAATCCGCATTTTAAAATACCTTGGCCGCCGGTGTGCTTACTGCGGTCGTTGCGCTGATGTCTGTCCTGAGAAGGCCATCACCATGAGCAAGGAGTTCGAGAATGCTACCGACAACATCGGCGACATCGGACAGACGCTGGAATTGTTCATGAGCACGTGTCAGCGTTGCGGACGATGCTTTAAGGAAATGTCGCCGCTGGAGCAGTTGAAGATGAAGGGGTACCGGTTCGACGATCTGCAAAACGAGCGGTGGATCTTCCGCTCTCAGAGTTATCTGGGAGATGCTCCGTTTACCGACGATATCAAGATTGAAATGGAATAAACGACTATGCTGAAAAATCTTTGCAAGAAAATGTCCGCGAAATCTTTATGGGTATATCACGCCAACAGCGGCGGCTGCAATGGTTGCGACATCGAGGTGTTAAACGCCCTTACGCCTTACTATGACGTGGAACGATTCGGCATCAAGCTGGTAGGCTCGCCGCGGCATGCTGATGTGATGCTTTGTCAGGGTCCCGCCATGCGTTCAACAGCTAAGGCCCTCAAGCGAGCATATGAGGCCATGCCCGCGCCTAAACTCGTATTTGCCATAGGCTCATGCGCATGCGGTGGAGGGTTGTGGCATGACTCATATTCCGTCATCGGCCCTGTGGAGAAGATCCTGCCGGTCAGCTATTACATCCCCGGTTGTCCCCCGCGCCCCGAAGCCATTATTTACGGCGTTGCGGTTGCACTTGGCCTTGTGGAAAAAAAGACCGCGCCGGTTGATTTTAAACAACCTGAATATCGGATTCCAATATATCATCCCGACGATCCGCATAGAGACGAGAAATCTGAAAAGTCATAATCCTATGAATGACTCGCATTTCCATTTCTTTTTGCGGTCCGATGCAGAAATATTTGTAAATGGTCGAGTAGCTGACCCCTATGTTTTTCATTTTTAGAGAGATATCCTTTCACCTTCACGTCGAGCAATTTCCACTATTTGACTTGTGGAGTCTTCATCCCATTGGCGTTCGCCGCATGGAATCGGTTCGATCCGGCTGTCCGATCTCGCCGCAAGACGCCACAAAAGATCAATATCTCTGCGTTTACGGGGGGCATCAAAGAGGGGTGAAATTATAAGGACATCAATATCACTCAGGCTGTTCGAACATCCGGTAGCATGAGAGCCGAAAACAACTCCAAACCGTACTGCTATTCCTTCATTTTGGACGGTCTTCAGGTAGTCTTGAACACTTTTCACAATAGTTCGCTCAACCATTTAAACACCTCATCAGTTTTATTTATATAGTGAAGGGCTTCAAGTAATTCTGGAACCAACGCCCCTCCTAGTTCCCCGAACGGGCCGATTAAAAATTCAAACAACGACTCGACCCGCCTTCAAAACTCAAACATGAGTCAACTAATGATATGGCCCCATTTATTATTTCATGGGAACTTAGCAAATTAAGGGCGTCCCGCTTTCCACCACATTTATAGAATTGTGTATACCAAGCCATTGACTTTTTCAAAGTGGCGGTCTGATGTTATTAATTCCGCCCCATATTCCATTGTCTGAGCAGCGATCCAGATATCGTTGGTGGGAATTGGAGTGCCCTGAAGTTTAAGTTGATTTGCTATTCTTGAATAACGATCGGCTGTTATTTCATTGATCTGGATTAATTTGATTATTTCAAGTTCCAAAAATCTGTTGAGATCATCCATATTATTTTTAAATCTGGTGCCATTGCGAAAACCAAACAGAAGTTCCCCTACAACGATAGGCGAAAATAAAATTGTCTCGGCATTTAAAATGACCTCGACAATTTCATGTCTGTTTAACTTAAAGCCGACATAGGCGCTGGTATCCAGCAGGAGTTTCATTTCCACATATCCTTATCGATCTGTTCACATGATTTAATAGATTTCATAAACTCATCGGCATCTTTTTTATTCCACCCGCCTGCCAGTTTTAATAATGATTCTTCATGGAGATTTTTCCTTTTCACTTTTTTTCCTGTTTGTCCGGAGATAATCTCAAGAAGAATATTATTCAAGGATTTTCCACTTTCTATGGCCTTTCTCCTGATTTCCAGTTCCATCTTAGGGTCCATGCCTCTTATAGTAATCTGTCCCATGCCTCACCTCATGACTCAAATTGACTTAATCTGTACTTCACAAATAAAATTGTCAAGTAAAAATCCAAACCGAAAATATAACCGGCGTCATTCGCCAAAATATTTTATAAATCGTCTCATTAAAACAAATCCGCCTTGTCATATGCGACAGGGCGGATTTGTTTTTCTTCCATTATGCCAACCACGTCATCCATCGGGCATCCTCTTTCCTTTCCTTCACCATAACACATAAAAAATGGAACCACAGTTGAAAAATTAAATCTCAACTGCCTTGATAGTCGTGGCTTTCAGATTATTTTTACCTTTTAACCTACGTCCCCGATTTCACGATTTCAGATATATCATCCCGGCGACCTGTATACGGACGATAAATCTGAAAAGTCATAATCCTACACATGCCCGTACCGCATTTTTTTTTGCGGTCCGATTGATACCCATTTGTCAAAGTCTTACCCCTATATTTTTTCATTTACCTTGACAGATACCCTGGCAAATACTATATAGAAATTGCTAACTATATAATATACAAGTATTATTTATGGAGATATTCAATGCAAGAATCTGCGCATATTATGTTTCAAAAGAACTGGCATCTTGATGAGGAAACCATTTTCATGCTGGGTCAGTGCGAATCCATTATTCAGGCCATCTCGTCAGCCCCGGTCAAACCTGAATATAGACAGCAGATGCTGGTCGTGTCCTTGAGGAAAGGCGCCAGGGCGACTACTGCCATCGAAGGAAACACGCTGTCAGAAGAGGAAGTATCCCGTATTGACGAAGGAGAGAATCTTCCACCAAGCAAAGAGTATCTTCAGGTTGAGGTCATGAATATCATTGAAGCCCTTAATCAGATCCGGACCGAGGTAATCAAGGAAGACAAGGCATTTACTTTATCCCCGGAATTGATTGAGAGATTCAATTACTTTGTGGGCAAAAACCTGGGGGATCACTTTCTGGGGATGCCGGGCAAATTCAGGATGTCCGGCCATAATGTAGTCGTAGGGGCATACAGGCCGCCTCAAGGCGAGGATGTAACCCCTTTGATGATCCGATTCTGCGAATGGATGAAGGAAATGTTCCGCTATGAAGAAGGAAAACAATCATTTTCTGATCAGGTTATCCAGGCTATTGTCGCCCATGTTTACATCGCCATGATTCACCCCTTTGGAGACGGTAACGGACGGACCGCCAGAATGATAGAATTTTACATCCTCCTTCGGGCCGGCCTGCCGGACATTGCATCGCACATACTCTCGAATCATTATAACGACACTCGCCAGGAATATTACCGTCAGCTCGATCTTTGCGTTCGGGAAAGGGCTCTGTCAGGTTTTATCAGGTATGCTGTTCTTGGGTTCCGTGACGGATTAAAGAGCCTTCTTGATATTGTTCAGAGAAATCTTTTAGAGATGTCATGGCATAAATTTATTTATGACGTCCTGGACAGCAAAAAGGCCACGGGCAAGACCCGCGCCATTGTGAAACGGCGCCGAACCCTGGCCCTTCAGTTCCCAGTGGACAAGTGGAATACCCCCAATGATCTTGCAGTCAGTTCCGGTGTCCTGGCAAAGGAATACTCTAGATTATCCCCTACGACACTCATGAGAGACCTTGTGGAACTTGAAAGACTTGAATTAATCGTAAAAGATAAGGACAAATACAAGGGGAACATAGAGATCATGCAAGGATTTATGCCGCTCAGGAAGACGAAATAAGACCTGGAGACAAGGGAGGACGTTCGTGCAGAACGTGCATAACTACTCAATTACACCCTCTATATCAGGCTTCTCTCCTGATGAAAGAAATCGCGTTACACAGGAATTTGTAACGCCAAGATGCCGGGCAACCTCTGCGCCGGAATACCCCAACGCATGTACCGCTATCCATGAGACAGCCCTTCGTGCATTCACCAGCTCATGTCTGCGACTTCCTGAAATAAGTTCTGCCGATGATACGTTATTCTTTTACGTCTGTTGAAAAATTCAGTTCAATAAATTCATTATTAACCCCTGGGTGGGCTTTTAATATCCCTGGCCTCGAAGTAATCTCCATCCAGTTTTCTTCTCGCCACTCCTGATTTTACGGCGGCTGCTGCTACTGCGTGGGCCACCGCAATATGTGCTTTGGGATCAAGAGTGGTCGGTAATATCTCACCTTCTGTTGTACTGTCAGCGATGGCGAGTGCCGCAGCCTTGTACATCTCGAAATTGATCACCGGTGAACGAGCATCCAGCGTTCCCCGCCAGATACCTGGGCATGACAGGGAATTATTTATAGCCTTGCTGTTGATTGCCAGGGATGCACCTGCCTCCAAAGCTTTGTCAGGCTCAATTTCAGGTATTGGTTGTGATAAGGCCAGGATAATCTGTCTCTTTTTCACCATGTCAGGTCTGATAACGTTGCCTTTTGATGTCGTAGCTATTACTATGTCTGCCATTCGCATGATCTGTTCTAAACTTGCCAGCGTTCCTCCATTAAGTACATGTCTTGCTATAGATGTCTTGGATCTGGTGAATCCCATTACAGGTTTCCCGGTGTATTCAAATAACAATTTCGCAATAGCTGTGCCGGTGATTCCGAGTCCTATGACCCCAATGGTTGCTTCATTGAGGACACTATTAGTAAGTTTACAGGCATTTATCAGGGCCGCCAGTGCAACTACGGCATTTCCCTGCTGGTCATCATGCATAACAGGAATCCGGATTTCACTTTCCAGTTTTTCCAGAACGCTAAAGCATTGAGGGGAAGAAATGCCGGTTAGTTGGATGCCGCTAAAGGTAGATTCTACTTCCTTGATTGTCTGCACAATAATATCGGGATCGCCGCTATTCATTAACAGGGGGATGCCATTTATTCCTGCAATCTCCTGCAGTAGGGCAGATTTACCCTCAATGACAGGCATTGCGGCCACAGGCCCTATATTGCCGAATTCCAGCACCGCGCTACCGTTAGTCACCAATCCCACATTGTTGGGGATGATAGTATAAGAATTCTTCCACTTTTCATTTTCTCCAATAAGACGGCAAACCTCCGATACCCCCGGCCAATAAATTTTATGGACATCATCAAGCGAATTGATGGGTACGGTGTTCATCATTTTTATAATACCGTTTTGATGAATCTCCAGCACCGCGTCTCTTATCTCAAGGATTTTGATCTCTTTTATTTTTGAAACCTCACGCAGCACTTTTGCCATATGGGCTTTACCGCTGATGAAAACGTCGATGTCCCTGGCAACATAGCGATTACCCATGTGGACTGTTTTAATTTCACCTATACTGGTACCGGTTTTCCCGATAGCGGTGGTAAGCTTGCCCAGTATTCCTACCTCATTAACATTTTTAAATCGGATGGTTCTCACAATTTGATAATCGTTAACCATAAAAAACTCCTCTTATTTATTATTGTTATAATTATACTCAGCAATGTCCGGTTAGGCTCTTGCATATAAAAAACCCTGCTTGACGGCATGGGAGGTCCTTTTTTTAAGAGTAAAATGGGCGGCCTGCTGAGGGCCTGACATTTAAAATGTAACCGCGGGCGGCGGAGCGTCTCAGGCGCCTGTCAGGGATTAAGGTTCAGCGAGATCTGACGGGTTCTCTCCGCCCGCTTTATGG
>Ga0153915_10002208_pt1 | contig 17851 bp, 7 predicted proteins | sample Opewatmetagenome_2_FD_107003 | JGI IMG/M metagenome (GOLD analysis project Ga0153915, IMG submission 107003) | Freshwater wetland microbial communities from Ohio, USA - Open water 3 Core 3 Depth 3 metaG | ecosystem: Environmental > Aquatic > Freshwater > Wetlands | place: USA: Ohio, Lake Erie...
TTCCGGTATGATTCCAGTATTTATCCCGTTGAGCATCCATCGTACGGGATGCCGAAGGCCCCAAGAACACCATTCTGGATCCAAACATCGAGCGGGCCGATCCTTGAATTTCCGTTGACTACTTTAGAGCTCGCGGGCCGCCGGTCGCCCGTGGCTGGCGGGGCGTACCTGCGAGTGCTTCCTTACCTTTACACTAGGTGGGCCGTGGGATATCTGAATCAACATGAAAACACTTCGGTTTGTGTCTATGTGCATCCTTGGGAGATTGATGCCGGGCAACCAAGACTTCCCGGCAAGATGAGTTCTCATTTGCGCCATCGCTTAGGCCTGCGATCTCTTGAGAAAAAGCTCGACCGCTTGATGCGTGAATTTCCCTTTGCCACGTTCGGCTCGCAGCTCCCTCAACCCGATGGAGCTGACGGTCCCGGGACAAATAGCTTCGAGATTTGTCAGCTCTCGCAATTCGGCTAGTCGGTACCCGCAATACTTTGACTTGGTCGGAGATTTCTGTACCAGCGGAAGAACGAGAATTCACTTCGAAGGAGCGCCTCTGACGGTGTGTACGATTCAGACTTTGCCAAGTCGCTGGTCGAACTTCTCGTTGACCCGTGCCGTCTCTGGCTTTTCGCAGCTATGCAATTCAAACTGAAGATGCGGATAGTTGAATGGAACGATCAGCACAAGACTCAAAGATCCGGCCGGGCAGTCCCTGCATTCGCAGTTTTCGGCGCCGCGAAAGCCACCATGATGAAATTGCTGGGAACCTTGATGGTCATCTTGTGCGTATCACTCCTTTCTTGTGGGCGGCTTTCTGCACAAATCTGGGACCCTATCATCACAGTTGGTCAGGGGTACACCGACCATCATGTTCGGCAGGTCGTTCGAACCGCCGGGGGCGTTGTCTACGTGGTGACGAACTGTTCGCCGGCCGATTCTGCAGGAAATGGAAATTCATTTGTTGCCATCTACCGAGGATTTCCCGCTGGAAGGCCAGCATCATTCACAGAGATGGATCCTACACACCATCCGGCGAATGGTCAGCGTGTGAGTGTCGTAGATGCAAGGCTCGCCGATGACGGCATTGTCAGAATCGTGTACAGCGATGAGTCCATCCCAGCGGCTAAATATACAACTTTTGATACAACGACGGACAAATGGAGTACGGCCGCGCCAGAGACGATCCGACCACTCAGCGGATTTGATCAGAACCGTTTTCAAGGGAAAATTGCGCTCGCTATCGACTCGAACAAAGTTCCCCATGTGATCACCGGTGGCCAGAGCGAAGGCTTGTTTTATAGCAATCGGATCGGCGGCTCATGGTCCGCCCCGATCCAGTTATCGAATTCGTCGAACGCTTATCATCCGTCCCTTACGTTTGACCGCAGCGGCGTGCTGCACCTCGCCTACAACGACATAAATCTCCAAATAGTTTTTTACCGGCAGCTTCCATCCGGGGGCACGTGGACTGCGCAAGAAACTGTTGCCACTGCCATCCATCCCAACACTGCTGACCAAGGCCCATCAATCGCTGTTGACTCATCCAACCGGCCTTGGGTGGCCTACCTCATTGGCGGAACCGTCGCCTTTGGACTGAAGCGCAGAGATACCGCAAACAGTTGGACAAGCGTGAACCCAGGTCCGGATGAGACCGGACATTCTCCAGCTATCTACTTCGACACTTCGGATAACGGGTACACGTTTATTGGACATGACTTGAACATCATTCAACCTTTCGTCAAAGTTCATAATGCAGCGACCGGCGTTTGGGGGTCTTACACGCAGCTCGCAAACGACGCGCAAACCCGTGACGGAAGTGCTTCTCCTCGCTTCGACGCAATTTGGCCCGGTTCCATAACTGACATCGATTCCCTGGCGTCGAGTGAAGGCACAGGGTTTTATGGCACGACTTACTACATCCATGGTACTCCGCCCGGCACTTCGGGTGCCCCTGCAGTAAGCCTCTCACCTCTCAGCGTAAATTTTGGCAACCAAGTCGTCGGCGTACCTAGCGCCTTGACGGTGATCACCCTTACTAATTCCGGCACTGCTCAGTTGAACCTTACGAGCATCACGGTTACAGGGACCAATGTAGGTGACTTCGTTCTTTCTGCAACGGGGACATCGCCCTGCTTGTTTGGCGCGAGCAGTCTGGCCGCAGGCTCGAGTTGCACCTTCAACACAACCTTTACCCCTGGAGCCATAGGAGCACGGTCAGCTAGCATAACTGTCACGAGCAACGCCACTGGCAGCCCGCAAAAGGTTGCCCTCGCGGGGACCGGGACGGACTTCTCCGTGTCTGTCTCGCCAAGCTCAGCGGCCGTATCCGCCGGGGGTACAGCATCCGCTACGTTGTCCGTCGTGCCTGCCGGTGGCTTTGCTCAACTCGTCTCGCTGAGTTGTGGTGGCGCCCCAGCAGCATCAACGTGCACAATATCTCCGGCGTCGGTTACGCCCGATGGTAGTGCAATTTCGACCGCAAATGTTTCCATCAGAACTACAGCCCGCGCTATTGTCCCGCCGGCGAATTGGCCCAGGGCACTCCGTCGTTTTCCGAGTGGGACAGCTCTTCTTGCAGGGGTCGCCGCCCTTCTTCTCTTGGCATTTCTACGTCGCTATGGCGACCCGCGCCCGGGCCGAACTTCGTTCTCTATCTCGATGGGATTCGCCCTCCTGCTCGCGTTGCTCTGCTATTCCTGCGCCGGCGGAAGTGCCAATTCCGGTGGGAGCATGGGAACACCTCCCGGAACCTATACGATCACTCTGACCGGCACTTCCGGGAACCTCACCCGGACGGCGATGATCAACTTCACAGTCAACTAGAAATTCTGCGTTACCTTCATCTGACATTCGCATGGCCGGGATGGCACCTTGAACTGACACGGCCCTGCTTGCTGCTGTCGGAATTCTAGGAGTCGTGTTTGGCCCGCGCGCCCGGGGCTTGCATGGCGCAGAAGAGTAGGTCGAGGTGGACTCTGTCATCCAGTGCGCGGAAATCGTGTGCCGTCTGATGCTGGAGTTGTGTTCCTTGTGCCGTTCCAACTATCTACGCTTATGCTGCGCGGCCCAAGGGGAAACCATCTGTCGCTGCGAGTTGATCGAGAGAAAGCTGAGGCTCGGGCTCAACAAGTTGGAACGGCACTAGTCGGCGCAAGGGTGGCCATGAGAAGGTCACTGTGTCTACATTGCATTACACGACAGAGGCTTGGGGATTGCCGGTGAGGACTGGGTCGGCGAGTCGCTTCGCTTGCGCCCCTGATGCGGCTTGCGAGGAGAAAACGAAGACGGGGATCACCAGTGTGTCGGGTGATCCCCCTGTCCCGGTCCTCAGAAACCTGTCCTCTACTGCGTGGAGACCAGCTCCTTACGGAGTGGCGACGCATTCCACCAGGATTAGTTTTGAGGTCTCTTTGTTGACGTTCTTGATGGTCACCTCAACCGTTTGTGGACCTATCTCGCCTGTGGGCACATTGTCGAGCCAAACGCGGCCCACTGTGCATCCAGGCTGATTAGCGATCAGGATGCGGTGTGTTCCGGTCTCAACGGCTTCCACGTGTGCCATGTGAGTGTTCCAGTCCGCGATGAAGTATTGCCATTTGATGTTCGAGCCGCCCAACGTGTCAATCCAGGTGACGAGCCGTCCGTCCAGTTCAGCTCCCGTGTTGGCATCGAAGAACCGGCTATCGATTTCAGGACCCGCCTTCGACTTCACCTTGAAGTTATCCGTCTTGCTGTCTGAAGGCACAAAGCCATGGGCGTTCCCAGCATTGAAGCCGCAGTTTACGACGTCCAGTCCGTTCGAAACCCCCAACGCCGCACAGCCATTCAGGAAGTCGGCGACTTTCGTGACCCAAGCTTTGTAGACTCCGCCGGGATTGGGCGTGTCGTTGAAGGGGAAAAGTTGCACTGTGACCGCGCCGTGGTCTACGTCGAACCCGGTCAGGTGTTGGCACCCTCCCGCTGAGACGACGCCTGTGATTAATCCCCCCACCACGGTAAACTGGCGGCATCTGGCCTGGTCGGTGGAGAGGAGGGTCTTGCCGGGGGGGTCGGTAACCTGGAAAACGTAAGTTCCGTCATCCAGCCCAGCGGCGGTCGCTGGCGCCCCAATCCCTGGGCCCCCGTCTAGGTAGACTGCTTGTTTTGAAGGAAAGAGATTCAAGTTCACTTCACTGCCGTCCGACAGCGTTGTGAAGATCGCCCCCGTTGGGGCGCTCGCTTGCAACGGCAATGCGACGACCGCGAGGACAAGAATTGCGATCGCCAACTTGTTGGCATGATTCAGCATCGTGCTCCTCCGTTAGTCTCGGATCCTGTCCGACCAGTATTCGCCGAGTCTGGAATCGTCGCTGATAGGAGTCAGCGGGGAACGCAAGTCGCGGGTTCCAGCTCCCCCGAACACACCATAGCGCGAGACTTCACTCTTTCTTTGACCGAGCAAATTGGGGGCCAGAAAATGAGATTTCAACAGCCCACAGAGGAGGCATAAGCTATTCCCTTTCAAGGGCATGTCTTCGTTGGATTGACTGAGCTTCCACAGAAACTCTCGGTCAATCAAATCCTTTGCACAGATAGGGCAAACAAAGTCCATGTCGGCATGTTCATATCACCAAACCGTTGGGGCCCGCCAAGTGGACCTACTTCTACCTCTACGTCATTCTCGATGTCTTCAGCCGCTACGTCACCGGCTGGATGGTCGCGGTGCGGGAGAGCGCCGAACTGGCCAAGCGGCTGATCGAGGAGACTTGCGCGAAACAAAACATCCGGCGCGCGCAGCTCACGCTGCACGCTGATCGCGGCACCTCGATGAGCTCGAAACCGGTGGCCTTCCTGCTGGCCGATCTGGGGGTCACGAAAACCCACAGCCGCCCGCACGTCTCGGACGACAATCCGTATTCGGAAAGTCAGTTCCGCACCATGAAGTGCCGCCCGGAGTTCCCGGACCGCGTCGGGTGCATTCAGGACAGCCGCGCTTTTTCGCAGGGAGTTTTCCGCTGGTACAACGAGGAACACCGTCACTCCTGGCTGGGCTTGCTCACCCCAACCATGGTGCACTACCACCAAACTGCGCTCATCCTCGAAGAGCGCCAAGCCGTTCTCGATGCCGCCTATCGCGTGCACCCCGAACGCTTCGTCCACCAGGCTCCCAAACCAGCAGCGGTCCCAACCGGGGTCTGGATCAACAAACCAGCGAATTCAAGTGAAAAACTCACTAAATTCCAGCACCACTGGCCTCAAACTTGTTGACACGCGCCACGCTGAATCGAGTAGATTTTGATTGAAGTATATTGCCATAAGTGCGCAAAGCTTTAGCCACATGTGGCATCCAGTATTTCGTAATTGTTTATAAGCCAAAGTAACAAAACGGGTTAGTTGCTCAGAGCGGCGCGGGATTTGGCCATTGAAGTGCGCCGAATGCGGCAAAGCTCGTTTGGGGCGTGCTTGAAGTGTCGCTCCTCGATTATGGTCGTGGCAACTATCTTCCATTGTGACTGAAACCAAGCGGTCCAAGGCTGACAGTCTGGGCTGTTGTCATCTTTTAAACGAGGATTGGCAATTTTTAAACGAGGATTGACAATTCGGCGCGAGGAAACAAGAATGCACAGATTTCCGTTGACTCAGAGGCATGAGGCGTTTCCGATCCTCCACTTGGCTCTCTCGATTCTCTTGCTCTGCACTGCCCTCTTACTGTCGCCAGGCCCGCTCCGCGCACAGGCCGTCCTGCTAGGCGATCAGGCGATCGAAACCCAGATCGATTCCAACGCGACGGGGACCGCCGAGTCCTTTCAAACCACGGCAATCGCGAGCGGCACCATGGGAACCCTCTCCTACTATCTGGACGCCTCGAACGGCGCAACGAAGGTTGCCGTTGGGATCTACGCCGACGCGAACGGTCACCCCGGCGCTCTCTTGACGCAAGGCAGCAGCACCCAACTCGCAGCGGGGGCGTGGAACACGATTCCGGTCCCACAAGTGAGCGTTACATCGGGCACAAAGTACTGGATAGCAATCCTCGGGGCGCAGGGTGGGACGGTAAAGTTCCGCGATCGCCGCGCTGGGACCTGCACCGGTGAAACAAGCTCGCAGACTACGCTTACCGCCCTGCCGGCGACTTGGACCACGGGAACGCGATACGCGGACTGCCCCTTGTCGGCGTATGGCAGCTCAGTGTCACCAACACAGCCTATCCTCTCGGTCTCGCCGACGAGTTTCAATTTCAGTGCCACTCAAGGAGGCTCGAATCCTCCAAGTGCCACGGTTGGTGTCACGAACTCAGGCGCAGGAACGTTGAACTTCACGGCGTCGTCGGACTCTTCCTGGTTGGCGATCTCACCTGGGAGTGGGACTGCGCCGGCAACTTTGCAGCTCTCTGTTGACATCACGGGGTTGGCTCCTGCTACCTATACGGGCAGGGTTACTGTCCTTTCAGCGGGTACACAGGGTTCGCCAGCAACTGTGACGGCCAACCTCGTCGTTGCTCCGCCCCCGCCTCCTCCGACCCCAATTCTCTCAGTCTCCCCTGCTACGCTCTCTTTTGCGGCAACCCAAGGCGGTTCCGATCCCCCCAACGCAACGCTGAACGTCACCAACGCGGGCAGTGGGTCACTGAATTTCACGGCGTCGTCAGACTCTCCGTGGCTTAGTGTTTCGCCATTGAGCGGCACTGCTCCCGCGATTTTGCAGGTTTCGGCTTCGGTGGGTGCGCTCCTTCCCAACACGTATACCGGACACCTGACGATCACAGCAAGCGGAGTGCAGGGTTCGCCAGCCTCGGTGACTGTCACGTTCATTGTCTCTGCGCCCGCTCCTCCCGGCAACGGAGATTGGGTGATGGTGGATCACGATCCGGCTCGTACCGGTACAGCTTCTGATGAAACTACAATCTCGACCTCAAATGTGGCAAACCTCCAACTAGCTTGGTCCACCCCTCTGGACGGTAAGATCACGGCGCAGCCGCTGTTCCTCAGTGGCATCACCGTCGGCGGTCAAACTCGCGACGTACTGATCGCGGCGACAAATTCTAATTCTGTGTATGCCTTGGACGCAGCCACCGGCTCGGCTCTATGGCAGCGCAACTTTGGCGCTTCGGTTACCAGCTGCGGCGCGATTCCCGGGGGATTTGGCATTTCCGGTGCGCCCCTCGTCGATCGGTCCGCAGGGCGGGTTTACGTCGTTTCCGATGATGGTTTCTTCCGTACATTGGCTCTTGCTGACGGCAATGATGCAGCCCCGGCCGTGAGCATAATTCCTGATCGGGCGACCAATAAAGTCTGGGGTGGGCTCAATCAACTCGGCACAAACGTTTACATCACCACTGCCAGCGACGGCTGCGACGGCCAGCCCTGGCGCGGCGTCACCTACCGCATGAATGTTTCGGGAACGAACCCTGTCCTGGCTGGATCCTTCGCCACAGTACCCAGTATCGCCGCGCCAAATGGCGGAGGCGGAATCTGGGGCTATGGGGGAGTTGCCTTAGATCCCGCCACTGGGCGCCTCTACGCCGCGAGCGGTGCGGATTCCAATGAGGCTTACACCCTTTACGCGGATCGCCTTTTCACTTTGGATTCAAACCTCAACATCTTGGGTTCGTACGCTCCTTCTCATCCTTCCACCTTCCCCTGCAATGGCGCACCGTGCGACGTAGATTTCGGAGCGACACCTCTTGTCTTCACGCCTCCGGGTTGCCCGACGATGACCACTGTTGGTAACAAGAACGGCCATCTTTACCTCTTTCGTACGACGGACTTGGCCGCCAGCGGCCAGCCACTTCAAGATCTCACTCTTAATATTGCACACGACTCTTTGGGTAGTGGTGGTGTCGGCGGCGTGCCTGCATACTGGGCCGCGGGCAACATGGTGTTCATCACCAACGCGGGTCCCGGCGTGACCGGAATTGCCGCGGGCATCGTCGGAATGAACGTTACCAGTTCTTGCACGCTGCAGGTGGCCTGGAGCACGCACCTGGGCGGGAACGACACCCCCAATTCCACGCCAACTATCGCCAATGGCATCGTTTTTGTCGGCGAGGGAAACGGTGGCCGAGTCCATGCCTATAACGCTGCGACCGGCGCTCCCCTCTGGGACAGCGGCACCCAGATTGCTTCAGCGACTTTTGCCGCGCCCGTGGTCGCCCGCGGCGCTCTCTATACTGGCTCTTGGGACGGATTCGCGGGCAGCAATGGCGGCACTATCCGCGCTTTCCGATTGGGCACGCCTCCCCCCACCTCAGTTCTTCTCGGCGATCAAGCCGTTGAAAGCCAGGTAGATTCCAACACGAACGGGACGGCGGAGGCCTTTGCCACTACCGCGACCGCATCGGGCACGCTAGCCTCAATAACTTTCTATTTGGATACCTCTTCTACCGCAACCAGCGTCACTGTGGGAGTGTACGCCGACAACAACGGGCATCCAGGCGCATTACTCAGTCAGGCTTCCACTGCTACTCCGGCTGCCGGTACTTGGAATACCCTCAGCGCGCCCGCTGCTGCCATTGCGGCAGGCAATCAATACTGGATGGCTATCCTCGGCACGGGGAGCGGCATTGTGCGTTTCCGTGACCGTCATCCGGGCACTTGCGCCAGCGAAGCTAGCGCGCAGTCAACCCTGACAGCTTTGCCCGCGTCATGGACTACTGGGACGATCTTCACGGATTGTCCATTGTCCGCCTACGGTGTTTCCGTCCTAAGTTCGCAGCCGGTCCTTTCTGTTTCTCCGGCGACGCTTTCCTTTACAGCGACGCAGGGCGGTTCGAATCCTGTTCCAGCATCATTCTCAGTGTCTAATGTAGGTTCCGGAACTCTCGACTTCACTGCCTCAAGCGATGCAGCCTGGCTCTCGGCTTCTCTGGCCAACGGCAGTGCGCCGCAGACGTTGCAGGCTTCAGCCAACATCAGCGGATTGACCGCAGGGACATACATCGGCCACATCACGATTACGGCAGCCGGTGCGCAAGGATCTCCTGCCACGGTCACCGTGACGCTGACCGTCAGCTCAGCATCACTCCAGCCCATCCTCAGTGTTTCCCCGACGACGCTGACAATGACTGCGCCTCAAGGAACGACCACTTCAGCGACCTCCTCAGTCAATGTAACTAACACCGGCGGAGGCACCCTCAGTTTCTCAATTTCGAGTGATGCGGCTTGGCTTTCAGTTAATCCGGCAAGCGGCTCTGCACCCCAGATCCTCCAAGTTTCTGCATCACCAACCGGATTACTTGTGAATATCTATACTGGCCATCTCACGATCACTGCGCCGGGAGCACAAGGATCTCCGGCTACCGTCACAGTGACATTCAATGTTGCGCCGCCCCCCCCTCCGCAACCTACGGTGCTGATCGGCGATCAGGCCATCGAAACTCAGATCGATTCAAATCCTTTAGGACGCGCCGAGGCTTTTCAAGCCACCGCGAGTGCCAGCGGGACGCTAGGCTCTCTCACTGTCTATCTTGATGCCTCGTCAGCCGCCACCGGCATCACTTTGGGCCTCTACGCGAATGGAAACGGCCACCCCGGCGCCCTCCTCACCCAAGGTTCGAGCACGCAACTCACCCCCGGGGCATGGAATACGATCTCTGTCCCGCCTGTCAGCATCACCGCGGGAACAGTTTACTGGATCACGATCTTGGGAACACAGGGTGGAACACCCGCGTTCCGCGACCGGAGGAGAGGGGGTTGCAGTAGCGAGACCAGCTCACAAAGCGGGCTCAATTCACTTCCGGCCACGTGGACCACAGGCACGGTTTTCACCGACTGTCCACTCTCGGGTTACGGCAGCACTCCTTAGGCGGTCGAATTGCCATTGAGAAGGGCCACGCTCTGAGCACAAGGTAGTGCAGAAATTCGGGCACGTAGGAGAGCCAGTCTGCATCTACGCACCCCAAATCCACGATTAGGTCGAAGGGCCGTCGAGCAATTGGGCACGTAGAATGCGCATTCACATTTCAACTTGAGGAGCATTTTCACGCCCCTGATCAACAGGGCGAGCGGCTTGAGCTTGGCATTTCCAAGGACGATGCTCGAATTAGCCGAACGACGGTAGCCACGGCCACGCTGTGCGTACGTGTGCGCACTCCCTCTCATATGCATGCTGGGCAACGCTTCATTTGAATGAGCGTGAAGATTGTTTCGTCTGCTTATATATTTATCCTTGGGAGATTGGTGCGGCGCGCCGCTTACTCCTGGGAGCACGACTGCGCATCTGCGCCGCCGTCTGGGCCTTCGAGATCAAGAGAGGGAGCGCGATCGGTTGATGCGAGACTTTATGTTCGGTCCACTGGGCACACTATTCAGTCAGCCCTCAATTGCTCCAAGTTGTGACAGCTGACTCAGTTGAAGTCTCATTATTGGCGGAATTTTTTAGCCAGCAGAAAGAGCTTCATAAAAAAATTGCCCAGTTCACAAAGTATTTCCCGGCTATGAGAGGAAGCTAATGGGAACAGTCAATTCCGTCCAACACCCAGGGTGGAGACCGCTCTGGGCATTTCTTTTGCCTCTGATTGGGTACCTCATTTATGCCGCCGGGCTCTGGGAAGGCCATCCAAATCGAACATGGATGCTCTTGCTTTTTCTGTGGGCGCTGGCCGCTGGTGGGATTGCCTGGACGCTTGCCAGCCAGCGTGCAAATCGGCTCCTAGACTGGACCGACCGCCATGCAGCACTTCTTGCTGTTTGCTCGATTCTCTTGGCCGCCGGCGGGCTGATGGCTTTTAGCATCTGGCAGACTCGGAATTTCGCGGCGGGTGCGCAAGCGGAAGATACGGCTTACTACAGCCAGGTGTTATGGAACACTCTCCATGGTCATTTTCTTTCGGGAAATGTTCAGCAGGCTCGCATCTATCATCCTCCAGTATCCAGTGATTTCGCCCTCCATCTCTCCCCGTTCCTTTTATTCGTGCTGCTTCCCATCTACGCGATGAGTCCTTCTGCACTTACACTGCTACTTGTCCGGGATATCTGTCTGGTGGCTGCTGCCTGGCCCTTGTTTCTATTTGTGCGTGACCGGCTGGGAGGCTCTGCTGGTCTTTCTGCTGTTTTCCTGTATCTCGCCAATCCGGCGGTAATCGCCCAAGGAATGGAAGCATTTTACCTGCTGCATTTCGCGCCGCTGCCTTTTTTCTTTGCGCTAAGAGCCTATGATCGCGAGTGGTTTGGCGCCTTCTGTATGTGGGCCTTTATCGCTTTGGGGGTCCGCGAAGATGTCACTATCACTCTGATTGGATTTGGTTTGCTCATGATATTTGTGCGGCGGCGCTGGAATTGGTTAGCCGCGGGATTCATTCCAGCCTGTGTGTGGTGGTTTTTCGCGACGCTAGTGATTCAGCCGCTCTTTGGGCACGCTGGAAACAGCGCCCTGGATGCGGGGCTCGCCGGTGGACAGCCAAGCCCGGCAGGGGCGTACAGCGTCCTCTTGTCGGGCCCGGGGTGGATTTTGGACGCACTCCGAAAGGGCGCTTTGTCCTTCCTCTATATGTTATTCCGCTCTGTCGCTTTCTTGGCTTGTCTGGGATGGGAAGTTACGTTGGCCGTTCCAGTGCTGGCGGCTACTGTTTTCCTGGGACATGTTTATTATCAGGGGAGCGATCCATTCTCACGCTTCGCGCTACTCCCATCCTGCGCTCTGATCGGTGCAGCGATCTTGATTGTCTGCCGTCTGGGCCTAAAATATACGGGAGATCGGCGAGTCTTTTCGTTAGTGCTCTTGCTCCTATTGCCGTCCATATGCTTGCTGGACGGCGCCAAGAATGCCATCCGCGACCGTCTCGACTCATATACCGTAGCAAATGATAAGAATGCCCTGCGCGAGGCTCTCCGGCTGATTCCTTCTGCCGCTTCTGTCGCAGCGCCCAATTATGCGCTCCCAGCCCTTTCCAAGCGGCAGACGCTTTATTACATCCAGTATTTCTATATGTATCCTCCGTCCCCGGTGGATTACTTCCTTTTCGACCAAAACATAGGGCGGATTACGAGCCGGCCGGATTTGCGTCAGCACTACAGTGAGCTGCGGGATCGTTTGTCCCAATCTTCGGATTACGAGAAAATCTGGCAGAAGGGCGACTATTATCTTCTCCACCGAAAGGCCGGGATTCCTGTGCCGTAGGCAGCGCAGCCGAAACAGCGACGGCCAGTCGCCTCTCTCTGGGCCGGCAGAAAGCATGGGCATGATTGGCAACTATACATGAAATTACACTGGAATATTTTGTCCACACTGGCGTCCCGAATCGCCATGATGTGCGTCGCCCTGGCATCCTCCATGGTTCTGGCACGCGTGCTTGGACCCCAGGGCCGCGGCCTGTTTGCCCTTATCTTGGTTCTACCGGAGATGCTGAAAAGCTTTGGTCTCTTTGGATTCGAACAATCGAATGCCGTGTATGCGGGTTTGTCGCCGGACGGGCGAAAAGCATTAGTCTGGCAGTCCCTTCTTACAGCACTTTTGATCGGTGGTGTTCTTGCCGTTGCCGGCGTGGTGTATCTGCTCCACGGGGCCCCGGGCTTCCCCAATTTGCTCAAGGGGCCTCTATGGCTTTACCTCCTGACATTTGCGACCTTGCCATTCGGTTTGCTCTCGGATTACTGGGGCGCGATTCTGCGTGGCATGAATCGCATCCACCTTCTGAATGTTCTTGAGATTAGTGCGAAGGTTGGTATGCTGCTGCTCCTTTGTGTAGGTCTCTTCGTTTTTCACGCTGGCGTGACTGGGGCTGTATGGGCCAATTTCCTGGGTTATCTTTTTGGCGTAGCCTTGTTGCTTGCATTTCTCATGCGTGCCGGCATCTTAGCGGCGCCCACATTGGACTTGACGCTGTGGAAGAGAAGTGCGCGCTTTGCCCTCCCTGCTCACGCAGGCACGATTGCTGCCTACTTGAACTATCGAGTGGATGAAATCCTCGTCGCCTCTATGCTGCCTGTAGCCCAGCTGGGCTTTTACTCGATCGCCGTGGGCATGGTCGAGCGCATCTGGATTGTCCCGGGTGCCGTCGCTACAGCTTTGCTCCCCCATCTCACAAATTCGCAGGAGCGCGATCCGAAAACGGCGGCGATCATCGCTCGCCATGTCATCCTTTGGGTTGGGGCGGGTTGCCTCATTCTATTTGTTGTCGCGGGGTGGGTAGTGCGATTTCTCTACACGAACGAATTTGTTTCTGCAGTCGCACCATTGCGCTGGCTTTTGCCCGGAATCTTTACCCTCAGCATTGGTAAGGTGCTCGTCGCCGAGTTGCTTGCTCAAGAAAAGCCGCGGTACACCATTTACGCATCCACGTTGGCTGCAATTGCAAATGTGCTGGCAAATTTTCTGCTGATTCCAAGAATGGGAATTTCGGGCGCTTCCCTGGCCTCGAGTATTTCGTACACGTTACTCTCAGCCGTCCTAATCTGGTACTACCTGCGGGAGACTCGTGTCAGCTGGACCGAACTTATTCCAAGACCCCAAGACATCAGGGTTTATTTTGCAGCTTTCTGCAGCATTCGAGGAAATACAACTGTCGAATCCCGGCCCGGAGGATCTCGATCATGACGACACCGTCTTCGCTGCCGGTAATTCTCCATCGCTGTGACCAGTTCGTCGGGCGCACGACGAACTGGCTGTATGACCACTTACGCTTCATCCCTCGTTATACGCCACATGTCATTTGCGATTCGCTGGCCAACCGGCAAGAATTCCCGGAGCTTGACGCTGAGGTGTGGAGCAGCAATTCCGAGGCTCTGTCTCGCCGCGCCTGGCGGAAGATATTCGGACACCGGATATTTCCCCCGGATGCCTCGAGGTTGCGCAAACTGTCGCCCCGAGTTTTGCATTCTCATTTTGGGTATGTCGCCGTGGAGGACCTCGCTCTTGCCGAATTCCTTGAAGTGCCTTGGTTTGTAGGATTTTACGGCGCTGACGTATATCAACTCGGGCTGCTCGGTGAGTGGCGCAGGCAGTACGCCCCGATGTTTGCTCGTGCCGCCCTTGTTCTCGCGCTTGGCCCCGTCATGGCGGAAGAATTGGGGAAGCTTGGTTGTCCGCGTGGAAAGATTCGTGTGCATGCTCTTGGAGTGGATGTGCACAGCCTCCCAGTGCGCCCGAGAGTCGTTCCATCCGGAACGCCTTTGCGACTTCTCTTTGCCGGCACCTTTCGGGAGAAGAAGGGGATTCGTTACGTGATCGAGTCGGCCGCGCTTGCGAGAAAGAGCGGTGTACATCTTGAATTGAATCTCGTCGGGGATGCAGCCGGTAAACCGGGTGACCTTGAAGTTAAGCGGGCCATCTCGGATCAGATTCGAAACCTTCATCTCGAAGACGTCGTGATTAGCCATCCATATCTATCGTTCAATGATCTAGTGGCATTGGCCCTCGAATGTCACGTCTTCCTTGCGCCGAGCGTCACTGCGACCGATGGGGACAGGGAAGGAACACCGTTCGTGCTCCAGCAGCTTATGGCTACTGGTATGCCCGCGCTGTCCACACTGCACTCCGACATTCCATTCTTGTTTGGTGAGCTTCGGTTCTTGTTGGTCCCTGAACGAGATGCTCAGGCTCTAGCAGCTCGGCTGATCGGATATGCTTCTAATCCCGATTCGCTGACAGCTCACGGTCTGGCACTTCGCCAGCAGATGCAAAATCATTTCGATGTCAGAAAATGCGCTGCCCGCCTGGCAGATTTGTACGAGGAATTTATCCCTCGCTAGAGCGCAGGCTCATTTTCATCACAATTCACTGCCCCAAAATCCCAATATAAGGCAACGAAAATCTGCTCTGTCGCGCCTGAACATTGTAAGTACAGTCTAACAAGGTAATAATCTGCGCTCGAATTTGTTCGCAGTTGTGTGCGTGCTCATTCTTGGAAAAAACTTTTCTAGCTACTTCCTGGGCCTGCCGCCCGTGAAGCACGGAGATCGTCCGATTTACAACTGGACACCTCCACAAGATTTTCGACTATGTTGGCAACAGGAGCGGCCAGTGCTTTTCAACTGCCCCGTCACCCCTGAAGTTCCTGGCTTCACCTTTGTGTAACGAAGACGTCGTCGAACTGGATGTGCTGATTGCTGACATCCAGTGCAACAGCGCCGCTCGTTAATGCGGTGTCCGTCAATTGGATGACCGTCGTGCCGTCATAGACAACCGTAATCTGGTTGCCGACGAAAATCATCTGTAGGTGATGGAATATATTCGGATTCATGCTCGTTACGGTGGCCACCTGCAGCACCGCCAAGCCGGGGGAATCTACGTTCCATGCGGTGGTTCGCAACAGCTTAATCTGGTTCGAGCCCGGATAGAGCCAGGCAGCGTAAGCGGCACCTGTGCTTGTGTTTACACGCCCGCGCAGACCTCCAGGATAGTTGTTGCTACTGAACAATTGGAAGTTGGCCTCGACCGAGTAGTTGGCCCAGCCAGGGCTTCCTGCGAAGATCTGAGTATGGCCTCCGCCGTTGTAATCCGCGGCGTCTGGGGCTGCATTCCAATTAGTGAAGAGGCCGAGGGGTGAAGCCGCCCAGTTACTTAGCGAACCGAGATTAAAGTCGTCCGCAAACAGAATCGTCAGCGGGTCGACGTAGGTGTAACCGCCAGAAACAGTCGTCGATCCGCTAGCGTTAGACACGACGACAGCAGCATTTCCGGCAGCGCCGGCCGGAACAGTCACGGTCATTCGGCTGCCATCCGGCTGCGCCGAGAGGGTGCCCGCAGTGTTCCCGCCGATCTTCACGGTCACATTCGTACTTAGGTTGCTTCCGATCAGATCCATGCGGTTGCCGCCAACGGTCGTTCCCTGCGGCGGGCTGACGCGAGTCACAATGGGCGCCAGGACATTCACGGTTGCGGTTGCGGATGTGGAGTAACCTCCGTATGTTGCGGTGATTGTCGCCGTGCCGTTCCCGACGGGAGTAACCAACCCGGTCGTGCTGACAGTTGCTACCGCTGCATTGCTCGAGGTATACGCTGTATTCGAATTCGCCGTCACGTCCTGAGTGCCGCCGTTCGAGAGGCTTGCGGTTACCGTGAGTTGTTTCGTACCGCCAGCCCAGAGACTGAAGCTTGTTGGTGAAACCGTGATGCCGGTCGTTAGAACCAGAGATGGATCGTTGGCACTCACCAGCACGTCGTCGAACTGAATATGCTGGCTGCTAACGTCAAGCGCGACAGCGCCCGCCGACAACGCCGAATCTGTTGCCTGTATTACGGTCACCCCATCGTATATCACGCTTATCTGCGAGCCGAAAAAAGCGAGGCGCAGGGTGTGAAATACGTTCGGTGTGATGTTCACGCTTGCTGTTTGAATGATGATAAGGCCGGGTGCATCCACGCTCCAGGCCCCCGTCCGCAGAAGTTTGATCTGGTTATTCCCCGGGTAAACCCACGCCGCATACGCTGCACCAGTGCTCGTATTGACGCGCCCGCGCAAGCCGCCAGGGTAATTGTTCCCGCTGAACAGCTGGAACTTGGTCTCGACGTTGTAGTTGCCCCACTGTGGATTCCCCGCATAGATTTGCGTGGGGCCGCCGCCAGTATTGTCCGCGACGTCCTGCGACGCACTCCAGTTGGTGAACAGCCCCAGTGGCGAGGCTGTCCAGTTGCTCAACGATGCCAGATTGAAATTGTCCGAAAACAGAATCGTCAGTGGATCAGCGTAAGTATACGCACCGGTCAGGGTCGTCGTTCCAGCGGAGTTCGTCAGCACGATATTCGCTGCTCCCAAGCTCCCAGAAGGAACCGTTACCGTCATCCGGCTGCCGTCCGGCAATGCAGAGAGAACAGTCGCTGGCTTCCCACCGATCGTCACGGTCACGTTCGTTCCCATGAAAGTTCCAATGATGTCCATACGGTCACCGCCGGAAGTAGGACCAACGGTCGGACTGACGCGAATCGCGTTTGGCGGGGCGAGCAGAGTAGATGAGACACTCGCCGTACCGTTCAGACCTCCGTAGGACGCTGTGATGATTGCATTGCCCGTGTTGACCGCAGTAACCAGGCCAGTCGAATTCACTGTCGCCGCTCCAGTGTTGCTCGAAACATAGCCTGTCCCGGCGTTGCTGGTAACATTCTGCGTGCTGCCGTCGCCAAAACTGGCGGTCACCGTAAGTTGCTGCGTTGTACCTGCGCCGAGCAGGGTGAAGCTCGCGGGTGTGACGCTGAGCCCTGTCAGCGGAGGACCCGGAGGAACGTTGGTTGTCACCAGCACATCCTCAAAGCGTACGTGCTGATTCGAAACGTCCACGGCAACCTCGCCGCCCGCGTAGGCCGTGTCGGTGACGCTCATCTTCAGCACGCCGTCCCAGTAAACCTGGATCGACGATCCGATAAAGGAGAGCTTGACCGTGTGGTAGTTTGCCGTATCGAAGGTCTGGTTGGCGGAGCCGATATTGGTCAATCCGGAGGAATCGATATTCCACCCCGTCACTCGAAACAAAGTGAGCTGACCGGAGCCCGGATAGAGCCACAGGGCATAACACTGCCCAGTCGTTGGATTTACGCGGCCGCGAATTCCGCCCGGCCAGTTGGCGAGCGAAAAGAGAAGTATCTTCGCTTCCACGTCATAGTTCGTCCAGCTTGCATTGCCGGCGTATCGCTGCGTGTGGCCGATCCCCGAGTAGTCGAACGCACCTTGATTCGAGGTCCAGCCGTTGCTTAGGCCGAGGGGTGACGCATTCCAGGTAATCCCACTGTCGCCGTTGAAACTCTCCCCCATTAGGATTTTTGTGGGATCGAGGTAGGAGTAGTTGATGGGGGCTGTCGCGGACCCGAACGATGTTGTGACTTGCACCGTGGCAGTGCTTCCAATCACACCCGGCGGAACTACTGCCGAGACCCAGCTCGGGCTCAACAGAGTCATATTACTTGCGACCACGCCTCCGACCACGACTTGGGTGCTTGGACCGAA
>Ga0153915_10002209_pt1 | contig 17849 bp, 14 predicted proteins | sample Opewatmetagenome_2_FD_107003 | JGI IMG/M metagenome (GOLD analysis project Ga0153915, IMG submission 107003) | Freshwater wetland microbial communities from Ohio, USA - Open water 3 Core 3 Depth 3 metaG | ecosystem: Environmental > Aquatic > Freshwater > Wetlands | place: USA: Ohio, Lake Erie...
CAGCTGGCCCCCATAGGACAGATTCAAAGATGGCCTTTGTTGCAGAGAGCGTAGGCGCGGGATAGCTCACTGGGCAATCGCCGGTGTCGGGTCTTGTCCAAATTGCGGTATTCCCCGCAATTTCCATTTGGATTTCGTAGGCTTTTGTGTTCATAATGATCCTTTTCTAAGGCAGAGAAAGAGGCCCTCTCTATAAACGCAGACATGCTGCATTGTGATCCCAGAAGATCGCCTTGAGATAAACGAGTAGGCAAAGGCATAAGATATTGCCGAAAAATGGAGGAGATATTGTGCCGATATCTGGGATAGCCTTGCGCTTCGGCGACGATGCCAGAATTCTGCCTCTTTGAAGTAAAAGAAAAGCTTCGCTTGAAACAACCCTCTTTGTACGTTTATAAAGTATTGCCCTCTCGGCTGCCAATTATCCTCGGACTGTCTAGGCAAGCTACAGACATAATATTGATTCGACTCTCGCCATTCCGCTTGACGATTCATCCCCAACCGACCTTAAAAGCAAAATCGAAAATAAAGTTTATATTAAATTGAACGCCTAAATCAAGGAAAAAAATAATACCCAGGACTTCCCCCCATTATTGGGGAATGTCCTGAAAGTAGAATATGTGCCACGGCAAGGACTATGCGTCGATTTGCATTTTGCTGTCGACAATAGTGACACGGGGGGACCATTTTACAAGACCAGGATTCCACGATGATGTTGGGAGAGGGATTCGAACTCCCGTTCCATCGACTTCTTCCGGGCACCGAAGGGAGGGGAGGGAGTTCGCCCATGGCGTCCTTGAAGGCCGGGCCCGCAAACGGTATGATATCGGTCATGAAGCTAGACGATCAGATCAACTATATCGTGTCGGGACTCGAGCGGTCGGGCACGTCGCTCATCATGCAGCTCCTGCGCGCGGGAGGCGTGCCCTGCGCCTTCGACACGGCCTCGCGGCCGCCCGACGACAACAATCCCCGCGGCTATTTCGAGCTCGAAGGCGGGAAGGTCATCAGCCGCCTCCGGGACGGCGTCTTCCCGCTTGCCGATTACCGGGGCCGTTTCATCAAGATCACCGCCTACGGGATGAAGTTCCTGCCGCCCGGCAATTACCGCGTCATCTACACGGAGCGCAACATCGAAGAGGTCCTGGACTCCATGGAGAAAATGGCCCAGGTCAAGGACCCGGACCGCGAGGGGACCAAGGCCGCGTTCATCAAGCTCAACGAGATGGTCAAGGGCCAGCTCGGCGGCCGGATGGACGTGAAACTCCTGCTTGTGAACTATAACGCGATCGTTCGGGAGACGGCGCCGGAGATCCGGCGGATCGCCGCGTTCATCGGCGCCGACGACGTCGACGAACAGGCCATGGCGGCCGCGGTCGACGAGAAGCTCTACCGCAACAAGCGCCGGCCGCAGTGACAGCCGGCGGGCTTGGCCCGCCCTTCACCTAGAGGAGGGTAGAGGTTCGAGTCCCCTCTTCGGTATTCTCGATTTATCGGTGCCGAGAGGAATGAAGCATTGGGGGATTAAAATCCCCTCACTCACGCGCACTTTACCGGGCCGCGGGCCGCACGTGCCCGTCGGGATCGAAGGCGACCGGCAGGACGGCGGGACGCTCGAACCACGGCGGGCCGAAATACGTCGACCACCAGCTGCCCTTCACGTCCTGGAAGAACGTGTTGTGTCCGCCGTTGAGGATGGCCTCGTAGCGGGCGCCGTATGGGCCGTAGATGTTCGCGGCCTCGGCGATGCAGCAGCTGTAGCGGCCGTCGATATTCTCGGAGGCGCAGAGGTAATAGCGCCCGTTGGCCTTGAACATGAACATGCCTTCATAGCCGACATGGTCGAAGGAGTTCTCGCCGAAGATCCCCTTGCAGAGGCCCGAATGATGTTTGGGATCGGGGTCGGTCGTCGTCATCCGCAGCCAGTGATACGGCTCGGCCAGCCCGCTCATGTCGGGCTTCAGGCGCGCGATCTTGCCGCTGTGCCAGAGGAAATAGACCGTGCCGTCGTTGTCCTGGAAGAGCGAGGCGTCGATCTCGTCGCCCAGCCGGTCTTCGGGATGCATGTCGACATAGGGGCCTTCGGCCTTGCCGGAGGTGCTTTTCAGCAGGCCGCATCCCGAGGTCTTGCCGGTGCCGTCCCAACCGGGGATGCTGTAGGTCAGCCAGAAGGTGTTCTTGAGATAGTGGATCTCCGGGGCCCAGAGCGGTTCCTTCGCCTCGACGTATTTTTTATGCCAGGGGCTTGCCCCGTAATGCCAGACCGTGCCCAGGTCCTCCCAGGCGACCAGGTCCTTCGACTTCCATATCCGGATGCCCTTGCCCCGGTCCGGGACGTCGTTGACGATGCTCGTCCCCGTCAGGTAATAGGCGCCGTCCGCGGCGCGGCAGATCGACGGATCGCGCAGGGGCGCGTCGAAGAGCAGGCGCAGGCCCGCGGGGGCGAGCTTCGCGGGATCGGCCGCAGCCGTTGTCGCTTGCGGCTGTTTCCGGTCCGTTTGCTGTTTAGCCGGCGGCTGTTGCGCCGACCATAAAAAGCCGAGTACGACGGCTCCGATCGTCGCGGCAAGAACTAGCTTGACAGTTCCGGACCTGAATGCGTGTCGAATGGAATTACCGGGGATGGGGGACATGATAATCATCCTTTATCTTTTATGACCATATCTCCTCACCTCACCGTTGTGCGTGCCTTTGCGTCTGCGCGCCGTACAGCTTCTTCAGCATCATCGCGTCGCCCTCGAGGTTGGGGCTCTCGCAGATGACCAGGCCCTCGACGCCGGAGTCGCGCAGGGCCTCGATCCATTCGTCGTAGCGGAAGTCGGACTCGTCGAGGTCGAGGTGCTTGATCTCGCCCTTGTCGTGGTACTGGATGCCGGCGACGTGGATGTGGGCGTTCTTGAGCGCCCCCGCTCCCAGCTTTTTCACGACCTTGGCCAGGACGCGCCGGAAATCGTCGTAGCCGTTGACCCGTCCCTCGCGCGCGTGGATGTGGGCGAAGTCGAGGCACGGCTTGAGGCCGTCGATCTCGCGGCAGAGCTGGAGGACCTCGTCGAGCGTCCCGAACTGGGAGTGCTTGCCCATGGTCTCGATCCGGACGGCGATCGGGATCCGCTCCTGCCGGACGATGGATATGACGGCCGCCAAGCCCGTCTTGATCTCGGCGTAGGTTTTCTCGGGCGTCTCCCGGCCGTAGAAGCCGGCGTGGACGACGACGCTCCCGGCGCCGCAGGCCGCGCCGACCCGGGCCGAGCTCAGCAGCCGTTCCTGGCTCTGGAGCCGGATGCCGTGGTCCTCGGAATTGAAGTTGATGTAGTAAGGGGAGTGGACGCTGAGGCGAAGACCCAGGGCCGTGGCCTTGGCGCGGACCTTGGCGGCCGTGTCGAGGCCCATCTTGACGCCCTTGACGAACTCGATCTCGAGGCCGTCGAGCCCCAGCTCCTTGACCTGATCGAGGCCGGCCAGGGTCGAAACGTCGCCGGCCGAGAGGGGAACGCCGGCCGTGCCGAAGAGGAGGGCTCTAGGAGCACCGAGCATCGGCCTCTCCGCGGGGATTGAGAAACTCGCTGACGATCCGCATGGCGCAGAATTCCCCGCACATGGAGCAGGCCTTGGTGCTTGATTTCCGCCGTCTCCGGACGGCCTCGAACTTGACGGGATCGATGGCCAGCCTCTTCTGGGTCTTCCAGTCGAGGCGCTTGCGGGCCCGGGAGAGCTCGAGATCCCTCTCGATCGCGCCCGGGATCCGCTTGACGATGTCGGCCGCGTGGGCGGCGATCTTGGCGGCGATCAGGCCCTCGCGGACGTCGTCGAGCGTCGGCAGGCCGAGATGCTCGGCCGGCGTCACGTAGCAGAGGAAGTCCGCTCCGGCCGAGGCCGCCAGCGCGCCGCCGATGGCCGAGACGATGTGGTCGTAGCCGGGGGCGATGTCCGTGACGAGCGGGCCGAGGACATAGAAGGGCGCTTCCTGGCAGAGGCGCTTCTGGAGCCGGACGTTCATCTCGACCTGGTCGAGCGGGACGTGCCCGGGCCCCTCGACCATGACCTGGACGCCCGCCTCGCGGGCGCTCTGGACGAGCTCGCCGAGGGTCATCAGCTCCTCGATCTGGGGCCGGTCGGTCGCGTCCAGGACGGAGCCCGGCCGCAGGCCGTCGCCCAAACTGAGCGTGACGTCGTCGCGGCGGGCGATTTCGAGCAGGCGGTCGAAGCGGGCGTAGAAGGGATTCTCCTTGCCGTTGTGGAGCATCCAGGCGAGAAGAAAGGCCCCGCCCCGGGAGACGATGTCGGCGACCCGGCCCTGTTTTTTCAGGCGGTCGACGGCCTTGAGGGTCAGGCCGCTGTGGACGGTCATGAAGTCGACGCCCTCGCGGGCCTGCGATTCGACGGCCTCGAACAGGTCTTCCTCGGTCATGTCGACGATCGTGCCCTGCCGGGCAATGGCCTTGACCGTCGCCTGGTAGATCGGCACGGTCCCCAGGGGCACGGGCGTCCGCTCGAGGATGGTCCGCCGAATCTTCCCGATATTCCCGCCCGTGCTCAGGTCCATCAGGGCGTCGGCGCCGTAATCCAGGCTGACCTTGAGCTTGCGGAGCTCGTCGGCCAGGCGCGGAAAATCGCGCGACGTGCCGATGTTGACGTTGACCTTGGTCCGCAGGCCGCGGCCGATGGCCGCCGGCTGAGCGGGGGAGTGGCGGGGGTTGCTGGGAATGACGGCCAGCCCTTCCGCGACGAGTCCGGCCAGGGCCTCGGCGGAGATCGACTCCGCCGCGGCGGCCTTCTTCAGGACCCGCGTGAGGACACCCTTCTTTGCCTGTTCGATCTGCGTCATGATTTATCGCTTTCGGGAGCGTTCTCTTGGAGTAAGGCCAAGTATAAAGGAGGGTCCGGAGGCTGTCAAGGAAACGCTCTCTGCAGGCCGCGGGGGCGGGGTGAGAAGGCTCATCTTTTCTCACCCCTGGAGGTGATGGAAACGGGGGGATTTTCACCCCGGGATTCATCCGGCCGGACGATTGCGCCAGGGGGGAGAGAGCCGTTATCATGCCGTCATGATGCAAGCGCTCCTTCCGCCTTCGTCTTCAGGGGCCATTTTAGTTATAATGAGCTCCTCCGCGCTTCGCATCAGCCGCTGACGTTTCCGAAAAATCACAGTTTGAGGAGACGCTTTCAGTCCATCGGCGGTAGCCTGCCTGCGGGCACGGATTTGCCATGAATACGCCAGTGCCGAAAAACCCTTCCCCCGGGACCGGGTCCGCCCGGCCGCGGCCCGGTTTCGAGATCCGGCCGGGCCTGCTCGCCAGGAATACGATCCTGAACATGCTCGGCCTCGGACTGCCGATGATCGTCGGTGTCCTGGCCATGCCGTTCACCATCCGCGGGCTGGGCACGGAGCGTTTCGGCATCCTGTCCCTGGTCTGGGTCGTCGTCGGCTACCTGGCCTTCTTCGATCTCGGCCTGAGCCGGGCGACGACCAAGTTCATCGCCGAGGCGCTGGGCCGCGGCGAATCGGACGGCATCTCGAGAATCCTCTGGACCACGGTCTTCTTCCAGGCGGCCATGGGCTTGGCGGGGGCCGCGCTCCTGGCATTGGCGACGCCGCTTCTCGTCGGGCGCTTCCTGCACGTCCCGGCGGCGCTCATGCCCGAGGCCAGGACGTCGTTCATGCTGATCGGCGTTTCCCTGCCGGTTGTCCTCGTTTCGGCCTCGTTCCGCGGCGCGCTCGAGGCCCGCCAGAGGTTCGACCTGGTCAATATCGTCAAGGGGATTTCGAGCACCCTGAACTACGTCCTGCCGCTCGTCGGAATAGTGCTGGGATTCGATCTGCGCGGCGTCGTGGCCCTTCTCGTCGGGGCGCGGATCCTGGCCCTCGTCGCCTGGATGGGACTCTGCCTCAAGGCGATGCCGGCTCTCCGGAAGCAGGTGGCGTTCCGGCGGGAGAGCGTCGCCGGCCTGCTGAAGTTCGGCGGCTGGCTGACCGTCTCCAACATCGCCCGGCCCGTCCTGACCTACTTCGACCGCTTCTTCGTCGGCTCCCTCCTGAACCTGAAGGCCGTCGGATTCTATACCGCGCCCTACGAAATCGTCACCAAGGTCGGCATCCTGCCGGGCAGTCTCATCCTGACGCTCTTCCCGTCGTTCAGCACCCTTCAGGGGAAGGAAGAGCCGGAAAAGGCCAGGACGCTTTACGGCTGCGCCGTCAAGTATCTGATCGTCGGCATGGGCCCCGTCTCGGTCCTCCTGGTCCTGCTGGCGCGTCCCATTCTCCGGATCTGGCTGGGGGCCGAGTTCGCCGCGACGAGCGCCCTGGTCTTCCAGATCCTGGCCCTGGGCTTTCTGACCAATTCCCTGGCCGATGTCCCGCTGGCCCTCATCCAGGGCTTCGGGCGGCCGGACCTGCCGGCCAAGCTCAACGTGGCCGAATTGTTCCTCTTCGTGCCCCTGAGCTGGCTGGCCATCAAGCGCTGGGGCATCGCCGGAGCGGCGGGCGCCTGGACCGTCCGGGTGACGTTCGAAATGGCCGTGCTCTTCGTGATGGCCTGCCGCGTCGGCGGCATGCGTTTCTCCGGCCGCGAGATCTGGCGGCGCGGGATTCCCCAGAGCGTCGCCGCCGTGGTCATCTTCGGCGCGAGCGGCGCCTTCGCCTTCCACTTCTCCGGCATGCTCTACGGGCTGATCATTCCGATTGTCGTCTTTGTCGCTCTCTGCTGGTACTTCGTTTTCGACCGGCAGGAAATCGCCTTGCTGAGGACCGGATTCGCGCGCCTTCGGACGAGTCTCGGCGGGCGGCGGGCGGAAGGGGAAAGCAGATGAAACCGCGCGTCGCCGTCGTCCATCCGCAACTCGTTGCGGGCGGCGGATCGGAGGCCTGCGTCATGTGGACGCTCCAGGTTCTCCGCGACGAGTGCCGCCTGTCGCTGATCACGACGGGCAGGCCCGACATCCGGGCCATGAACGCGAAGTACGGCACGACCCTGGATCCCGCCGAGATCGACGCCCGCTGCCTGCCGATCCCCCCGGGGATGAAGACGCGTTTCGACGCCCTCCGCGGCTTCCGCCTGGCCCGCTACTGCCGCCGCCACGCCGGCGAATTCGAGGCCATGATCTCGGGCTACAACGGCCTGGATTTCGGCCGGCCGGGCATTCAGCGGATCGCCGATTTTTCCTTCGACGACGCCCTTCGCCGCGAGCTTCATCCAACCAGCGGCGCGGCCGGAGGGGCTCTCGGCCGCCGCTTTTACCTCGCCCTGGCCCGGATCCTGGCGGGAGGCCGTCCGGACGGATGGAAGAGGAACCTGACCCTGGCCAACTCGGAGTGGACGCGCGACCTCCTCCGGGAGAGGTTCGGGGTCGAGTCGAGGGTGATATATCCTCCCGTCGACGGAGACTTCCCCGAAGTCCCCTGGGCCGAGCGCGAGGACGGTTTCGTCGTCATCGCCCGCCTGGTGCCGGAAAAGGGGCTCGGGCTCATCGTCGACATTCTCTCCCGGGTCCGCCGGGAGCGGGACATCCATCTGCACATCGTCGGCCGGCGCGAGCGGACGGCCTGCGCCCGGGAGGTCGAGGAGCTGTGCGGGCGGCACGGCGACTGGATCCGCCTCGAGGGCGAAGTTTACGGTTCGGACAAGGCGGCCCTCCTGGCCGGGCACAAGTACGGGATCTCCGGCTGCCGCCAGGAGGCCTTCGGCATCGCCGTGGCCGAGATGGTCAAGGCCGGAGAGATCGTCTGGGTTCCGTCCGGCGGCGGCCAGCAGGAGATCGCGGCCCAGCCCCGCCTCATCTACTCCGCGCCCGACGAGGCCGCCGGCAAGATCCTGGCCGTTCTCGCCGATGCGGCAGCGCAGGCGGCCATCCGGCGGGAGCTCGCGGAACGGTCTCGCATGTTCTCGACCGCCCGCTTCGCCGAGGAGATGAGGGACGCCGTCATGGGCTTCCTGAAGGAGAGTCATGCCAGGCCGCAATGACATCGCCTTCGTCGTCGCGACCAAGGACCGGCCCGCCGAGCTCGGCCGCCTCCTGCGAAGCCTGGAAGCGCAGACGCGGCGGCCCGGCGAGCTCGTCGTCGTCGACGGCGGCCGCGAATCCGTCGAGGCCTTGTGCCGCGGCGTCCGAGCGTTTCCCGTCCGGCACATGCGCTGTCTGCCGCCGTCGGCGGCCCGCCAGCGCAACGCCGGCCTCGAGGCCGCTTCCGCCGAGGCCCGGCTCATCGGCTTCCTCGACGACGACGTCGTCCTCGACGGGCGGGCCGTGGAGAACATGAGCCGGTTCTGGGAGAGCGCCGACGAGCGGACGGGCGGGGCGGCCTTCAACATGACGAATCATCCGCCGACCGCCCTGGCCGGCGTCAAGCTGTCGTCGTTCGCGGAGACAATCGGGCTTTATTCGCGCCGCCGCGGGACGGTTTCGCCGGCCGGCTTCCAGACGATGATCGGCCGGGTCGGCTCGACCGCCTTCCTCGACTGGCTGCCGACGGGCGCCTCGATCTGGCGGCGGGAGGTGTTCGAGAGCTTCCGTTTCGACGAGTGGTACGATGGATACAGCTATCTCGAAGATCTGGATTTCAGCTACCGCGTCGGCAAGGCCTTCAGGCTGGCGGTCGTGGCCGACGCCGGGTATCTCCATCTGCCCGCCGGCTCGGGCCGCGGCAACGGCCTCGAGTTCGGCCGCCGCGAGGTCCTGAACAGGCTCCATTTCGTGCGCAAGAATCCCGAGCTGTCGGTCCCCCGGTGCTGCGCGGCCCTGGCGGCGAGGCTCCTGATGAGCCTCGGCCTCGGCCTGCGGCATCGGGATTCTTATCATCTCCAGCGCGCCTGGGGAAACGTCGTCGGGCTCGGCATATCCCTGGGCCGCATAGGGAGGGCCTCATGAACGCGAAGCGTTCGGAGAGACGATTGAAGATCGGCCTCGACTTCGTCAACCTGAGAGAGCCGGGCGAGGGGCTCGGCCGGTTCGCCGGCCAGCTGGTCCAGGCCCTGGACGGCCAGGCCTCCGGGCACGAGTTTGTCATCTACGCCCGCGAGGAGATGGCCGAGTACTTCGCCGGCCTCGCCGGGAATTTCCGCGTCGCATCCCTGCGCCTGCCGCGCCGCCGGATCCTGCCCTGGAACCAGATCTCGTTCCTGCGGCGGAAGACGGCGGAAGGGCTGGACATCCTCCACTCGCCGGTCTCCACGTCGCCGCTGCTCGGCGGGCGCGGCCTGAAAAGGATCCTCACCGTCCATGACCTGGCCTTCCTCTTTTCGCCGGGGACGGCGCCCCGGTGGTCGCGCGCCTGGTGGAATTTTTCCTGGCCCCGCTCGCTCCGCGGCGCCGCCCACGTCGTGACCGTGTCCGAGCAGACCCGGCAGGACGTGATCGCGCGCTACGCGATCCCGAGGGAAAAGACTTCCGTGATCTATCCCTATGTTTCGTTCAAGAACGCCGACGTCCCGATCAAGCTCGTCCAGGCCGCGCGCGAGCTGTTCGGCCTGCCCGAGCGCTACATCCTCCACGTCGGGGCGCCGCACAAGAGAAAAAATCTCGTCACTCTCATCAGGGCCTTCGCCCTGTTGAAGAAAGATCCCTCGTTCGATCACGGCCTCGTCCTGGTCGGGCCGCGCGGCTGGGACGATGCCGCCGTCCGTCGGGAGGCGGTCGGGGCGGGTCTGGCGGACGACGTCGTCTTCACCGGCTTCGTCGGCGACGAGAGCCTGCCCGCCGTCTACGCCGGCGCGTCCGCCCTCGTCTTCCCCTCCCTCTACGAGGGGTTCGGCTATCCTCCGCTGGAGGCCATGGCCTGCGGCACGCCCGTCATCGCCTCGAACGTCTCGTCCCTGCCCGAGGTCGCCGGTCCGGCCGCCGTTCTCATCCCGCCGGAGGACGCGGAGGCGATCGCCGGGGCGATCGTCCGCGTCCTGAACTCTCCGGGACTGGCGGACGAACTCAGGCTGGCGGGCCGGAAGAGGGTTCAGCAATTCTCCCGGGAACGGATGGGCCGGGAATACATCGACGTCTACGAGAAAGCCGCCCGCTCATGAAAAGACTGAAAATCCTCGTTTCCGCCTACGCCTGCAACCCGCTTGGCTCGCCGAAGCTGCATCCGGGCGAGGACCTGACGGGCTGGCGGCTCGTCCACCAGATCGCCCGCTTCCATGACGTCTGGGTCCTGACCCACACCTACAACAAGCAGGGGATCGACCCGGCCGGGCCGACGCCGCCCGCGCCGTCGATCCGCTTCCAGTTCGTCGATCTCGGCCCGATCCTGGGCGCGCTCTACAAGGTCGAATTCGGCCAGCGGATCTATTATTACCTCTGGCAGATCAAGGCCTGGCGGACGGCCCGGAAACTCCATCGGGAAATCGGTTTCGACCTGGCCCATCACGTGACCTTCGGCAACGACTGGCTGGCCAGCTGGATCGGCGCCTTCCTGCCGGTGCCCTTCGTCCTGGGGCCGGTCGGCGGCGGCCAGCGGACGCCGCGCGGCCTGCTCCGCGAGTACACGCTCGGCGGCCGGCTGTCCGAGTTCGGCCGGAACGCGGCCCAATGGTTCGGCCGGCGGGATCCCGTGCGGCGGCGGTGCCACCGGAAGGCCCGGGCCATCCTCGTCTGCAACCGGGAAACGAAAGACATGGTTCCGAAGGCCCGCCAGGCGAAGGTCAAGTTCTTCCCCGTCAACGGGATTTCCCCGGACGACCTGTACTCGGGGCCGGCGGCCGACGCGGCGCGGCCGAGGTTCCGGGTGTTCATGGCCGGGCGGTTCCACCGCCTGAAGGGTTTCGCCCTGGCCGTGCGCGGCTTCGCGCTCTTCGCCGCCAAGGTCCCCGAAGCGGAGTTCGTCATTGTCGGCAGCGGCGGCGAGGAGGAAAACATCCGCCGCCTCGTCGCCGAGCTTGGCCTCGAGGACAAGGTCCGGCTGACCGGCTGGCTGCCGCGCGAGACCCTGCTCCGCGACATGAGGGACGCGGACGTCTTCCTCTTCCCGAGCTTCCGGGACGGGGGAGGGGCCGTCGTCGTCGAGGCCATGGCCTCCTCCAAGCCCGTCATCGGCCTCGATTCCGGCGGGCCCGGCCTTCACATCCAGCCCGAGTGGGGCTTCAAGATCGAGCCCGACAATCCGGCCCAGGTCGCGGCCGAGATCGCCGCGGCCCTGGAAACACTGCACGCGAATCCGGCCCTCGCCGAGGCCATGGGAAAGGCGGCCCGGCGCCGGGCGGAGGAATACTATTTGTGGGACAGGCACGGCGAGCGCCTCCGCGACATCTACGCCGAGGTCCTCGAAGGACGGACGGGAACGAAATCATGATCATCGCGGCGGTTCTCTGGCTCATGGTCTGGGCCGGCATGTACAGCGACGTCTCCAAGTTCAGGTGGGAGAGGCTCCTGGAGAACCCCGCCAACTTCGTGCTGGCGCTCAGGCCCTTCCTGCCCATCATCGCCGCGATCTTCGCCTTCGTCATCCTGAAACGGGCGGGGCGGCTGTCGCTGGTCCTGTCGCGGGGCCCCCTGATGGCCCTGGCCCTCTACGGCCTCATCGGCGGCTTCTTCTTCTTCGTCTCGCCGGAGCCGTTCGTGTCGCTCTACTGGGCGGCCCTTTTCCTGTCGGCCGTCTTCGTCGCCTGGGTCCTGGTCAATCAGGAGGACTCCGAGGTACGGACCAAGGCCCTCATGGACGTCAACACCGCGATCATCGTCGTCATCGTCGTCTTCTACCTCTTCGGCCCCCTCTGGCCGATCCTGAGGGGCGCGCCCAACCCGCGCCTCTACCACCTGCCGTTCGGGCTCGGCACCCAGACGGCCAACGGCGTCGGCCGCTTCGCCGGCGTCCTGGCCCTGATCGCCCTGTCGAGGCTCCGCCAGTCCGAACTCGTCAAGCGGGTGCTGTGGTCGGGGCTGTTCGTCGTGGCCGTCGTCACCCTGGCCGTGTCCGAATCGCGGACGGGCATCCTGGGCTTCGTCGTCGGGATGGCCCTCATCGTCCTGGCGAACAGGAAGTTCAACTGGCTCGTCGTCGGAGTTCCGGGCGTGCTGTTCTTCCTCTACAAGGCCTGGTTCGTCTGGCGCTTCAGAGGCAGTTTCGAAAACGCCTTTTTCCTGACGGGGCGCGAGACGACCTGGAAGAAGGCCCTCGAGATCTCCCTCCGCTCGCCGCTCATCGGCCACGGCTTCCACGCCGACAGGCTGATGATCGAAGGCGAGCACGTCCACATGGCCTATCTCCATTCGCTGATCCAGAGCGGCTTCCTCGGCGCGTTGCTCTTCGCCGTCGCCGCCGTCGGCATCTGGGTCCTCGTCGTCAGGAACCGCGTCGTCCAGCGCACCGTCGCCGTCGGCGGGGTCGAGAATTTCCTGCTGACGGAGTCCCTGGCCGTCCTGGGCTTTCTCGCCGCCCGCAGCTTTTTCGAGTCGACGGCCGCCTTCTACGGCGTCGACCTGCTCTTCTTCGTGCCGTGCATGGCTTACATCCAGATCTGGATCGAGAAGAATCCCCCGGCGGAAGGGGCCGCATGAAGATCTCCATCCACACGATGTACTACCTGCCGGACTTCGGCAGCGCGCCGATCCTGATGAATGAGCTGGCGGCCTATCTCGCCGGCCGGGGGCACGACGTCGAGGTCGTGACGACTTTCCCGAGGACGCCGTCGCCGGACTTCCGCGGGCTGGTCTACTCCCGGCGGCGGACCGACGGCTTCGTCGTCAAGCGGTTTTGGGCGAAGGCGACGTCCCGTCCGCTCGGCCGGCTCATGGCCTGGAACATCTACACGGCCGGCGCCCTTCTCAACCTCGGCTCGATCGGACGAGGAGACGTCCTCTTGCTGCGGACGCCGCCCCTTCAGCTGGGCGTGCCGGCCTTCTGGGCCAGGCACCTGAAGGGGGCCAGGATCCTTCTCAGCGTCCAGGACATCCATCCCGACCTGGCCATCGAGTCGGGCATCCTGAGAAACCCGGCGGGCATCCGTTTCGCCAAGGGACTCGAAAAATGGGTCTACGGAATGGCCGACCGGATCGTCGTCATCAGCGACGGATTCAAGCGGAACCTCCTGGCCAAGGGGGTCCCGGACCGGAAGATGGAGATCATTCCGAACTGGGTGGATACGGATTTCCTCAGGCCGCTCCCGAAGGACAATCCCGTGGCCAGGAAGTTCGGGCTCGACCGGAAGTTCGTCCTCATGTACTCGGGGACCATCAGCATCAGCAGCAGCCGGGCCCTGGAGCGCGTGCTCGAGGCGGCCGCGAGCCTGGAGGGGGAGAAGGACATCCTCTTCGTCATCGCCGGCGAGGGCCTCAAGAAGGAATCGCTCGAGGCCAGGGCCGCGGCGCTCGGCCTCGCGAACGTCGTCTTCCTGCCCTTCCAGCCCTACCGCGACCTGCCGGCCCTGCTGGCCTCGGCCGACGTTCTTCTCGTGCCGCTCGACAGCGACAAGTCCCAGCTGTCCGTGCCCTCGAAGCTCTACAACTTCATGGCCGCGGGCCGGCCCATCCTGGGCCTCGCGGCGCCCGGCTCCGAGGTCGCCGCCGTGCTCAGCGAGAGGGCCTGCGGGCTTTCCGCGCCTCCCGACAGCCCGGTCGAAATCGTCGAGGCCGTCCAGGCTCTCCGCCGCTCGCCGGACCTCAGAGAGAGTTATGCTTCAAACGCCCGGAGATATGTCGTAGAATACTTTACCAGGGATAAGGTCCTCAAATCGTACGAAGACCTCCTGACGAGCATGGTCCGATGACCGTGCGTGATTCGCCGATGAAGAAATTTTTAAAATTATTCCTGCCGCCTCTCGTCATCATGGCCTTCGTCTTTCCCCTGGGCAACAAGGCCCTGGCCAGCAGCCGGACGTACGAGCTCTTCATGGCGGTCTTCTATCGGCTCCTGCCGCACGCGTCGCGCCACGCCGGCTCCATCGGCTATGTCGTCTTCCGGAAAACGGGCCATTTCGTGACCTACGGCCTGATGGCTTTTCTCCTCTACCGCGCCTTCCGGGGGGACAAGGGGCCGAAGTGGAAGCCGGCCGGCCTTTTCTGGGCGGCGGCCGTCTCCGTCGCCTACTCGTTCCTGGACGAGCTCCTTCAGACCCTGGTGCCCCGCCGGCACGGCAGTCCCTTCGATTCGGCCATCGATTGCGCCGGCATCGGGCTGGCCCTGTTCCTGACGGCCCTCTGGGCCAGGCGGAAGGACAAGGGCCTGATCCCCCCTCCGGGTCCGAATTCCCCGGGCCGGGCCCTTTTCCTCAAAAGGCCTTTCGACATCGCCCTCTCCTCCCTGGGCCTGCTCGTCTCGTCGCCGCTCTGGGCCGTCATCTGCCTGGCCATTTGGCTGGGGGACAGGGGCCCGATCTTCTATGCCCAGGAGCGCGTCGGCAGGGGAGGCCGGATTTTCCGGGCCCTCAAGTTCAGGTCCATGATCCCGGACGCCGAGAAAGGCCGCGGCCCGGTCCAGGCCTCCGAGAACGATCCGCGGGTGACCCGCATCGGCCGCGTCCTGCGGGCGACGGCCATGGATGAACTGCCGCAGCTTCTCAACATCTTCAAGGGAGACATGAGCTTCGTCGGCCCCCGGGCCCTCCGGCCGAGCGAGATCGAGGTCGGCGCGGACCCGTCGGCGAAACCGGTCGCCGAGATCCCCGGCGGCGCGGACCGCCACGCGGTCCGGCCGGGGCTGACGGGCCTGGCCCAGGTCTACCTGCCGGGCGAGACGCCGCGGCGGAAAAAGTTCCGTTACGACCTCTTCTATATAAGGAATATGAGTTTCTGGCTGGATCTCAAGCTCATCGCCCTCTCGTTCTGGATCACCGCGCGAGGCCGATGGGAGTCGCGCCAGGACAAGGTCTGACCATGGACAAGCGCGCCCTGAAGACGGAAAAGCGGCGGGACGTCGTCGTCATCGGCGGCGGCCCGAGCGGCCTCCGTCTGGCCGGCCGGCTGGCGTCGGGCGGGCTGGACGTCCTCGTCCTCGAAAAGAAAGCCGCGATCGGCGGGAGCATCGTCTGCACGGGGCTCGTCGGCAGGGAAGTCTTCGAGACCTACGGGCTGGAGACGGGCTCCGTCATCCAGGACATCCAGGAGGCCCGGCTCGTCTCGCCGCTCGGCACGTTCGTGACGTACCGGCACGCCCGGCCGTTCGCCTGTGTCGTGGACAGGGACAAGTTCGATTCCGGGATGGCCGCGGCCGCCGTCCGCGCCGGGGCCGAGATCCGCCTCGGCTCGCGGGCCGAGGCGATCGTTGTCGAGCCGGCCGGAGTCCAGGTGACCGTCCGGCGGGACGATCAAGGCGCCGTCCGTCATCCCGCGGCCATGGCCGTCATCGCCTCCGGCGTGGACTTCAGTCTCCAGAAGAGAGCCGGGCTTTCCTCGCCCCGGACTTTCCTTCATGGGGCCCAGGCCGAGATCGCCGCGGGCGGGGACGAGACGACGACCATTTTCGTCGGCCGGGACATCGCCCCCGGGGCCTTCGCCTGGTCGGTGCCCGCCGGGGACAAGGCCCGCGTGGGCCTGTTGACGAGAAAAGACGCGCGGACCCATCTTCGGCGCCTCCTCCTCGAGAAGTTCCCGGCCGCGGGCGACCCGGCGGAGGTCATGATCAGGACCAAGGCCGTCGCCCAGGGCCTGCTGGCCCGGACGACCGCGGACCGCGTCCTGGCGGTCGGCGAGGCGGCCGGCCAGATCAAGACGACGACCGGCGGCGGCATCAGCTACGGGCTCCTGTGCGCCGACCTGGCGGCCGAGGCCGTCGCGGCCTGTTTCGAGAAGTCGTCGTTCGACGCCGCGGCCCTGGCCGGCTACGAGACCCGCTGGCGCCAGGCCATCCGGCGGGAGATCCTCATAGGCTATCACGCCCGCAGGATGTGCTCGCGCCTGAGCGACGGCCAGGTCGAAAGCCTCTTCCATCTGGCCCAGACCGACGGCATCATTCCGATCATCCGCGAGACCGCCGATTTCGACTGGCACAGCGGGCTCATCATGGCTCTCCTCCAGCGGCTCTCCTTCATGAAGCTCTTCCGGACGGTGAAGGAGACGATCGGGGGGCAGAGCCTGTCCTGAACCGGCCCGCGGCGGGCCGGCGGCGAGAATCGACATGAGAAAATATTCCGTACTGATCGTGGCCGTCATGCTGGCCGGCGTCTCCGGGCGCCTGGCCGGGCAGACCTACCGGACGTTCACGGACGAGTCCGCGGACCTCCGCTCGCGGCACGGGCTCCGCGTCGGGCCGCTGAAGCTCCTGCCGACCTTCAGCCTCTCGAACGTCGGCTACGATTCCAACGTCTATTACGCGGACCGGAGCGAACCGGCCGTTTCCGACTATACGGCGACGCTCGCCCCCCAGGTCAAGGCCTGCCTGCTCCTCGGGGACTGGATCCTGCTCTCGGTCACGGAGAGCCCGGAGTACTCGTTTTACCTCGACCAGAAGGACCTCCGGCGCCTGACCAACAGCATCTCCCCGGCGGCCCGCGTCTTCCTCCTGCGCCGGCTGGCCCTGTCGGGCGACTACCATACTTTCCGGCACCAGAGGCGGGCCTCGAGCGAGTTCGAGGCGCCGATCACGGACATCCGCGAGGGCTGGGGAGCCAGCCTCTTCTATGAAACGCCGCGGGGCTCGGCCGTCGGCTTCTCGGGGACGCTGGACGATTATCGCTACGAGAGCCACGATCCCGAGAGCCTGGAGAGCGAGGTTTCGCGGACCATGGACCGGCGGGAGAGGACGGGGTCCTTCGAGGCCTACTACGGGATCTTTTCCCAGAGCCAGCTTTTCGTCACCGCCGGAGTCTCCGATTACGCCTTCCGGGACCCCGCCTCGGCCTGGCGGGATGCCCGTTCCTGGCAGACCCGCGGCGGCATCCGCTTCCCGCTCCTCGGCCGGGCCAAGGGGACGATCGCGCTGGGCTACAAGAAATTCTCGCCCCGCGACGAGGGGCGGAAGAAGTTCTCGGGGCTGGTCGCCGACACGAACGTGTCCCTGCGGACGGGCCGGGTCGGCCTCAGCTTCACCGGCACGCGGGACAACTATTTTTCCTACATCGATACGGCCTATTATTTCATCGAGAACCGCGTCCGCGCCGGGCTCGCCTTCTACGTCCTGCCGTTCCTGAGGCTCGAGACCTCCTGGCAGACGGGAAGCTGGAAGTATCCGGAAGCGCAGGAGATCTCGTACGGCGGCGAGCTGTACATTGTCTCCGGGCGCAAGGACAAGAACCGGACGTACTCGGCCGGGCTGGCCGTCCGGATCGCGGGAGCGATGGGGCTGTCCATCAACTACAACTTCTACCGGCGGACGTCCAACGCGCCGGGTTTCGACATCGACAGGGATTTTATCGGCTCCGCCCTCGCTTTCGATTTTTGAGGCGCGGACCGAAGGAGTCGGACATGAGAAAACAGCGGCATGCGATCACGGCCATCGGCCTTTTCCTGGCCCTGGCGGCGGTTCTCGGCGCCGGACAGGAAACCAGCCAGGAATACCGGATCGGGCCCAAGGACCTCCTCGAGGTCACGGCCATGGGGGTCCAGGAGATCAACAAGCTCGCCGTCCGCGTCTCGGAGGACGGGCGGATCAACCTGCCCCTCATCGGGGAAGTGGAGGTCAACGACCTGACCAAGTCCGAAGTGGAGAAGAAGCTCGTCGGGCTGCTGAGCGAGAAATACGTCATCAACCCCCAGGTCTCGATCTTCATCGTCGAATACAAGAGCAAGCGCGTCTCCATCCTGGGCGCGGTGGAGAAACCCGGCCCCTACGAGCTCTTGGGCCGCCAGACCATCATGTCGATCATCTCGCAGGCCGGCGGGATGACCCGGGACGCCGGGAACGACATCATCGTCATCCGCCAGATGGCCGACGGGACGAGCACGTCGATCCGCATTTCGATCGACGACCTGTTCGTCAAGGGCGAGGCCAAGCTCAA
>Ga0153915_10002210_pt1 | contig 17849 bp, 18 predicted proteins | sample Opewatmetagenome_2_FD_107003 | JGI IMG/M metagenome (GOLD analysis project Ga0153915, IMG submission 107003) | Freshwater wetland microbial communities from Ohio, USA - Open water 3 Core 3 Depth 3 metaG | ecosystem: Environmental > Aquatic > Freshwater > Wetlands | place: USA: Ohio, Lake Erie...
AAACAAAAAGCGTGAAGCTCTAAATAAGATAGGCGGAGCTTTTAATAAATTATTTCTCGATGTAAACAGGGAAGATGTATTTAAAATGATTATAGCTATGAAAGAAAAAGGGGTATGGAATACATCAACAACGATAAATCAGCAGATAAGGAGATTGCGTTCATTGTATACTTTTTTAATGAGCGAAATGTTTATTTTTGATAATCCAATGATAGGAGTGAAAACCCCTAAAATCAAGGAGTATAGGATTTATGGCAAGCTCGAAAGACTTAATAAATCGTCCGATAGGCGATTTAAGAATAATAAGATTGAAGCGTGAAAAATATTTGAAAAAGATAAAATCTATTTTAAAAGATAATGGCAGACATCAGAGGGAAATAAAAGCCATAATTGAAGAAATAGATACAGAATTTTTACGCCAAAGCATCAGCAGTAATGATAGTGAGCGCAGAGGGCTATTGGCGAACCGATCATCGTGTATCAAGAGTAATGTATTTTTATGCAATAATGAAGCAAGGTTGGTTATAGAAATTAATAAGTTAACAAAAGAGTTGGAAGGTGTAGACGCAGCGATAGAGTATAGAAAAACACAGGGTGAAATTTAAAAAAAGGAGAAGTAAATGTCAGAGTTGAATTTAGGAATAGTGAAGTGGTTTTCAGGGCAAAAGGGTTATGGTTTTATTACAAAAACAGATGGTAGAGACATTTTTGTCCACTATAGTGGAATAGAGATGGAAGGTTATAAAACGCTAAAAGAAAATGATGAGGTTTCGTTTGAAATCGGCGATTCAGATAAAGGCCCGATAGCGGTGAATGTAAAAGTTACTAAAGCAAGCTAGTTTACAACCTCTATTAAGAGGTTTTGAAACCATGAAATTGTTTTTTAAAAAGGAGAATTAAATGGAAGAGAAAAAAGTTGATATTCGAGATTTATATAAAAGAGAAAAGCTGATTAAGGTTAGCGATGATGAAGGAAATTATTCTGAAATCTTGATAGTTAAGATGACGCAAGCCAATAGAGCAGAGATACTTAAAAGATACATGGATAATTTAGCTAAAATAGAAAAAGAGATGCGTGAAGCGGAAGCCGAGAATTCCTTAATTCACAATCGGATTAAGGGGTTTAATGTTCCCGATATTATTCTCACCATTATTGAATTTGAATCAGCAAAGCGTAACGAAATAGCGGATCTTTACCCGAAACTTGAAGGTAAAAGTGAAGAAGAAAAAACGCAGATAATTAAAGAAGAAATGCAGAAATTTAAAGATGCTCGAAAATTAGAACTCGAAGCGTTAAAAAGAGAAGAATTAAATGAGATGTTCGTTAATCTTACTATTGAATCGCAATCAATGGTAGATTCACTTCGGGTTTTAAATCTTTTAAGCGTGAAATTTATGTGCGTGAATCCCGAAACTAAAAAGCCAATATTTAATTCGATTGAAGATATTGAAAGTTTGAGTGAGGGCAGAGTTTTAGATGTAATTCTAAAAGAAGTAAATGAGTTTAAATCTGTTGAAAGCCAGAAGAACGTTAGAAAACTGGCTAATGACCCAAGTTTTTTAGCGCATGGGGAATCAGCAAAGGCATAAACAGATTACCCCATTTCGATGAGTTGCCAGTCAGTGAACTTCCGCATGATTTTGTGAATGTAGTTTTATTTCGCAAATATCTTGACAATATGGAAGAATCCGTAGCAATCTACTCAAAAGTCGACGAACCCTATGAATATGTAAAGATGACCCCGAAGCTATTTTCTTTGTGGAATAGTTGGGCACGCACTTATAAACCATCGGAAAATGGTTCAATCCGTCCATTTGAAAGCGAGAAACAAGGTCCTGATTTTATGCGTGGAGATTTTCCTGATCTCAATTCTTTTTATGAATTTTATGTTTCTTTGTTAGAAAGTAAAGAAGAATAAAATCTTCACTCAAGTAAAGAAATAACTTGACAACGCCTTTATTATATGATATAATATATATAGGCAGAGGTTTTTTGATAGATTACGATTGGTTTTAAAATCTTCGTTATAAACATTTAACAAAAAGGAGCTACACAATGGGAAAAGTTTTAGCATCAGATTTGATCAAACGCAAGAAGGAAATCGTATTTGTTGAGGGCTATTTCATTGATTGCGCTAATGAACTAAGCGGAGCAGTAGACGCTACGCAGGATGTCATTCATATTTATGGTGATGACAATCCGATTCTTGACACAACCGCCAACAACTCAACTCTTACGCTGCAAGTTTATGACAAAGCGGCCAACAACAGTTTATTTGACGTTTTACAACAGGAAGATCCCGATGATACATCAGCAAAGCAGTATAACTGGAACAACGTAACACAAGCAACGGTTTGGGCAAACAGAATTAATTCTGCGAATACTCAATATACCCGTTCAGTGCTTTATAAGAACTGGATCCCTGTTCCGGCGTTACCTACTGGTGATGCGTCGGCTCGTGGAACACGTTCTTTTGCGGGTAACTCTGAAGTAGCGAAAGAATTTACTCAGCCGATTGTAGGGCAAAAGATTGCATTGGTTTCAGGCGCATCTGGATATACAGGAACTATTGCTTATGTTCCTGTTCAGGTTCCTGACGAAAGTGTATATGCTTTAAGAGTTGTTGCTATCGAAGAAGCAAGAACTGGAACTAAGATTAATACCTTTAATACCGAAGAACTTACTATTACCGCTTCTATGGTTGCTGCCAATAAAACAGTAACTATTCCACAGGGTTCATTAGTAGGTGCATTGGCTAATAAAGGTCCTCAATACGCATACGTCAATTACTTGTATGATAAGACGTTGGGAGTTTATCCGGCGTTGACTGGTTCAGGTATGTTTACCACAAAGATCTAAAAAAAAGCGGACTGCGGGAGCTAATGCTCTCGCAGTTTTCGCATAACGAAGAAGCGATTGATTGTTAAAACAAAAAAGGAGATTGAAATGCAATTAGAACTATACAATTTGAAACAAACATCGTCGTTCTGTGGTTGTGAATATAGGTTATTTATCCAATATGTGCGAACAAAACGGATAAGCCAACCCTATATTGTATATGGTTCTAGGCAAAATTTTTATAAAAAAGAAGATCTGCCTTTTTTGAAAAGAGAAGTTGAAAACATTCAATTAAAAAATAAGCAATATTTTAAAAAGTTTAACGCAAAAAGGAGTTATAAGAATGGCAAACGTGATAGAAACAGTTAGACATCAAGCGTTTGAATATCTCGGAGGTGCGTGTAAAAATCTTAGCAGGGAAAGATTTGATAAGGCATTTGACGAGGTTGTAAAGCGCATCGGTGCTGATAATATTAAAAGTAAACCCCATGATTTGATTCGTGATATTGTTAACGAATTGGACAAGGAAAGAAACACCATTGGTTCTCTTTACAAAGATTATAAAGTAGCTGGGTTAAGTAAAAAACATGCTGACTTTATTAAATCTCAATCTTTAAAAAATAAAAAAGCCCCAGAATTAGCTGTTCCTAAGATTACAGGTAGTTACATCGAGTTAAAGAGCTTCCTTGACTATCTTGAAAGCTACGCTAAGTCGAAACAAGTGGAGTTTAAAAGAGATGATATGATGAAGTATTTGAAAACATCTAAATCTATGATGACATTTTTTAAAGATCGTAACAGCGATACAAATTTATTGCATAATTCGTGTTTATGGTTAATACATGATTTAGTTAGAGCGTAATACCCAAAAGGAGATTAAAAATGGTAAAGGAAAAAACTGTAGAAAAGAAATATCGCATTGTTGAAAGTTTCAGCTTTAAAACAAAAAATAACACATCCATTCGTGTTGGTCCTGGCGAACCAGTTCCCGCTGAAATCAGCCCAGAAGAATTTAAAGTTCTTCTATCTAAAAACAAAATAGTTGAGGTTAGTCCTGATGGCGAAAACATCTATCAAGCTGTTGAGATAGATGATAGCAGAATTCAGAGATTAAGTGATGCTGAATGTGGTAATTTTGTTGCAGGATTAATTACCCGTGGTGATGCAACTCTTCGTTTGTTCAAAAATTCTTATTATGATTTAGAAACATTAGTGCATTTTGAAGAACAATATAATAGAGTAATTGCCAACACATCCGAATTGAATAAGCCTACCATATATATGGGGTTATTTCTGAATGAATTGAAGAGCAAAACACTTGAAATGGAAGCTAGGTCTAAAAGGCTAGGATACAGTGTCGAAACTATCCCCAATGCTATGGATAGAGAAAAGAATCTATCTAATATAGTTAGGAAATTTGATCACAAAGATACTAATCAGGAATAGGAGACACTATGGCAAGAGATAAATATGTTTTGCAGAATAAGATAAAAACTCTGCTCACTTATATAGATGAAGCTAGAATTTATGTGCAAGATAATGTCCCTGAAGAAATAGAAAAGGGATTATTTGAATTTGCTCCTAAGTTTTTAAAAGAGATTATGAGCTGTGAATTTATAGAAAAAGATATTGACAGCAGGGATATTATATCTAATGAAATTTCTAAAATGCATGGTTCTGAAAATTTAAAAAGTTTAGCGTTAGCGTTGCAAAAAGAGAATTTAATGTTGCGACATAATATAAAAGTTGATGCGTTATTCAACCAGTATAAAGAGAATTTCGACGAAGTTGATTATAAAAAATTATACCAGATTTGCGATAATCAAGTTTTCGCTAAGGGTGTAATTTCACCTGATGATTTGCAATTTTTAGTTGAACATTCTCTCAATGATAAATCTGAATTAAAAGTAGCTAACCTAGTGGATATTGAAGCAATCGAAGCACAGCAGAAAAAAGAACGGTTAGCGTCGCTCGGCGGAATTAAATTGAAGTCTAAGAAGTAAATGTTTTTTAAAAGCTCTATTAAGGGCTTTTGAAACCATGAAATTGTTTTTCCAAAAGGAGATCTGGGTAAAATGGGATGTGCGGAATTAAAGGAAATGCGTGAATATATAGATGAAACAAGAGTGAGAAATATTTCGGTTGAGTTAAAGAATATCCTACCAAACAATACAATCGAAATATCCCTTCTTCTGCATCACCCAGATAATGAATATTTTGTAAAAAAATTAAGCGAGATAGCGAGGCTAGAATCTGAAATCTCTCGTGTTGAAATTATGACACAAGACCAGTATTCCAGCTATCGTGACAACGAAGGTAATTGTAAACTTCTAAAAACTAAACACTCGCTTATATCCAACAATATGCGTTGGATAAATCATTTCTGGGGGCAAATAAATGCAGTCTACAACAGAAAAAAATAAACAAAAATTACCCGACTTTCCAAGAGACGAATTCTATGCCAAATATGAAGAATATAAATGGCATATTATGAATTTTGCTCTCAACGAAATTGTAAAAGCAAATCTCCCCAAAAATAGGATATACAATGTTATGAGGGCTTTAGAAAAACTAGAGACCGAAATAACTATGATCGTTGAAGAACATTCATTGGAAAAATCTCTTCAAGGAATTCAAATAGATGGAGTTAAATAATGGCTGATTTATTATTAAGTTTAGGTATAGACACATCATCATTAAGAACAGCTTGGATGCGTGTTCAAACTGAAATAGCTGGGCTTTCAAGCTCTTCACAATTTGGTGCAATTATTAAGCCAGGTTCTACTGGTTTGGTTGACCAATATGGGAAAGCCATATCACAAGTAGCTGAAGAAACTAAGAAAGCGGGGGTAGCTGCTAGTGCTGCGTCTGGTGGCTTTTCAAGTTTGTTATCACGCATTAGTATTTGGGCGTTTGCGTGGACCGCCATGTATAGTGCTGTTCGCCAAGCAGTCAAAGAAGTTATTAATATTGGAGACAGCTTGGCTGCTCTTAATGAATCTATAAACCTAGTTCGTGCTTCTACTGATGAAATGGGTTCAGAATTTGATGAAAAATTCTCTAAAATAAAAACAAAAATTTTAGAGGTTACGTCAAAAGGAACCATTGCATTAAAAGAGATGGCAGGTGCATTCAGAACTTTGCAGTTTGAGGGTATGAATGTAGACCAAGCTACGATTGCGTTAGAGAGCGTAAGATCGCTTGCCACTCTTACTGGAGAGAAGGTAACGAATGTAGCAACTTCTGTGGCTGAAGTATATGGTCTCTGGAGTGATAAAATAAAAGGTGCTGCGACTGAGCAGGAAAAGTTTAATATTATCGCTAATTATATGGCTTCAGCTTATACTAAGGCTGGGGTATCTACGTCTGAATTTTATACTTTAGTATCTAAGGTTGGAGTTGCGTCAAAAAATTTAGGGCTAGAACTTGGGTATGTTACCAAAATGATAATCTACCTAGATAATTCTATGGTAGGTTCACGCCAAGCGGCTTCAGCAGTTAAAGCGTTGCTCTTTGATATTGCCGGAAATACTGAAAAATTAAATTCAACCTTCGGAATAGCGTCACAAGAAACTGATTCATTCCAATTAAAGTTGGATATGCTAAAGAATTCACTAGATAATATTGGTGAATCAGAATTTACAAGACGAGCTTTAAAAATATTCCCCGATGTCCAACAGGCAGAAATTTTTATTGATTTAATTAGAAATCAAAATGCACTTCTTAGCATACAAGCAGACCAGGAAGTGCGTATTATGGAAGAAGCCAAGAATAAGGCGCATGAGATGGCTGGTGCTTTTAATGTTGCCAGAACTCAATCAGTTGGTTTCTTTGACTGGATTGGACAGCAAACAAATAAAGCTGTAGAAGAAAATTATCAAAAAGATCTTGCAGCAGCAAAAATGTTGTTCGATAATCCAAACCAAGAACGAACTGTATGGAATACCGCAGATCCAACTGAAAAACAGCGTTTATTGTTAATTTGGGAAGAAAATAAAGCCCGTGAATTAGCTAAACAAAAACTAGAAGAATATCGCCAAGCTAATAACAAAAGCCTTGAAGAAGAAAAATCTGCAAGGGCAGAAATTATTCGATTAAGAGAAGAATTTGATTATAAAAAAATAGACCTTACTAGTAAAACAAAATCGGACGTTGCGGATGTTGAGAGGTCAAACAGGTTGTCAGTCCTTGAATCTGCTAATGTTAATGAAAGATATATTACACAAGAAAAAATTAATAATCTTATATTACAGCAGGTAGAAGCTAGAACCGATTTAACTGATAAGGGGAAAGAAGCATTAGAAGCCGATCTGCAAGCTGCTGTGGCTACTGAAGATATTTATACAGCCACTCAAATGGCAACCGCAGCGTTAGGTGATCAAACAGCGGCTGTTAAATTTATTACAGAATTGAAGAAAGAACAGCTCGCACTTGATAAAGAAATGATATCAGAGATGATGACTTTCGCAAATCAATTACAAAGCACAACTCAAAACTTTGTAAAAGATATGCTGGATGGTAATGGTGATTTAAACACCTTTATGACCAACCTCCAAGATAATTATAAATCTGCTTTTTCTGAACAGATTACATCTCAACTTGCAGATACTGGAATATTCGCAAGTATGGCTTCTTCTTTTATGTCGCCCCTACAAAAGGGACATTATGATGGCGTAAAGAGTGCAGTGCCTATGATTATTCAAGCCCATATTGATGGTATTAAACAAGGTATGGCGGGCGGAGCAACTGGTGGAACTGCAACAGCTTCAGCCACAGGAACAGCCACAAAATCAAATACAATAATGGATTCACTTTCTACAATATTTTCTAGTCCTACGCAACAAACAGCGGAAACATCTCAAGGCACAGTTCCTGTTGCGGCAGACGATTATTATTTAACTGGTGGAGATACATCATCGGCCAATAAAGCGAAATTAGCGGCAGTAGGACAACTCGCTAGTCAAGCGATGTCAGCATACACAGGCATATCTAGTTTAGTAGAGGGCTACGCTGGGCAAGGATTAGTGATGGGAGGGTTGAGTGGTGCAATGTCAGGTGCAATGGCAGGTTCAATGGCTGGTCCTTGGGGTATGGCTATTGGCGCAGTGGTAGGCGGTATTTGGGGAGCAATATCAGGTAGCCAAGAACAAACATCTGAAACAATTAAAGAATCCACCATAGAAATAACCAGTGCTATAGAAATATCAAACAAAGAACTAACCGCAATTTCACGAAACATTATCGGGCTTCGACGGGATTTTGAGGGCTACTTTATGCCAAATTCAGCATACTTTAGTGCTTCAAGAGTAGGTGTTGAAGAAAGATTTGCACTTAGCTCTTTACAGAGTTCAAATTAAAAGGTAAAAACTATGTCAATATTAAGATTATGGGAAATAAAATATTTTGATACATCTTCAAGCACTTGGGTTAAGGATGTGGATATTCCACGGGCGGGTGTTGAGAACTTGAAACGCACAAAAGAATCTACCATAGAATTTGTAACTTTAGCGGATGGTTCACAAGCCAAGGTATCATCTGAAACAGCCTCTAATTGGGGTGATTTTGATTTAGTATTTCCTAGTAATGTAGTTAATGAAACATTGAAATTACAGTTGCAGGGGTATATTGACGACGAAAAACCAGTTAGAATAACTATACCAGTAACTACGGGTGCTTCATTATTTACTAAAAAAGAATTAGAGGGTTATCTTACAAACTACATAGAAGAATGGCCGACTGGAGATAAAAACCAGAAATATGCGGTTAGAGTTACCCTACATGAATTTGATGTTGATTAGGAGAAAAGATGCCTAAAGCATTAAGTGCAAAAACGCAGGATTTTTTAAATCATAAAAGGATAATTAGAAGCTATGAAGTTTTTATCAATGATGTCAAGAATCTTCATGTTTTAAATTATAATCAAGGATTTAGCACTAACTTTGGCGTAGCTTCTTTTACCGTTACATTAAATAATAACTCTGATATTTATTCTAAGGGTGGTTCCGCTGAAATTAAAATCGGTGATGAAGTTAAATTAAAAGAAAAGTATTTTGGCACGGACGATGAATTCACTAACTTTACGGGTTACGTAAGACAGCGAGAATTTTCTCATGCAAAAGGTGAAAGTAGCGTCACGCTAACGTGCCTTGATTTATTATGTAAACTAGATGAAACAGATATTGAGCAAAAATTTGAAGCGGATAAAATTCAAGTTGTTGATGAAGTGTTAACGCCAACATATTTACCTTCACCTAATGAAATGATGGCGACCATATTTAATTTTGCTCACGAAAACTTAGCAGAAGATCCGCCAATTACTGTAACCATTAGGGATTTATCTACATTAATTGATTATGAGCAAACTGATGGTTTTGAAATATCATATTCTGCTGGGCAATTAGTATTGGGTTCAGCATTAAATGCGTTAGAAAATTATAATTTAATTTGTAAGTCTTATTATTACTATACAAACGGTTTATATATTGAGGATATTTTAGAAGATATTATTTGCACCAAGGATGGTTTTGGTAATTATTTATTTGGAGAAACTAGCGAAGCAAATCTTATCGCTAATCACTTAACAGAAACATTTTTAAATGTTGAAGGTAAATCTCAAGATACTTTAATTCCAAACTATGTTACTGAAACTAAAACCGTTAGCACAGTGCTAACATCCGCTTGCGCTGAAGGGGCAACATCTATTAATGTAACTGATACTACTGGATATCCAACCGCAGGAACTGGAGATATAAACGGGGATGTATTTACTTGGACAGGTAAAACTTCCACAACCTTAACGGGGATACCTTCCACTGGTGATAGTGCGTTAAAGGCTCACGCATTAGGTTCTTATGTGCACTATGATAAGAGTTGTGCCCCTGGCACTAATTGGTATACAACTTACTCACGTGTTATTACTCCATTAGTAGCTGGCGATTTTACTTTTGCGGTTCCAGGTGGCGTAACAATGGATTATTTTGATTACAGGGAAGGATTTATTAGCCTTGTAACTCCGTGTTCAGTATTACTTTCAAACACACTAGATAAAGATTATAGTTTTAATACAATTCAAAGCACGGGTATTCAAATCAATAAAATTGAGTTCACCTATAGAGAAGATGAAAATAGGTTAGCGGCTTTTAAACAGCTAAAAGAGTATCTTGCGCCCAACTATTTATTACAGACAATCGGAACTGATAAGATATGGGGTAGATATTTTAAACAAAAAGCGACAGCAGATTATACTTTACAACTTAATACTAAACTTGAATCAGCCGAAGATCAGGATATTTATACACATACTAAATTTTTTGGTCAATCTGAAAATCCTGAAAACGTGTGTTTAAAAGAAGATGTTACTATAAACGCCACTGATCAAAGCTATGATATTACAGTAAACAATACCACGCTTACTTATGTTGGAGATAGCGGAAATGACAGGGTTTATAAGACAGGGTTGTCATCTGCTAAAATTATAACTAAAAATGTTACGCCTATAGTGCGATTAAACAACGTGGCAATAGACAATAAACCACATCAGGTATTAATGCAACAAGTGCTTGTAGCGGTTACAACCAATACAACAACTACAAGTGGGGGTAAATAATGGGCGGATCAAACGAAGTATCTACGCATACATATTATTATTATAAAGTTTATTTTCCATCAACGGGGATTATAGCCAGTGAACCGATTTATATTTATTCTGCTAATGGTGCTTTACTTTATACTGTTGGTCCTAATGAATCTAGGATGGATTATGAAAACGGTATATGGGATGTGCCTGGAACTGAACAAAACACTACGATAGAAAGCGTATCTACAGCATCTTTTTGGGTAAATTATGAAAGTTCTAACCTTACAATAGATTATGAAAATTCTGTATTTTATATAAGTAAGGCTTTAATATCTAATCCCAATTATTACACCGTTACTGCTGATTTTGAATACACAACCTGTTTAGTTACTATTGATAACGCAAGAAATATGTTTGACGGTAGATGGGACACGCAAGCCCAAGTTGTTTTTTCCGCCAAACCACCTGCGGGATATGCTTTTGCGGTTATGGATTTAGGACAGGAGTATGAAATTCAAGCCATTGATATTACTGCTGGTTTTTTTAGACCCGATGATGATAGAAAGTTTGATATGACCAATAAGTATAGTTTAAAATACTCTACCGATGGCACTAACTATTATCCAATTTGTAATAAATTAACTAATTTTGATTTATCTGGCGGGGCGGCATTATCAGTAGAAATAGATGATCTTGGCGTTGATTTTAATGTTCGATATTTTAAATTAGAAATTCGGGATATGGGGGATATTGAGTATGGTGAAACTACAACCACAACTGATAATACAGGGCAAGAAATAACCTTTACCAGTTCTGTTTGGTGCGCCGCTTTTGTAGAATTCGCAGCGTATCATAATGTTGTTTTAACAGGCGAAGCATTTTTATCTCCAACCACGACCTTGAGTTCTGCGGTTGTATCGGGAGCCGGAACGGTTAATGTTTTAAGCACAGAAGGGTTTCCTTCCGCTGGATCTGCGTATCTAGCTGAAACTGCTGGTTCAGAAGATGCTTTTTCTTATGGCGGTAAAACAGATACATCCTTTACATCTGTCTCGGGAATTGACTGGAACCACGCAGATAATAGTAGGGTATCTCAATATATTGAAAGCGAGACAAGGCTTTACGATGATGATGGTATATACCCCAAGATTGGGGATAAGATTTATAAGGAATCAGAAATTAATGAATACTTATATACTCAAGAACTAGCGGATGCACGTGCAATGGATTACCTTGAAGAGTTTTATAAAAACCATACTAAATGCACAGCCAGTGTTCCTTTCGGCCCGCAGTATAGGGTTGGTTGCACAGTTTATGTTGCGGAAGAGGGGCATAACTATTTTATTGAGAGTATCAGTGGCACAGAAAAATCTCTTGAAATCACTTTGGCATATTATCCTTAAAGGAGAAGAAAATGATACAACGCACAAAAGAATTAGAAGATAAAATTAGAAATTATATTAAGACAGGAAAAGATATAAGTGAAATTATAAAAGATGTTGACTTGAAGGGGTCGGATTTAAGCCACGCCATTATCTCTAATTTTAATGTATCAGGTCAAGACATTTCTGGATGTCGATTAGTAGGGGCTAAAATTATAAAAGCCAATATGATTAAGACTATAGCGAGAAATGTGCAATTCAACTTTGCGGATATGTCTTATGCTAATTGTCAATATATGGATGCTCGAAACTCGAATTTCTTGAGCGCAATTTGCGTTAATACAGATTTTAGATACGCCGATCTTCGGGGTATCAATGTATGCTCAATGACGTGGACATTTGGACCAAAGTGTTTTTTTAAAACTAAAGCATCTAAAAATTTAATTGATTTAATGGATAGAATTTTAACTATTACAAACGACGATACCTTACTAACACTGGTAGAATAATGTCAAAAACATACGATAATCTTTACGAACAAGTAGTTACGGAAATCAACAAGAGAATCGCATCTTCTAATGCATCTTCCGCCACATCTTCTATATTAAGCTATGTAACTAAAAGCTCTGCTTCATCAACTGCTTCAACAAGTGATGTTTCTGATGCACTAACATCACTTTTAAATGATTTAGCTGTTTTAATTGAACCGCATATTATTAGCGGTTTTGATGTAGAGATTCTATCTGGATATTCAAGACGAATTAAAATATATGACAAATCAACTGTAAGCAATATAGTTGGTTACGCAACTTCTAAAAGTTGCAAGTGGACCATTTCATCAACTGCTATTGATGAAGATGGGCGTGGATATACAACAGTTGATATTCCGCTAGATAGCGTAACTTCTGTTTATTATGTTATCGTTGATGATAACGCAGTGAGTGTTTCAACATCAAAAAACGCAGAAGATTGCTCTATTTGTAAGATAATTGTTCCCCAACCAGGAACAACTAGTAGGATAGTTAATGATAAACCGTTGGATGGGTATGATGCCTATATTATTTCAGCAAAAGAGAACATATTTGGAGAAGATACTGAATTTGACGATACAAGTATCGAAAAACTTAGAGATATTATTGGTGATGTATTAGCTGATAACTTAATAGGAAACATTAAGCTATCAGAGAATTTAACTATTACCAATACACAAGGAACTTTAAAATTTAACAGTAATTCTCTTGAATTTTATAACCGAGATGTAGATACTTTATTAGCAGATTTTACTCCTACTGGTGTATCATTTTACAATAATAGCAGAATTGCAATTACAAAATTTGGTGTAGATGAAGCATATATTGGTAATATTTTAATTACTGAAAATAGTATTAAGAGCAGGGATTTTTCATCGGGCGAGACTGGATTTAGAATTAAAGATGATGGTAATGCTGAATTTAATAATGTTGTTATTCGTGGGACTGTTTATGCAGATGCTGGAGATATTGGTGGAATATTAATATCTGAGACAGGTATTCAATCTCCCAATTTTTCATCTGGTTCATTAGGTTCAGGATTCCAAATTTTAGCTAATGGCAATGCTGAATTTAATAATATTGTGGCAAGAGGAAAGATTTCAACTTCAATATTTGAAAAAACAAGTATTTCGGCTGTTAGTGGTAATCTTCTTGTAATGGATTCTGATTTATTAGCTCAAGATATGTCTACTGATGATGATGCAATAGAATTCGATTTTTTTGAATCATATACCACAGATTTATTAATAAGAACAGCTTTTGTAACATCGGCAACAAACTCAAATCAATGGAGAACACGTTCACAGGGATTAGGATTATTTTATCAAGGAATTTATGATATATGTATATTTAATAATAAAATTTATGCAGTTATGAGTGCCACACAAGATCTTTACGAATGGGATGGTATTTCGACATGGGTGTTAAAAGCATCAAACGCCACTACCCATACAGAAAGTTCAGTGGGTCTTAATAAATTAATTGTATATAAAGATGAATTATACGCTGCTAGCGGTAGTGCCTACACCACTTTATTGAAATTTACGGGAGATGCTTGGTCAGAAGTAACATATTACGCTTCTTATGGTGCTCTTGGAACACTTCGAGATCTTATTGTTTTTGATGAACATCTTTACGCAGGGACATCGTCAGGTTATCTATTATTATGGGATGAAGTTAGTGCATGGGAATCAAAAGCAGATCCAATTAATTCTCAAGGTATAATGAGTTTAGTTGAATTTGATAGCAAAATTTATGCAGGAACCAACTATCTAGGGAATTTACAAGAATGGAATGGTGTTAATGCATGGACTAAGGTTGCTGAACAGATAAATGATTCTGAATATATTAGAGATTTATGTGTTTTTAACTCAAAGTTATATGGTTGTTCTGAAGGTGGTTTTTTATATGAATGGAATGGTGTTAATGAGTGGGTTGCAGTCGCTTCACCATATTTAGGTTCACATGAACTTTGGTGTTTAATTGAATTTGATGGAAAATTGTATGCTGGTGCTGGAAATACATCGATTGCTAACTCTGGATTATTATTACAATGGGATGAAGTTAGTGCTTTCGAGGTAGCAGTAAATGGTTCAGTGGCAAGAATTATACATTCTGTTGTAGAGTATAATAATTTAATCTATGCGGGAGCGTATTACACAACTTCAGAAACCTATTATGGTGGATTTTTATATGAATGGACACCAGATTTAATTGCTAATGTTGGGACAGATTATGTTTCACAAGGATTTAGATCACTAAAGGCAACTGCAACAACAGCAAGTCTTGGAGATACACTTACGCATACAATATCACCACCAATAAATTTAAGCACAAAAAATATTTTACGGTATGATATTCTTGCCCTACGCACAGGAAGTAATATAAAATTAAGTTTTCACAACAGTAATGGATATACAATCGAAGTTACACCAAATATATTAATTAGTGATGAATTTCAAACTGAAATAATAGATTTATCTGTAGTTACTGCCGTTAACAAAAATGCGATAGATGAGTTAAAAATTGAGGTTCTTAACTCTACAGACGAAAATACTTTTTATATTGATAATATATATGCACATATAGATGTTAGCGGTTCTTATACAGCACCGTTAGTAATTAAAGGAGAGATAACGCTATCCAAAGGTGATATTGTTAGGATAAAAGATACTACGGACGATGAATGGATGCAAGTGGTTGACGATAGCCAAGCCCCTATATATGCAGTTGAAAGAGATAAGGGGAGTAATTATGCAGCAAATAGTAATCCTAAGTGGACTACGGGGGTAGCCATTGTTAATTATGGTTCTGCCAATAAAGGAGGGGTTTATATTAGTGCATCCGAATCTAACGCCCCTTATATATCAGTCATTACCCATACTGGAGAACCTTGGAATGAAATTATTACAACTGCACGCATTGGTAATCTCAATGGATTTTTAGGATACACAAGCGATGCTTTTGGTTTTGCTGTTGGAGACGAAAATTCATATATTAAATATGATATTACAAATGGATTAAGAATACTTGATGCAGAGGGGTTCGGTTCGGCATTACTTGAAAACAGAACAACAGATCCAATAGGTCCAGAACTCGGAAGAATGTGGCTACGCACTGATTTATAAGGAATAATAATGGCTATTTTATCATTAAAAAGCAATGGAGAAATTTGGTCGTGGGGAAAAGGTGGTAGCGGAACATTAGGAGATAACACAACAACCAACAAATCATCTCCAGTTTCAGTAGTTGGAAATCACTCTTTTCAAAAAGCGCAACATGGAAATATATATGCACCATCTCTCGCCTTAAAGAGCGATGGGTCTGCGTGGGCATGGGGCGATAATTCTTATGGCCAATTAGGCGACGGAACAATAACTGATAAATCATCTCCTGTGTTAGTTGTTGGTAATCATACTTTTGATCAGATTGCTTGTGGCGAATACCATAGTGCAGCCATTAAGAGCGATGGGTCTGCGTGGGCATGGGGGTTGGCTGCCTTTGGTAGATTAGGCAATAATTCAACTACTAATAGAAGTTCACCGATTTCTGTTTTAGGGAATCATCTTTTTACAGAAATAAGCATTGGTAATGCTTATTCGTGTGGGAGAAAATCAAATGGGTCTTTATGGACATGGGGGATTAATTCTGATGGAGTTCTTGGTATAAATAATACTGAAAATAGATCGTCTCCCGTTTCCGTTCTAGGTGCACATAGTTTTATGCATGTGAGTGCTGGATATTATCATCTTTTAGCATTAAAAGACGATGGTTCTTGTTGGGGGTGTGGAGACAATACGCTTGGCCAATTAGGCGATGGAACAATAACTGATAAATCATCTCCAGTTTCAGTAGTTGGGAATCACTCTTTTGATCAGATATCTGCCGGAGCACATATTTCTTTAGCTAGAAAATCGGATGGCTCTGCGTGGGCATGGGGGTATAATCTTTATGGAACATTAGGAGATAACACAACAACCAACAAATCATCTCCAGTTTCAGTAGTTGGAAATCACTCTTTTGTTGAAATAAAATCTAAATATTATGTATGTTTTGGTTTGAAAGAATCAGGAGAAATTTGGTCATGGGGGTATAATTTTTATGGAGATTTAGGCGATGGAACAATAACTGATAAATCATCTCCTGTGTTAGTTGTTGGTGGACATATATTCAAATCTCTTTTTGATATATCTGAATATTCAAGCAGTAGCAGTTCTTCTAGTTTTTCAAAATCGTCATCTTCAGAATCTTATTCGTCATCTTCAGAATCTTATTCGTCATCTTCAGAATCTTATTCGTCATCTTCTTTGAGCAGCTCAGAATCTTTTTCTAGCAGTTCTTCTTCATCCGCTAGATTTTGTGATATAGGTTTTCGTGTTTCAACGCAAAATGGACTTGTATCGATTGCAGCCATACCTGTTACTCCTAATTCGCAAATAAGAATGCGTGCGGTAGATGGCATGTTTGGTATACCTTTAGTAGACACAACAGACGCTAACGCCACACCTTGTCGGGTTAAGGTTACTGATGGTGTTAAATCTTTACGTAAATTAACTTAAATTTAGGGGGGTAATGATGGGATATACATATAAAGTTAATCAATCTTCTACAACAACACATAAAATAGAAGAATTAAATACAATGATTATGGCACTTGAAGGATTGATAGATCAAACTGCTTTTAATGGCAATGAAATTGAAGCGTTATATTCAGGTGTTGGTTTTGATAGAAAATATATACGCAACGCACCCCTTGGACATTCTCTTGTTGATTATGGAAACTGGTCTGTATTAAAAAATGAAACTGGATATTCGATATGGAAAATTACACCAGAAAAATATGACTATAGCGGTAATAATGAGCTTTACTTCGATAACAAAGTTGTTACTAATTTGGGGGATGCGGCAAGTGAATCCGCAACCACATTCAGCGGATCTAACGGACTTGTATTAACCTATGATGGTGCAACTTACACTGACCACACTACTGAAGCTGGTAGTGAAGGTGGCGCTGCCTTTACCTTAATGGACGATACCAGCGACTTTTTATATTTAGGTTCTGATGACGTATTTAAGGGTATTAAACTTGAGTTCAACACTCGTGGTAGCAACTATAATAATATAGTGGAACTTTATCACAGTGGAGCGGGATGGGTTGGTTTAACGGCAGTAGTTGACAATGTTGCCGACAATACATTAAATTTTATGAGCGATGGTAATATGACATGGGATTTAGATTCTGCCACTGGTTCGGGATGGATACAAAATGAGATAAATGGCCACACAAAGTATTGGGCAAGAGTAAAGACTACCACAGTTCCTGTAACTGCGGCCAAGGTTAATTATTTAATTCCTTCAAGTAGCGTTATTGGGTTACTTTCATTGTCTAGTTCCGAGGTTCTTAGTGAGGAATGGGCGTGGTGCACGTATGAATCAAGTATATATGTAACGATAAGGAACTCTGGTTCTACTAATTATGAAGGAGATTATTATATAACATCAACTAGTAGCAATACTAATAA
>Ga0153915_10002211_pt1 | contig 17847 bp, 17 predicted proteins | sample Opewatmetagenome_2_FD_107003 | JGI IMG/M metagenome (GOLD analysis project Ga0153915, IMG submission 107003) | Freshwater wetland microbial communities from Ohio, USA - Open water 3 Core 3 Depth 3 metaG | ecosystem: Environmental > Aquatic > Freshwater > Wetlands | place: USA: Ohio, Lake Erie...
CGTGGGACATCGTTGCGACTCACCGGATCGTGCGAATACCCCGGGACCTGATCTCTGTATCAGCCAGCGGAACTCAGGAAACTACCCGCAATTTCCGTCACTGACTCAGACTGCAGGTTATGCAACTGCGAGCTATGCCGTGTTCCGGAAACCGGGGACGAACCAGACCCGCGTTTTTGCAATCTGGTATTTCGAGAATTCCGGTGAATGTGGCAATTCGGAAGGGCAGTTGTCCAGGTACCTGAAAGACCAGGGACAACTCACCCCCGTCGCACTCGATCTTTCCAGAGAGATTCAGTCCTGGGACTATGCAGGCGGGCAGGCACCTCAATCCACACTGGAAGGTACAGCGTTCGAGAGCAATGATACAGCGGGGTATTTTTTTGTCATAAAAAAAGCGGTCATGCAGGGCAGGGATGACTGTTTCATCGAATACTTCGGCCTGGTCGGGGAGAACAACCTTTCAGCGGGTTCCGCCGATCTCAGGCAGATCATTGCGCTTGAGGGTAATCCCTGGTACCTCTTTACCGGTCAAACCGGACCACTTTCTGAACAGGGGATCACGAAACAAAACGGAGATCAGGAAATGACCGTAAGTAACTCATCACATTCTGTATCTCCATCCCCTGAGTTACCCCATGTACCGGAAGACTGGGTTATCGCTTCATTCGGTCGTGATGAGAAAAACCCGGAGCGAACGGTCTTTTTGAAAAATCCCGGTCTCCTGGATGCCTTCATCAATGTATCGAAGAATGAAACCGGTTCCGATAATTTCCCGGGTGTGGTTCTCGGTTACGTGAAAGACAGCGACGGATCAATCGTTGTCCTTTTGAATCCAAATGAACCAGTTAACCAGACCCTTATCAATAAGATATACAGCCAAATCTCTGTACGGGGAAGATCATTTAACGTGACGAATGTTCCCTGTAAATTTATCCGGATGGATATTGTCCATGTTGAAGTTTCTGAAGATACTACGCCATGAGGGGAATTGTTATGGAAATAATTACGTTTTTGTCAGCAGAAAACTCTCTTAATGATTTGCACCGGTGTAAAATTCCCCCACCATACCAGAATTAAAGCATTATGGTGAACCCGATAACAGGGTGGAAGATCATCGCCCTCATTCTCCCCACGCTCCGACAAACGACCGCTGCTCCCGGCCCGAAAACCGGGTGGGGGGTATGCCGGACACCCCACCTCCCTTTTATTTTCAAATTGATCATACCCCCCCACCCGCATGGGGGGGAGGTATCCGGCATAACCCTCCCCCTTACCTTAATTCTCCGTCGTAGACTCCCGGCCTCCGTGAGCCCGTCCGGACTAAGTACCCCGAAATGAGGTACTAATTCGCCAGAATGAGGCACTAAGTCCCCGTTTTCCTCTCATTTTCACGTCGTAAAATTGCAGCCGCAAATAGCGCTAATACAGGGGCGAAACGGAGGTGAACACGGGTTGGGGGAAATGGGATCTGAAGGAGAGGCGGTTTTCCGGGGGGTTTACATCGGAGGGGAAAGGAAATCCGTCGGAGAAACCGGCGTGCAGACAAGTACTTGGCGGGAGTGCCCCCCGGGGTTTTGCCGGTGTCCGGCCACGGGAATACGCATATATCGATCCAAATCCCCTGAGAAACTATGCAGTCACCGCTCGTCCCGCCGCTGGCACCGGTCACACGGGAGACGATCCTCGCCACCACGAAACCCGGTTCCCTCACGCGGAGGATCCGGCTCGCGCTGTACGACCTGGGGATTGGCACGCGGCCGACCGGGTTTCCGTACGTGTTCTGGGTGAAGGAAAATGAGGGAGGGAAGTAAAAAGAACGTGCAACGGGGTTTATCTTTTTGCGATCCGGTTCGGATCGGTCTTGAAAAAAAAGTCTAATAAAGTCTGATCGCAATCGAACGGAGTTGGAAAAAAATTTCCGATCCGGACGGGATCGATTTTGTAAAAGTTTTCATGAAAAAATTTCTCTTCCACAGTGGGCACACTGATATCAAAACAATTTTTTATCCAGGCACGTTTCATTTTGGATAACAATCGGACTTCAAAAAAAATTTCCGGTTAAGATTGGAGTTGGAAAATTTTCAGACCGGTTTTGATCGGGTTGAACTAAAGTCAAGAAGAGGTAGAGTTTCATGGGAGCGCGAACCGGGCGATGCCTCGTTCTCCGCTTCAACACAACCGGCAAAGGCGTCCACATGGTACTCCTCCGGTACCAGGCAGGGCTTTATCGAAACACAATTTTTCGAACCGTTCGGATTTATTTCAGTAAATGAGTACATCTATGGCAAAGTGAGTGAAATCATTTCAAAATATATTTAGTCGAATAACCCAAGTCTTATCATATGACTGAATTTATTTCAGTAATGGCGGCCGATAGTAAAAATTTTACAAGAGGGCCCTCAATTAAACCTTTCAAAGGAGTTATGGGTGTTTGTATCAGTGCCTCAAAACCCGAAGAATTTTCTCGTGAATATTATGAAATTGTTCAATCAATTTTTAAACCCATCACAGTTTCAAAGAAGCGATATGTAATAAAATCATTTGACGTCAGCCAATATTACAAAGAAGATCGTGATGCATTTTTAGATTCACTAACTCAATTTGCAAAAAGAGTTGCTGAAAGTGGGATAACTGCCAATTTTGTTTTTACTACATTTAACACTCAAAAATTTCCTCTTGGAGTGAAAATATATGGATATAAATCACCAGACGAATTTATCCAGCCCCTTGTATTTCTTGATAAATTATCATCATACTATTCATATATCGCTACGTGGAAGACCTCAAAATTTGCCCAGCTAAGAAATTCTCATGTTTTTCTCGATAATTTTACCGGAGAGAATACTAACGCATGGGGGGAATTATGTGCTCATCATAATGTATGCATCATTCCGAATGGAGATTTATGCAATGTTTTCATTTCTACGGCAGATTTGTTGACTCGCTATATTGATGAATACCTTTCACAACACCGGCTTCACCTTGAAGAAGCATCAATAATCAAAGCATTCGAAAATTGTGGATTTGAAAAATATCATGTTTTTTACGTAGGCCATCACGATATTGATCAAATTGTTCCGATTGAAAAGAGACAAATTAATTATGTTGACTATTATCCAAAACCGATGATTTACCTTGTAAAAGAGGGGATTCTTGAATCGGAGAATGATTATATTGAGCGTTCTCCCTCTTGGAATATTCTCCTAAATTATGCAAGTAAATTAAATGCCGGTATAAAATACGTCAATTACAACGAGGACTTTAAGTATATTCAAGAAGGAGATATTTTTATTTATTTCGGTGAGCGTGGGGAAACAAAAGCAAAATATCTTAAAACACTTGGATATGATATCATACCAAAATCAATTGTAGAGATTTCATAACAAAATAATTTTATACTATAATAATAGTAGTAGTAAATGCAGGGTCCACTCCTAGACCAAGGGGTGTTCTCATCCGCAAAAAAATAAGAATGCAAGGATATTCATTTTTCTATTATGTTTTGTTTTTCTCATATTGAGATAATCAGTCTGTATCCGCAATTTTAAAATCATATATCCTCTCCTACTAACTGGACTGCTGGATTTGTAAAGAACCTACTATTTCCATACCGGTCAACGGAATGCCATAAATCAATTCTGGAAAATATTCGAGTCTTGACCGTAACATTCCAGAGATAAGATGCCAACCACCCTTGAGCCCGTGATGGATAAATTCCCGTCAATCTGCCCAGCGAGATAGCGATAAGGCGGTCAAGCAACCCCATAGTGGGGTTGGTGAACTCGCATCCGATAATTCCCCATAGTCTATTGTATCGCGAAGAATTGAAGAATTTTATGTAGGTAATTTTATCCTCTCGTCAGGTAATCATCCATTTATGATTTCAATGGACTGGACAAACATTGGAATGGATGCACTCTCTCTCATAATATCGTTCATCATTGCAACCATTCTTGCAACGTTTTTCTTATGGCTTATTGACAAAGCACTTCCTGAAGTGGATTTCCTCACAATAAGGGACGATCCAAAAGCAAAGGCGATAGCGAGTCTCGGCTGGTTGATTCTTTATGCACTTGTCTTTGCTGGTGCGATTATCGCACCATACTCACTGGATATTGTGATTATCCGACAGGTAGTCTGGACATTCGTGATGCTCCTTACCGCATCGATTCTGACAATCATTGCAGTAAAATTTGTCAGTCGTTACATGCACTATTGCGGAAAGGATGGTCTCCATAGTTTTAGTAATGACCGTCTGGCCACATCGATCTTTTACCTGGGATTATGCGTTTTAATCGGAGTAGTAAGTTATAGCGCAAGTATTGCATAAGGCCAAGAAAATGAATTTGGTGGGAAGGCAATCGATTCAAGGCGAATATTGAAAAACATAATTATTTTTTCAGCATTTCCTGCAATAACCACTCACATAGGTTCCGGATTTCCGATAATATCCATTTACATAGCATTTTCCGGCAGGGCAACTCCCGCCGCTGCCGGAACTCGAACTATCATACGATTTTTTCGAAGAGGTTTTCGCTGTGCCCCATTCACAAGCTAATCCATCCTTATCCGCATCAAGACGATGGACATCACCTTTTCCCAGGCTCTCACAATACTCATAACAGGATTGAGCTTGGGAGGTTGTTGAGAAATCAGCGCAATTGTAGAGATCCCCGGAACAATCACAGGTTTTTGAGGTTCCGGGTATTGCTGCATGAGCTAGTGAACTAAACCCAATGGGAAGAATAAACAAGAAAAGTACTAAAATGAGAATTTTTCTCATGAATGATAAGAAATGTCTTGAGACGATTAAGCTTTTGTTTTCTTAGTATCTGGAAAGCGCATCCTTCCCAGGATCATCTTCCTGACTGGATCTTCTGACGTGACATCTGGTTCAATGCCCGAAGAAACTCCGAGATGAGATGAAAAACTTAGGCTGTTCCCGCGCAGATATCACTCACGGGGGGCGTCCGTTCTTTGTGACCTTGGCTGACAAATCCTATTTACGTTTTATCACCGAGTACCCTCCGTGTTTTCGAACGTGTAGATGATTGGGATAGAAATCATATATATATCATCATTATAAATCGCCAATTGTGGACAGCCGGGGGTTGTTCCACGAAAAGAAGAGGACGGGTTCGCCCCAGGTCAAATTGCGGCTGAACCCGGTCCCGCCCGTAGGCATGAGATTGTTATCTTCTGATCCTATGAAGGTTTTCCCATGCCAGCGAGCGAAGCGCATGAAAAAATGCGAGGAGTTGAAGAAAAATGAACATACGCAAAACAGTTGTCGTCATGCTGGCACTGCTACTGGTGGGGATGGCGATGGTACCGATAGTAAGTGCTACGGATGATTCTTCAAGAGAATCAGCAATGAAAAACACGGAAGCTGCTTATCAGAAAGAGATCATTCTTGCTTCATTCGGGCAGGTACCTTCAGAGAAAAGTGCCTATATCGATCTAAGAAAAATCAATTCTGACCCATGGTATTCAAGTTTGAGAACCATAAATAGCGAATCCGACAAGGATCTTGAAAAGTATTATTACCCGAATGGTCCGATGATTGGAAAGGGAACAGACTTGAAAGGATCCATTGTTGTCATGATCAACAAGGATTGGGTTGTAGATAACTCCGTGTTAAAGGAAATTTATAGCAAAATTTCCGAACGGGGACAACAGAATGGCATAGAAAACATTCCCTGCCGGTTTATATCTATGGGTCTACCGGAAACTGATGCCACCCGGACTGATAAGATAAGGCCGGTAATCGCCGGAATCAAAGTTCACTCAAATGGAGAATACTCTACACTTGGATTCGTTGCAACTGACAGTTCAGGAAACCGGGGAGTAGTCACAACTGGCCATATGGGAGTTGTAGGATCATCATTGTACCAGCCGGATCCAACAATTACCGGTTCTTTCCTCGGCTACCTAACCGCCCAAGGGAGCACATATTCCGATTCTTCGTGGACGCAATTTACCAGTGGCATTACCAGTGATCCAAAAGTGTACGAATCAAGTTCTACGTACACTACCTTTAATTACTGGGATGATTATCCGTCGGGATCTACCATTTATATATCGGGAGTTTCCTCGGGAGTGACAACCGGCAGTACGGTATATATGGTAAATATTTACAACCCATATTGGGGAAAAATTCTTAATAACCAGTACTATGCCACATACTCCTCAGGTGGTGGGGATAGCGGAGCACCTGTGTATGAAAAATGGTCCTCCGGTGAGACCGTAGTTGTAGGAATTCATTGGGGAAGATCGAGCGGATATGCAATATTTTCCCCGATGCAAGGTATCCGGCGTGACCTGAACTGGATAACACCAGTGACCGGATAAATTAATTTTTTATTTTTTGAATCAGGAAGTGAGTGAATGAACAGTCAGGTAAAAATCGTGATAATAATTCTCGGGATACTTGTAAGTCTGTTTGCAGTTGTTTCCCTTACCATGAAACAGAACGAGAACGGTAGCCCGGAGATGACTGATATCAAATCCTCTCACGGTCCGGAGGAGCGGATTATTACATCGTTTGGTCTGGACGAGAATAATTCGGAACGGACAATTTTATTAAAAAATCCGGATCTTATGGATACTTTTATCAATGCATCTGAAGCAGATATCAGTCCCTATTATTATCCGAAAGGGCCGGTTGTCGGGTATGGGAAAGACATGAATGGTTCAATTGTCGTGATGATCGACGAGAAGCAGGAGACGAACAAAACCCTGATTAAAGAAATATACGACCATCTTTCTGCAAGGGGCAAATCATTCCACATCAATAGCGTTCCCTGTAAGTTTATCTCGATAGGGGTTGCGCAAATTGATATTGCAAAAGATACGATACCCTGATTGCAACATGCTGATGGTTCAATCAACGTTTTTCCTGTTAATAGGAATCCCCGACCAGCTTTGCTTGATTAAGAATTGCATTTCCTTCTCTCCGATGTAGCCTTCCCACCCAGTATTACCGATGTGAAATCCGGCACTTGTCCCGCCCGTCCCTTTCCGCTTGACCTGCATGTGTGCCGTTGCCCCACGTGGGGGAGAAGGGGCGACCGGGGGTGGAACGATTGAAGTGAAGAGATAGGAAAATTTACGTGGGGGAATTCAACCATCAATGAGTTATTGTTTCTTTTCAGATTCATCCACCGGCATTTCTCCGAGAGTATGATGAAGGAGATCTTCACATCTATTATAATCAAAAGGAATGGGCACACTGATAATTTCAATGAGAGGAAAATATCGTGGCGGAATCGTCTTTAGATTCAATACTCTTTTTTGAATCTGTTCGATGTCAATACCCGGAGTTATTCCCAGTTGATAACGATCGACTCTGGTTTTCAGGTTCAATAATTCTATTAATCTGTTGTTTGTTCTTTCGACATATTTTGATGAGAAAAAATAATCAAGAAGGACTGTCAGGATAATTATCGTGTAAAGAAGGGTAATCAAAGATATCTGAAATGATGTGATGGAAAATGAATGTTGAATGAGTACGATCGAAAATTGGGAAGTATTGGAAACAGAAATAAACGTCGGTACCTTAGCAAAATACCCATATCCTTCAAAAAAAATTCCAATTGAGAAGATTATTCCTGAAAATAATAATTGCCTTGAAAAATACTTATTAAGACCGCCGTCTTTTGGAAGAGATTTAACTTTGCGTTGAAATGCAATATAAATTAAAAATGTAATCATCAGGCTCATCATAAGTACTGGATCGGAAGAAATTAGTGATGAGATATTACGTCCCGGGTCATACGTAATCAAATAAAAATATGAAGCGATAGCTGTCATCAGGAAGATAAAACCTGTGTAATTGAATGCAGAAAAGATAAGACTAATATTTTCAATAATGATCCTTTCCCTTATTTGTTGTATTTTTTCCTTGGCAGGCAGATCAGCAATCTGCTCGCATAAACACATACTGTCACAAGAATCACATTTTTGATTATGCTTTCTATCGTTTTGCTTATTGCTGACTTTTTTAATTTCTCGTGGCAGTAGTATTGATAATATGACGATCATAGCAGAGCATACAATCATCATCCAGATTCCACTCCCGAACCAGTTATAAGCAAAAACATCGATCGGAATAAATGCAAAGAATCCGATTAGTGCGAGAACTAATAAAAGAAAATTCACATTGTCTTTCTTAAACAATGCTAGCTGATTATTGGCATTCTCTATCTCGAATTCAATAATTCGATAGATTTTTTCTATCTTTTCGGATTTTTCGTCGCTTTGCCCGGTTTCTGACATTATTTCCCTAAATGAATATTGCAGTGAGATAATATATGACGATCGAACCAGTTCTCTTATTTTTTAGCAAAATACAAATGAGGAATTTATCGAAGGTTTTCCTGACACTTCATCCCCCAAGATCTTATTCCCCTTTCCCTTCAATAATCGTAACAACTTTTTCCCGGCATCAGTTGTCCGGTAATACCGGTCTATATTTTCATCCGGCGTCAGGCATTCCACAAGTCCGACTTTCTCCAGGGCAATGACGGCCCGGCTCACTGCGGATCGTGCGACACCAATAGTCTTCGCAAGTTCTGTCGGAGTGTTCGGCTTGAGAAGACCCTTAAGCACTTTCCTTCTCACGCTCCCCCGCGTAACAAAACTTACGAGATTGTACATTAAGGGAACATGGAAAATTATACATTTGACTGGTAGACATATACACGACAAATGTTATCCCCCGCACGCCGATATCCAGAGTGGTGCCTGGTGACAGTGAATTGCACAAATACAAATACAAAAAGTGACAAAACCCGGCTTCATTCGCTTGTCCCAATGGGGAATTTCGTCGCCCCCCAGGGACTTCACCATACACCGGCCTTTTGTCAGTGATCCCTAATTTTAGAGTACCTCTAAAATAACCCCCATACGGGCTCCGATTCCCTGTTCTCCCATAACCAGAGGAAGTAATTCCTGAAAATGAGACATTAATTCAAAGATTTTCAGTCATTTTTACGTCTGAAAATATGAGACGCTATTTAGGGGTATTTTGACAGCGAAAATGAAGGTGGCACGGGTTTCCGTCCGTCCCTGCATTTTTTCCGCGGCCGGAGGGCACTATAGCAATTCTAAAGGAAATGTCGAATTCTCCGTCGAAGGACGGATGTGATTCGAGTATTTCCTCCTCCTGGAACTGAGCCGGCCAGACCCGCCTTTGGGGTGGGAGGATGGGAAGTACCCCTCTCGCTCACCCAGGTTCTCCGACGTAGACTCTCGGCCCCCGGAGCCCCGTCCGGACTAAGTACCCCAAAATGAGGTACTAATTCACCATAATGAGGCACTAAGTCCCCGTTTTCCTCTCATTTTCACATCGTAAAATTGCAGCCGCAAATAGCGCTAATACAGGGGCGAAACGGAAGTGAACACGGGTTGGGGGAGACGGGATCTGAAGGAGAGGCTGGTTTCCGGGGGGTTTACATCGGAGTGGAAAGGGGCACCGTCGGAGAAAACGGCGTGCAGACCAGTACTTGGCGGGAGTGACCCCCGGGGTTTTGCCGGTGTCCGGCCACGGGAATACACATATATCGATCCAAATCCCCTGAGAAACTATGCAGTCATCGTTCGTCCCGCCGCTGGCGCCGGTCACACGGGAGACGATCCTCGCCACCACGAAACCCGGTTCCCTTACGCGGAGGATCCGGCTCGCGCTGTACAACCTGGGGATTGGCACGCGGCCGACCGGGTTTCCGTACGTGTTCTGGGTGAAGGAAAATGAGTGAGGAACGTAAAAAGAACGTGCAACGGGGTTTATCTTTTTGCGGGCCGGTTCTGATCGGACTTGAACAATAAAGTCTCATAAAGTCTGATCGCAATCGAACGGCATTGGAAAAAATTTTCGATCCGGACGGGATCGATTTTGTAAAGGTTTTCATGAAAAAGATTTCTCTTCTATCGTGGGAACACGGATATTAAAACTTTTTTATCCATGCACGTTTCATTTCGGATAGGTATCCGAGGTTTGAAAAAATTTTTCCAGGTAGGAACGGGGAACGGGGCGCGGATGTCCGAGATCGTAGTGCGCAAAAACCGGATGGGGCCAACGGCTTATTGTGAAATCGTGGGGCAGAACCCGTGAACGTGCAAGGGGGGGTATGCCGGACACCCCCCCTCCCATTTATTTTCAAATCGATCATACCCCCCCACCCTTCTGGTTTCAAACGCGATCATACCCCCCTTCCAACAGGGCCGGTTAATCCATGAGATGGGGGTCGGGGCGTTGCGAAAAATGGGGTTCCGTCAGAAATTCCGGGGGAGTGGATGTGATCGCCCGGGTTTTCCTGCAAGGAAGGTGGGGGGGTATGCGGGAGACCCCCCCGTTGCTTTGGTGTTGGGAGGGTGCTTACAAATTTCATGTGAGGTGGGCTGGCGTTCCTGTGAGGATAGAACGCGACAGATAGGTTACCGGAAAAATCTGATGGGGGATGTTTCCCGTGAGCGACCGGACGGGGCAGTGGGCCGACTCCGTGCATAGCGAGGAGGGGGAATACTCGCAATGAGAAATTTTTGTACTTTGCCTTATGACGCTGCGAAACCTGACGCGCAAAACGCCTCGTCGGGTTTTGCGCTACGCATTACCGGGATGCAAATATGTTTTAAGGTCTAATTGAGCGAAGCTCTGACAGGGCGTGTGAAACCGCCAATAATCGGGAGGAGTTGTACCCGGGAAAGATGAGAGGAAACTACGGACAATGAAATCAAAATCACTGGTAGGCTAACCGAAAAATAATTTTTATCCTGTTGCCATTCCCCCGGACTCCTGCACATATTTCAGGAGACGATCCGTATTTCCCCCGAAATTGGAGAACTGTTTCTCGCATACATCTGAGAACTTTGCCAGTGTTTTCCGGTTGATCTCTTCCTGATCCTCAAAGATGCCGATGGACCGGAATTTCAGGCCCCATTTTTCAAACATGAGAAGATTGATGGTAGCCTCTCTCACCCGGTCATCGTTTGCCAGAGCATAGATAAGAATCGGACCGGATGGGGTCTCGATCATGTAATCGGCTGTATACCGGCTGTCAGGATCATGCGTTGGATCGTGCCACTCGGTCTGAATACGATTCTTGGGAATCTTCTCTTCAAAAAACTCCCGGACGTCATCGATGAATGTTGTGCGGATACGTTCCCGTGAGAGATACGATACATCTGAAATTTTCAGCAATACCTGGATATAACTATAGAGGGCATCCCCGTACTGTTCGTTGTTTATAGACAGGATCAACTCTCCGTTCCGGTCCTGAACAGAGAATGCGGCGAGGGCATTCGAGATTACCTTCTGCCGGCTCCCGCTTTGCAGGTCCTTATCGTCAAGATCATACGTGAGATGCATGAAGGTATGGCCCTCATCGGACAGGATCCATTTTCCTTTTTCCTGTTTCAGAATAACAACAAGGTGATCGCCATCTTCGAAGAGAAACGGGGTGAATACATGGTAGCGATCGACACCTTCGGCTTCGACGCGAACCTGATCGCATACTTTCTGCCGGAAATTCTGGGTGATGGTTTTGATCGACATTAATTCAGCCCCCATTGGGAGAGATTATGGTTTTTTGCAGAGATGAAGAATCCGCAATCTTTCAACATGCATTCGATTGCCCCGTGATAATCTGCATACCGGTCTGTCTCTTCTGCATAGGTATCTTCCCGGCAACAATCTCCATGAATTTTCTAAAAATTGTTGTCAAATGATAATTAGTTAGTATAAAATAAAGATTCGGTACGCGGTGTGAAAGTTGAATCCATTGCGATGACTGCCGCCGCCTCATCAATGGATTCCTGCGGAGGGTCAGTTAAGGTAATTTGCCCAGCGAGATTAAGTGTTAACCTGTCCATTTCCATCCTTCTTTTCGTACCATTCCCCAAAAATTTAAATATTTTATGCCATAGATTTTACAAAAATCCGGAATTTTTGTTACTTCATTCGGATTGTTTAAGTTTTTTCTTTCAGAACTTTCGTGTTCTTCCGTTACAAGAAAATATTCGTATTCCTGATCGGAAAAAGTGGTTTGTGGATTTTGCTCCAAGTCCAACATTTGAACAATTAAACAAGGATCTGCATATGGTTTGTCAGTATCAGTATCAACAAAATGCGGATATATATCTTGAATATCAGCTGTTTTTTTTGCTTGAAATAGGGTTGGCGGTAAAATAAATTGATACCTCTTTTCCGTATCTAATAACCATATTTTAATCGGATCATCCATCCAAAATCTTTGAATTTCTCGTCTCACTTCAAAATGAGTGATAAGTCGATTTTCTTTTATCAATTCAGTGATTTGATTCCAAATAAAAGGGAGGACATCTTGCGGAAGTTGTCCTAATAATATGAAAGACCCAGTGTCAACAACATAAACACTTTTTTTGGATTTCATCATTTATTGATTCAGAGCTTCATGTAATTTTGATAAATTTTTTGCTTGGATATCGAGATAATCCATCACATCATACTCGGATATTTTACCACGTTTTGAACTCTCCAAGATGAATTTAGAAAATCTCTTTCCTTTCTCATTTATTGCACGTTTCTCTCCAGGTATTCCGCCTTCTTGTTTTTCTTTAATTTCTTTTTTCTTTTGGTTCTCCACCTTTTTTAATTCAAATTCGTTGACCAATTTTGAATATTCGATGCGGTAATCATCTTGGTCAATATATCTTAAATTTCCTAATCTGACTAATGCCCCTAATTCACTGATTTTGTAGTGTGAAGATATTTTTCGAACAACTTCACGAATGAATTCCCTTTCGATCTGTTGTTTTGGCTCAATTAGTGCTGCCTTCGGTACAATAAAAGATCCGGCAAATGAGTCGCACCATCTCTCGATTTTTCTTATTTCGAGAGATCCTGAACTATAACTTTCCATATTGCAAACAGCGGGTTTTCTCAATAGAATATGTGCATATTCATGAAATAACGAGAAAATTCTTCCTCTAACAGAATCATGAGAACTAAGCACGATAATAAATGGGTCGATATTAGTCAGTGAGAAACCTCTAGCATCTTCAATGGGTATGTCCATTTGAAAGACGAAAATATTTTTTGATTCAATCCAGTCCTTCCATCTCCGGTATGCGATATATTCGTTTTTCCATGAAATCTGTTCTTCAATGGAGATGTTAGATTGTTTCCGCTCAATAATTGCTGCATCTTCCGGAGAAATCCCTGAAATCAGATATTCATTCTCTTTTCCAATTAAAGGAGAATCTGAGGATTTCATAAGGTCAGAACTAATTTTTTGTAAACGCGTTGCTTTCCGAATTGCTAATGCAGTTTCTTTAGAATAATTTTTTGAAGAATTTTTAGATAATTTACGGAAATCTGCGACAATACTCGGTTCTATAGGGGGTTTTGATATAAAAAAAACTGATAAAGGACGTTTGATTGCCGATGCAAGCAATTCAACTTTGGTTATGGGTAATTCAACATCGCTTCTTCCTATCCTCATTTCAGCGATTGCTTTTTCGGAATAATTTAATTTTTCTGCAAGTTCTTTATCACTCCAACCTGAAGTATTGACAAGCCATTCAAAGACGCCTCGCTTTATTTTTACATTAAAGGCATTTCCTAGCATAATATCAATTTTTTAGATTTTTTCTTCATTCAATTGTACTGCCTATAATTCATCAAGTTTTCTAAATTACTGTTTAGTATATCATCAAATTTTTAATAAATATTAGGTGTGGACGGAGTGAAAGTAAGATGAGGTTATTCGATTTTTTTCCTCACATCCGGGGCTTCCATGTTCATCTCACTTCCAAACCATGCTACACCTTCGCACACACACTTATATACAACCAGCTCCAATCATAAAGCATGCAGGACGAGTGCCACAGCATTCATGAGGGTTTTTTTGCCCGTGAACGTCTTTATCTCCACTAGTTCACCCGCCCGCTGCATCAGTGAAATCGTTTCTTTAGAGCTTTCGAACGTGACGACCGCATGGTCCCGCGTCTCCGGCTTTTTTAGCTTCTTTAGCTTTTATTACCGGTTTTATTTCTGGTATTGAGTAAGCCCCTTGGTTTGCATGAAAAAATATGCAGATGCGAGGGGAGGATGTTGTTGTTACTATGAGAGGAAAGGAAATCCGTCTGGAAAGAATCATGAACCGCAATACGAAGAAAACAATCATCGTACCGATGGATCACGGCGTCTCGGACGGCCCGATCCCGGGCCTGATCGATATCGGGCAGTCCGTCAACCTGGTGGCGGACGGCGGGGCAAACGCGGTGATCGGCCACGTGGGGCTCGCGCTCCACGGCCATCGGCAGGGCGGCCGGGACATCGGGCTCATCCTGCACCTGTCGGCAAGCACGAAGCTTGCGCCGGACCCGAACGAGAAGGTGCTCGTCAATACCGTGCAGAATGCGCTGAAGATGGGCGCCGACGCGGTCTCGATGCACGTCAACATCGGGGCTGCATCCGAAGCCCAGATGCTCGCCGATCTCGGAGCCGTCTCGGTGGAATGCATGGAATGGGGCATGCCGCTCCTCGCCATGATGTACCCGAGGGGCAAGAACATCGCGACCTCAAACGATCTCGAACAGGTCAAGCTCGCGGCCCGGGTGGCAGCCGAGCTCGGCGCGGATATCGTCAAGACCGTGTACACCGGTGACCCGGAGTCCTTCCGGGAAGTGACCCGGGGCTGCCCGGTGCCGGTCGTTGTGGCCGGAGGTTCAAAGACCGATGACCGCACAACATTGGAATTAATAGAGGGTGCCATGGCGGGCGGTGCGGCCGGCATATCCATTGGCCGGAATGCCTTCCAGCACCGGACCCCGGACAAGTTCGTCCGGGCAGCGGCCTGTATCGTGCACAAGAACAAGAGCGTCGAAGACGCGCTCGAAATCTTAAAGGTGTAATCATGATCGGAAAGGACATCAGGATCGAACGGATAATGGACAGGAACACCGGCCGGGCCGTCATCGTGCCCATGGACCACGGGTTCTCGATGGGACAGATCGACGGCCTGCTCGACATGACGCAGGTCATCTCGGACGTGAGCAACGGGGGCGCGAACGCAATCATCCTCCACAAGGGGCTTGTCAAGCGCGGGCACCGGAAGCACGGCCGGGACATCGGCCTCTTCATCCACCTCTCGGGCAGCACCTCGCTCAACCCTGACCCGAACGACAAGGTCCAGGTCTGCTCCGTGGAAGAGGCCATCGCGCTCGGCGCTGACGCGGTCTCGATCCACATCAACCTCGGATCGCCCAGCGAGTCCAAGATGCTGGAGATCGGCGCCAATGTTGCACGGGACTGCAACCGCTGGGGGATGCCGCTCCTGATCATGAGCTACCCGAGGGGCAAGGGCATCGACCCGTTCTCGCCGCAGTCCATAGGGCACGCGGTCCGCGTTGCCGAGGAACTCGGTGCGGACATGATCAAGACCAACTACCCCGGGGACCCTGAAGCGTTCCGGAGGATCGTCAAGGCCTGCTCGGTGCCGGTCTTCATCGCCGGCGGGGAGAAGACCGGGGACCTGGACTCGCTCCGGGTCATCAAGGAGTCGGTCTCGGTCGGCGGTGCCGGAGTATGCGTGGGCAGGAACGCGTTCCAGCGCAATGATACGCAGGCATTCGTCCGTGCGCTCTGCCGCGTGGTGCACCACAATGTTGACCCGGCGAAAGCGCTGGAGAAAGAGGCATGAAGCAGTTCTGGGTTGACATCAGGCCGTGGAACAAGGACGTCGCCACCACCGCGATTGAGAGCGGTGCGGACGCGCTCGTGGTCGACAAGGCAGAGGATGTCCGGAGGCTCGGGCGTATCACGACCATTGCGCCGGATGGCGACATCAGAGAGATCACCGAGTGCACGATCACGGACAAGGAGAGCGAGAATGCCGCAGCGCAGGCCGGCAAGCACAAGCCGGTCATCGTCACCACGAGCGACTGGACCGTGATCCCGCTCGAGAACCTCGTGGCCCAGTCCGATCATATCATCGCCCGGGTCAGGAATGTGCAGGAGGCCGAGATGGCGATCCACGTTCTGGAGAAAGGCGTGTACGGCATCCTGCTGAAGACAACCGATCCCGCGATCGTGAAATCCGTAGGAGCGCTCATCAAGGCATCGACCGGCACCGTTGCCCTCGTGCCGTTCACGGTCACGAAGATTGTTCCCGTGGGCATGGGCGACCGGGTCTGCGTGGACACCTGCTCGATTTTGAGCGATGGCGAGGGCATGCTGATGGGCAACACCTCGTCCGCGATGCTCCTCGTCCATGCCGAGACGCTGGAGAACCCGTACGTGGCCCCGCGCCCGTTCCGGGTAAATGCCGGCGCAGTCCATGCCTACATCCTCCTGCCGGACGGGAAGACCGCGTACCTCTCGGATCTCGCAATCGGCGGGCAGGTACTCGTCTCCGATGCAAAGGGGACAGCGCATTCCGCGATCATCGGCCGCACCAAGATCGAACGGCGCCCGCTCCTGCTCGTTGAGGCCGCGGCTGGAACAGCAAAGGTGAGCCTGATCCTCCAGAACGCCGAGACCATCCGGCTTGTGGGCGAGGACGGGAACGCCATCTCGGTCGTCCACCTCAAAGCCGGCGACACGATCATGGGCAGCGTACTCGAAGGCGGCCGGCATTTCGGGATGGCAGTTAAAGAAACCATCCGCGAGAAGTGATCATGAAGGCTGGCATCATTGGCGGGACCGGGAAGATGGGGCAGCTCTTTGTCCCGGTCTTTGAACGGGCGGGATACGAGGTGCTCGTCTCCGGCCGGAAGACGGCGCTGACAAACGCAGAACTCGCAACGCAGTGCGATCTCGTGATCATCTCCGTCCCCATCCACGACACGGTCCGCGTCATCAGTGAGATCGCCCCGCTCATGCGGCCGGACCAGGTCCTCTGCGATTTCACCTCGCTCAAGGCAAAGCCGGTCGAGGCCATGCTGAAATCAGAAGCACAGGTCATCGGGCTCCACCCGATGTTCGGCCCGACCGTCAGTTCCATCCGGGGCCAGACGATCATCGTCTGCCCGGCCCGGGCGGATGCAGGAAGCGTGAACGCACTGCTGGAGGTGTTCCGGAACGAGGGGGCGGCCTGCACCATCACGACACCGGAGGAGCATGACAGGGTTGTCGCAGTTGTCCAGGGCCTCACCCACTTTGTCACGCTCTGCATGGCTGACTCGATCCGCCGGCTCGGCATGGATATACGGGTCACGCAGGAGTTTACGAGCCCCGTGTACCAGATCGAGCTCTCGCTCATGGGCCGGCTCCTCTCGCAGGACCCCGTGCTCTATGCCGATATCCTCCAGCAGAATCCCGCCGTGCCGGCAGCACTCGCTGCCTGCCGGGAATCTGCTGCCGAACTCTCGGCCATTGTCGCTTCGCAGGACCCCGGACAGTTCCGGGCATTTTTCGACCGGAACAGCCGGCATCTCGGTTCATACTGCGAAGACGGCCAGAAGATCACCGACACCCTGATAGACTGCATGGTGAAGCAATGACGATCATTACGCTGGGACCCGAAGGCACGTTCTCGCACGAGCTCACGCTGAAACTGGAAGGAGCAGATGCGGAGATCGTTCTCCTCCCCACCATCCGCGGCATCATGGCCGCGGTTGCACGGGGAGAGGGCGACGGCATCGTGCCCATGGAAAACTCCGAAGCAGGAAGCGTTGGCGAGACCCTTGACGGCCTCACCCGGTTCGCGCTCTACATCACAGCCGAGATGTACATGACCCTCCACCACAACCTTGCCTCGCTCGTGCCGCTCGAAGCGATCCGCGTCATCTACGCCCATACCCAGTCCCCCGAACAGTGCAGCGACAAAAGCGAGCAGTGGGGGATCCCGGTCATCCACACGA
>Ga0153915_10002212_pt1 | contig 17838 bp, 12 predicted proteins | sample Opewatmetagenome_2_FD_107003 | JGI IMG/M metagenome (GOLD analysis project Ga0153915, IMG submission 107003) | Freshwater wetland microbial communities from Ohio, USA - Open water 3 Core 3 Depth 3 metaG | ecosystem: Environmental > Aquatic > Freshwater > Wetlands | place: USA: Ohio, Lake Erie...
CCGATCCGCTGCTGTCCGTCAACAACGCCAAATCTTCAGATGCCATCCTGGTCCTCGGGGGCGACGAGGATGCACTCCGTTACGAAAAGGCTTTGAGTTTGCTCGCTGCCGGTTATGGACGCGAGATGGTGGTGGACGCCGATGCGTCCAGCACTTGGTGGGGAGCAACAGAAGCCGACCTTGTGGAACGGTTTGCTTCCGCTACCGCGAAGGTGACCGTCTGTCGCGTAACCGCCACTTCTACTCGGGGTGAGACGGCAGATGCGAATCGCTGTCTCTCGAAACTAGGAGCGAAACGCGTACTGATAGTCACATCCTGCTACCATACGCGTCGTGCGCTTAGTATTTTTACTAAATTGCTTCCTCAGTACCAGTGGTCGGTAGCCGGAGTCGAGCCTCCGATGCAGGTTTCGGCCTGGCTGGCGATGCGGCAAGACGTCATAAAAGAATGGTGCAAATTGTTCTACTGGGAACTCGTGGCTCGCTGGAGAGAGCCTGGAGTAGAGGCACGAAATACCCAGAAACCGGCCAAATTTCTGCCGTGACAGAGTGCAGCGAGTGCTGTGTCAAAGAAATCGGCTGCAAGCCAACAAATACGTCTGACCCGCAATTGTTGATAACAGCCGTGGCTGTTGAAAAACTCGAGATTTCAGAAATCAGGAGAAATGTGGGGGATAGAAAATGTCTAGGCGACCCGAGAAAATCGTTTGTAGGGCGTCCTGACGCGATCTAATTTCTACGGATTCCGGGAAGCGAGTTTTTCAACAGCCACAGCCCTTTGTCACCGGTGGCAGACGTGTGAGCCGACGCCGTGTGATGTGTATGACAGCTAAACGTGCCGAAGTGTGTGATGGGCAGACGTAACTACAAGCGGCTCCGCATAGAGCTCCCGGTGACAGTCTCCGGACTGGATACGAGCGGCAATCCGTTCACCCAGAGCGCGACCACCGTCGAGATCAGCGCTCGCGGCCTGCGTCTCCGTGGCATCTCCTGCCTGCGCGGCCGCGGCGACCCCGTGCAGGTCAACTACAAGCATGACAGCGCCCGCTACCGCGTCGCCTGGATTGGGGAGGACGGAACATCTTCCCAGGGACTGATCGGCCTTGAAGGCTTGGACGACGCGAGCCACCTGTTTGCCGGTCATCTCCCGCCGGACTTTGCTTTCGAATTCGGCCCTCGCGCCGATACCTATGTTGTTCCGAGCGACATTGCACCCAGCACGAGCCCTGCTGTCGTCGAACTTTGCAAGCCCGATCGCCGGCAGGAGGAGCGGCGGCGCCATCCCCGCTTCCACTGTTCCGGCACGGCTCGCATTTGGGAGCAGGGGTACGAGCTCTCCATCAGCGCATGCGTCAATGAAATCAGCCTTGGCGGCTGCTATATCGAGATCATGTCGCCCATCCGCCTCGCCACCAGCGTCCGCCTGGAGCTTTCGGTAAACCGCCGCAGCATCAGCTTGGAAGGGATCGTGCGCTATTCCCAGCCGAACTTCGGGATGGGCGTTGAGTTCACCAAGATTCTGCCGGCCGAGGCGGAGAAGCTGCACGGCGTCATCGCCGAGGTGAGCGGCGCGGTCGCCTCAGAAACACAAGAATCGCCCGCACCGCCACCTGCCAGGCTATTGGGCAACGAGCTTGAGGATGCCGTGATGCGGTGGTTCGGCTCGCACGATGCGCTCACGCGGCAGGAATTCCTGGAGTTGCAGGAAGAAGAAGTAGCGCAAAGGAGGCACGACGTTACACCTGCGCGCTAGATCGATACGAACTACTACGCCTACCAATCCCGGCTCCTAACGGACTTCGGTAATTGGCGTAAACAGCTGTAACCCGGCGTAAATCTAGGCTGCTGGGCTGGCAGAGAGTGCGGCTCCGACGAACCTTTAGGGACGGCCAAGATGGAACATGGCCAACCAACGTACAGGAGGGCAAAACGGTGTAGAATCCTTACCGTTTTTGAAGTCGAGAAGGAAATCTCGGGTTACTTGCGTTCCCTTGAGAGTTGGAGATCGCTTAGCTAACCCCGCCGATTGTCTGTTTTGTGGGCTTCGGCGGAGGAATTGTCTGGGCTGCCGCCATGTTCACACGTACTCCCGTCGAACTTCAGACTCTGATTTCGAACGTAGAGCAAGCCATCTATAACCATGACCGATGGTTTGAGGCGCTTGTCGCAACGCTGATGTGTAAGCTGCCGTACGACGACGACGACGTTCATGAAGAAGCCTTCCGCCGCTGCCGCTTTGGTCAGTGGCTCTACGGTGAAGGCCAGCGGTCGCTCCATGATCACACGTCGTTGTCTGCCATAGAAAGCGAGCACCGGCACATGCACCAAGTGGCTGCCCGTCTCCTTCGCACGGCGGCCGAGGGCACTCCAATCGGTGTGCAGGACTACGAGCTGTTCACCAGCGCCGTGAAGAGCCTGCGGCTGGAAGCCGCTACTCTAAAGCGTGAACTGGAGGACCTTCTATCACATATCGACGCCCTCACCGGGGTCAACAGCCGAACCAGCCTCCTTACGGTCCTGCGCGAGCTCCATTCGCTGGTGAAGCGAAAGGTTATGCCGTGCAGCGTGGTCATGATGGATCTGGACCATTTCAAAAGTACCAACGACGCGTATGGGCATCAGGCCGGTGACCGCGTTCTGATTTCTTCTGCTCACTACGTCATGCAGCATCTTCGTCCATACGACAAGGTGTTTCGGTACGGAGGAGAAGAATTCGTCATCACTCTGCAAGACGTTAGCCCGGAAGTCGCCTTAACCGTAGTCGACCATCTTAGGGAGGGGCTAGCTAAAATGCCCATCCACTACAACGAGATGCTCATTGGCGTGACGGCTTCCTTCGGTGTCGCCCCGCTGGATCCTGAGTTCAGCGTGGAACAATCTTTGGATCATGCCGACCAAGCGCTCTACGCAGCAAAGTCCGCCGGGCGAAACTGTGCGCGGCTTTGGAATGTTGCAGCAGGGCCTGCCAAAGCCACTGCCGGGTAGAACGCCCGGCTGCACGGCGAGATACCTGTGGTTCGCCAAAATTAGATCGTGCGGATTGCCGGGGATCGGGGCCGGTTGCGCTGGGACCCATGATCAATCCGCTTCGCGGATCAATGGTTCAGAAAACCGAGCCGCGTCGGTGAGCTTGCGGGGATGAACCTGGTGTTCCTGGTAGAAGGCGAGCTGCTTACGAAGGAAGAGCACCTCGGCACTCAATTCAGCCCGTGACGAGACCGCCAATCGTAGAAACTGAATGCCCTAGCCGGCGGTAGCAATCAAGGATAGAAAGCAACGATTGGAGGAGCTGTGCGATCATGCGCATGAACGGTTGAGACGAAACCCTCAAGTTGGGGCTGGGAGGTGGCAGTTTACGTCAGCGTCGCTCGCGAAAGTTGCACCTTTTTATGTGCGAACGGACTTTTTGCGGACGACAAGGGCTGCCAACCTATTGTTTGTCAATCTGTTAGGGCCACCATTTCACCGCCGTATCCATTTTCCGAGAACAAAATTCAAGGGCCTGCAGAAATAACGCTTGACAACATACATACATGTATGTATTTTTCTTTCCCATTGCGGGACGCAAGAAGTTCCAATCTGGGCCCTCTCAATTGCTGGCTGGCTTCGGGAGGAATTTATGTCGATGCGGCGAGAACTTTATGTGCCTGAGCGGAGATTAAATGTGCTCGGGAGGCGTTTAGGCGTTAGGTTGTTCGGCGGCATGAGCCGCGGACTGACCGCTATTTTGGTTTTGTCGCTTGTGGCGATGTCGAGTTTTGGCCAAGGCGCTTTCACCGGCATTAAAGGCACGGTAACCGACAAGACCGGATCGTCCGTTGCCAACGCAAACGTGACGATCAGACAAAGCGAGACGGGCGCCGTGCGTTCTCTGACTACCGATAATGGAGGCCGCTACGCCGCCACAGGATTGGCTGTCGGAACTTACGAAATCAAAGTGGCATCTCCCGGGTTCGCGACCGTCACGCAGCAAGGCTTGCACCTGAATGTCGGCGACAATCCGGAAATTGATTTCTCCCTTTCGCTGGCGACGGTTTCGCAAGAAGTTGAGGTAGCCGGCACAGCTCCGATCGTGGAAACCACCACGGCCACTATCGCCAGCCTGGTGAACGAACTGGAAACACGCGCCTTGCCGCTGAATGGGCGGGGCTTTGCCCAGTTGATAGCGATCCAGCCCGGAGTGCAGTCGATTTCCGGCGGCGCTGGAGTTCAAAACGTGAGCGGCGGCGGGCTGATCATGGCCGGCAGCGCGACTGCGATCTTCACCGCCGGTCAACGTCCCGAGAACAATTTGTACCTGATCGACTCCAGCGAACTGAATACCTTGGCGCGGAGTACGCCTTTCAGCGGCGGCGGCGACATGCTGGGTGTGGAAGCGATCCAAGAATTCAAAGTGCTCTCGCAATACGACGCCTCCTACGGCAAAGTGGCGGGGGGAGTCATGACGGCGGTCAGCCGCTCCGGGGCGAACAGCCTGCATGGCAGCGGGTTTTACTTCCGGCGCGACTCGGCGTTCGACGCGCGCAATTACTTCGACGGACCCGAGGTACCACCGTTTTATCGCAACCAGTTTGGGGGTACCCTTGGCGGCCCGATCGTGCACGACAAGACATTCTTCTTTGGCAGCTTCGAAGGATTGCGCGAGCATCTGCAATCGACCCGAATCGCATATGTGCCCGACGAGAACGCCCACAAGGGCATTGTTCCCGGAATCGCGCCGTTCACGGTAGCGCCAGGAGTGGTCCCGTTCTTGAACCTTTATCCGTTGCCCAATGGACCTAACTTCGGCAACGGAATCGGCCAGTATTCCTTCATAGGCGCCTTTCCGCGCAGCCAAAATCAATTCATGGGCAGGATTGACCACAGACTTTCAACGCGGACAAGTTTCTTTGGGCGGTACATGTACACAGACGGCAGCACCGATGCGCCGCTGGAAGTGCCCGCCTTCCACATGGCCACCGAGAACCGCTACCAGTATTTGACACTCGGGTCGACCCAGACGCTGTCGCCGCGCATGGTGAACCAGTTGTTAGTCAGCGCCAATCGCACCCGCTTTCAACTAATGCCTGGGCCGACGTTTGCGCCCGATCAGTCGTTTTTTGCTGTGCCCGGCCGCAACATCGTGCCGCAAGTTCAAATCGCCAGTGTCAGCAGCGCGCAAGGAGCGTCGGTTTCGTTCCTGGGACCGGGGGCCATTCCGCGGGGGAGTTTCATTCAGAATGTCATCTCGAGCCGCGACGACCTTTCGGTGTCCATCGGAGCGCACACCCTGTCGTTTGGCGGTGACGTTGGAAACTACCAGGCAAATACGCTGCTGGCGACAATGGAGGGAGGCCTCTACATTTTTCCAAGCCTGGCGGGATTTCTCAAAGGTACCCCGGCAGCGGCTCTGGTCGTTGCCAACACACCCGATAACAATCCCAGCGCCAGCGGCACTCAGAAATACGTGTCGTCCTATGTGCAGGACGCTTTCAAGGCCACACGTCACCTGACACTCAATTTCGGCTTGCGGTATGAATTCCTGACCGGGCCCTCCGAAAGACATGGCCGCATCTCCAGTATGGACTTCAGCCAGCCCACCGCTCCCCCGATTCTGGGGAGGATGTGGGGGAACACCCACACTTTTGCTCCGCGTGCAGGATTAGCGTGGGACCCCACGGGATCGGGCAAGACCGCCATCCGGGCCGGTGGCGGCATTTATTACAACCAACTTTTGCCAAGTACCTGGGCGTTCTTTGCTTCGGCTGCCAGGTTCCCGTGGTGGAGCCCGAGGACGATCCCAGCGCCAGCATTCTTCCCGGCTGTGCCGGATAGTGTGCTGCAGCAGTCCTCCCCCGGAACGATGGCTGCCTACCTGTTCGACAGCAATCTCAAGGTGCAGACGTCGGCGCAGTACAACGTGAGCGTGCAGCGAGAGATTGTTCCCGACCTGGGAGTGACGATTTCTTACGTAGGTGCGATCACATCCCACGGGATTGAAGGCACGAAAGGGAACGTTACTCAGCCGGTCTCGTTTACTTCCACGGGACAACCGACCTACTGTGCTGCGCCGCCGGTCTGTCCTTTCCGGCCTCGAATCAATCCCAACGTTGGCGAGGTCAATGCGCTCCGCAGCGACTCCAACAGCAACTACAACTCACTTCAGGTATCGGTCAACAAGCGGATGGGGCACGGGGTCGAGTTTTCTGCGGGCTACACCTATGCCAAGGCGCTGGCCGATTTCGATATGCTCGGCGCTGAAGTCATCACACAACCTCCCGTGGCGATGAACCCGTACGATCGCCACCAGGAATATGCTCCGGCTAGATTCGACGTTCGCAACAAAGTAACCGTGCGAGGCCTCTGGGACGTGCCCTTCGGAAAGGAGCACGCCTATGGCGGGTGGCAAGTATCCGGAATCTTCAGTGCGCACTCGGGAACACCACTCACGGCTATGCTGGGATCCGCCAACTCCAAAGACGGCCAGTCCTTCAACGTGGCGGAGCGGCCGAACCTGGCTCCGGGTACGGTTATCCCAATGCCGCGCACAGCTGCGAAGTGGTTCGACCCTTCTGTGTTTACCTTTCCCACCGCCGGCACCTATGGAAATTCCGCCCGGAGCTCGATTGAGGGGCCCGGTTATTCCGGTCTCGACATGGCGCTTTCGAAAGCCTTCAAGCTGACAGAACGGCATGTGCTGAACCTGCGGTGGGATGTGTTCAACGTCCTGAACCACACGAATTTTGGCGCGCCGAACACCGTCGTCTTCGATGCCACGGGCCAACTCTCCCCAACGGCGGCCAGGATCACTCAAACTGCGGGCACTTCGCGCCAGATGCAACTCAGCGTCAAGTACCAGTTTTGAAATTGGAGGTGCGTGATGACCGTGCAGTGTGCCGCGTTTACTGAAATGGAGGAACGTCATGCGCTTCGTTGACCTCACCGTACCCATTACGTCGCGACGGGTACCGGGTTTGAGCGACCTCTTCAACAGCATCATGAGCGCTCAGATCCAATATGTGGATCACAAGGGCACCTTGCCGATGGCGACGGCGGTGTTCGGTTGCAAGCCGGAAGATCTCCCCAACGGCCTGGGATGGGCGCATGAAGTTGTGACCATGACCACTCACATCGGCACCCACATCGATGCGCCCTACCACTATGGTCCCATGTCGCAGGGCAAACCGTCGATGACGGCTGACCAGATACCGCTGGACTGGTGTTATGCCGACGGAGTGGTACTGGATGTGCGCCACCTATTGCCGCGCGCCCGAATCGAGATCAAGGACCTTGAAGAAGCGCTCGCCAAAATTCCCTACGTGCTGAAACCCTACGACGTGGTTCTTGTCCGAACCGGTTGGGACCGGTACTTAGGCACTCCGCAATACGTTTCCGACTATCCCGGCATGACGCGCGATTCAACGTTGTGGCTTGTGGAACACGGCGTCCGTGTCATCGGCATTGACACGCTGGGATTCGATCGCCCGTTCAATGTGATGGCGGAGGAATTCAAGAACACGGGCAATCCCGAGGTGATCTGGGAATCACACTACGCGGGAACTACACGCCCATATTTGCACATCGAAAAACTCGCGAATCTTGGGCATCTGCCGCCGACCGGATTCAAGCTGTGCTGTTTTCCAATCCCGGTGGAAGGCGCCAGTGCCGGCTGGGTTCGGGCAGTCGCCCTCCTGGATTCTTAGGGAAAACTGAGGGCGGAACCGCAAGCTCTCGCGTGGTGGGTCTTGGGCCAGTGGGAGGAGCTGATTTATGTCCGACAGCGTTGTTGTTACCGGTGTTGGGATGACGCCGTTTCTCAAGCCCGGAGGCGCACCCTACACTGATTTGGCGCGTGAGGCAGTTCGTGGCGCGCTGCAGGATGCAGGAATCGGGTACGAGTGTATTGAGCAGGCGTACGTCGGATGGGTGTACGGAGATACGGCCTCAGGCCAGGCCGCTTTGTATGGAGTTTGTCAGAGCGGGATTCCGATCGTGAACGTGAACAATGCTTGCGCCACGGGATCGACAGCCCTCTATCTTGCACGCCAGGCTGTTGCGACCGGGGCGGTCGAGTGCGCCCTCGCGCTCGGATTCGAGCAGATGCCACCAGGGGCGGTCGACATCACGTATCACGACCGACCGAGCCCGTTTGCCAAGTTCATGGACGTCGCGAATAGGAAATTCAAAGACGCCGAGCAGGTACCGATCGCGATCCGGGTTTTCGCCGGCGCGGGCTTCGAGTACCAGCAAAAATACGGGGCTCCGAACGAACTTTTCGCCAAGGTGCGGGTGAAGGCCAGCCGGCACGCTCAGCACAACGAAAGAGCCATTTTTCGAAAGGTGTTGAGCGTCGAAGAGGTCTTGTCCTCCCCCAGCCTCTTCCTGAACCTTACTCGCCTGCAGGCCTGCCCTCCCACTTGCGGAGCCGCCGCCGCGATCCTATGCAGTGAAGCTTTTGCCAAACGGCACAGCCTTTCGGCAAGAGTCCGAATGCGTGCCCAAGCGATGGCCACCGATTGCCCATCCACGTTCCAGGACGGCATGATCAATGTCGTGGGCGCCGACATGACACGGAGAGCAGCAATGAAGGTTTACGAAACCGCCGGCGTTGGGCCCGAAGACATCGATTTGCTGGAACTACACGACTGCTTCACCGTGGCTGAGGTGATCTATTCCGAAGCGCTCGGCCTTTGCGGCGAGGGTGACACGGAAAAGTTCGTGGAAGATGGAGACAACACTTACGGTGGAAAGTTCGTCATTAACCCATCCGGGGGTCTTCTTTCAAAAGGACACCCACTAGGCGCAACCGGGATTGCGCAGTGTGCCGAAATCGTCTGGCAGTTGCGGGGCGAAGCGGGGGCCCGCCAGGTGCAAAATGCACGGCTCGCTCTGCAGCATAATCTTGGTCTCGGTGGAGCCTGCGTCGTCGGACTTTATGAGCGAATGTAAGAACGCGCCCATCGATTCCCTCGAAGCAGGCGCGTCTAAAAACCCACAGGAGGCAAAGCCATGAGATTGGACGTGTCTACGCTATCTGCCCTGCTTGACCGCCGAGCTGCAGAGTTGACGGACAAGCCGTACTTGTTCTTCGAGGACCGGCAGTGGTCGTACGGACAACTCAAGGAGCAGGTGGATCGGCTGGCGAGCGGACTCGCTCATCTCGGGGTCGGCAAGGCGACACATGTAAACGTGCACCTCCCCAACCGTCCCGAGTACGTCCAGCTTTTTTTTGCGTTATCCAAGCTCGGCGCGGTCATGATCCCCACCAACCCGGCGCTGAAGGGAAACGAACTCCTCTATATACTGAATCATTCCGACGCCGCCTTCAGTATCATCGAGCCCACGTTCCTCGAGCAGTACGCGAAAGTATCCCCTGCCTGTCCGACCCTGCACACGATCGTCGTTGCCGGCGCCGATTCTTTCCCACCGATCCCCGGGGTTCGTACTGTGGCGTGGGCGGATGTGGCAAGCTGCGACAGCCCCGCGCCTTCCGTCACCGTCGAGCCTGGTGACGTTGCCCTGATCATGTACACCTCGGGCACGACTGCGCTGCCCAAGGGGGCCATGATCAGCCATCAGAACGTGCTCTCGGCAGGCCACGCGTGGATGTGGCTGGTGGGTTTCACGCCCAAAGACAGGACGATGACCGGCTTTCCTCTGTTCCATGCCAATGCGCTGTTCTTCAGTTGTGTCGGCAGCATGGTGTTCGGAGGGAGTTTTGTTCTGCTCCGCACCTTCAGCTTGTCCCGCTACCTTGCGCTTGCTCGTCAATACGGTGTTACGCACTTCAATTTTGTCGGTTCGGCGATGGCGATGATGCTGCAACAGGCGCCCGACGCCAGCGATAAACAGCACACCGTGCGCGTGGTTCACGATGCCATCGGCTCGCCGGACCTGATCGCCGAGTGGTCGCGACGCTTCGAGATTGACGTTGTCATGATCTACAACCTGACGGAGTGCGCGCTCGCTACCGGTACGCCCCTCAGCGGCCCGCACTCGGTCAAGCCAGGCTCAATCGGGTGGCCTGCACCATCGCTACCGTACCCGACCGAAGTGCGCGTTATCGATGAACAGGGAAGGGACACAATAACTGGTGCCATCGGAGAAATCATCGTGCGGGGTCCCGCGTTGATGCGGGGATACTACAAGGACCCGGAGAAGACCGCCGAGGCCATAAAGGATGGTTGGCTGCATACGGGCGACGCCGGGTACCGTGATGAAGACGGCTGCTTATGGTACTCGGACCGGATCAAGGACATGGTCAAACCAAAGGGCGAGAACGTCTCGTCCGCGGAGGTGGAAGCGGTCATCGCGGGGCATCCCAAGGTGGCAGAGGTCGGAATCCTTGGCGTGATGGACACGCTAACGGGCGAGGAGATCAAAGCCTCCATTCTGCTCAAGCCTGGTGAGACCGCCGATACCGTGCCAGCCGAGGAAATCCTCTCCTGGTGCGAGGCCCGCTTGGCTGCGTTCAAGGTGCCGCGTTTTATCGAATACCGGACTACCCCTCTGCCGCGTGGGATTGCTGGGGCCAAAATCCTAAAGCGTGAGCTTCGAAAGGAGAAGAGCAATCCAACGGAGGGGTGTTACGACCGTCGCAAAAGTCAGTGGCTGCAACCAGAATCCGGCACGCACGTAGCTCTCATGTAGGAAACATCGCGCTGACCAGAGCAGGCGTTGCTCAACTCCTGCGACCGGCAGAGACGCCGAATGATATGCTAAAGCCAAAGCGGTATTCCATTTACAACATCCTTGAGGACGAATGAGGCCGACCAGAACACCCCGGACGCAGGCGCAGCGTACCGAGGAAACGCGACAAAAACTGCTGGATGCTGCGCAAGCCATTTTCGTGCGCTCCGGCTTCGAGGCCGCCACCATTGAAGAGATCGCTGATCGAGCCGGCTATACCCGGGGAGCCTTTTACTGTAATTTCAAGAGTAAAGAAGAGATTTTCGCTGCTGCCATCGAACACGTTTTGGGCCGGTGGTCTCGGGACTTCGATAAGCTGGGTGAGCAATATCAAGATCCACGCGACCGTCTCGCGGCGTTGCAGAAATTCTACGCGCGGATAAGTGCGGACGCTACGGCCGCCCTGCTCTTGATCGAGTTCAAGCTGTATGCGGTGCGGCACCCCAAGCGCCATGCCAGGCTGGCTGCCGATTATGCGCGAATAAGGAGATCGCGCGAGCAGTTGCTGGAGAAGTCAGCCAACCAACTGGGGCTGAAGCTTCCCGTCCCTGCCGACATGCTGGAAACGGCTTTCGCAGCCCTGCTCACGGGCCTGGGATTGGACCATGCCTTCTATGTCCAGGACTACAGGCCCGCTGCGGATGATATCGAGACAATCATCAATCTATTTTTCGAGAGCGCGGTCAGCTATAACCACCAGACCTGAATGTGTCTTCGTGGTCTGGGTGTGGTTCTTGCCTGCTGCCCGGCCACTGTTGGCGAACATCTGCTTGCAGCGAACTTGACAGGAGCTCTCGCTCAAGCACAGCGCCAAACTGGCCGCGGGCGAAACCGTTCTGATCCTCGGCGCCACTGGGGTTACGGGCAAGCTGGCCGTGCAAATCGCCAAATTCCTGGGTGCGGGACATGTCGCTGCGGCGGGACGGAATGAATAAGGTCCACCTCTACCATTGGCTCGAAGCGAACTATTATGGGCATTTTCTAACCGACAACGATCTGTGATTCCCCGATACTATAGGACGACCAACCGATGACAGCCGGGGGCCGAGCAGGATCTCTGCCCAAGGACCAGAGGAGGTTGGCCACGAGAGTTGCACCTTTTGCGCGCGCACAGACTTTTTGCAGAACACAAGTTCGCTCGCGCAAAATTATTGCAATCATGTCCGTCGAACATCTTGCCCGTTATCTTCACGTCTCCGAACGTAGATGGCCAGTGATAGCGAGCCCTTTAGAGAGGATATACGGGATTGCAGTCAACGGGTTCTTGCCACTGCCCGCAAGGTGCGAGCGATCACCATCGTCAAATCATCTTCTTGTTCACCTGATCTGAATTGTTCCACGGCCTGCTCCACCTTCTGCACGATGGACGCGGCATCAAGACTTCGGCTCTGGTGCAGCACCTCCAGGAGACACGTTTCCCCAAATTCCTTTCCATCCTTGCCCGTGGCTTCCGTGATCCCGTCGGTATAGATACACAGGATGTCTCCTGTTTCCAAATGAGCTTCCGCGACGGAGCACTCCCAGTCCCGGAACAATCCGATTACCGTGGCGGTCGCGGTCAGCCGCTCCACGCCGCCTTTGTGCAACAGCAGGGGCGGGTTATGCCCGCAATTGACGTAGCGCAGTTTTTGCGTAGCATCGTCGTAGCAACCAAAGAATAAGGTTGCATAGCTGTGCGTCTCGGTGTGCTTGTAAAAATGACGATTCACGGAAGCGAGCACTTGTGCCAAGTCCTTGGAGCCGATACCGGCGTGGCTGCGGAGGCTCCCCTGCAAATTGGCCATCAGCAGAGCGGCCGCGATTCCCTTGCCTGCGACATCGGCGAGCACGAATCCAACCGTCCCCAGACCCATGTCGAGAAAATCGTAATAATCTCCCCCTACCATACGCGTCTGGATGCAGTGTCCGCTGTACTCGAGAGTCTGCAATAAAGGGAATTCCTGGGGCAGGAGTCTGGTCTGCACAGCATGCGCGACCGCAATTTCCTGGGGCAACGGTCCTTCATCCGTTTGCCCTGACTGGTCAAATCCCCAGATATTTGCTTCAGGGGTCAGGCACGCGACGCCGGTCTGGCCCTCCGTAGCTTGACCCGGCGAGCCAATCCAGACTACCTGGAACGCGGCATTTCGCCGGTCACAATCGATTTCAATAATCTCACCGAGGCTGAGCGGTTCTTCAAGACCAGCAAGACGTGCACCTGAGTTTGAGATATCCACAGTATGCACAAGTTGGGACTTCTGGTCTGTGGCGGACCGGCGAATGTGAACCGGTAACTCTGCCTTGGTTCGTTTCTCTCGTCGCTTAAGTCTTTTGTGGACCTCAAGAGCGCTACGACTAAATCTGGGCATCTGCTGCATGCTTTTCAACAGGATGCGGCATTCGTTCTCGGTTGCAAATGGGCCCAGGCGAACCGCCCGTTCCATTTCTGCATGTGATTCGGTGGCGGGGATAGGCAGGCTCTCGAAGACGTACCACTCGTAGACGTCAGGCATATGCTGGTTCATGGCGATAGACTCACTACTTCCTCATTGGCTTACATGCTGTACCACGTATACGCCTGCGTCGTGGGACAGGTTGACACGGGGATTTCGCCCTAGGCCTTCCATCAAGGAATAGGGTAGTTCCGTCACCGCACGGCGCGATTGTGGCTGGTGATCTTGTTCCGAAATCGGAACAACCTGAAAACGGGGTGGCTTAGGCGCGCTGGGGCTCCGAGATTGTTGGCAGCCGGGCCGCTGTAAACGTACACGCTTTGAAAGTCGCTGCTGTCTGCGTTCTGAAGACAGAGTAGCGTCGTCAGGTGGCGCTCCCGGTAAGGAGGGAAGATTTCCCAGCGTGCTCTGCGCTTCACGCAAGTCTTTTACTAGCGACAGACCATGACGCTTATAGTCGTCTTGCCAGCGACGATTTCGCGTACTTTTGCTGGTGCAGCGCTTCCTCAGCTCGACTCTGTAGTTCTCCGGCCAACTCGCCCTGCCGGCTTTGTACCCAGGCAACGGAAAAATTCACGCGGATGGTGTTGCCTTCATATTGCACTTCACAGCCCCTCAGTCGCTCCAGTGGGCGATAAACGTCATCGACACCGCATCCGGTCAGGATGATCAGAAACTGGTCGCCTTCCACGCGAACGGGCAGGTCCGCGCTGCGGATGCCCTTCCTGATGTGGTGCGCGAATCGTTGCAGGACCGCATCTCCTGCTGCTCTTCCGTATGTGGCGTTGATGGCTTTGAAATCGTCGAGATCGATCATAACGACGATCAACAATACGTTATCCCGTTCGCAGCGCGCGATCTCGCGCGACAGGTACTCAATTGCGAAGCGCCGATTGAACAAGCCGGTCAGTTCGTCAAGAATCAACAATCGCTCAACCGTCTCAGCCCGGCCGTTCAACTCACTCAGAATGGCAATCTGCGCCTGCAGCTGGCGCCGGAGTTGTTTGATCAAGTACTGCTGATAGAGCGCAAAAAGCGTGAACAACAGGACGAGAGCAAACAGACTCCTGACGGCGACATCCAGTTTATCTTGGAAGAAAATCTCCTCGCGTCGCCCCAGAGCCGGAAACGAAAGTGAAAGTACTGCAAAACAGAGAAGAATCAAGATGATCCCAGCAGTCGACCAAAGCGACCAGTCACGCCGATCGAGTTGCTGCAGTCTCTTTTGCAGCTCGTGAACAGGTGCCGGAGAGGTTGGAACAGGCTCATGCAACCGAACAACCTGAACTTCTTCTCCCAATAGGCGCAGTATCCTCGTTGCAAAATCCCCGTCGCGCCTTGCGCGGTCAAGAAGCGGCCCGCGAGGCACAGCCACAATGTCGGCATCTTCGACCACGGTCGCGGTCATGCTGTAGGGGAGATTGGCAAACATTGCCGGTAGGCCAAGGATGCTGCCGGGAGGTGCAATTGTCTTGTATCGCAGGCTTCCATCAACCGTGGTGGCGGTTAACTCCGCCTTGCCGGAGCGCAGCAAGTACACGTCGTGCGGTTCCTCGCCTTGCTTAAACAGCGCGGTTCCTTTAGCAGCAATCGAATCGCGTCCGAACGCACGGACCTCCGCGCTCAGTTGGTGGTCTACAGGCAACTGATTTGAGCTAATCATGTCAACAGGAATCTCCTTTTTCAGCTCTGAATCGCTCGAATCGTACTGCTCGTGAGCAGTTCTGCAAGGCCATAGCTGCATCTGCGACCTAAAAGCGGAGTGATGCCGCGCCATGTTGGGCTTTGCCGCGTAATCGAGATCGTTCTTCGTCGATTACCCGCACACGGCTCCCTCCTCCTTCATCCTCAGCGATTCGGTTCCGGCACCTTGGCCAGTTGCTAGCTCGCTGGAAGCGGTAGCGCAGCGAACCGTCCGCGCGTCAGATGCCCTTCGGCCAGCATCAGCCAGTAATACCGGGCATGCTTTACCAATCGTCCCCCGGTCTTCACCAGCCGCTGCTGTAGGCTCGTTAGCGACCAGCCCTCGATCCCGCCGGGCAGACCCAGCCGCCGCCATAGGTTTCCCAAGTTGTAGGCGAGAATGCTGAGCCACAAGCGCACCTCATTGCCGCAAAAGCGGTGGCAGGACAGCCGCGTCATCTTCACCGCCTGCTTGCCTTCCTTGATCCACTGCTGTCGTACCACCCCTTGAATCTTTCCGTAACGGCGAATTTAAGGCGACGTTGGAATTCGAAGTTTTCCATTGCAAGGATGAACATTAAGTGAACGCGGGCGGAGTTTGGGATTCAAATCTGTTCTGTTCCAGATTCAGAACACCCCGAGGGGCGGCGGGCACAGATAAATGGAGGCAGAGTCGGAATTGGGTGTGCCTGGTAATGTGTTTATTGGTCCGATTCCGACACTTAGGCAGATTTTGGACGCATTGAGTTTTGCCCCCGGACACGACTGCCGGCTAATATGCCGGCTTCGACGGTGAGGGGGGACATGAACCTGCGGGAAACCAACACGAGGCTCAACGAAGCCCTCACCGCACAGGCAGTCCACATCGAAGATTTAGCGAAGGAATTGGACCACCAGTTGTCGGGACTCCGCTCGCTGTGCGGGCGGGTACAAGAGCCGATGTCGGGTACTGGCGGAACACAAAGAACCCGCCATCGGGCCAGAATACGCGATAACGAGCTTTACTATACGGTAGGTCCGGAGAGTGCAAGCGAGGGTGTCCCAGCCATAGTTGCAGGTTGAGGGGCGGCACTCAGCCCGACTCTTGGTAGAGTCGGGTTGGATACTTTCGCAAGAAAGGAAAAACCGCCTCGCAGCGAAGCTACCACACGATCACCAAGACCTCTAACTATAAGTGGGACACCCTCGGCGCAAGCACCACGACCGCCTTCTTCGCGCTCTTGTGCACCGCCCGAGGCGCCGTGCCCAGTGCGGTTCAGTCGGTTCGGAACCCTGCTGCCAACGCGCCCTCCCGTTGGCCAACCCACACCACTCGCGCCGGCACTTTCCCCCAGTCATACACCACGCGGACCTGCTGGTCGAGTACGAAGTCTGCGTGCTCATGCCGGATGGCAAATCCGTGGGGGCTCACATCGAGCAGCAGTCCGCGGATTACTCGGCCATCCGGGCTGACCTCAAGCAGAACCTCACCGGCAGCGCGGGTGCGCGGTTCACGTCGGGTGGCGGAGTATTTGGTTGACAACATCGTACCGGGCAAATTGCGGTGCCGGAGCGACACTAACAGGAGCGGCGGTACCGATGATGGAGAGTGGTATTTTGTTCCGAAACTAGAACAGTGGGAATCGGACTTTGGAGTGGTCATCGGCCCCGAGCGGCGAGGGCGAGACCGATTGCAGTCACGCCCTGAGTGGACAATCACGGAGGTGCCGAGCGGCACCGGTCACTGCTGCGCTCTGTCTCCGAACTGACAGCATTCCCATTGCTGTGGCTCGCCAAAATTCTGATCTACTTTCGGAACAGCAACTTACGCCGTACATTTTCGAGAAAGTTACTGAGGCAGTCGAGAAGTAATGGGTCTAGGAAGATCCGAACGCGCTTGCGCCTTGAACGAAAGGTGAAGACCACAATTCCTCTGTGTCCTAGGATCCTCTGCGACTAGTCTCTTGGTGTGAAACGCGGCGCCGACAAATTCCGCAACCTCGCCGTCTTCAGCACCACCTCGTTCCTCAACGACACCGCCAGCGAAATGGCCTACTGGGTGTTGCCTGCGTTTCTCACCGCCATCGGCGCGGGCCCGGCGACGATCGGTCTGATCGAGGGCATCGCCGAGAGCGTGGCCTCGTTCGGCAAGCTGTTTTCCGGCTATCTCACGGACTGCATCCGCCGCCGCAAGCCGATTGTCGTCTTCGGCTACTCGGTCGCCAACTTTCTTAAGCCGCTGCTGGCCGTCGCACAGACCTGGTGGCAGGTGTTGTTGATCCGCTTCGGCGACCGGCTGGCGAAAGGACTCCGCGGCGCGCCGCGCGACGTCATGCTCGCCGAATCCGTGCCGCAGTCGCGCCTCGGCGCCGCTTACGGCCTGCTTCAAGCGATGGATTCCGCCGGCGCCATTGTCGGCCCGCTGATCGCGCTCGCGCTGCTGGCTCATTACGGACTGCGTGCCGTCTTCTGGGCGGCGGCGATTCCGGGACTGGCCTGCATCGTGGTCATCGCGGTCGGCGTGCGCGAAACCGGCAAAACGCAAACCAAAACCGGTATCATCCCGGGCGAGGTTGAGGCGCTTAGCGTGCGTGAAGCCGAACGAAGCGAGGGTGCGAGCCGGCTGCTGAAATCCCGAGGCGAAGCCGGGCGAACTTTCAACGTGCTGGCCGGGTCCGCTTCGAGTGACCTGCATTTGGGCATGCGACCAACTCTTCCCGCGCGCTATTACTACACCCTCTTTGCCGTAGGTCTGTTCTCGCTGGGGAATTCCAGCGACATGTTCCTGGTGCTCCGAGCGCAGAGTACGGGCATTGCGGCTGCGCATGCGCCGCTGCTCGGGCTGGTGTTCAACGTGACTTACACTGCGTTTTCCTGGCCCGCGGGCAGACTCGCCGATCGAATTTCAAAGTGTGCCCTCGTGGCCAGTGGTTACGCGGTGTTCGCGATTGTGTACGCGGTGTTCGCGTTCGCGCCCTCGCGCGGCGCACTGTGGGCCATGATGGCGTTCTACGGTCTTTTCTACGCCTTCACCGCGCCGGTGTTGAAGGGCGTGGTGGTGGAGAATGCGCCACCG
>Ga0153915_10002213_pt1 | contig 17837 bp, 18 predicted proteins | sample Opewatmetagenome_2_FD_107003 | JGI IMG/M metagenome (GOLD analysis project Ga0153915, IMG submission 107003) | Freshwater wetland microbial communities from Ohio, USA - Open water 3 Core 3 Depth 3 metaG | ecosystem: Environmental > Aquatic > Freshwater > Wetlands | place: USA: Ohio, Lake Erie...
CATAGAATGGACGTTGGATAGTAAAGTCAGCAAAAGGCTTTGTATACGTAATATATGCTTTCTTCCGGGCCTAACTAAGCGCGAAGCCGTCCCTAAAAAGAGGCAATCATTATCCAAACTGGTAGGCAACTATCGGCACGGATAGGAGGGTCCTGTAGACGACAGGGTTGATGGAACAGGGGTGTAAGCACTAAGGTTCGCCGAGGTGTTCAGCCCACTGCTACCAATCCCCGACCGGTCCTAGTTAAAAGGATAGCTCACCATGATTTTCTTTTATTTAATTCCAGATAGCGGAAGCGCTATCGCTTTCCTGAATAGAATCAGCTTTATAAACCCCCTCTACAACCTTATTCTGGAGATATGGGAGTGAGCCCCATAGATAGCGCCGTCCCGAACCGGTCAAACGGTGAGGGATGAGGAAGCTCCATTCACCCGAGAACTGGAAGGAATTCCCTTCCGAAGTTCGAGCGCACCGCTGTGAAGCGGATGCTGAGAAGCATGCGTAGGAGGCAGAAAACAACTGCATATCCGGAGCGATGTGACAAACGGACGATTGAAGGCGCTTGCGCCTTCTGTCGAAGACGTGCCGAGTGTAGAAGGCTGTGCAGGTGAAATATCCTGTGATGCGCGGGTGCAAGTCGTAAATCGTTTGACGGCTTGAACAGAATGAGTCAAGCCGTCCTTCGGGCGGTTACGCTCAGACAAATGCTATCAGCAGGTTTAGCTAACCTTCAAGTTGGTTACCTGTTCACAGAAAATGGGCTATTTGGGGCACACTCCATTCTTCGTTTGAAGTCGGCGAAGCCGACTTCGTTCCAAGAATCTGAAATATTTATATAGTCGGCTCGAACATATAATATTATGGACGACGAATACGAAATCATTCCGACTTCTCCTCTAAGAAGGCTTGAAAAACGCATAAACCAGGTTGAAAGGACGAGCACTACTTCCGAAAGTCAGAGGCTCATAGAACAGATAATAGAGCTCATAAAATCCAACCAGAGGATAATAGACGATGTAATAAAGTCTGATGCAGAGCTCAGGGACGAGATTTCCAAGGTTCCGGGCAAGATAGATGAGCTCCTCGGGAGCATGCACGAATTCATGGAGATTCTCAAGACATCCGCGACAGAAGAGACTGTGACGGATATCTCAAAGGACGTTATGCAGCCTCTTGTGAACAAGATGACAGAGATGATAGAGCAGAACAAGAAGAGCGTGGAGGTAGGGCAGGCGACCTTGACAAGTCTTGGTATAATTGACAAAAGGCTAAAAAGGATTTATCTTCAGTTTGCAAACACCAATGCTTATAGATAGGAGGTAAAAAATGAAAAAGGGAATAACACCAATAATAGCAGTAATCATACTGCTTTTGATAACTGTAGCGCTGGCAGGCCTCGCGTGGGCATTCCTTTCCGGCTACTTCACAGGGCTGACAGGGAAGACCATAGCAGTGGTAGACTATTCCTGCATAGGCGGAACCACAGCACAAGTGATAATCAGGAATTCGGGGACACAATCAATAACCTTGTCAGCAGGCTGTGCGGCCGCTGGTGGCGTAAGCGGAACTACTGCTACATGCGGTGACATAACAATAACAAAAACAACTGGTGCAGCAATGAATGGACAATTAAGCAGTGCTGGACCACTTGCTACAAGCCAGAATGTTATATTAACAGACGCGTGCGCATCTGGCACCACGTGCACATACAGGGTTGTGTCAGCATCCGCAGGTATAGGCCCGAACCCGAACGTTGCTACAGTAACATGCTAAGGTCAAACCAATATGAAACTAAAAGCGCAGACAGAAGTGATAACAATAGTGCTGATAAGCGGGATAGTGATAGGACTAGTGGGAGTGGCATACATGTGGGGGATTCCCCTCATATCAAAAAGGACAGCAGTTACAGATTTTCTTGCAGCTGAGGACTTCGTTGTGAAGCTTAATGACAGGATAGTTGATATCGCGAACAGCGGGTCCGGTGAGGCATCTTTAACAATACCAAAGGGGCTCATAAAGGTTATTTCTTACGGGAGCAATGACCCAAAAAACAATTCCCTGGTTCTTGATGTCGTGATTAATCAGCCTCTTATATTGGGAAGCAGTGTTATACTGAAGACAAACGTGCTTGGGGAGAATGCCACGTACGGGGAGGCTGAGCCCAGGATTATAAACCTATCTTCCCAGAGCTACGGTTCTGACTACAAGCTCAGTTTCTCTCTTCATTTCCGGGAGCTTGACACCAGGAACGAGCCCCTCAAGGGCTATTTGATAGCAGTGCAGCAGGGGACAGCGACAGGCAGCAGCCGGGTTGTGATATCATATGCAGGGACAGAAGTAAATCCTGGCGGCAGAAGGGCAACGAACGGCGGGGACCTTATTCTCACAAAGATAAAGGTAGATTTAATGTAACTTCCGGATAAAAATTCAGCATCCTTTCTATCCTTCGGTTTTAATATCAGCCAAGCCAAATAATAATTATGAAGGCTGTCTCAGTAATAATGGAGTATGTGCTCCTTTTCATGTTCGGGATAATAATCCTCATATCAAGCGTCAGCGTTTTCGGGAACTATGATGCATATTTCAATTCTGTGAGCGTAAATGACCAGCTCAGCGGGATAAGCGAATATTTGGGTTCAAATATAATAAAGCTGGCTGAAATGGGTACAGGGGAGGACTCCTCAGTTATTCTGAAAATGCCAAAGAAAATAGGGAACGAGAACTACATGATAGAGCTTTCTAGCGATGGCCTCAATGTGACATCCATAAATACAAAAGTTTCGAAGCATTCAAGCCTTTACAGCCTCAATGAAACCTTCAGTCTCAGCGGAAAGGTTGTAAGCGGGGCGGGGAGTGTGATAATATATAAGACGGGAAACCAAATTATGATATCATAAAACCCTTTTACATAGCTATCGATTATAAAAGCGTTTACGGAAAAAATAAACTTTTGAAGGAAGTGCCTGGATGAGGATTCCTAGGATAACGTTAAAAGGTGAGCCTAAGAAGAAATCTTTCGCGGTAAGGTATATTGCAAGAAAGTTCAAGAAAGGGTATATCGCCTGGATGAAGAAAAAGCAGAAAGAGAAGCAGGCGGCCGGCGGGTTCATTTACCAGCCCATAATATACGCTCCCTACAGCAAGAAAGAGATAGGCAAAGGCGGAGGCTTAGGGGGCGGAGGGAAAGAAGTCACCAAAGAGGTGCGTATAGAGAAGGAAGGAGTGGAGATACCGACAAGATATTCAGGCGGAGGCGGCGCCATATCCTCGGAAGACAGGGAGCTGCTCCAGCAGATAAACATATCATACCACCTCATACCAAGGTTCCCGAAAAAAGGGGATATTATTTTTGCCTACGCGAACATAAGATGGGACCCCAATCTGGGCGAGCTTGTATACAGCGTCATCGAGCCGAAGCTCACGCAAAGGGACAGGGACATTATAGAATCTGTTAAAAAGGAGCTTGAGGAAAGGCTGGATGTGGATTTCATAAAGCTGGGCGAGGTAAGGGCCAAAAGCGTTCTGAGGGCGGAGATACTAAGGATACTGAATACAGTTCCAGATGTACAGACAGATGAGACCAAAAAATCAACGCTCCTTTATTACCTGGAAAAAGAGATAATGGGGCTCGGGAAGATAGAGACCCTTATGAGCGATCCTAACATAGAGGATGTGTCATGCGATGGCATAGGGATTCCTCTTTATGTGTATCACAGGGACCCCCAGATAGGTTCCCTCAAGACAAACATAATGTTCAGCGATGTGGACGAGCTTAATACTTTTGTTTTCAGGCTTGCACAGAAATGCAAGAAGATGATTTCCATAGCAGACCCGCTTCTGGACGGGGCGCTTCCTGACGGCTCAAGGGTGCAGTCCACCCTGGGGACGGATATAGCAAGGAAGGGCTCAAACTTCACGATAAGAAAGTTCACTGAGGAGCCTTTGACACCAAGCCACATGCTCAGGAAAGGAACCCTCAATTCCACGCAGATTGCATATTTGTGGCTGGTAATAGACAATGGCCAGTCAGTCCTCATATCAGGAGGGACTGCCACAGGAAAAACCAGCCTCCTTAACGCACTCTCTCTTTTCATAAGGCCGAACCTGAAGGTGGTAAGCATAGAGGATACGGCAGAACTGCGGCTTCCCCACCCGCACTGGATTCCGGAAGTCGCGAGGAGCGCACTAAGTACGGAAGGCAAGAAGGGGGATGTGAGCCTTTTCGACCTCCTCAAGTCATCCCTCAGGCAGAGGCCTGACTACATAATAATGGGAGAGGTCAGGGGCAAGGAGGCTTACGTCCTGTTCCAGCAGATGGCCACAGGCCACCCGTCCTTGGCAACCATACATGCCGCTTCCATAGAACAGCTTATAGACAGGCTTACCACTCCTCCCATATCCCTCCCGCCGTCCCTTATCGAGAACATAAACGTTATTGTTTTCCTTACGCTTTCAAGGCTCAAAGAAAGCTATGTAAGGAGGACGGATGCGATACTTGAAGTTATAGGGATAAAGGATGCAAAGCCCGTTACAAACAGGGTCTTTGAATGGAAGCCAATCACAGACACGTTCGAGATTTCAGAGAAATCCTTCATCCTGAAGAGCCTTGCAAGGAGGATGGGTGTTTCAGAGGAGACCATAAAGGACGAGCTCATGAGAAGGAAGATTATCATTGAGTGGATGCTTGAGCAGGAGATATATGATTACAGAGAGGTCGCAAAAATCGTGAGCGAATACTATTCCAATCCTGACAGGGTCATGGATATGGTTGAAACCGCAGGATGATTTCCGATCATTATTATCGGGTGGATTTGAGAAATCTAATACCATTGGAGCGTCCCTTGACGCCTTCTATCACAAATCCGGCACAGAGGTTGAAGATGTTTAAAGATTTTCCGTTCAAAAAAACAGCATTCAAGCTTTTTGGAGAGCTGTTCCAGCCTTATCTGGGATATTTTGACTCAATAAAAACCAATCTCAAAAAAGCCGGGATGAAGACTCCCATCCAAGATTACGTCTCTGTAATTTCCTTTTATGCCCTGCTGGGCTTTATCATCTCGCTTATATCCTGTTCTGTTTTTGTATCACTGGGGCTGGTATCAGTCTCAAGGACAGTTTCAGCCACTGACGTGTTTTATTCTTATACGCTTTCAATAATAATCTCGTTTATAACTGCAGGAAGCGTATTCGCCTTCGGCCTGTATTACCCGTCCATGAAGTCAAAGACACTGAAGTCCAAGATAGAGCGCGCGCTTCCATTCACAATTTTTTACATGTCCACTTCCGCAGCCTCCGGGATAAAGCCTGTGGAGATATTCAATATGCTTGCGCAGAGAGGGGGAATAATCGGGAAAGAGGCGGAAAGGATTTACAATGACGTAAATACACTGGGAATGGACCTGCATGATGCCCTCCAGAAGGCAGCTGCTAGGACCCCTTCACCTATGTTTGCGGATATATTATGGAACATGTCAAGCATAATAACCACGGGCGGGTACCTGGACAGGTACCTTTCGGGAAAGACCAAATCTTTCATGGCCCAGTACAGGAGGAACCTTGACAATTACGCAAAACAGATATCCTTTTACACAGAGATATACACGACCCTTGTCATAGTCGGGAGCCTTTTCTTCATAGTGCTTATTTCAATTATGAGCCCCATGGTGGGCGGCTCGCAGTTCGCGCTCCTGCTTCAGACCTTCCTTGTATTCTTTTTCATACCTGCTGTATCCGCAGGCTTCATAGTTTTGCTAAAGGGAATATCCCCAAGCGAATGAACATGAGAAGGAAGTAGGCAAGAGCCTACTTCACCCGAACAGTTAGAGAGAATGTGACAAGAGTCACCTTCAATCGAGGTAACATGCCAGAGAAGGAACAGATGATAAGCCAGAAACAGAAGATAATAATAATACCGTCAATGGTAAGCGTGATACTGATAGCAGCAGGGATAATTATAGGAGATGTGTCTGTTCTTGGCAACCTTGTTATAATATCCGTGTTCATTTGTGTTGTGCCGTATTTCATTTACAGGTACATGCAATTCCTCTGGATAAAGAGCGTGGAGGAGCAGTTCCCCAATTTTGTAAGGGACCTCGCGGACTCGAGCCGTTCAGGTATGTCACTTCCAGAGTGCATAGGGATTGCTGCAAAAGCGAACTACGGGAAGCTCACGCCAGAAATCCAGAAGATGCACAATCGTCTCAGCTGGGGAACATCCTTCCTCAGGGTTATGGATATTTTCCAGAAAAGCGTAAAGGATTCAAAAATAATACTTGAAGCCATGAGCATAATAAGACAGTCCTATGAGAGCGGGGGGAGCATACCGGACACGCTAGATTCTGTGGCAAAAGACATACTCATGCTTAAAGAAGCGGAGGCTGAAAGGGCATCTCTTGTAAGGGAGCAGGTCATGATAATGTACGGGCTGTTCTTCATATTCCTTGGCATATCTGTCATGATAATCTATGTGATGGTTCCCATGCTGCAGTCGCAAGCATCAGCAAGCGTAGGTCTCGGGGGGTTCTCTTTCATAAACCCATGCGAAGGAGGGTTGATATTCCCTTGCGGGTTTTTCTCAGGCATATGCGCTGTGCTGGCGGTAAGCACGCCGCTGACATGCTACTATGTGGCAATATTCTTTTCAGTTGTCTTGGTGCAGGGAATTTTCACAGGCCTGATAGCAGGGCAGCTTAGCGAGAACTCTGCAATCTCTGGGATAAAGCATTCCCTTATAATGTCTTTTTCAGCAGTGGGCATTTTCCTTTTCCTTGCAAAAACAGGCTGGTTCCCAGTGTGAGAAAGAAGGCGTCCACAGACGCCTTCAGGCTGGAATCGAAAACAATCGGATAAAAAGCCCAATCACGTAATATTATCATGGAAAAAAGAGAATCCGAGGTTCTGAGGCAATTAGTCCACATGAGCGGCCTTTTTTTCATAGCGCTTGCCCAGTTCATAGACAAAATCCTCGTAGGGGTTTTGTTCATGCTGGCTGCATTATTCTTCTTCCTTTATTCAGAATACGTGAACAAGTGCGAGAAGAATCACAGCACCCTGCTTTCCACAATCGAGTGCAAGCTGAGGGATTTTGCATTCATGCTCGAGAGGAGGGATTCCAAGAGAATGTTCGCAGGCGCATTCTGGTTCTATTTCGGGGCAGGCCTTGCTTTCCTGTTATTTCCATTAAATGCAGCCTCTGCTGCAGGAGCCACGCTTGCGATTTCCGATTCCCTCTCCACAATAATGGGGAAGAAGTTCGGGAAGAAGCACATAATCGGCAAAAAAACCCTTGAAGGCACCACAGCGTTTTTCGTGAGCGGGGTTTTCGTATGCCTGCTCTTCTTCAATCCCGTTGTAGCTGTCATAGGCGCGGCGGCAGCAACATTGGCGGAACTCCTTCCCGAATGGAAGCGGATATCATCATCCAGGCTCAGCGGCCTGTTTGATGACAACCTGCTCATACCTATCATAACTGGTTTTGTTTTAGCCCTGGGAATTTTATGAAGGAAAAGATAACAGTCAGGGATTTCATGGAAAAGGATATGAAAAAGATTCTGGAATACAGGCAAGAAACAGCTTGCATAAGCTTTCCGGGAATAAATATGGACAGGGAGAAGTCAAGAAAGTCCTTGCTTTTCCACCTGAAAAAACATCCGGGGACAATAAAAGTCGCGGAGATCAAAGGCAGTCCCATAGGCTACATAAGGTTCCATCCCAGGAAAGGGTCCCTCGGGAGATATGGCCGCATAAACATAATCTTTGTGGAAAAAAATTACAGGAACAGCGGGGTCGGAAAGATTCTCCTAGAGAAAGCAGAGGAGTGGTTCCGCCTGCAGGGAATAATGCGCATGGAGGCTGTTGTGACAAACTCGAATGTGAGCTCATGCGAATTCTTCAGGCACAAGGGATATGCAGAAAAGCGGACTGTTTTTGAGAAATTGCGCGATTAGCGCTTCCATTTGTGATTGGGATTCCGAGGGATTATTATCCATGCTATTATGTATGCGAGAATCCCGAATCCCCACGCAAAGCATGCAATTACCCAGAGAAGCCTGATTATAACAGGGTCCACACCCAGGTATTCCCCAATTCCTCCGCACACCCCGCCGAGAATCTTGTCGTTTGCTGACCTGTAGAGCCTGCGTATTTCAGGTCCTTTCTCGGAAGGCCTGGCGGCAGCTGGCTTTTTCATGACAATCCTCTCCTCCCTTATTAATGGCTGGCCAAGGGATAGCCTTACAAAATAAACCACATATGCTATAAGTAGCACCAGGAAAAATACCTGGAACAGCCCGTTTCCTGTCAAAAACAGGCCAGCTTGAGAGAGCATGAAGACTCCTGTATAATCGCCTACCATGCTGAATATATTACCCATAATCCAGAGGAGAATACCGATTCCAACAGCTGCCACCAGCGGGGAGAATGGAGCGTATGACTTGCGGTTTATTTTCGAGAAATATGAGCTATATGAGAAGAAAAGGAATATCAGGAAGAACAAGCCGATGTTTGTCATGAGGAACGACCTGATGGTGAGCAGGAACGAGCTGCCTGAAAAATTGACAAATCCTATGACCCATACAATCAGGGCGAAAATCAACAGCCCGAATACGCTTGAAATGAGCGGCCCCACCACCCCGAAGGTCCTGCAGAACCAGGTGTCGCACTTCTCTCCTGTATACTCAAACCTTCTTCCAATCCTCTCTCCAAGGTCCTCCACTTCTTCTGCGAAGTGGTCAACATTCCTTCTGGAAACCGGTTTCACGGCTTTCCGGGAGGCTTTCTTTTTTGCCATAATAAAGTTAGGTATTGCCGCCTTAAAAATAAAATCCCGCGCATATAATATCTGTTTTGCCAGGCTTTGGCGGCATTCAGCTGGAAGAAAGGTTTCTTAATTATCCGAAAATATAAATACATCAATTAAGTAAGAACAGGCCTCCGTAGCTCAGTTTGGATAGAGCGCCAGCCTTCTAATTGGATTTAGAAGATTCTAGACTTTCCGAAAGAGGGTCAATGAGAGAAGCAAGCTGGAAGTCGCGGGTTCAAACGCACTGCTGATGCAGGCGCATTCAGCAGAGCTGAACGTCCCGTCGGGGGCACTTGGCTTAAAAAGGCTTTATATTGCATAAAATCAGATTAAATAAGGTGATTCTATGTCAAAATCATCGCAAGATAAGTTTCAATGCTGGATGTGCAAGCAATTAAGAAATGGCCCATATGAAGATATCCTGATACAAGTTAAATCGGGTAAAAAGATTCGTGCTCCTGTATGCAAAGATTGCTGGGGATCAACTTTCAGGGAAAAGGAGAGAAAAAAATAATTATCCCTTCAGCAATCCCAGCTAACTCTTGGCTATTAGGGATTCTTAAAATATACTGAAACTCTAGGAATATACGATAACGACGTCTGTCTGTTGAGGGCATTTACATAGCCCTGCTCGTGAGTATGTTCTCCGCGCTGCCGAGGCCCTTGATTGAATTTATGTCATTCTCGAGCTTGTCCATGACTCCGGGGCCGTCAGGGATTATTTTCGTGAACTTGAGGGCTTTCAGGCCGAAGGCTATGGGCTCCTCCTCGAGCCTGTCCGGCTTGAGATCCTGGCAGGCCTTTTTCACCTTCTCGAAATTCTCAGGCCCGTCTGGCATTATCCTGAAAACAACAATAACTTCACCCATAGAAAAACCTCACGGTCCTATGAATCCACATTTCTTGCATTCGTATGCGTTCATGAGCCTCTTGCACTTGTCGCAGCGGATGATTTTCTGCTTGCCGCATTTCGGGCAGGAGAACCTGACCCATCTGTCCTCTGCCTCTATCTTCATCCCGCAGCTTGTGCACTTCATCAGAGTCGTTTCTTTTTCTTCTGCCATGAAAATCACTAGGTACTAATATTATGTGAAGGCTTTATATAGCTGCTCCTTGGATTGAAGGTGTCAAGAGACACATGATATCAGTTGGAAGTTGCCAAGAGGCAACTTCTTTCCAACGTTCACTCCCAGTAGAACTTGTAGTGGCGCATTTCTGTCTCGTTCTTGGGTCGCATGGTGTGCTTCCACACAAGCATTACAAGAGCGCTTGTTATTATTCCTCCAAGGTGACCGAAATTCGCTATTCCGGGCATTATGCCCGTGATTCCCGCAATAAGCTCAATTGCGGCGAAGATGAACACAGCACCAAATGCAGGAATAGGTATGAAATACAGATAGATCACTTCCTTTGGGAACATAAAACCGAAGGCTGCCAGAATCCCGTAAACAGCTCCTGAGGCGCCAAGCATAAGGATTGTTAACTCTCCAGGAAGGAACGTGAGCGTGAGGAACAGGTAGAACATCGCGGAGCCTATGCCGGAGACTAAGTAAAGGAAGATGTATTTTTTCCATCCAAGTGCGCGCTCCATAACAATCCCGAACATGAACAGGGCGAACATGTTGAAGAATATGTGCAGGGGGTCTGCATGAAGGAACATGTATGTTAGGAATTGCCACCATGCCCCGTTAAGCGCGATAACAGGGGTAAGGGCAAATGTTTCCGTAAATCCCGGGTCGAATATAATTTGGGCTGCAAAAATAATCACATTGATTATTATCAAAGCCAAGGTAACGCGCATAATATCACATGTCGGTCTTGGTTTATATTGGTTCTTGGAGGAAATAAAAAAAGGAAGGAAAGGAGGAGAACTGCTGGAAGGAAGTCGGCTGCTGCCGACTTCAAACGAACTTCCAGCGAATGAAATCTCCGTCACTTCTTTTTCTTCCTGAAAAACCTTCTCCAGATAAGGTAGACAATCACTGCCACGATGATAACAATTATCAGCGTGCTCACAGGACTGGCCTGGTTGGGGTTCTGGTACCTCACGTCTATGGGCTTCTCCACTTGGAACTGCTGGAGGTTGGGGCTAGTGTATGTGAGCACAAGCTTCGCCGGACCTTCCGTGCCCAGCGGGAACTCGAGCGTGGTCTTTTTGGTTGCCTTGAGCTGGCTTGTGTAGTCAATCCCGACTGTTTGGTTGTTCATGATAAGGGTTCCTTCCAGTGAGTTGGCGTCAGCAGTGCCCTTGTTGGCAATATCTATCTGGAGCACGTCCCTGTCAAAATTTGCCTGGATATTGACAATTTCTATCTTTATCACGCCTGTCACAGGAATGCCCAGCGAGAAGGATTCCTGCCTTACTGTTCCTGTATCATCCTTGTATGTGAGCGTGAGCAGACTCGGATAGGTCTGCTGCCCGGCAGAGCTGTCAACAGAAAGCTGTATGTCTGCTATGGTGTCATTGCCGGGCTTTATGTCACCCAGATAGACAGAGCCTCCTGAAAGGATTGGCGTCAGGACGCCTGACGTCGAGTTAAATGTCAGCTGGGCCTGGCTTCCTGCCCCTGTCCCAACGTTTTTTATCTTGACAAAGACATTGACACTTCCTCCTGGCTCTATATTCTCCGGGGTTGTCCATGTGCTGTCTATTATGAAATCAGGCTCGCCCTGGACGTTAACCAGGACTTTTTGCGAGAGGTAGTTTGTTGGGCTGTTTGCATAGTATATCCTGAATTCAAGCTCGTACTGGTTTGATATAGCGTTGTCATCCACCTTCAGGTCATATGAAACCTTTACAGAGCTGGATGCGGATATTTTTGTATAGGTTGTTATCTTGTCTGACCCTGGCAGAAGCGTGAAAGGCGATGCGGGTGATATTTCCACCACGATGCTGTTTGCATCAGCCAGACCTGTGTTCTGGACTTCTACCTCCACGTTCACGTTTTTTCCAGGCTCTGCAGGATATGGCGTCTGCTTCGTAAGAATCACATTAAAGATGGGTGTATTCTGAGCCTGGACAGCGGTCGCTAAAATGAATAGCGACGCGAAAACCGCTACTATAGTCATCTTTGAAATATTTGCTTTCATAATTTCTCCTCCTTTCTAAATTGAACAGAATACTTTAATAACATCACTTTCTCCCCCTTCTGGCTTCATGCTCCCTGCTGCCATTCGGATAGGTCTCGTTCAAGACCTCCCCGTCGAGCAGGTTGATAATCTTGTCCGAATACTCCGCAACCCTAGGGTCATGGGTCACCACGACTAACGTGTAGCCCTCCTTCTGGTTGAGTTCCTTGAGGAGGTTCAGGATTTTCTGGCCTGTTTTTGTGTCAAGGTTTCCGGTAGGCTCATCGCCAAGGATTATTTTAGGGTCATTGGCAAGCGCCCTCGCAATTGCGACCCTTTGCTGCTCTCCTCCAGAAAGCTGCGAAGGCTTGTGAGTTAATCTGTCGCCAAGGCCGACCATTTGAAGAAGCCTTTTTGCCTTGTCTTCTGCCTCCCATTTGGATTTACCTTTAATTCTCAGGGGCAGCTCCACGTTCTCGATGGCAGTGAAGCTCTGGATCAGATTGTATTGCTGGAACACGAATCCTATCTTTTCCTTGCGTATTACCGCCAGCTCATTGTCATCCAGCCCGATTACATTCTTCCCGTCCAGGTATACGTCTCCTGATGTGGGCTTGAGCAGGCATCCCAGAACATCAAGCAGCGTGGTCTTGCCGCTTCCTGAAGGTCCCATTATAGAGACAAAGCTGCCCTTTTCCACGTGTATGTTGATGTCATTCAAAGCAGTGACCTTACATCCGTCGCCGTAGCATTTCTTGATGTTTTTTGTCTCAATCACATATTCAGGCTTTGATTGTACTTTCATAATATCACTATTCGTATCTTAACGCTTCCACAGGGTCTAGGTTGGCTGCCTGCCTTGCAGGATAAAGGCCGCCAATCACGCCAAGGAACATGGCGAACGCAAGGCCCTCGGTCGCGAGGACCGGGGTCACATAAGGCTGTATCTGGCCGCCTGAGAACGCGCCCAGCCCGATCGCCGCCCCGATGCCCAGCAATATGCCGCCCACCCCGCCGATCACGCTTATCATGGCGGATTCTGTGAGAATCTGCCTGAGTATCATGCTGTTGGTGGCGCCTATGGCCTTCATCACTCCAATCTCCTTCCTGCGCTCCATCACGGCCATTATCATGGTGTTCATGACGCCAAGCCCTCCCACGAAGGCGGCTATTGCCCCTATCCCGAAGGTGAAGAACCTTATCTGGTCCACTATCTCGGAGGCCTGCCTCGCCAGGTCGGCCGAGCTCAGGGCCTGCAGGTTGTCGCTAGCGTCGTTTATCTCCGCGACTATCTTCTCGGTGTCCTTCACGTCATCCGGGATGACGTAGATTGAATAGTAGGTATCCTTGTTGAGGGCGGTCTGAAGGTCCTGCAGGGGCACGAGTATGGCCGAGTCTATGTCGGATACGCCCGTGGTGTCCATGATGCCGACTACCTCGAAATCCTCATCCTTGACGGACCACGAGTCGCCAATCTGTGTGTTGAACTTGTCAGCCACAGTCTTGCCCACGACAGCGACCCCGCTCTCGCCCTCGTCCAGGTTCCTTCCCTGGTACATCTTGAAGTTCTCGCCCGCGAAATAGCTCATCTTGTCGGGCTCGATGCCCACGAAAATATAATCAGGCCCTGCGAAGCCCGTCATGGGGCCTATTGACACGTCAATCGGCACCACGTCCTTTATCCCGGAAAGGGATTTCAGAAGCTCCACATCATCATTGGTGAGCTCGCTGCCCATCCCGAATATGCCCGCGCCTGCCTGCTGGACCGATATCTTGCTGGCTGTGAGCTGGAGGCTACTCTGGATGGAGACGTTGATGCCTTCAGCAATGGAGCCGAGCGCGATTATGGCACCTATCCCTATAAGTATTCCTAATGTTGTTAGGATTGTCCGGGTGCGGTTTCTCATTATATTCTTCAAAGCCAAGTCCAACATGCTATTCCCTCTCCAGAGCTTCAAGCTCGTCCATGAACTTTTTCCTCAGGCTGGCGGCCCTCTTTAATTTTACGGGATCTCTTTTTATTTTTTCGAAAACATCAAAGCTCCTCTCTATGTACCAGACATTATCTTCCCCCATCATCCTGAAAAGGGCTATCATCTTGTCCTTTACCTCATCCTTGTATAAATCGAATTTTTTTATCCTTTCCCTTCCGGCTTTTGTGATGGTGTATACATTTTTGTTACCTATGCTTTTCTTTGTTATGAGCCCGCCTTTTTTGAGTTTTTGAAGAATTGGGTATACCGAGCCAGGGGAAGGCTTCCAGCACCTGCACTCATCCCCTATGTGCTTTATTATTTCATATCCATGGTGCGGCTTCTCTAGAATCCTCAGGATGTGCATTTCCATGAATCCCCTTGGAATTGAGAACATCATTCGCTTGGAGTCTTTGTCCTTCATTTATATCACTAAAGATATATCACTAAAGATATTTAAAGCTTTCGATTTTGTTCGGAGAAAGCGAGAATCGATGGAAGGCGCACCGGGGCTTGAATCTAACTGGGCATGATGTTCCCCAAGGCCTCCCTTATCATGCTTCCGAACATCGTGCTTGATGTCATGGCCACAAGGAAGTATATAAACATCCCTATTAAGAGCATCTTGCCCACAGTGTTCCACTGGAGGGTCTTGTTGTCACCGTGGCTGATTTTCGTGATGAACATGCCCAGTATGATTATCACTTCCATCACATATATTCCGACTATGAGCTGGAAGAGGGAAGGCGTCATCACAGTCCCAGTGTCCGCGAAAAGTGAGGATATGCTCAGTCCAGGAAGGGCTGTGCCTCCTGTACCTCCGGATATCGCATCAAGGTACGACCCGAGCTTGACAAGCACCTGTATCATCACATCTGCCATGGAAACTATGAGGCCTGTTATCAAAGGCGTGAGAAAGTATGCCTGGAATTTCATGGAAGATGTCGTCTCGGAAAGCATCTCGCGTATGTATTCCTGCGTCTCGCGGATGTTCTTGAGATAGCGGGAAATCCTGAGCATGGCCTCTGAGGCGTAAGTGACGCCTTTCTTTGAGGTGTCAACAACCGCATACATTATGTTCTTGATGAGCTTGGATGGATAGTATATCAGGGCACCATACTTCTTGTTGAAGAGCGCCTCATCAAGGGTCATGCCTACAGTCTTTATGTTCCTGAGGGCTATCTTGAACAGATTGGAAATCTCTATATCCTTCATGTCTCCTATTGCTTTCTCCATGGCTACCTCTGTCGGCGTCCCTCCTGCTATCCTGTTCCCTAGCTGGAAGAGAGCGAGCTCGAACTGGCCTTCTATGTTCTCCACGCGATTCTGTATTCTGAGCCGCTGGAATGTGGAGAGGATGAAATACACAGAGAGGCTTGCTGCAACCCCAAGCACAAGGAATATGGACATGGCAAGGGAGATTGCAGGGCATGCCTCGCCATAAGGCACTGAAAGGAATGTGCAGCTTTCCGCATCCTTCAGGCCTATGGAAAGCATTTTGGGATTCTCCACGAAAAAATACCCGGAAGGTATCAGGAATACAAGGAGCACGATTATGGCGAGCGGAAGGGCTGGCATTGATTTTCCTTTCCCTACCCAGAAGCTTCCCTTGGGAGGGAGGTCAGGATGGCGGGAAGTGTCCACCTGCGAGAATGTCACAGGCCGCTTGTTAAGGGTATTGTTTATGAACCATATTATCATAAGGGGAAGGATTATGTCATAGCTAAGGACAAATCCGGAAACCATGAGCAAGGGCGGTATGTCACTGCTCATGAATACTGCCACGAGCGGCGCCATAATGGTTCCCATCACAGGCAGGATGATGCCCATCATGTGGATTATCATCACAGGGAGATTGAGCTCCTGCGCATAGTGCTTCATCCGCGTTTTCGTCCCGTCCAGTATGACTTCAAGGGACTCATCCAGGATCTTCCTCCCCTTTTCCGGCACCTGGGTCTCGGAATCGCGTATGAGGCGGAGCGCCTCAGCAAACTCCTCATTCTCAGGCTTCCATTTGGCTATATAGTCTGTGAGGGCATCATTCGCAGAATAATATCTCCTCATCTCTATGTCCCATATGAGCTTCCTCATATCCCATGCAAGCGCGCCTGAAACATTGGCTGCCGCGAACCTTAAGGCACGCTCCAGGTTAGGGGAGATCCTCATGGATACCACCATGTAAAGAATCGCCAGAACAACTTCGGAGCTGGCCTGTATTCTCAGCTTCTTCACCATGTTTGCAGGGTATTTGTAGAAATAATAGGAAAGGCCAAGGCCGAGGGCTATTACGCCAATCCCGTACATGGGGCTGCCGGCCGGGCTGATGAAGAAGGTCATTGTGACAGCTGCCCCGATAATTACGAAACCTATGATGGTAAGAACAAAAAGCGACATCACGCTTGCCGGGGTTATCATGAGGCCTGTGAAGGCTATCTGCTTCTGGAGCTCCTGTTCTGTCCTCTTTCCCGGATTGACTTTCAGGAGCTTCTGCGAAAACCTGGCAAGCCTCTCGTACCAGTTAAGCTTTCTTTTCTCAGCCTGCTTGAAAATCCTGTACTCCCTTGAGGAGATAATAGGCTTGGAGCGGGAAGCAGGAAGGTAGACCCCGCGCCGGCGGGATTCCGCGACTATCCTCCTGAACTGCGCCCTGTCTATGGTGCGTTTCTTCCTGAAAAGGCCCATATTTATAATATGTCCGCGTTCTCTATTATAGGTTATAAAAACATATGACAATTCTAATAGAAGTGATTTTCATGCCAATAAAAATTTTCAACACCCTGACCAAGAGGAAGGAAGCATTCATTCCCCTGAAGAAAGGCGAGGTAGGAATGTATAACTGCGGCCCGACTGTTTATGATTATGCGCACATAGGGAACTTCAGGTCATACATATTTGCGGATCTGCTGCGCAGGTATTTTGAATTGAAGGGGTTTCGGGTGAAGCAGATCATGAACTTGACTGATGTGGATGACAAGATAATCAAGAAATCAGCAAAGGAAGGCATCCCTTCCAGTCAGCTGACGGGAAGGTACGCGAAGGCGTTTTTTGAGGACATAAAAAGCCTGAACATAAAGCCCGCAACCATTTACCCCAGGGCCACTGAACACATAAAGGACATGGTGGGGATTGTGAAGATTCTCGAGAAAAAAGGCTATGCCTACAAAGGGGAGGACGGAATCTACTACAAAATCTCAAAGTTCAGGGACTACGGGAAGCTTTCCGGCACGAGTTTGAGTGGACTGAAGGCAGGGGCGCGAGTGAGGCAGGATGAGTACGATAAAGAGAAAGCCAGCGATTTCGCTTTATGGAAATTCTGGAGCAAGGAGGATGGGGATGTTTTCTGGGAAACAGAGATAGGGAAGGGAAGGCCAGGCTGGCATATTGAATGCTCTGCCATGAGCATGAAATACCTGGGGAGCACGTTTGACATCCATACAGGCGGGGTTGATCTGATTTTCCCTCACCATGAGAATGAGATTGCGCAGTCAGAGGCAGCGACAGGGAAGCCGTTTGCAAGATACTGGATTCACAATGAGCACCTTCTTGTGGACGGTCAGAAGATGGCCAAGTCTCTCGGGAACTTTTTCACGCTCAGGGATCTGCTTTCCAAGGGTTTCAGCCCGAAGGGTATAAGATATCTTCTGCTGTCAGCCCACTACAGGACCAAGCTCAACTTCACGATGGATGCGATAAAGTCTGCGGAGGAGACTGTGAAAGGGATGGAGAATTTCGTCGGGGAAATGCGGGCTGTTAAGAGCGGAAGAGATAAGCCGGAAATAAAGAAGCTGGCTGAGAAGGCAAAAAAGGATTTTGAAAAGGCGCTTGACGATGACCTGAACACACCCCTCGCGCTCAAAGCAATATTTGATATGATTAAGGCAGTGAACAGAACAGCACCGATATCCGAGAAGGATGCGAAGCTCGTTCTGGAGATGGTTTTTGATGCGGATAAAATTATTGGCCTGGAGCTGTCCGAGGCAGGAAAGGTATGGCA
>Ga0153915_10002214_pt1 | contig 17829 bp, 18 predicted proteins | sample Opewatmetagenome_2_FD_107003 | JGI IMG/M metagenome (GOLD analysis project Ga0153915, IMG submission 107003) | Freshwater wetland microbial communities from Ohio, USA - Open water 3 Core 3 Depth 3 metaG | ecosystem: Environmental > Aquatic > Freshwater > Wetlands | place: USA: Ohio, Lake Erie...
CCGGAAGCCGCGTCGCCGTGTGGTCCGCGCGCGCCGTGAGCAACCCGGTGGCCGGAGTGAAGGTCCTCGCGGCCGGGTCGAAGATCTCGGAGTCGCGAACGCCGCCGTTGGCGTTCTCGCCGCCGACGACGAGGATCTTTCCGCTCGGAAGCCGCGTCGCCGTGTGGCCGGCGCGTTCGATCCTCAAGCCTCCGATAGCCTGCTGCGCCGGTGCTTGCGGCGGCGCGGCGATCAGAAGAACTGCCGCCAGCCCGAACAGCCGAAGACATACTGGAGAGAATCTCGCGGCAATTGTCTTCACGGTCCTGTCCTCCTCGTTACGAATTAGCCCCTTGGGGCGCAGTTTTTCCCGTCGGTGTGCTTAGTTGTGGCTTCTGTTTGTTCACGATTGTGAGTGCTGCTCACGACTCGATCAATTGGACCTTGGTGCATTGGACTTTGGTCGCGGCCTTGAAGCGCGGGTCGAGATCGGCCGTAGGAGAGCCCGAGACGAGGTCAGAGACTGAACGGAACAACAGAGACCGGAGTGAAGGTCGAGCGCAGAATAGGTACACGCGGACGCACTTCGGGTAAGCATCCGCCGCAGACACCGCGAGACTCTCCTCCACGCTAATCGGAACCCCTTCGCAGTCTTTTCCCGTGTCGGAAACCGGTTGCTGACAGAGCAAGACACTGGCCATCCGTACAGGAGTTGCTAAGCCTTTTTCTTGCAGCCGCTTGGAGTTTCGTAAGACAGCGCTCGTGACATCTCTTGTCGTCAGGCAAGCCGCGCTTTCACGCAAAAATTGTCTCCAGGCTGGACGACGGAGCCTCTCCGTCCGAGCAAAGTGTCGGCTGATCTGGCAGTCGATTCCGGCGGCCGCGGGCACGGCGTCGCCCTGGGCCGCGACGAGCCGCTACGGCTCCGTGGAGGGCGCGGCCGTGGGCGACGGCACTACGGGCGTTTCCGCGGCATGCCTCGGTTCCTCGAGCCGCGACATGAGAAGAGCCGCGCCGAGCCCGAGCAGGAAGGCCCCCATCCAGAGCGTCTTTCCTCCGAAGCGGTCGAGCACCAGCATGCCGGCCCACGGGCCCAACATGAACGCCAGGCCCATGACCATCTGCGAGAGGCCCATGTACTCTCCGCGGCGGCGGGCCGGGGCGATGTCGGTCAGGTACGCCGCCATGCCCGGGAAGAAGAACATCTCACCGAAGGTCCAGACGACGACTGTCGCGGCGGCGGACCAGAAGTTCCAGGCGAACGCCAGCGCCCCGAACCCCACGCCGAAGAGCAGCGCTCCGAGGGCGAGGGTCCGGCGGTGCGGCCAGTGGGCGGTCGCGATGTTCAACGGAACTTCCAGGAAGACGATCAGGAAACAGTTCAACGTGAAGAGCAGGCCGTAAGCGGCTGCCGAGACGTGGAGGTCGCGGACGAGGAAGACCGACATCCCCGCGATGTGCTGGAAGAGCACCATCGCCACCGGCAGCACGCCGGCGAGGAAGAGGAGGAGCCGCGGATCGCGGTAGCCGCGCGGCGGATGCGCGAGGGGCGACACGGCGGCCTCGAGCTCCTCCGCGTATTCGCCGTGGCGGTGGCGTGGAAAAGAAGCTGCGGCCAGGATCGCGCCAGCCGCCAGGGAGGTGAGTCCGTTGACGAGGAAGAGCAGGCGGAAAGAGAGCGTTGCGAGGAAACCGCCCGCCGCGGGCCCGACGCTCATCCCCAGGTTGATCGCGAGCCGGTTCAACGCGAAACCGGCTTTTCGCTGCTCCGGCCGGACGAGATCCCCGAAGATCGTCAGGTTAGCGGGGCGGAAGGCCTCCGCGAGGAGCGAAAGAGCGAGCGTCAGGAGGATGACGAGGGGCAGGCTCTTCGCCAGCGGGAAGACGAGCAGGGCGACGCCGGAAAGCAGGAGCGATCCCCTCATGATGCGGATCGGCCCCCAGCGGTCGCAGAGAAACCCCGAGACCGGGGCCGCCACGAGAGCCCCGGCCCCGTAGAGGAAGAGCACGTTGGCCGCCGCGCGAACCGAGAACCCGAGGCTTCGCGTCAGGTAGAGGACGAGGAAGGCGAGCACCATCGAGCCCGCCTTGTTGATGAGAGTCGCCAGGGACAAGACCCAGACTTCCCGGGGCAACCCCTCCAATCCCCGCCAGGGGTGCCACCGCGAAACTTTTGACATCCAAAGGGATATTACGAGATGCGTTGACTCCGGTTTCCTCGGGCGCCGAAGCGCCCCGGAGGCCTGCGACACGGGCTGTGGAAGCTGAAATGAGCGACCGGGACCTGGGCCGCGCTTTCAAAGAGAGGCACGGGCCCGAAGCAGAGCGTCCTTCCCGGCGAGTTGCCGGCGGCGGTTGAAGGTGTGCCGAGCCGCTGACCGCGGGATCAGGCCCGGAGCTCTTGGAATCTAGCCCCTGGACTTTGGACCCTCGACGGCGGGCTCCTCTTCTTCTCTCAGGATGGGTATCCGTACAGTCCTGGCGAGCGCGAACAGATCCTCCACGCCGATTTCGCGGACCTCGGGGACCTCCGGGAGGGTCTTTTCGAATTTCGAGGCCGTTTTCTCCGCTCGCGCGACCAGTCGCGACCACCGGCGACTGGACTCCGGCGTGATGCCTTTCTCCTGCGCCAGGTCGGCCACGGTCTGGAGGACGATCCTGTTGACGAGAGTGCGTCGATAATCAGCGAGCGAACCTGTGACGCTTCCCGTGCTTCCCGAGAGTTCCATGACACAACCTCCTGGATTTCAATTGCCGATGGTGAGGTTTTTCTTGAACTGCGTCAATGGGACCTTTGTCTCTCCGACTTTTGTCTCAGCAGCATGAAGGCACGCGGGCCGATCTCACGCCAGGAGGCATGCGAACGGCCGCGTAGCACTCCCACCGACACTCCTGTCTGAATCGCTCGAGGCATTGGACAAGCAACCGCCGTGCCCGATCCCCGGTTGGCGAAGAAAAGGCTGATTCGGAGTACGCCTCGACCTGTCCAAATGGCCAGTTGCAAGCGTGTTAGCTGTCCGAGCGGACAGGGGTCCCCCTCCGCACCCGGTAGCCCGGCTCTCCTCTCGCCTGACAGTTATTTGTCCCGCCGCGGAGCGCGGCGTGCCGAAAAACGGTTGAACGCTTTCCGGGCTACCGCGAGAGCAAGCGCAACAGCCAGACCGCGGCGGCCGCCAGCAGGGCCAACGCTCCCATGAAGCCGAGGGTGTACAGGAGAATCGGAAGGAAAGGAGTCTTACGCGGGTCCTCTTCGGGCGGCTCGTTCATCTCGCGCCGCCTTATCGCTTATCGAACGAAGCCGCCTGTCTCAGTGGATCCCTTTCGATGCGAGCCACCGCTCCGCGTCGATCGCGGCCTTGCACCCTTCGCCCGCCGCCGAGACCGCCTGCCGGTATGTCGGATCCGCGACGTCGCCGGCGGCGAAGACTCCCTCGACCGAGGTGAAGGTCGAGGGGCTCTTCACCTTGATGTACCCCACTTCGTTCATTTCGAGCTTTCCCCGGAAGAGGGCGGTGTTGGGCGAATGTCCGATCGCGAGGAAGACGCCCTGGGTCGGGAAGTGCGAGAGCTCTCCCGTGCGCGTGTCCTTGAGCGTCACGCCGGTGACGCCGTCAACCTTGCTCCCGTGGAGCTTCTCGACCGCCGCGTGGACCTTCCAGGCGATCTTGTGGTTCATACGCGCCCGCTCGAGCATGATCTTCGACGCGCGGAACTCCTCGCGCCGGTGGACGATCGTGACCTTCTTCGCGAACTTCGTCAGGAAGGTGGCTTCCTCCATCGCCGTGTCGCCGCCTCCGACGACGACGACCTCTTTCTCTTTGAAGAAGAAGCCGTCGCAGGTGGCGCAGGCCGACACGCCGTACCCCATGAGGTTCATTTCCGACTCGAGCCCCAGGAGCTTTGCCGAAGCGCCGGAAGACACGATGACGGCGTCGGCCGTCATCGCGCCGCCGGCGTCGAGCGTCAGCCGAAAGGGCCGGACGGAGAAGTCCACCTCGATGACCGTGTCGAGCTCGACGTCGGTGCCGAAGCGCTTGGCCTGCTCGCGGAAGATTTCCATCATCTCGGGGCCCTGGATGCCGTCCTTGAACCCGGGGTAATTCTCGACCTCGGTCGTGATCGTGAGCTGCCCTCCCGGCTGCGGGCCTTCGATGACGACCGGCTCGAGCTCCGCCCGCGAGGCGTAGAGCGCGGCCGTCCAGCCAGCCGGCCCGGATCCGATGATGGCGACGCGGTAGTGGGTCTTGGTAGGCATGGTTGAAAGCTATCAGCTTTCAGCTGTCAGCTCTCAGCGATCGGCTTTCAGTTCTCAGTCTTTGACTCCGATGAGAACGTACGCCGCTTTCTGAGACGAGGATTCTGGCCACCGACGGCCCTGTCATCCTTCGCTTCGCTCGAGCTGACAGCTAAAAGCTGATAGCTGATAGCTTAGTCCCCATGCGCCCCGTCATGGCCCGGCGTCTCGAAGGCTTCGGCACGACGATCTTTACGGAGATGACCCGGCTCGCGCAGGAGCACGGCGCGGTCAACCTCGCGCAGGGCTTTCCGGATTTCGACGGACCGGAATTCGTGAAGGAAGCCGCCGTCCTCGCGATCCGGCGCGGGCACGGCCAGTACGCGCGGATGAGCGGAATCCCGGAGGTGCACAGGGCCCTGGCCGCGAAATACCTCCGCGACTACGGCCTCGACTACGCCGCCGAGACCGAGTTCACCGTCACCTCCGGCGCGACCGAGGCCATCTTCGCAGCCATCCAGGCGACCTGCGAGCCCGGAGACGAGGTCATCCTCTTCGAGCCCTACTACGATTCCTACCGCGCGAGCGTCGCGATGGCCGGCGCCGTGCCCCGCTTCGTCACGCTCCACGCGCCGGACTGGCGCTTCGACGCAGACGAGCTCGAGCGCGCCTTCACCGCGAAGACTCGGGCGATCCTCGTCAACACGCCGCACAATCCCACCGGAAGGGTCTTCTCGCGCGAGGACCTGGAGCTCGTGGCCCGGCTCTGCCGCGAGCGCGACGTTCTCTGCATCACCGACGAGGTGTACGAGCACATCCTCTACGAGGGGGAGCACGTGCCGATGGCGACGCTCCCCGGGATGCGCGAGCGGACGATCACGATTTCGAGCTTCGGAAAGACCTTCTCCTTGACCGGCTGGAAGATCGGATGGGCGGCCGCGCCCGCGCCGCTGACGGCGGCCGTCCGCGCCGCGCACCAGTTCATCACGTTCGCCACCGCGATGCCGCTCCAGCACGCCGCCGCTGCGGCCCTTTCGGTCGGGCCGGAGTACTACCAGGGGCTCGCCTCCTCGTACAGGCGCAAACGCGACTACCTCGTCGAAGAGCTCCAGCGTCTGGGATTCGGAGTTCAGCCGCCCGCCGGGACCTACTACGTCTGCGCGGATTTTCGCCCTCTCGGCTTCGACGACGACGTGGCCTTCTGCCGGCATCTCATCGAAGAGGTCGGCGTCGCCGCGATCCCGCCCTCCGCCTTCTACGAGAACGTCCGCCACGGCAGGAGCTACGCGCGCTTCGCGTTCTGCAAGAAGGAGGAGACCCTCCGCGAAGCCGTCAGGCGATTGGGATCGCTCTTCCTCCCGAAGGTCGGAGCGGGGGAAGCTCGTTCGTGAAGATCGCTCTTCTCCAGTCCGACATCGCCTGGGAGGACGTGGCCGAGAACCACCGCCGCGCCGCGCGTCTGCTTTCCGAGGCCGCTGCCGGCGGCGCGCGCCTGGCGATCCTGCCGGAAATGTTCTCGACCGGTTTCTCGATGGACGCCGCGCGGATCGCTCAGCCGCCGGGCGGCCCGTCCGAGTCTTTCCTCCGCGAACAGGCGAAGTCCCTGAATCTCTGGATCCTCGCGAGCATCCCCGAAGCGGGGGAGCCCTCGCCGCGCAACATGGCGTTGCTCGTCTCTCCTGACGGGAAGGTGACCCGCTACGCCAAGATCCACCCCTTCTCCTTTGCCGGCGAGCACGAGCACTTCACCGCGGGGGATCGCGTGGTGACGGCCGACGTGGACGGCCTCCGAGTCACGCCTCTCGTCTGTTACGACCTGCGTTTTCCGGAGCCCTTCCGGACGGCGGCCGCCGACACGGACCTCTACGCGGTCGTCGCCAACTGGCCCGACGAACGCCGCGAGCACTGGCGCCTCCTCCTGCGCGCCCGCGCCGTCGAGAACCAGGCCTACGTCGCCGGAGTCAACAGGGTGGGCTGGGGTGGCCGCCTCCGTTACGCCGGCGATTCCGCCGCGATCGGGCCGCTGGGCGAAACACTCGCCGAAGCCGGTGAGGATGAGTGCCTGCTCTTTCTCGATGTCGATCCGGCGAGGGTCGCGGAGGTTCGCGCCCGCTTCCCTTTTTTGAACGACCGCCGACCGCAGGCCTACCGGCGTTAAGTTCTTCCGATCCGCTCGATACCCGGGTAGCCGTCGAAGCCCCGGTCGAAGCTCAATATTCTCGAGACGGAGTGCCGTTCCATCAGGGCCAGGTGCAGCGCGTCGCGGGCAGAAAGACGGTCCGCAGCGAATAGGATCGTTTTCGCTCGATCGACGTCTCTTGCTTCGATCGGAAAGATCTCGTCCACGATACCAAACAGAGTTTCGAAAGCGGGCTGAATCGCCTCCTTGCGGCGGATGGCGGCGTACCGGTGAAGGATCTCCTGAAGCACTTCGGCGTCGGTCACGAGGCGTTCTTCCTCCTCGAAGCAGCGTTGAAGAAGATCCCGCGATCGGTCCTTTTCGCGGGAAGGAGGACCCAATAAGTACATGGGAATATTCGAGTCCACGAAAATCAACTTGACTTGTCCCGATTCTCGCGTCTGAGTTCCGGCGGCCCATCGGAAAGGTAGCCGCGCTCGATCTCCTGGAGCATCTGCTCAATCGGCGGGGCCGGGAAGCGGTACTGGTAGGCGTTTCGGATCACGTCGAGCTTGCGTGCCGCGTCCTTTGCGGGCTGGCGCTTGCGAGCGGCTCGAAGCGCCTGGCGTACCCACTCTGCCACCGTCACTCGGTTTAGCCGGGCTGCTCTCTGAATCTCGCGAAGCTCAGGCTCCTCCAGAAGAACCTGGAGTCTCTTACTCATGACATGAGTCTATAAGACTCATTCCCATAAGTCAAAGCGTTGCTCACGACGGGAATCGGTTTATGGAGCAAGCTCGGAACGCGAGCTCCCGCGGTCGTGATTCCGTTGGGCTCGGCAGCGTCGGATGTGAGGAACCCCTCCCGACTGATTCTCACGAACCGGCGCCCAGGTTCGGACTGCTCAGAGTGGTGTGGGCGCCGGGGCGGTGGCGAAGGTCCTCAAGGCCGCGGCGCCGCCTGCGATGGTGTCTTCGGAGACGGAGAAGGAGAAGCGCAGGTGGCCTTCTCCCTCCGGTCCGAAGACGACGCCGGGGACGGTCGCGACACGCGCCGCGTCGAGCAGCGTCCGGGCCGCGGCGGGGGATTCCACCGGGAGGGAGGCGGGCGTCTTCGGGAAGAGGTAGAGCGCGGCGGGCGGCGGCTCGATCTCGAAGCCGGCGGCTCTGAGTCCCGCGACCAGGGCGTCGCGCCTGCGGCGGTAGCCGGCGCGGGCTTCTTCGAGGAAGGAATCGCTCAAGCGGAGCGCTTCGAGGGCCGCCCACTGCGTCGGGGTCGAGACGCCGTTGATCGAGTAGAGGACGATCGTCTGCATCGGCAGGCGCCAGCGTGTCGGAACGAGGACGTAGCCGGCGCGCCAGCCGGTCATCGAGTAGGTCTTCGACAGCGTGAAGACGGAGATCGTGCGCTCGAACATCCCCGGGATGGACGCGGGGGAGACGTGGGCGGACCCGTCGTAGATCAGGTCCTCGTAGGCCTCGTCCGAAATGATCGCGAGGCCCCTGTCCCGGAGAAAGGCGCAGACCTCCTCGATCTCTTCGCGCGCGAAGACGTCGCCGGTCGGGTTGACGGGCGAGTTCCAGTAGAGGAGCTTGGTCCTCGGCGTCGCGGCTCTCGCCAGCGCCGCGGTCAGCCCCTCGCGGCGCGCGCGCGCCGTCGGCACCAGGACCGCTGAGGCGCCGTGGTAGGTAATGACGTCCAGGATCGGCGTCCAGTACGGCGAGAACATCAGGACCTCGTCCCCCGGGTCGAGCAGCGTCGCGAAGGCCGAGAAGAGCCCGTGCATGCCGCCGTTGACGACGATCGGGCTCGCGTCGTCGGCCGGGATGCCGTTCTTGCCCCGGACCTTCTCGAGGATCGCGCGGCGAAGCTCCGGGACGCCGGAAGACGGCGCGTAACGCGTCTCGTCGCGCGCGAGCGCCGCCGTCATCGCGTCCTTGATCGGCTGGGGCGTGGGCATGTAGGGCTCTCCGCCCTCGAAGCGCCAGACCCTGTGTCCGGCGGCCAGGAGATCCAGGACGCGGTTTCGGACCTTGACGATCTCGGAAAAGCCGACGGCCTGGAACCGCCGGGCGGCCGACGGGAACGAGGGGCCGGGACTCGGGAGGGAGGGCCCGCGGGACTCGGGACTCGAAGAGCCGGAGGAGGAGTCCGCGAATTCCTTCGAGTCGTTCCTCCGCGCTCCCATCAGATGATTTTCCTCCTGCCGGGTCCCATGAGGAAGTACAGGACCATGCCAAGCAGCGGCAGGAGAACGATGAGGAGCGCCCAGAGGATCTTGGTTGCCGTGTCGGCCCCGCTCTTCAAGAGCGAAACGAGGGCGATGACATCGAGGACCGTGACGAGGAGGCCGAAGAACGTAAACATCACGGCACGCTCCGTTCGAGTTCCGAGTCCCGAGTCTCCGGCATTCTCAGATCTTCTCCGAGACGGCCTTGGCCTGCGTGAAGAGGTAGAGGTACTCGCGCCCTCCGGCTTTCGAGTCCGTTCCGGACATGTTGAAGCCGCCGAAGGGATGGACCCCGACGAGCGCCCCGGTGCACTTGCGGTTCAGGTACAGGTTGCCGCAGAAGAGCTCCCGCTTGCCGCGCTCCAGGCGCGCCCGGTCGCGGGAGTAGAGAGAGCCCGTCAGCCCGTACTCCGTGTCGTTGGCGACCGCGATGCCTTCGTCGAAATCCTTGACCTTGAGCACGGCGAGGACCGGGCCGAAGATCTCTTCCCTGGCGAGCCGGTCCTTCGGCTCGATCTCGTCCACAACTGTGGGCATCACGAAGAATCCTTCCCCGGGGCCGGGGGAGCCGCCCGCGACGATCCGCCCCTCGCGCCGTCCGATCTCGACGTACTCCAGGATCTTCTTCTGCGCGCTCTCGTTGATGACCGCGCCGACGGAGTTCTCCGGGTTCCGGACGTCGCCCACCTTCAGGGCCTTCGTCTTCGCGACCACTCTCTCGAGCAGCTCGTCGTGCACCTTCTCGTGGACGATCAGGCGCGAGCACGCCGAGCACTTCTGCCCCTGGAAGCCGAAGGCCGAAGCGACGACGCCTTTGGCGGCCTCTTCGAGGTCGGCCGTCTCGTCCACGAGGATGAAGTCCTTGCCGCCCATCTCGAGCACCGCGCGCTTGATCCAGATCTGGCCCGGCGCGACCTTCCCCGCCTTCTCGGAGATCTCCAGGCCGACGTCGCGCGACCCGGTGAAGGCGACCATCCGCGTCTTCGGGTGCTCGACGAGGGCGTTTCCGACCGTGGAGCCGCCGCCCGTCACGAAGTTCAGGACTCCGGCCGGGATGCCGGCCTGCTCGGCGGCTTCGACGAACATCGTGGCGATGGCCGGCGCGTCGGAGGAGGGTTTCAGAACGACCGTGTTCCCGGTCACGAGGGCCGCCGTCGTCATTCCCGCCAGGATCGCCAGCGGGAAGTTCCAGGGAGGGATGACGGCGCAGACGCCGAGCGGCAGGAACTCGAGCTCGTTCTTCTCCCCCGGGTAAGGTGTCAGCGGCTGCGGCTGCGCCAGGCGCTCCATCTCGCGCGCGTAAAACTCGCAGAAATCGATCGCTTCGGCCGTGTCGGCGTCCGCCTCGACCCACGACTTGGACTCCTCCAGAACCATCATCGCGGAGAAATCGTGCTTCCTCTCGCGCAGGATCGCGGCGAGGCGCAGTATCGCCTTCCAACGCTCCTCGGGCCGTGTCCGGCTCCAGGCGGGGAAGGCCGCCGCCGCCGCTTCGACGGCCCGCTGCCCGTCCTCGCGGGTGCCTTGGGGGAAGCGGCCGATGACCTGCGACCGCCGGGCCGGGTTGACGGACGAAAACGTCTTCGCCGCGCCGGTCCTGGCTCCGCCGATCCGGTTCTGCCCTTCGATCGGGAGCCGCGTTTCGATTCTGCGGAGCGCCTCTGCAAACGCGGCGCGGTTGGATTCCTTCGAGAAATCGGTCAGGGGTTCGTTCTTGAATTCCGGCAGCACTCTCGCGTGGCCTCCTGGCGCGTGAATCTATCAAAGATGCGATAGGTTCTCGTTCGAAGGTCGAGCTTCTCTCTGGCCTGTCATCCCGAGAAGCGAAGCGACGAGGGATCTGCTCAGGTCGTTGCGAAAGAGGACGAAGGAAGATCCCTCAACTTCGCGCGGGATGACACCGAGAAAATGTCGGATGAAGAGAGTTCGAACGAGGAGGCGCCAATCATGAACCTGAAAGGGGGAGGGCCCGAGAAGTTCGGCGCCTTTCGCTCTTTTCTCTACCAGCACGTCGCGGCTCCGTCGCTCACTCCGCTCCACCGGCGGATCGCCTCCGAGATTCCGATGCGAAGCGGCCGTCTTCTCGACGTGGGCTGTGGCCCCGGGAGTCTCGACCGCATGGTCGCCGCGGAGCGCCCGGGTCTCGCGATCGTGGGTATCGACGAGTCGGAGGCGATGGTCCGTCGCGCCGCGCGCGAGGCCAGGCTGGCCGGGCTGACCAACCTGGAATTCCGGCGAGGGGCGATCGAGGGCCTTTCGCTTCGAGAGGAATTCGACTTCGCCCTGTCGGTCCTCTCCTTTCATCACTGGGAGGAGCCGGAAACCGGGCTCGAGTCGGTCCACCGGGCGTTGAAGCCGGGCGGCCGGTTCTGGATTTACGAGGGGGACCCGGAGGCGCCACGGGAAGATCTTCGGAGGGACCAGCGCCCTCTCTTCGGCTGGCTGCGGCTCCCGGAGGGGCTGGTGCGCAAAGGCTTGCGCGGGCACGGCTTCACGGCGGCGGAGGCCGACCGGATCGTCCGCCCCGTCGTCGCGCGAACGTCCTTCCGGACCTGTGAAATCTCCCGCTCCGGCTCGCTGTTGAGGATCGCGATGGCCCGGCAATCCTGAGTCTGTGCTAGAAATAGGGGTGGGAATGCTGAAGGCGGCGACGGTCTGCTGTTGTCCCGGGAGGACCCGAGAGGGTCCGGCCGGCGCCGGTGTTTGCCCGCGATAACATCTCGAACCCGAATGACACCGAGCCCGCCGGACCAAACCCGGCGGGCTTTTGATTTCTGGAGAGCGGAATGAATGAACAGGCGGAAGCGGCGGCCCGGGCGACGAGCAGTCCGGGCATGAGCCTCCTCGACGCGGTCGGCAACACGCCGCTGCTTGATCTCTCGCGCATCGCGGCGGGTGTGCCCGGCCTGTGTCTCCTCGCCAAGGCCGAGTACATGAACCCGGGCGGGAGCGTGAAGGATCGGCCGGCCCGCGCCATGCTCTTGGACGGGCTGCGGTGCGGGCTGCTCGCGCCCGGAAAGACGATCCTCGAGGCGACCTCCGGCAATACCGGGATCGCGGACGCGATGATCGGAAGGGCCCTAGGCTTTCCCGTCACCCTCTGCGTTCCGGCGCGAGGCTCGTCGGCGCAGAAAACGGCGATCTTGCGGGCGTTCGGCGCCGAGGTCGTCTCGACCGACCCGCTGGAGGGCTCGGATGGCGCGATCCGCAAGGCCCGGGCCATGGCTGCCGCGGAGCCGGAGAAGTACTTCTACCCGGATCAGTACTCCAACCCGGCCAACTGGCGGGCGCACTTCGAGACCACCGGCCCGGAGATCTGGGAGGAGACGCGCGGCCGGCTGACGCATTTCGTCGCGGGGCTCGGCACGACCGGGACCTTCGGCGGCGTGACGAGGTACCTGAAGTCGAAATCTCGGCGCGTCCTCTGCGTCTCGATGCAGCCGGACGGCCCGATGCACGGCCTGGACGGGATGAAACACATGCCGTCTGCCATGGTGCCCGCGATCCACGACCCGACGCTCGCCGACGCGAGCCTCGAGGTCGCGACCGAGGAGGCCTTCGCGATGTGCCGGCGCCTGGCGCGGGAGGAGGGAGTCCTCGTCGGGCCGTCGGCCGCGGCCAACGTCGTCGCGGCGCTCCGCGTCGCGCGGGAGATGGCGGACGGGCCGGCCACGATCGTCACGATCCTCTGCGACGGCGGCGGGCGGTATCTCTCGGAGCCCTTCTGGGAGGAGCCATGATCACTCTCGACCCGAAGGCTCTCGAAGCGATCCACGAGCACGGCCGAGAGGCCTATCCGGAGGAGTGCTGCGGCGCGCTGCTCGGGACCGGCGGCAACGGCTCGGCCCGCGTCGCGCGGATCGCGCGGATGGAGAACGCGCGCCGCGACGAAAGGCGGCGCCGGTACGTGATCGAGCCGCTCGAATATGCCCGCGTGGAGCGGCAGGCCGACGCGGAGAGCCTGTCGGTGCTCGGCTTCTACCACTCGCATCCGGATCACCCGGCCGTTCCGTCCGAGTACGACCGGGAACACGGCTTTCCCTTTTTTCATTACATCGTCCTGTCGGTCGGCGCCGGGGTCCCCGGCGAGGCCGCTTCTTGGGTCCTATCGGAAGATCGGGGGGCCTTCGAGCGGGAAGAGGTCCGCATCCAGGCCCCCGGGGAGTAGACAATGCCGAAGATTCTGTTACCGACGCCGCTGCGCCCCTACGCGGGAGGAGCCTCGAGCGTCGAAGTGGCGGGCGGAACCGTCGCCGACGCGCTCGAGAGCCTCGTCTCCCGCCACGAGGGGCTGCGCAAGCACCTCTACGACGACGAAGGGAAGCTGCGTTCCTTCGTCAACGTGTACAAGAACGACGAGGACGTCCGCTACCTCGGACAGGGGAAGACGCCTGTCTCCGAAGCCGACGCTCTCTCGATCATCCCCTCGATCGCGGGCGGCTCGCCTTCGGCCACGGAAGCGGCCGCGGCGGCCGCGATCTCCACCGATCTCTCCAACGAAGAGATCCGCCGCTACTCGCGGCACCTGATCATGCCGGAGGTCGGCATGGAGGGGCAGAAGAAGTTGAAGGCCGCGCGCGTGCTCGCGATCGGCACGGGGGGCCTGGGCTCTCCGCTCGCGCTTTATCTCGCGGCGGCGGGGGTCGGGACGATCGGCCTCGTGGACTTCGACGTCGTGGATGACTCGAACCTGCAGCGCCAGATCCTCTTCGGCGTGAAGGACGTCGGCCGTCCGAAGCTCGCCGCCGCGGCCGAGAGGCTCAACGGCGTCAACCCGCATGTCCGGATCGTGCCGTACGAGGAGCGGCTCACTTCCGAGAACGCCCTGGAGATCTTCCGCGACTTCGACATCGTGGCCGACGGGACGGACAACTTCCCGACTCGCTACCTCGTCAACGACGCGTGCGTGCTGACGGGAAAGCCCAACGTGTATGCATCGATCTTCAGGTTCGAGGGGCAGGCATCCGTTTTCTGGGCAGCCAGGGGCCCCTGCTACCGCTGCCTCTATCCCGAGCCGCCGCCGCCGGGGCTCGTCCCCTCCTGCGCGGAAGGTGGAGTGCTCGGGATCCTGCCCGGGCTTCTCGGCGTCGTGCAGGCCACCGAGACGATCAAGCTGATCCTCGGCTCCGGCGAGCCGCTCATCGGCCGGCTGCTCCTCGTGGACGCGTTCTCGATGCGATTTCGGGAGCTGAAGCTCCGCAAGAATCCGGAATGCGTGATCTGCGGGCCCCGTCCGACGGTCACGAAGCTCGTGGACTACGAGGCCTTCTGCGGCATCGCGCCCGAGGCGGAGTCCGCCGCGCCCGGCGTCCCCGAGATCGGCGTCGAGGAGCTCCACGCGATGCTCGAGCGCGGAGACGATCTCGTCCTGATCGACGTCCGCGAGCCGCACGAGGTCGCGATCTGCGCCTTTCGCGACTCGGTTCGGATCCCGCTCGGGTCGCTTCCGGAGAACCTGAACCGCCTCTCGACGGCCGACGAGATCGTCGTCCATTGCAAGTCCGGAGCCCGGAGCGCCAAAGCCGTCCAGCTCCTGCGCCAGGCCGGCTTCCGCAAGGTCCGCAACCTCTCCGGCGGCATCACACGCTGGGCGGAGCGCATAGACCCGTCGATGCCGCGCTACTAGCGTCGCTGCGCGCGCTCCGCGGAGATGTACGCCTGGCGGCGTGATCCCGCTCCGGCGCTCCGCTCCCGCGGCGCGAGGCTCCTCCCCTCTGGGAGACTCCTCGCGCCGCGAGCGAAACGAGTGTCATTCCGAGAAGGAGGAAGGACGGGTGCTCTACCGCATGCAGGGGACCGGTCACATCGCGCCGATGCGGCAAAGGCGCACCGGTGTTAATCTTTCCCGCGATGCTGGTTCCCGCGATTACGGTCGAGGAGTTGAAGGCGAGACGAGACCGGGGGGAGAAGGTCACGCTTCTGGACGTGCGCGAGCCCAATGAGTGGGCGATCAGCGATTTGCCGGGGTCGGTCAAGATCCCTCTGGGAACCCTCCCGCAGAGACTCGATGAGCTGCCGCCGCAGGAAGACATCGTCGTCTACTGCCGCACCGGCGGACGCAGCGGCAACGCCGTCCAGTTCCTGCGCCAGAAGGGCTTTGACCGGGTGCTCAACCTGGCCGGTGGCATCAATCGCTGGGCGGAAATCGTAGACCCCACCATGTCGAGGTACTGATGAAGCTGTCCGCCGTCAGCTTTCGGTTCTCAGCCAAACGGAGCCTTGGCCGACAGCTGACAGCCGATAGCTGATAGGTACTGCCATGCGCCGCCTCGGAATCATCCTGCTGGTCGTCGGCATTGCCGGATTCCTCGTGGCCTCGAGCCAGCGGGCGAGCTACGACAGCCTGGAGGGGCAGTTCAAGGCGGCCGTCTCGAAGGAGGAGCGCGGCCGGAAGGACCTCTGGGAGAATGCCCGCTGGCTGCTCCTCGGCGCGGGGGTCATCGGCCTCGTCCTCATCGTCCTCCCCGGGAAGAAAGCCTGATCGTAGGAGTTGTGAGTTGTGAGTTGTGAATGATGAGGGCTTTCGGGCCCTCGACTCACATTTCACAATTCGCAATTCACAGTTTCCTCTATCCGGCGACATCCCCTCTCGATCCCTTTGGCTCTTCGAGCAGCCGATCCACCTTCGCCGCCAGGATGAAGTCATTCTCGTGGAGGCCGCCGATCTTGTGCGTCCAGAGCGTGAGGTCCACCTTGTTCCAGTGGATCGCGATGTCGGGGTGATGTCCCTCTTCCTCCGCGATCTCGGCGACGCGGTTGACGAACTCGACGGCCTTCCTGAAATCCTCGAGCTCGAATCGCCGGGCGAGCCGGGTACCGTTCTCCTCGAGCCGCCATTCCGGAACACCGGCACCCATCCGGCGCGCTTCCTCCTCCGAGAGCGGCGGGATACCCCCCCGGCACGGCACGCAATGCTTCGCGGACAGGCTTTCCGGCGCCACGCGAGGATCTTATCGCCGCCCACCCGGCCAGTTTGACCGGCGGCCCCTCATCCCGGATAATCCGCGTTCCCTCGAACGACTGGGAGGTCGTTCAATGGTAGGACAACTGGCTCTGGACCAGTGAATCGGGGTTCGAGTCCCTGCCTCCCAGCCACACCGTCGCGATCGCTTCGCGACGGGCCTGCGCTTGCGGCGCACCGGCGAGCGACTCGGCCGGGTGCGGCCTCGACCGTCCGCCTGGTCCCTTCCTCTCGCTACGCCTCCCGCGGCGCGAGGCTCCTCCTTCGGTCCCTCGGGAGACTCCCCGCGCCGCGAACGGAAACATGGGTTCGAAAGGCGTCCACGATGGCCAGCCAAATTCCTTCGGAAACTCCCGCCTTTTCATCCACGTGTGGCTGTAGCGTTGACAGATCTTTCGGGAACGAGGTGACGTTGCCGCCCACGGCCGCCCGCGTTGCCGCGTGCTCACGCGCCCGAGCCTCGAGTTTGGGGGTTCCCGAGGGAAGGCTCACGGGTGTTTGACCGCCACCGCACGGCGTTTGAGATCCTCGAACCAATTCAGCACGACGCTCAGCTGGGTCGGCGGCGAAGCCTGCTCGCTCTTGATCATCAAGAACCGCTGGCCGTCCCGGGACACATCGTAGTTCGTGAACCCCGGTGCAGGACCCATCGCGTAGCGGCCTTCGAAGAGAAGGCGCGGCTTTCCTGCCACGAACGAGTTGCCGGCTTCGACGTCAACCACCATCATCTTGTTGCCGTTGCGATAGAAGAGCTCATGCCCGTCAGGCGCCCAGAGGGCCTCGGTGCCTCCGTCGGTGGAGACCTGCGCCTTGCCGCCGGGCGCCGCATACGGCTGCATGTAGACCTGCCACGCGCCGGACTCGTCCGAGGAGTACGCGACCCATCGCCCATCTGGCGAGAACGCCGCCCCGCGCTCCTGAAAGGGAGTGCGGACTAGCGGCGTCGCCTTGCGCTCGCCCGCCAGCGGCAATACCCAGAGGTCGTTTAGCGTCTCAGGATCGATGTCCATGAAAAGGAGATGCTGGCCGTCGGGCGTGAAGCTTTCGGGGAACTGCGCGTGCTCGCTCGTCACGAGCCGCTCCGGGGACGCGCTCCCGTCCGCCCGAACCCAGAATTGGTTGATCGGGCCGGCGCTCCACGACATAAACGCTACGCGCCTTCCGTCCGGCGTCCAGATCGGGTGGTGCCCGCTATGGAACGTCAGCCGGGAAAACGCGCCGCGCGCGATCTCATAGATCCAGACCTCGCGGTCGAACCCCACGGCAACGCGCTGGCCATCGGGAGAGATGCGCGGCATGTCGAAGTCGTGACGCGTGGGAGTCATCGGCTCCACCTTTCCCCGGCGATCGACCCAGACCATCGTCGCCTCCGTGAGCCCGGCGCCAGAAGCGACGTACACGAGCGATCCGTTCTCGGAGAACGCGTACTGCGCCGCGCCGCTCGGCTGATGCAAGAGAACCCCTTCGGCCACCGGAACCGGGGGACCGGTCACTTCGAGTCTGGACAGATCGAAGGGCGCCGCCATCAACGACTGGTCGTCGCGCAAAAAAACGAGATGACCCGAAGACGCGTAACGCGGACAGGCGCCTTTGACGGAGAGAACCCGCCGCGCACCCGTTTCGAGAGGCTGAACAGCGATGGCCTGCTCGCCCATACTGCCGCCGGTCCAGACGGCGAAGAGGACCGCCTTGCTCCCAGGGAGGATGTCCGGCTTGTTGAGGTACGTCTCTCCCTTCTTCCGATCCGGAACGGTCAGACCGCCCCGTGTCCCGCCCGCAGCGGAAATGCTCGCGAGACCTGCCCCGGATTCGAAAACGATCATGTCATTGTCGCCCCAGCTTGCACCGGCGCCGTCAGCGTCGCAGAGCGTGATCGGACCTCCTCCGGCAAGAGGCACCTTCTTGAGCTTCCCGCCGGCGAAAAACCCCACCCACTGACCGTCCGGTGAAAAGAAAGGGCACCGGCCCCCCTCCGTTCCCGCAATGGGCGCGGGCACCGGCTGATCGAGGGCGCGCAGGAAAAGCTGCCTGCCGCCGCCTGATTCGGCGACATAGACAAGCCGGCTGCCGTCGGGAGACAGCGCCAGGGAAGGTTGGAGAGAAGCCAGATCGACCGGGGCGCTCGAGGGGAGGGTGAGGGTGAGGCGCTGTAGAGCGACTCGCGGCGGGGGTCCCGAACGCGTCAACGTCCAGACAGCGGCAAACGTAAGGCCCCCCAGGAGCGCTGCCGCCGCGAGGCGCGCCCATTCGCGGCCTCTTCGAGTGGCTGTCGGGGGGCCGGCGGCGTTCGCGCCCATGCCGGCGCC